>SWBY01008803.1_pt1 | contig 19054 bp, 13 predicted proteins | sample 4693071 | NCBI WGS metagenome assembly SWBY01 (sample SAMN10267273, study PRJNA491770) | bioreactor metagenome | isolation source: DHS bioreactor inoculated with marine methane seep sediment | place: Japan: Omine Ridge, Nankai Trough | collected 2006-05-06 | reverse complement strand
ACTTTTTAAAGGGTTTTGCCTTATCTTTTATGAAATATTGGGGTTAGTGAAAATGATACACGCATCAAGATGGAAAACCTCATTATTACCGGTGGGTACAGTGAAGATGGAGCGGGAATATTTTGCAGGGGCACGACATATCTGAACCTGGATAATTGTACCATCAAAGAGAACAACGCAGATAACTATGGGGGAGGCATCTTTTGCACAGATAAATCCGTTTTAATCATCTCTGACAGCAGCCTCTCTGTGAATACCGCCTATGAGACAGGGGGGGGGCTCTATGTCAGTGAGGAATCCAGGGTGTATTTTAATCACGGTAGATCAGAGGGAAATACAAGTCTGCGAGGCGGTGGAGGTGGGTTCGGTGTTCGGAAATCCTCAAAACTTTCTGTCACAGATTCAACAATTATCAGGAATGTCGTACTGGAAACCTTCCATGGCGGAGCAGGAATATATGCAGTTTTCGGAAGTGACTTGTTCGTTGAAAACACACTTTTCCAGGAAAATATGTGCGGAAACGCAGGGGCTGCTATTATGTTTTCAGGCTCCAATATTGAAATTGCCGGATGTCGGATAGTAATGAATGAATCGGGCCGGTCCGGCGGCGGTATCTCGATATCGGGATCATCGGGCCGTTTATACTCAAATGTTATTTCTGATAATACGACGGGAAGTTCAGGAGGCGGTATTTCAATTTATCATACTGAAACAATTAACATCGATGCATGTATCATTACGGGAAATTCAGCGGAAAACGGTGGAGGGATCAGGGTTTTGGGATCAGATGTGTCCGTGAATAATTGCACAATTTCAGGAAACTCAGCACTTGATCAGGGTGGTGGTTTCCTGAATAACACCGATGCGACTGTGAATCTGATAAACAGTATTGTTTGGGAAAATACAGCTTCCTCCGGTAGCGAATTCTATCTTGATGGCGGGGAATGCACTATCAATTACTGTGACGTAAAAGGCGGAATGTCCGGTGTTGTTAATGATGGTGCGCAACTGAACTGGGGCGATCAGAATTTTGATCGTGATCCGTTATTCATGGCAGGAAATCACGGTGAATATTATCTGGCGCACCAGGTCACCGGACATGATCAGGACAGTCCCTGTATCGATACGGGTGGCGGCCCGGCTGCAGACACCTGCTTCAATAAGACAGGCGGTTCCCGATGTTTATCAACCCTTACCACTCGGATAGATGCCGCACCGGATTCCGGCACGGTAGATCTCGGCGGGCACTACAATGGGTGTCTGGGAGTAACGCTTCAGATGCCGTCAGACACTTTTCGGGAAGGGGAGATCTGTGGGTGCACGGTATTGGTATCCAATCCGCTGTCGCAAACATTCACTGCCATCCCACTCTTCGTGATTCTCGATGTGTATGGCTCATTTTATTTCTGGCCGGGATTTACCCTATTTGATTATGAAATCCTGGATTCGGTTCCGGAAGGGGAGACGATCGTTGATATTCTCCCGCCTTTTATCTGGCCGGAAGTGGGTAATTCCGTTTCGGGAATTCGATGGATATCCGCCATGACGGATCCGGAAATTACCGAACTTCTGGGTGTGCACGATGTGTGGGTTTTTGGTTGGGAGCAGACTTTATGAAAACTCGAGAACTTCCGAGACTAATTCGAAGTATGACGATGTTGTCAGTGCTCTGCTTTGCGTTATGTACACTTACCCACACTGCCCGGGGAGCCGTCCATTGGGTCCCCTGGGATTATACCACTATCCAGGCGGCGGTGGATGCGGCGGTGGACAGTGATACGGTGTTGATTGCCGACGGCACTTACACCGGTGATGGAAATCGGGATATTTACTTCAATGGCAAAGCCATCACGGTGTCCTCGGTAAACGGACCTGAATTTTGCATCATTGATTGCCAGGGAGCCGATGCTGAACCGCACCGGGGATTCAAATTCAATCATAATGAATCAAGAGAATCTATCCTTGCGGGTATTTCCATTACTAATGGGTATAAAACTCTGGGGGGTGCGGTTTACTGTGCCACCGATACATCCGTGTCCATCCGGAACTGTATCATTTCAGCCAATTATGCGGAGCAGAACGGGGGGGGGATCTATTTGTTGGGATCGTCGGCTGAAATTGTTAACTGCACGTTTATTGGTAATACGGCTGCCGTTTCAGGAGGAGCCATTTTCTGTGATCCTGCGTCACAACCCACCATTGGAGGCGCCCCTGGGAATGAGAATTATTTTTCCGGTAATTTCAGTTTCGCCGGCGCTGATATCAGCGCTCTTGATTCTCAAACTGTGGTAAATCTGAATTACAATATTTTTGCCGGGTATTGTTACTCGGATTATTATGTTTCCTCCCAGGATAATGTTGATCTCAGCGGATCCATTTGGGAAACAGATCCCATTGAGCAGGATGTTTATATTACTGTCGATGGCGACGACAGCCGGGATGGTTTGAGTTGGGAAACAGCTTTCAAGACGATTCAGCATGCATTGAGTCTGACGTATGGGACGGAATCAGATCCGGTGACAATCCATATCGGTCCCGGTGTCTTTTCTCCGTCAGCAACCGGTGAAATTCTGCCGCTGCCGCTTATTTCCCGGGTAAATCTTGCTGGTGAAAGTGAATTCTCAACCATAATTGACGGTGAATATACTTCGACGATTTTCTGGGGAAAAAATGACGGTGTTCTCGTGATTCAGGATCTCACCATCACCGGAGGGTTCTCTCAGAAGGATGGGGGTGGTGTTCGGTGTGCAAGCACGAATCCACACTTCCTTCGATGTACGTTTTCCGGAAATCAAGCCAATGACGGTGGTGGCGGCATGTTTATTGAAGATGCATCATCGCCGCAATTAGAGAATTGCACGTTTTGGGAAAACATTGCGGATACCGGTGGCGCCGGATTGCTCTGTAATGCTTCCACACCGGTTATTCAGTCCTGTACATTTAAACTCAATTCATGTGATTATGGTGCGGGTATCACCTGTAAAAATAATTCAAATGCCCGGATCAGCAACTGTCTGTTCACGGAAAACTATGAATATACGGGTCTTTACTGTGGTGATTCATCTCCAATCATCACAGATTCAGAATTTTCATACAACCGGATAGGGATTTACTGTAGATGGCAATCATCTCCGGTTATCTCCGGGTGCCTGTTTCAGGGTAATCCCGGTACTGTAACCACCGGTGGCGGGCTCCAATGTTTTGGTCAATGTTCCCCGGAGGTTATCGACTGTATTTTCATCGAAAATACGGCATTCAGCGGTGGCGCAATTCGGTTTAGTGGCTGGTCGAATCCCACGGTAACGGGATGTCTGATCGAAAATAACACCGCATCGGATTCAGGTGGTGGAATTCATATCTCTGAAAACTCTCACCCGGTTTTTGATGCCTGTGAGATCATCAATAACACGGCCCCTGAAGGGGGTGCTGTGATGTGCAACTCCGATGCGACTTTCACCCGGTGCATATTCCGGGGAAATCGTGCGGAAATGGGTGGGGGAATCTTCTGTGAATCAGATCAGTCGGTGATTGGCGGCAGTGAAGGCGACGGTAACCTTTTCATGGATAACCAAGCGTTTGCCGGTGCGGATATCTTTGGGCTTGATCTCGAATCACCAGTGAATGCCCGGTTCAATCATTTTTACGGATGCCCGTTGTCTGATTATTACGTGACATCTTCTGACAATTTCGATCTGGACGGCTGGACTTCTGAGTATGAACCAGTTCTTCAGGATGTTTTTGTGTCGCCCACTGGAAGTGACAACAATGATGGTCTGACTTCTGAGACAGCTTTCAGGACGATTCACTGCGCCATGCGCCGGGTGTGCGGTGTGCCGGATAAACCCGTTACGATTTTTCTGTCAGCCGGTGAATACTCCCCGTCGTCAAACGGGGAATCCTTTCCGTTGCCCCTTGTTCAATGGGTTAATATCAGGGGTGAGAGTGCTGATATTACCATTTTGGATGCACAACAGACCGATAATGTTGTCCGGGGATACTTTGACGACTATTTAACAATCGATAATTGTACGATAAGCGGTGGGTTAAGCAAGACCGGTGGTGGTATTTACTTATGGAAATCCTCACCTGAAATCTCAAACTGTGTATTTACAGAAAATGAAGCTGCCGGTTATGAGTGTGCCGGTGGCGCCATTGACTGCTGGGACTCTTCGCCGGAAATCATAAATTGTTTGTTCAGTAATAATCGATCCTTGAAATGTCGTGGGGCAATATCCGTCCGGTACGGATCCTCGCCCCGGATCAATGATTGTTCGATCTCTGATAATATCGGAAATGGAATTGCCATCGAGAATTCTGATTCCGAGCCGGAGATTTCGAATTGTTCAATTTCGGGGAATTCCGAGTCCGGAATTTTTTGCGGTTACTATACTGTTTCCAAAATAAGTGATTGCTTGGTTCAAAATAATGGATATGCCGGTGTTTATTTTGAACAGGCGCAAGGGATTATTGCCGGAACGGTGATCTCGGATAATCTTTGGGGAATATGGGCAACCGGATCCTCATGTAGTTTTGAGTATATAAATTGTCTGGTTATCAATAATGAGGCGAGCGGCATGCATATCTATTGCGCTGACTGTGCTTTGAAGAACGTTACAATTTCCGGTAATGGAGGGTTCGGTGTTTCCAACTCTTCCGGTGGACTCATATTGGAAAATTCAATTGTCTGGAACAATAATCCAGATTCTGAATATGAAATTTGGCTGGGAAGTACGTCCCCAGTGAACCCCACGGGATTCAGAGCAAGTTATTTTGATATTCAAGGTGGGATGGATGCTGTTGTATTCGACCAGTATTGTTATTTGGAATGGGGTCCGGGAATCATGAATGCAGATCCGTTTTTCACTGATTCTGAACAGGGTGAATACTTCCTCAGCCAGATCCGGTCAGGTGAAGATGTGCAAAGTCCATGTGTGGATGCCGGCAGTGATCTCTCATCCAATATCTGTTTTCCAGCGGGCGATGATGAAATGTGTTTGAGTGGGTTCTCCACGCGGAGTGATGCCGTCCCGGATGCCGGTATCGTCGATTTGGGCTGGCACGGGCCCTCACCCCTGAATTTAAATATCTGGATGCCGTCCCATCTGTTCAGAACAGGTGATTCATGCTCCTGCAAAATAATTCTGGAAAATACCGGGGAACAGGAATACCGGCATCGGCCGCTTTTTGTCATTCTTGATGTGTACGGCTCGTATTATTTCTGGCCGAGTTTTCAGGCGCTTGATTACCTGATACTGGATTCGATACCAATTGGCCTCTCGGAAATCATTGTGCTTCCATCGTTCGATTGGCCGGATAATGTCGGTACGGCTCAGGAGATTAATTGGTACGCAGCGCTAACCGACCCGGATTTTATCGATCTCATGACAGGGATTGCTACCTGGACCTTCGGATGGGAATAGTTTACCCCGGTTATTCCCCTGTAATATTTGAAACCACTTGACGACAGCATAAAAAATTCACATACTATATCCAGTATGATTGTTCAGTATATCTGAATTCGACTATAACTGACCTTTACGTTGTTGAGGTACCTAGGAGGAAATTATGAGAAGAGTTTCATTGATCGCATTGACAATCCTGTCCGTGGCAGTTTGTGGTGTTATGGCGGGCAACAGCACGTCACTGAGCACCAACCAGAAAGCGGACCTGATCTGGATGGAAGATGTGGCCGGGAGCAACGGTGACATGGTTACGGTGGAAGTGAACCTTTCCAACAAGGCTACTGCTGTGGATGCCATCACCCTGAAGATCGATTATGACCAGAATGTCATGAAATTCGTGGATTGCGAAAAGGGTGACCTGGATCCCAACTGGGTGATGTTCAACTGTAATGAAACCGCACCGGGTCAGATCACCATCGGCGCATTTACCGTGAAAAACGAGATTCCTGTGGATAGCGTTGGATCACTGGTAACACTGAACTTTATGGTGAACTGCAAGGCATGCAAGAGCGGCCAGAACTCAAAAATCGTGTTTAAGAGTCTCGCGGATGATATCTCCGGATTCGATAAACACGGTGCCAGCCTGCTCTTTAAATAGCGAGCAACTTTCAGCAGCATAATCGGCAGGCTTCTTGCGTGCCGGTAATGGTTGCAATTCGAATTTTAATCCTCCCGGAATGTTGAATTCCGCGGAGGATTTTTGTGTGTTAAAAATACGGGGCGTGATTGGATTTGTAGTATCGCGGTGTCCGGGTTCGAACGGTCCGAATCACGGGATTCCGGTAGAAACTTCCGGATAGCCACTTTCGCAGATCATCCATCTGCAGCCCATCCTGTTGAAACGGCTGGTTCAATCGGGCATCAGCACTGGAAAAATCAGGAGAAATTCCAAATTCACGGGGATGAGTAACCATGGCTGAATTTCGGGGCAGTCTGAAGATTGATGCGTTGAGAAAATCCGGGGGATGTTCCTGAAAAAACGTCTGAGCTGCCGTATTGTCTGCCGGTGTCTGACCCGGATATCCGAACATGATATAGACATAAGACCGGATTCCCGCGGATTTCAAATTATCAAGTATCGTCCCGAAATCTGCCGGATCAACCCCTTTCCGCATTTTTTTCAACACCGCAGGTACCGGCGATTCCAGTCCCAATTGAAGCATGACACATCCGGAATCCCTGAGTTTCTGAGGGAAACCCGGTTTCGCCAGCATTGGCAGCATTCGGGTGAACCCATACCAGGGTGCCGGACTCCCTGATTCAGCCAGTGTCTGAAGAATATCCGGTGGAATCGCGTTGTCCGTAAAATGGAATATGCCCGGTTTGTATTGTTCCCACAGCCGGGCAAGTTGTGAGGTAAATGCCTTGGGAGTCTGCTGTGCATATGGAAGATGACACTCATCGCAGAACGTGCACCGGGCCCAGTAACAACCCCGGGATGACGTCAGGGGAATAACCGGATGTGGCGCAAAATACCGGCTGAAATCACTATCCGTAAAATCCGGATCCGGAAAAAGATCTCCGGACCGATCCGGAATTCCCAGATACCGCCGGATATCTGAAACACCATCACCCGTAGATACAAAATCAAATTGTGTGTCCAGGAATTCACAGGTGTCAGAGGGCAGCATTTTAAGGAAGCTGCCACCTAGAATCACACGAATTTCAGGATACTCCGACTGTAACCATGCACCCAGCATAACCGCCGGAATAAACTGTGTCCTGTAAATCACTGATAACCCGACAACACCGGGAATTTCGGGGTTTAAAACATCCCGGACCACTTTGATCATACCCGGTATGAACGGTGTATTCCGGAATTCCTTAACCATCCGGTTGACTGTTTCCCGGGAGTAATCCATAAATCGGGAATCTTCGAAATTACCCGGTGTCAATGTCCAGGGTTGACCGTCTGATAGAATCCGGCACGCTTCCCCGTAATGATTGATAGCGGTCTGATACCGGGAGTAACTTCCATAAATCTCTGATCCCCGCAGGCGATGCAGGGCATCCTGAATGTGAAGTGCTGTCCGGTGGGATCGCGTATCGCCCCGGTCCGGCACGGTTTTCGCCAGCCCGGTTCCCGCTTCGATATTGAGATCCAGCAGGCGAACCGGTATGCCGGCATCACGGATGACACGGCTCAAAATGGCCAGCCCCAGCGGTGGCTCGGTGTTCCGTGTATGAGGGGGATATATCAGAAGTACGCGTTGGGTCATGATAAAAATATAACATGAAAACCCACAATTACGTGATAATGATTTAAAATCGACTTTGAATGCACAAAAAGGGAGTTCTGGAGCCTCCTATATACTGAGTCTGCAATGGGAACAAGAAAATAAAGGGGAGACTCAGTGAAAATTATAAGTGTTCGGAAAAATGACAGGAGCGAAACCCTCCGATCGGTCTTCAGAAAACACTTCCAATCGCTGACGGAACGACTAAACCCGTATCGCTCCCTCAATCTCATTCAATTGATACAGGAGATTAAACTCCGGAAAAGCTGCCTGCGATCCCTCCCCATTGTGGCACGGATTAATGTCTGTCCCATTTGCAACCTGAAATGTCCCGGATGCATGGGCCGGGCAGATCTTTCCGGTTCCGGCCGGATGATGACCCTGAAAACGTTTCAGGAAATCGTGGATAAAATACACGCACACGTCATGCTGCTCATCCTGTACGACGAAGGAGAACCCCTGTTGCATCCTGATCTTGAGGAGATGATCCGGTATGCCGCCAGCCGGAATATCTCAACAAGTGTCAGCTCAAATCTTGCCATGAAACTATCTCCTGCGCGTATCGAGTCACTTGTCACGTCCGGACTGAACCGGTTGCGGGTGGGGATGGATGGGATTACTCAGGAAACATATGAACGGTACCGGGTAAACGGAAATCTTCAGCGTCTGAAATGCAATCTGGAGCAATTTATTCATTTCAGGGAAAAATGGGGTCAGGTTAACCCGGTGGTGGAGGTTCAGTTTCTGGATTTCGGATACAACAGCCATGAACGGGATGCCGTACGGGAATACGCTCTGGACGCGGGAGTTGACGATTTCAACGCCTTCAGAGCTGATCCGGGTGATGTCTGGGTGGAATATTCCGGGTCTGAAGAATCTCGAATTTCAATGGGCTGTTCCGGTCTCTGGATGACCCTTTATATCAGCAATGATGGCGTGATGTACCCGTGTAATTTTGGCGAGGACAGGGATATGGCATCTGTTGGCAGCATTTTGAACGGTGATCTCGATTTACTGTGGAATAGCGATACCATGGTGAATCTCAGGCGTTCTTTTCATCATACCCGGGGTGGGCTGATCACACCGCAATGCCGGATCTGTCCCGAAACTCAAGCGCTGCCCCGACTCCTGAGGTGAACCACGATTCTTGCGTTTCAGAGCTTTCCTAACTGTGAAGATGGCTCTCCCATGGAGGTGAGTTTGTCTTTTATCAGGAGAAAATCAGCAGCCTTCCCTTCATGCTTTGACCAGGTTTCAATTGATTTCAGGTCAATTATCTGTGTCTGTGCAACAAGCATCGCCTGCTCCAGACTTTCGACGTCTTTCCAATGATAAAATGCTGCTAAACGGTCCTTTATACAATCTGTAGGTGTCAGCAGTTTCAAGATACCTGTTTCCGTTTCTATTAAATTATAATTCCGCACAGCTTCTTCTCCCACAGATAATGGACCCCCCGGAAATTCTACAAAATAAATAGATTCCGGATGCTTGAAATAGCGGCTTTCCTCATGAAATCCCAGTTCTTTCATAACAGAATGAATCGCTTTCCAAGCAACCAGACCAGTTCGAATAAAATCAAGATCACCAGATACATAGCTCTCATTGCTGTAAATGGAAACACAAGATCCCCCTGACAGCACGACATCAATTCCGCAGTTCTTTAAATGAGTTGAAATATATGCGGCAAACTCCACTCGGGTCATTTTCGTGATGCCCTTCATAATGGTTTACCACGCCGCCGAGGTCTTCTCCTGTAAATCCTCAATGCGTTTTGAATCTCAACCGGGTAATAATTTAGTGCTTTTAAAAGCAGTGATTTCAACTCAAGAAGAATGGGATACCGGGGATTGAATTCGTATACACGTGTCCTGCCTGTCGTTCGACTCACCAGTACACCTCCCATCTCGAGTTTATCCAGTTGCTTCTGGATCGGCGTCAGACTGGAACCATAAAAAGCGGCAATTTCTGAAGGATAAGATTTCTCCCGACAGATCAGAAACATCAGCACACGTTCGCAGTTCATGGATCCAAAAATCGCTTCAAACATTATGCTACCTCCTTAATAGGTAATATAACCTAATAAATAGTTTATATCAACCGGGAACTCTGAACCGGGAACTCTGAACAGACCTCATGAATTTGACCTGAGATCGTGTCACCGGATATAATTCTCACATGAAAAATTTATGCAAAATACTGTTAATATGGTTTGTTTTCTTTTTTGGAGGGCTCGTTCCGGCATACTCACAGGATGTCTGGTGGCAAGATGCGTGGCCGTACCGGATTGCTGTTGATGTGAGTGAGTCCGGTATCGTCGAAGTGGATATCGATTTTGGCACAGCCTTCACGGCACTGGGTTTAAATCACGGTCTCCTGGATCCCCATTCCATCCGTGTTGTACCGTTTACCGCAGGGGAGTATGGCGCGCCTCTGGTTTTCCGCGAGGGTTTTTCCACGGTGCTGGAAAACGCAGACAATCCACAGATCGGATGGCACGGCAGCGGCGTGTATTGGACGGTGAACGATGGGTTTGCTGAGCCGGACTCCACCCGGTTCAGTGAAGGGACCGGCTCGGTCAAAGCCACGGTACAGAATCTTGTCGGCGGGTATGGCTATCCCGGCGTTGAGTTCCGTATCACCGGGGGTGAACCCCTTGCCGACTGGAGCAATTACGAGATATTCACATACGATGTCTGGCCGGAAGTCAACGCCACGGCTCTGGACCAGGCGCCGGATCTGTACTGGTACAAACTATACAATGCCTGCGACGGCAGTTCCGTTACCCAGGGCGGACCGCCCATGGCGTTGGATCAGTGGAATCACGCCCGGGTATCCCTCAACCCGCTGGACCATTGCTGGGATGCCGACGGCCGGGATCTCGCTGACATCACCCGGATGGAGTTTCACACCCGGGACAACGAAACCGTCAACGGAAACAGCGGGTTATGGGACGATGGTGATGAACTGATCCTGTGGTTTGATAATCTTCGGCTCGTGGATCAGGATACCGGATTTCTGCGCTGGCAGACCACCGGGGCTGATAAATATTACGTGTATTTCGATACCCTGACCCACGGATCTCATGAACCACCCCTGACGGATCCCTCCATGGGTTCCGCATCGTTAACCGGCACCGTTTCGTCACCCGAGGCCGGCGGATACTACCGTCTGGCGCAGTCCGGTGGAGATGTCATGGTCTGGTCAGCGCCTGCAACGGAGAAAATCCTGAAAACCATGGCGGTCCCTGCGGTGACCGGTACCGTGGAAATTGCCGCTGCCCGGGGGGAGTTTGAACCGTTTCAGCTCATTATTCACGCCGGATCCGCCACGAACCTGCCGGTGTCCATTTCAGATTTTACCGGACCCGGCACAGATATTACCGGCACGGTCCTGCATCGTGTGGACTATGTGCCCATCACCACTGCCGGTGATCATTTCGACCGGTTCGGCGACTGGCCGGACCCGCTCTGGCCCATTAATTCCGGGGAAATGGTAGCCGTGGCTGCCGGGGAAAACCAGCCGGTCTGGTTCACTGTTCACGTCCCCTGGGGCGCAGCACCGGGAATTTATACCGCAAACGTGAGTGTGGGTGCTCTTACCATCCCCGTGGAATTGGAAGTCTGGGATTTCACGCTGCCCCGGCAGATTCATCTGGTCTCGGAATGGGGATTCAGCTGGAGTTCCATCGTGGAAGATATTTATCAGGGTTATGGAGACTGGCCCTGTTACTGGGAGATGCTTGAAGCGTTCAAACAGGATTTTATCGATCACAGACTGATCCCGAAAAGCGTGGCCTGGCCCGCGGGTCTCAACTATCCCGGTGGAGTGGAATACGACTGTGCCGGCGGACTGGATCCCGATGCGTGGGGCGACTGGGATTTCGCCACCATCGGCGGGAAATACATCCATGGGGAAGACGGGTTTAACAGTGGATACGGTTTCCCATCGTTTGTTTCTCACGGTCCCCGGAGCAACTGGCCGCCGGACAGTCTGCCCTATTCGTTTTGCGGTATCGACCGCGTCGGTACACTGGGTTCCCCGGAGTTCCAGGCGAAATGGTCGGAGTATCTTGCCTCAGTGGACGCTTATATCGTCTCAGACGGTTATGCTGATGAGGCGTACTATCACATCGTCAACGAGCCACAGACGTTTGATGATTACGCCATTACCGGGCAGATATCCGCTCTGACACAGGCGGCGGCGCCAAATCTCCTGCAGTTGATCAGCGAACAGGTGGAGCCTGCCATTTACAATTTCATGGGTGCGGACATTGATATCTGGATGCCCACCATCACCAATTATGAACCGGTAAAAAGTCAGGACAGGCAATTGAATCATGGTGAAGCGGTCTGGTGGTACTACCTGTATGGTGATGATCCGCCCCTCCCCAACCCCATCCTCATGAGTCATCCCGGTCTGGAAACCAGAATCACGCCGTGGCTGGCCTGGGCGGAACGGGTGGATGGTCTCCTGCATTACACCGCCACGGACTGGTCACCCAATCCGTGGCTGGATGCCAATGTTACCGGTCAGGATAACGGGGACGGTTTCTTCTTCTACCCGCCCCGCAAAGATGGGGGCAACCTTGATTACTGTGGCCAGAACGGTCACCGGCTGGTACCGTCCATTCGCTGGGAAAATTTACGGGACGGGATGGAAGATTATGAGTATCTGTACCTGCTCACCGGCAGCAAACCGGGAATCGGTGTATCCGGTCCTGCTGATGATTTTGTAGCGCAACTCGTGGATTCCCGGACCCGGTACACCCTTATTCCCACGGAACTCAAAGCAGTACGACGGGCTATGGCAGAAGCCCTCTCCTGTGCCAATACCGGTGACGTCACCGGGGACGGGGATATCACTGCCGGGGACGCGCAACTGGCCTTCGGCATCGCACTGGGCACTTACAGCCCATCGACTACCGAGTATTGTGCGGCGGACTGCAACGGGGACGGCGATGTTACCGCCGGGGATGCACAGGGGATATTCGCAGCTGCTCTGGGAATGGGGTCGTGTGTGGATCTTTTATGATAACTTTACCGCGGTTTGTGTATCAAGGTTCGTGGGCTTGATTCTCGAAGGTTTCGTCCCTCTCAATAAGTTTTCCGAATACAGAAAACTTCGGTCTCAACCATCTGCCATCAGGACAATATTGGTTCCGCTTCCCCTCCAATAAGTTTTTGCTGATCCGTATCGATACCTGAATTTTGTTCATTATCTGCAAAAACTTCGGTGATGCTCAGGGGATATTTGCAGCCGCACTGGGACTGGGGTCGTGTGTGGATGGACCGGTTTTTATATCATCTGGCATGTTAGAAATGAAGAAGTTCTCTTGTATCCGGAAGTCAACGAAGATTGGAAGCTCCCGGACACAATCATCTATGGTGAAAAATATCCTGGCATGAAAGTGCTGGTTCCGCCCAAAGATCTTATTTTCGGCAAAGATTATGCAATTTTAATTGATGTTGCTTTGTTTAACAAAGTTATTGTGTATGTCGGTTAAAATTGCTACAATATAACCGATACGACTTAAAAAGGAGACCGATAAAATGTTCCCATTAGAGAAATCAAAAATCATCACGATCTTGAATGATTGGAATTTCTGGATAAAACCTCGGGAGACCGGAATCCCAAGACAAAGCTACATCAACAAAATGGAAGCACTTAAAAATACCGGACAGATTGTCACCATCTCGGGCGTGAGAAGATCCGGAAAATCCACGCTCATGTTGCAATACATCAAGAGTTTGATTGATAACGGACTGGAACCCCGGAACACCTTGTACGTCAACCTGGAAGATCCAAGGTGGGGGGAGTTATCAATCGAACTCTTACAAACAATCTGGGAAGCTTACCTTGAATGGCTCGAACCTCACTCAAGACCCTTCATCTTTCTTGATGAAGTCCAACTCATACCGGGATGGGAAAAATTCGCCAGAGCGCTGCATGAACGAAATGATGCCTCACTATTCATTTCCGGATCTTCGTCAAAATTGCTAAGCACGGAATTTGGGACGGTGCTGACCGGCCGGCATGTCAGCCTGTCTGTTTATCCATTAAACTTCAAAGAGTTTCTTCTTTTCAGGGATATTGAACTTCAACCAAAACTTGAACTGATGGCAACCGACCATAGAGCGGCTGTTGCTCGCCTTTTGCGGGAATATATTGAATGGGGTGGATTCCCGGCAGTTGTACTCTCCCTGCAAAAAAGGGTGATCTTGACACAATACTATGAGGATGTATTGAGTCGGGATATTGTCACACGATACAAAATTCGAAAACCGCATAAACTAAAAGCGTTGGCTCGATACTACATTACCAACTCATCCGCACTTATTTCTTACAACAGAACGAAGAAATTCCTTGAAATGTCTCTGGATACGGTCGAGCGATTCTCAGACTATCTCACACATCCATACCTGATATTTTTTGTGAACAAATTCTCCTATTCCCTCAAAGAGCAAGCGGTCAATCCCAGAAAAGTGTACTGTATTGATTCGGGTCTCAGAAATACGGTTTCTCTGAGAGTTTCCGAGGATGCCGGCAAGCTTTATGAAAACATCGTTTTCCTTCAACTTCTTCGACAGGAAAAAGAGATTTTTTACTGGAAAGATAAAACCGAATGTGACTTTCTTGTCCGAGATGCTCGTGGACCGGAACAAGCCATCCAGGTCTGTTATACGCTCACAGAAGATGTGATGAAACGTGAGATAAAAGGGTTGTCTGAAGCCATGGATACCTTCGGACTGAAATCAGGTATTGTGATCACACAGGATTATGAAAAACGGGACAAACATCACGGGAAAACGATCCGGTTCATTCCATTATGGAAATGGCTTTGTCAATAATAGAGATGGTGATTTCTCTTTATACATGGCTTGACGTTCCCATCCACCTGCAGTCCAGTTCATTAAGTCTGGAGAAAAAGGCATGAAGAAACATTGGTGTCGAGGTTGTGATCAAGGGTGGATTATTCCCGTTAGAATTATCAAAACGAAACTAGTTGCTTTTGTTTGCGAAGAATGTGAAACAATGTGGTTTTCAGAAGCAAGCATTGGCTTGGGTGCATGCACTTTTTCGAAAAAGTCACTTTCAAAGCCATCGTAGTCATTTGACCTGGTTGGCTTGCCTTCTTTCTTGTCCCTTTTTTCTATGTAGGACCAGCGAGTCCATTTGAACCAAAAGGTACGGTTATAAACCTAACATTTGAGATTTCTACTCATCCTGCAACATTCTATGTCTCCATATTCACCCGCCACAGCCGCAATGCAGTCAGTGGCTGAGTCGCCGGGCTAAACCGGCATAGAGTAGGGGATGAAAGAGCCCTACATGAAAGGAGTAGCGAACCATCATGACTTTCTACCATGCTCCGCAGGTGGTAACACCTCCGTGAGAAGTGTCGTTGCCCACAAATTTGACGCTCCATAGAACACAGGTGTAAACTCCAGACAATGGAGGTTATTTATTGGATCTTTTTTCACTTGAGAAAATATTTAAAAATTTAAATGAAGCAAGTGTTCGATATTTGGTCGTTGGCGGTCTCGCAGTTGTTGCACACGGATATCTTCGTTTTACTGCAGATATTGATATTTTTATTGACCTTGAACCCGACAATTTGAAAAAGGCCATCCCGGTTTTTTCTGATCTGGGATACAAACCTCGAGCACCTGTCCAAATCATGGATTTCATTGATCCAAAGATCAGGACTTCCTGGATCAAGGAAAAAAACCTAAAGGTTTTCTCCCTCTGGAATCCGATTAATCAGGGAACCGAAGTGGACATTTTTGTCGAACCGCCATTGGATTTTAACAGGGCAGAGATGAATGCGAAAGTATTTGATTCCGGCTCCGGTCTGAAAATCCACGTCATTGGCCTGGAAGATCTTATTCAAATGAAACTGATGGCTGGTAGACGAAAAGATTTGGATGATGTTGAGAATCTCAACAAATTGAAGGCTGCCCGAGATGAAGAATGAAACAAATTCCAGTGGGGAACGTATTTGGGAAGATGGGTTTGCAGGGCATTCTGATGCGCAGTTGCTGCGATTATCCAAGTTGACCTTCGAAGAAAAACTGAAATGGCTGGATAATATGAACCGGTTCATTCTTCGATTACAATCATCAGAATCAGATTCCTGATTTGCATTAAACCCGTATTTTCTAAAGGATGGTCCGGAGTCGTTTAATTTGAATGAAACAAAGATAAAACTGTTTGGCGCCCCGGATGTTCAGATAAATGGGGTTCACGTCGATTTCAGCCGCCGGAAGTGTCTGGCGTTGCTGGCATATCTGGCGGTGACAGGGGAACGTCACTCCCGCGAATCACTGGCTGATCTGCTCTGGCCGGAAACCAATTCAACCCGTGCCCTGGCCAATCTGCGCAATGTGCTCTACGCATTGAATCAGACCGTGGAAATTCTGGACATGGACCGTAAAACCATCGCCTTGTCGGATCATCCGGATATAATCGTTGATGTGAACGTGTTCCGGAGGCATCTGAGGGTGCATGAAGAGTGCGTTGATGATTCTGAGATTCCCTGCAAAAGCTGTTTCGATCAGCTGAAACAAGCCGTGGAAATATGCCGGGATGATTTTATGATCGGTTATACGGTTCGGGACAGCGTTGAATTTGAGCAATGGCAATTGCTTGAAACTCGCGCATTAAACATGGATAAGCAGATTGCGCTTCGGAAATGTGTCGATTATCTGGAATCAACGGAAAACTGGGATCAGGCATTGAATTACGCCAGACGGCTGGTTAATGAGAATCCGTATGAGGAATCCATGCACCGGCGTCTCATGACGATCCTGGCAAGTTCAGGGAGAACAGCGGAAGCGCTCCAGCAATACCAGGCGTGCTGCCGGGTTTTACAGGTGGAACTGAATCTGGATCCTGAGGATGAAACGCAGGATTTACATAACCGGATACGCAACGGCAAGTTCCAGCATGAACCACAAGATAAAGTATCCATGGGATTTCGATTGCCGGTTCAATCGACACCTTTTATCGGGCGTAAAAAGGAATTGGATCATCTGGTTAAATTAATCACAAAACCGGATCATCGGTTGGTCACGATGGCAGGACCCGGCGGATGCGGTAAAACCAGGCTGGCGTGCCAGGCAGCAGCGGAAGTTGCAGGTTACTATATAAACGGCGTTGCATGGGTTTCACTGGCGTCTGTTGATTCCATCGATTTTATCGTCTCTAAACTGGCGGAAAGTCTGAATCTGAATATTCCCCGAATAATGTCTTCCATCGATCTCATGCGGATGAAATCGCAGTTGATTTTACATCTGCAGGAAAAACAGATGCTGATTGTTCTGGATAATTTCGAGCATCTCCTGGATGGCGCCGGGATTGTTTCTGAGATCCTTGATGCGGCGCCCCATGTCAAAATTCTGATTACATCCCGGGAACGGCTTAATTTGCACGGCGAATGGGTTTACGAAATCAAGGGCTTGGATTTTGCGGATCAAAGCAGAGGAGATGCCTTTGAAAAAACCGATGCGGTGCGTCTTTTCATTCAATCAGCGCAGCAATCATCAACAGCATTTGCGCTTACTGACCAGGATAAGTCAGATATCGCACGTATTTGCTGGATTGTTCAGGGTTCGCCACTGGCAATAGAACTGTCTGCGGCATGGGTGAGAGTGTTGAGTTGTTCGGAAATAGCGGATGAAATTACATCCAATCTGGATTTTCTCGCTTCATCATTGGAAAACTTGACAGAACGGCATAGAAGTATCCGAGCGGTTTTTGAACAATCCTGGGAGTTATTGACACAAGAGGACCGGGAGTGTTTCCGGAAACTGGCGGTACTGCGCGGTGGTTTCAACCGGCAGGCGGCATTTGAGATTGGAAAAGGGTCGTACAGAATCCTGGCTTCGCTCATGGATAAATCGATTCTTCAGCGTGCCGGATCCGATCGTTTCGAAATTCATGAAGTGCTGCGTCAATACGCGGAAGAACGGCTGAAAACGGACCCTCCTAAATTTGAACACGTGTGCCGCAGCCATTCACGTTACTATCTCAGACTTGTGCGTGAAAAAGAAAAAACGATCCGGGGTTTTGATCAAAAAGGCGCCGTGCGAACGCTGTTGCTGGATATCGAAAATATCCGGATTGCCTGGCTATGGGCCGCCGATAACAGGGATTTTTCCAGTATGCTGGACGCGGCGCCGGGACTGTTCCTGTATTATGATATTCGCATTCAGTTTCTGGATGGTCTTGAACTGTTCAAACAGGCGTTTGACAGGATTGAACCGGCATTAACCGTCGATACGGCTTCACAGGGGAAACAGAATGAAACCATGGCGGTACTGGCGGGGTATCTTCTGGGAGTGCAGGGATGGTTTCTGAGATTTGCAAAATACTCCGTCAACGCGGTTAACACCAGTGATCACCCGATTGAAATTAACAGGGCCGACCAACTGATGGACCGGGGATTCAAGTATATTCAGCCATTTGATAATCGCGCGGAATGGGCTCAGGTGCTTCTGTTGGCGACCTACTTGAAGAGTTCCGAATTCGATGAGAAAACAGTGGCTACACTTCGGACATGCCTGAAAGTGTTCGAAAAACATGGCGACAGCTGGGGGGCTGCCATGTGCCTGGATGGAATTGGATGCAGTCGGAGACATTGTGACGTTGATCACCATGAAATTTATGCAAAAAAGGCGTTGGAGGTCCGGAAAAAGGCAGGCGATCAATGGGGCACCGCAATGTCATACGGCATTCTGGGCAAACTTGAGGAAAAAAAGAAAAATCTATCCCGGGCTAAAATGTACTATCAGCAGAGTTGGGCTATCCGGAACGAACAGGGGCTGGACATAAACGGTGAAATCGAAAGTCTGGCCAACCTGGCGGATGCGGAATACCAACTGAACCAGTTCAATGACGCGTTTCAACATTTGAAAATGTGTCTGGCACTATCCGAAACCATGAGTAATTTCAGTCGCACCGCTCTGATTATGGGTTTTATCGGGGAAAGATATTATAAAATCGGGGAACTGAATCAGGCCACTGATTATCTGAATCAATGCATCGCACTGAGTATCAAACATGGACATGCTGAAAAGCATAAGCGGTTTTTTAAAATGCGTGATGAAATCCACGAGAAAACCCCTGCACTGGAAAAGAAAAAGATACAGGGGTAACACCGGGGTCGAGTGATCGGTACGCCGGTGATCAGTGCGCCGGTGATCAGTAGATTTGCGAAGCAAAGAAACGGACGGCCCCGGGTTGTAACAGACAAAAAAATCAAACCCACAAACATACCCCCACACAAATCCAAACCCCGAAGGGGGCCAGTAGCCAGTGAGCCAGTAGCCAGTAGCCAGTGAGCCAGTAGCCAGT
>SWBY01004582.1_pt1 | contig 19090 bp, 17 predicted proteins | sample 4693071 | NCBI WGS metagenome assembly SWBY01 (sample SAMN10267273, study PRJNA491770) | bioreactor metagenome | isolation source: DHS bioreactor inoculated with marine methane seep sediment | place: Japan: Omine Ridge, Nankai Trough | collected 2006-05-06 | reverse complement strand
GCTGGTACTGTTTCTCCCGGTGCTGCTCTTCCGTGATATCATGATAGACTGCCTGGAGAACGGGTTTTTCCGAGATGGAGGTCACTGCCGTGACGATTCGAACGGATTTTCGTGCTCCGGAGCCCGTCTGAATCTCGGTGATGGGAATAACTGTACCTTTCCGTACCATATGTTTCTGAATTTCCCGGGAGATTTCCTCAGAGATTTCCCCGGGGTGAAGCTCCAGTATCTGTTTACCCAGAATATCTTCACGGTCCATCTCAAACAGCGTTTCAGCGGCTGTGTTACAGTTAATGATCTGCCCTTCGATTGATGCCCACATGATGGCCTGAACAGAGTTTTCAAATGCCAGCCTGAACTCATCACGGCTGGCTTGAAGGGATTCTTCCAGGAGTTTTCGTTCAGAGATATCCCGGGCAATGGCGCAGACACAGCCCCGGTCATCGCAAGCCAGATAAGTGCCAACGACTTCCACCGGGAATAACGATCCATCTTTACGGCGATATTGCGTTTCCGCCTTTAAAGGCTGAGTTGTTTTCAAGCGATCAATGGCCTTGTCCCAGATTTCCTTGACATATAGAGTGTCGAAATCATGAATCCCCATGGATAGCAGCTCTTCTCTGGTGTATCCCAACTGGCGGACTGCAGCACTGTTGACATAGACAATGGCGCCATCCCCCCGGATCCACATCACCATGTCCTGCATGTATTCAACGGAATGTTTCAGTAGACACAATACATCCTCGGTCGGTTGCGCGAATCGAAACTCTTCACCGGGACTCCATGGCAATGGCTTACTGTCAGGCAACTCAGTTGGTGAGTTTATGTCGTGAACATTTTTCTCATCCATATTCTATCTTTTCCCTGTGAAACGGGGAATTATATCATCCGGACAATGGTTTTAACAAACTTCACCGAATACGAACCCGGATATCAATAATATGCTGTGGACTGAGATACCGGTGTCATTAAGTCCCCGGTCTCCGGATTGACCAGTACAGCCATGAATGTCAGTGGATTCCCGCTGGCAGGAATATCCGGCCAGGTGAAGTTCAGCAGGGAAATATCATCGAACTGACCCAGGGGCATCCGAAAAGTCACGCTCTGCGGTTCTGTGGACCATTCGGGCCAGAAATAATATTCCGATCCGGTATCCAGAATGATGTAAGCCTCCACATCATAGGGAAAGTTACGGGCAGCCAGGGTCACGTTGAGTTCGACGGGATCACCGGGCCGGAAAAGCGACGGGGTTATCTCGGCGCGGAATGAAATCTCCGGCAGCGAAGTGGCGGGTTGTATATTGATGGTTTTGTTTTCGAAACTGGCGATATCGTATTCGATGCAGAGCAGGGCTCCCCGGCCGGTATCCCACTGACCCAGCAACTCACCGCCGGTTACGGCGTATTCCATGTCCGGCGCCAGAGTGATCCATGTCTTCAGTCCCTCGAGATCGGAATAGTCTGAATTGTAGATCGAAACAGATGCTTCATATCCATTTTCAGGATTTTCCGGTTCCTGTGTAATGGTCAGGGGAAACATGCGAATTTCGGGGTACTGAACCAAGTTACCGTTTTCAATTCGAAGCCAGCGCAGGGGTCTGGAACTGCCGTATGTGGCGGCGGTTTTCAGCAGGAGTGTACTGCCGGCCATGGTTTCGTCAGAACTATGGGTGTGTCCGGAAAGACCCAGCTCAAATCCCTGGTTGGGCAGTTCCGTCCATAGTTGATCGGCAAAATCGTGATGGTAACACGCAATGAGCATCTCCTGCCCACTTCGTGCCGCCGCTTCACTGCGCAGCCAAGCCACCTGCTCAACCAGCATACTGGTTGTAGCGTAGTAAGACATCCAGTAGGTTGTATAATTAATCCATGTTTCTATGTTGAAAAATGAAATCGGTCCGATGTCCACGATAAAATCGCGGGTTATGTGGTCATAATGATCCGGCCGCGTGGGATTCAGTCGGGGCCAACCGAATAACTCCCACATATTGTCCCGGCTGGTGCCGTCACCGCACCATTCTCCCAATTCATGATTACCCGGTGTATACAGCATCGGCGTCTGAACCAATTCGAAGGTTTCAAGAAACAACTCTGCCTGATCACGCATGTTACCCTCGTTGTAGCCATCGCCGGTGTGAATAACCAGATCAGGACCCATGGTGTTGATGGTGTCCAGAACCTGGATATAGATATTGGTGTTGTCCGGCGCATATGTCCCGCGGAAAGGTAAGTGACTGTCCGTAATGTGAACCATGGATAAATCACCACCGGCACTCGGCAGAACAGCGATGCAGACTGGTTCCCTGAACCATGTTTCCGGTTGAATCCCCCAAAGATCATATAAACCCGGCGGCGTATCCAGCGGAATTTCAAGGGAATACGTGAGATCACCATTATTTAGAGCAGGTTCGCCTGTTACTGTCAGTCCTGCGGCATACCGGTCATTCACGGCAATAAACCGGATGGCATCCAGTCCATCCTCCATACTGCAGCGTACCGGTAAAGGATCACCCGCCACGATCACTGCGGGCATACCGGTCATGGGCCAGAGAAGTTTACCAACAGTATTTGCGGGAAATGCTTCGGGTTCCCGGGCTTCCGGCCACCATTTCCAGCGGGATCGCAGTGCCAGGAGTGAATCCGGTGTAGACCAGTTGTATGCGGTCAGTTGAGCGTCAAACCGGAACTCAGCAGATGTGGGATTTACCCGATGTACTTCTACGGTAATAGAACGGTAGTTGCCGTCCAGACCGTTCTCGCAGATATTCAGCAGCCAGGATACATCAAACTCCTGGACACCATCCGGATCCGGGGATGACGCCGCCTGATCGTATGGCAGATCACCTGCGGGGAGAGACGGTGAGCGACCGGCTTCAAGGCTGTGCACTGATCCGATGACGCCATCGGAACATTCGATCCGAAGTGTCACTTGATCAAACAATGTCCGGTATGAATCATCGGGCATGTAAAACAGGGTCTTGAAGTAATAGGTTGTCCAGCCCGGGGTAATATCTGTCCGGATATCTGATCCGCCGAATCCCAGGGGTGCATTACCCTCCGGCCAGTCCTCAGCAAGATAGGATGCATCTTCCCAGGTCAGTCCCTGAACCGGATACGAAATAAAAATTACGCTGATCAGAACGGTGAATGCAGCAATAAATTGTGCGGTGGAATGAATAAATTTCATACAACCCTCCTGAAACCATAATACCGATAGTGTCCGCGAAAGAAAACTTTGAATGAGAGATTATCTGTTCAGACAAAAAAAAACGCCCATCCCGCACAGGAGGGCGCTTATACTCAACGTGATCCGGCTATTCGGATGACGCTTCAGGAGCAGCAGCATCACTGCTGTATTTGCAGTTCACATTATCCCCGCGTCCCCGATGATCACACCCGTGTTTTTTACCTTGTTTGTGATGGTTGCACTGGCTCGTATCACCGGCTTGTTTGCATTTGGCAGGATCACACTTGCTCTTATCACATTTTTTCCTGCATTGTGCGGAATCACCGGTTTTGGGACAATTTGATCTGTCAAAATTCTTTTTATCGCCTTTGGGGCAGCATTTCTTGTACTCGCTATCGGGGCAGCACTTTTTCCCGTGACCGGTCTTGCAATGAGATTTCCCCTGAAATTTCTTTCCGTGGAATCCGCCGGTCATCCCGTGCATACCCGGCAGGAACATATCAACTGCGCAGTCAAGGAATATTTCTTTCTGATCTTCAGAAAGTGAATCGGTAAATGCAGCAAGTACCGGAATATATTCTTTGGCTATGTCCTCAAAATCACCGGAGTTACTTTTGACGGTATTAAACATGGCTTTCTGATCAAGGGTGGGTGCCGCCATGAGTTCAAGAAGTGTCTCCCTGGCTTCGGTTTTGTTTGTTGATTTTGCGCTGTGAATCTCTCCGATTTTATCCCTCAAGGCATTCAGCAATGAGACCTGATCTTCATTGAGATCAAGTTTTGCGGTCATCATTTCCACCATGTGACCGGTCATCTGTCCCATTTTTTCCGGTGCAGCATCCGGTGCGGTTTCATGGTGTGCCGCATTGGCGAAACTCATGATGCCAAATAGCAGCACCATTACTGTGGTCAGGATTCTTGAATTCATGTGTACCTCCAAAATTTCTAGTTAAGATTCAAATTTGATATCGATCTTTATTTACCATCCTCTGTCGCCATGACAGGTGATACTGGAACAACTGCCGTCGTTAGGAGAGCTTCCATACTCGTAAGAACCATCCGGCTGTGATGCCGGATTGAAATTCACTTCCAGAATGCCGTCAGGCATCATTCCGGGTTCAGGACCGGCTCCGAAATGGCAGATTGAACAATCTATATTGTAATTCATGACATGGCTTTCATGTCTTCCCGTCGTGGGTGGTGATGCGTCGCTCGCACCGTGGCATGTTCCACACTGACCGGTTGACGGATTACCCCATTCAGGAGTTGTATCCGTGCCGTCGGGCAGGGGTCGGTTGCCTTCGCCGTGACAATAGATACCACTGCAGGTGCCGCCACTGAAAGCAGGATTGCCGTCTCCGGCAAGTGATGCGGGATCAAATGCGATATCGACAAGACCGTTATAATGGTTCGGACCTTCTCCGGATGAGAATCCATAATGGCACATGGAACAGTCGTAACTCCGGCCGGACACACCCGCATGGGGTCCGTGGGCGCCGCCTGAGGGTGGTGTTTCCGGGGTTACGCCGTGACAGGATCCGCAGGATGATGCGGGATCAGAATCCCATTCACCGGAAGAATGACAGGGAGAAGTCATACCGCTGCATGAACCCGATGAGCCGTTTGGATTGAAACCGCCCGGGGATGTGTCGGCATAGCTTCCACCGTCCGGCACGATCCTGTCGGGATTGTCCATGACGTGATTGTAATGCGTGGATGGCGAACCGCTGTGACAGGTTCCGCAAGCAATTCCTGAATTGGCCATGTGTGTGCTGTGAAGTCCGCTGCCCGGGTCGCTGGACGTGTTTCCTGATGTGCTGTGACATTCTGTGCAACCCAGATTCGTATCACCGAACCAGTCTGGCTGACCGCTTCCATGGCAACTGACGCTGCTGCAGGTCTGGCCGTTAAATGTGCCGCCGAAATCCGGATGAATGGCAACATCGGCATTCCCGTTATTATGTTCAGAACCGGTGCCTTCATCAAACCCGTAATGACAGGTCGCGCATGCATAAGCGAAACCGGTGCCGGCATGCAGTTGATGAGCGCCCGTGGTGGGTGGTTCATCCGGTGTGACGCCGTGACAGATACCGCAGACACCACTGGGATCCCAGGGTACCTCCTGGCCGGTCCCGTGACACGGTGATGTCATCCCGTAACATCCTCCGGAACTGCCCTCCGGATTGTAACCATCCGGTGTATCGTCCCGATAAAAACCGCTGTCAGGTTTTATATTATCCGGGTTGTCCATCATCTGATTATAATGAGTGGATGGACCGGCTTCATGACAGATGCTGCAGTCAGACTGGGTGCGCTGGATATGGTCGGGATGATTGCCGCTGACGGGATCATTGAAAAAACCGCTGTCCACAGCATGGCAATCGGTACAACTGAGATCAGTATCGGAAAACCAATCGGGATCTCCGCCGCCATGACAGACAACAACGGAGCATGTACCGCCGGTATACGTGCCGGGATAAGTGGGATCAATGATAACGTCCAGAATGCCATTCCGATGATTGGCGGTTCCTGAACCGGCGCCGTAATGACATAGATTACATGAGCCATCGATGCTTGCTGTCTGAGTAAATGCTGATCCGGATGACACTCCGGCGCCTGAAAGAGTCTGTTTTAACCCCGGTCGCCGGTCGTTCCGTGAAGATCTCGGGCGAGACATCAACTGACCGGACCGGGGATCCGCATGAAATGTGGACATCCCGAAGGTCGGGTGGTTATTGTGGGCGCCGGCTGAGGGAGGGAACCCGTGGCAGGTTAAACAGAGCTGATCATCCTCACCCACACCATTGGAACCGTGGCATCCCGCGCACTGTTCCGGGGTGATTGTGGCGTGGCCCGATATCTCGTTTTTATTGTGACAGAACTGACAATCCGCACTCCCGAAACCCTCGGGATGATTTTCCGCAGTCAGAACAGTGGGATCACCACCGGGAACGCCGGCTTCCGGTTCCGTCGGCGATCTGTGATCCGAACACGATATGATTCCGATGATCAACAGTGCAGATAACAGAATAATAATTTTGTTGCTTACGATTGATTTAAATAATTGCATGTTCCCGGTCCTTATCCATGACAGCGCCGGCAATATTGTTTACTGTGACAGGTGCCGCATTTCTGAGGATTCGCCTGTGCTTCGATGCCGTGAGTGGTCTGGTAGAATCGCGGATGCACCGCGGAATCCACCCGGCCGTCATGGCAGGAAGTACAACCGGCACTTTCATGACACTGATAACAATCCGACTGATTTCCCCGTGCTGCAAGTCCGTGAGAATCTTTCCAGAACGCATCATGATTGACAGGAAGGAATGATTCGGATCCATCGCCTTTGTGACAGTTGAGACATGTGGAAGTCAACGGCATGATCTGACCGTCCAGATTGGTTCCGTTTACCGGCAGGAAATTTGGCGCGTCCCCTCCATTGTGGCAGGACCAGCACAGTTCCATGGTTGGCGAAAATCTATCTTTTGCCCGAGTGGACTCATTTACACCGGTATGGCAGCGAAGACACGCTATCTCGCTGTCTGTGTGCACGGCATGTGGGAAAATCAGGTCCTTTCCCCGTTGTTCCATTGTTGCCGCGCGCGTGGGATCATCGTGGCACATGGCGCAATCTGCGTTCACATCATGACAGGTGCCGCAAACAGATTTTGCCGGCAGCAGACGATCGGTCATCACCGAACTGGAAGCTGCAGCAGCATGACAGTCGGAGCAATCCATCTCGGCATCTGTAATGTGCAGGGCATGTGAGAAAATAATGCCGGCACTTTCATCCTGTTTTTCCGGTACTGCACAAGAGGTCAGTACCAGAAGGAAGATGACAGCCGTACCAAAAATACCTGTTACTTTTATTGTTTTCATCCGCTCTAAAATCCCATTTTAAGATATAACCCGGCGCGCAGGTTGTTTGAGTAATCCCGGGTGGAGGCTTCTTCCACATTGATGCCGACTGTAATTCCGTGAGGTAACGCGTAATCTGCTGAACCGTTCAGGGAGTAAAACAGATCTTCCCCGTTGAGTTCATCCCGTAGGCTGGCAATATCAAATCCGATTTTCCAGGTGAGTCCCGGAACAAATAAACGGGCGTATAAACAGCCTTTAGCACCGGTAATCCGATTGGTGTAACTTTCCAGTGATGAGAGTGACAGATCAAATTTATAACCGCGGCTGTTCAGCGAATCAATACTGTAACCTGCTTCGTAGAACGTACCATTTTCTTCATCACCTGACTCCAGAGTAATGATTCTGCGTGATCCACGAAAATAGACCTGCTGATTGCCACCAAAACCTACTGTGAGACGGCTGCCGTAACTCCGGAATACGTCGCGTGAAAATATAATATAAATATCATCTTCGGCAGCATCCGGATCGGGTTCATACTCCTCGGCTTCAAATATCCAGGTGATATTCCGGGACAGAATAAATCCCAGTTCGGCCATGCCGTGAGCGAATCGGGAGTTTTCCGTGTCATACTCACCATCCGCCTGGAACCGAATCATCCCGGGCACGTAAAGCAGTATCTTTCCAGATGCTCTGGAGATCTCTTCCTCGTCCTCACCCCGCTGATGGAAACCAGCGCCGATCATCAGAGGACCCATCCCGGCCAGAGTGACAGATCCTCCGAACGCAGGCCCGTCCCCCAAATCATATCCACCGGCACGCATGTCGTACCACTCACCACCATACAGATCCACTGTAACCGTGTCTTTCAGCAAAGTGAATCGTGCGCTGACCCCGTCGATAGCGGTAAGGCGAAGTCCTGAGAATACCGAAAAACGGCCTCCCCGGAGCGCCACCTGACGGCTGCTGTTATGCCAGGACAGATAAGCGGCGGTCAATTGGGCATCGTCCTGTCCGTAGTCCTGCACATCATCACCGGTCTCAAAACCGGCGAGACCCGACAGGACAAACTCCAGACCTTCAACGCCAAACTGGCTGGTTCTGAGACTCAGTGTGCCTGCCAGGGGACCCCGCTGAATCTCCTCCCCGGTCAGATAATCGATCTCATCCCATACCCGGTAAAAAATCGATAACTCACCGTCATTTTCCATGGCGCCCGTGGTGATGGGAAATGTCATGGTAAATAGAATACACATCGTACTGATCAGGATTTTCTTCTTCATGTAATTTCTCAATTAAAATTGTCTCTAAATAAATTTGTTACACAAACTTCACTTCAGCTATGTACGCGGTTTTGCTATATTTTGTCAAGCTGGAGACCTGTTTTTTTCCTGTCTGAATCCGTTTTTAATTTGGAAATAACCATTTTCATTGAAAGCGTAATAAGATGTATTATGATACACATAAAATTGAATCGAAAGAGATGATGATTGATGTTTGTATTTGTTTACAAGGATATATGAAGAGTATGATATGTTCCAATAATACTGTATCAAAATAGGTGAATACGACGCGTGAAGCCGGTATCCTTTTTTTTATGGCGTATTTCAGCTATGATTCCCGTGTGTTGAGGTTATGGTAATTTTGGGATTATTTGTGAATCCAGAGACCGGGAACCAGAGAGTTGCTCCGGTAAATTTCAGAGGGGAAGATGTGAATGATGAGTGAGAACCGGGTCAGCGTTTATGTCCCGGCATACAATGCGGAACCATATCTGGAGGCATGCCTTACGGCGATCCGGACCCAGGATTATCCTCTGGAGGATATCGTTGTTATCAATGACGGTTCAACGGATAACACAGCGGAGATTGCCAGGCGGATGGAAGTCAATCTGGTGAATCAGAGCCGTAACATGGGCTTGGGAGCCGCACGGAATTTGGCGTTCCAAACCATTTCATCTCCATTTATTGCTTCTCTGGACGCTGATTGCGTGCCTGACCCCGACTGGCTGACGAATCTCATGGAACAGTTTGACAGTGACCGGGTGGCCGGCGTGGGGGGGAAACTCCTGGAAAAATACCAGGACTGTGCACCGGATCGCTGGCGTGCACGGCACATGAAACAGCACCGGGGAGATACCGTGATTATCAACCCGCTTTTCCTTTATGGGAACAACAATGTGTTCCGCCGGGAAGCCGTTCTGGCTGCCGGAAACTATCCCACAACAGACGAATACCGGACAAATTATGAAGATCATTATATGAGTCAAAAGCTGTATGAATCTGATTGGACACTGAAATATACTCCGGATGCCCGGGTGTATCATCTGCGCCGGGATACCTGGAGATCCATCTATCACACAAGCTGGCGCTGGTATTTCAACGGCAAACCCAAACCGGTTTCCGTCAGGAATCTTGGGTGGAGAATAAAGGATAATGTTTTCTGGACCCTCCAATATCTGAAAAAAGACATCAAAAGGGCAGACTGGTTCATTATCCCGGTTACCCTGGGTTATGCGCCGGCTCTCAGTATTTTCGACTTAAAATATTTTTTGAATTCCCGTCGATGAACTGAAACTATAGCTTGATGACTGAATCCCGGCTACCGAATGTATTGGGGACTTCATCGTCAGCATCGGGTTCATTCATCCAGGTGGATTTGTCCATGAGATATCTGAACCGGTATTCCCGGCCGGTTTTCAACGTAATGGTTGCGCTGAAACTGCCGTCTTTCCGTTTCGCCAGTTTATTCCGGGAATCGTCCCAGTTATTGAATTCACCCACCAGAGAAATGACTTTTGACTCTGATTGATCCGTTACCTTGAAGGTCACGCGGCAGTTGTTTCCGGTTTTCATGTAAGTTTTCTTGATCATCTGAAATCTCCTGTTTGAGATGGTTTTTTGTTGCAGGTCCCGGCATGCCGGGCGTCACTCCTGTTTTGGAGGAATGGATCAACTAGCACAGTCGGGTGGAGATATCAATATCATGTCAGGAATCTTCAACGTCTCTGGACGATTCTTCAGCAAATCCATCAAAGATGCAGTGATCGCTCTTGCGTGGCCGGCGCATTTTTTGATATTTCATGTATCTTGAAAGGTACGGGTTAACGCTGCTGTTTCCACTGCCATTCACAGTCACATCCACCTGGTTATTAAAATCGGAGTACCCATGATTTCTGACAACACAATACGGCATCTCGGACACAGCGGTAACCTGCTGAAAATTTTTGGCCGGGTTCTGATTTTTGATTATGCCGGACCCATCCGCGCTTCTCAGAATGGCCCGTTGGAAGGCAGTGTGATTGATCCGGTCGAGATTCGGGATGAAAATGTTACCGTGTTTGTATCCCACGGTCACCGGGACCATTTCTGTCCGGAAATATTCACCTGGCAGCAGCATGTGAAGCGTATTTCCTATGTGATCTCAAGCGATATAACCGGTTTGCCTGATGATATTATTCAGGTGGGTCCCGGGGAAACAACTGAAACCGGCGGATTACGCATCAAAACCTACCATTCCACCGATCGTGGTGTGGCTTTTTCGGTCTTTATCAACGATAAACACATTTATTTTGCCGGAGACCATGCTCTCTGGAACCGTACCGGAGAAACCGATGATCACCGTTATATCCGTCTGATGAAAAATCTTCTGAACCAGGCGCCACTCATGGATATTGCATTCCACGTCTGTGACCCCCGGCTTTCCGGGAAGGGCGCCGGCGGTATTTATGCGTTTGCCCGTACGTTTCAACCGACCGTTCTCGTTCCTATTCACACATTCGGTGTTTATAAGTTTAATAAGAAAGCACATCGAGAATTGATCCGGCAGGGATACGACGGATATTTCTGGGAAATACAGTATCCCGGGGAAGAGCTGCCGATCCAGTCCTCCGGTTGCGTGAAATAGCAAAAATCAGTACATATGTAATGTGTGCAGTTATTTCAAAATGGAGAATAATAATGACGAATTTACACCGATTGACAGTTTTATTCATGATAACCTTGACTTCACTGGCGATGGCCGGGGATGGGGTGCTGGATAATGTGGATCAGGCGTTTATGGAGTTGTGCCTGGCTGATCCCATGGGTGGGACCGGCGGCGGACCCATTTCGGGAACGTTGACCGTAACGGTGGTTGAAGCCGGGACAACGACGCCCATTGCCGGAGCATTTGTCATGGTCGGTACCGCCCCGGATATTCCGTTTCAGAACAATGTGGGAGTAACTGATGGATCGGGAACAGTTGTTTTCACCGATGACGGACTCCAGGGTGCAATGACGGTAACTGCCGGTGCACCGGGTTATCACCTGTTCACTTTCTTTGAGGCGGATGCCGCTGAGATGGTAATTCCTCTTCAGTCAGGGGATTCCACCGGCGGCACCACGTATTTTGTCGGGGATGATATTGTTGGAATCGATGTGGATAACGGAACCGCTCATTACGGTGACGGTTATATCGATGTGGCGTTTGTCATGCCGGCCCTGTCTCTGGATGCTGTTACGGGATTTGATTTGGGCATGTCTTTCGCCGATATGGAAATCGTCACCATCCTGGGCCAGCAGATTGAAATGCCCTCAAATATTTATATTCCGCAGCAGTGGGAAATTTTCATGGAGATTACCAAGGATTCGTATCATGTGAATCTTCCGGCCGGTGATCATACATTGATCGCTGTTTCATGCCGGATTGCTTTATCGGATCTTCAAGGGATGATGGATGGATCCGGGGATTTCATGGATTTGATTCCCAACCTGGATTGGCGCGAGATTGACGCTCTGGAATTGACAGTAACCGGCGATACCGTTGATGCGGATTTCAACATGGAAATGTCTCTGGATGAAACCGTTACGTTAAACTATTCCAATATCCCCGCAGACAGCGCACTTTTCGCCATTTCTCTGGGTGACCTGGATGATCTCAATGGTCTGGGCCGACTGACCGTGATGGGCGTCACAGCAGCCGATTGTGTGTCCGGTCCCTGCTCCGGTTCCCTGTCTTTGAGCACCGCAGAAACCACCGGTATTTTTTCCGGGACCGGTTATTTCCCCGCCGCCGCGGTTCAATCCAACGAAACGGATGATCTCTCGGCCGTGCTGATTCGCGATTCTCATCCCCGGACATATACGGCGAATATTTCACAACTCTACGGGTTTCTGACCTTGAACTACGATGGTGAAACATTCACCTGGTCCGATGCGGCAGGGAGTTCAACCGGTCTTCCGGATGTGGCGATTCATGCGGGCATGATTTCTGATATTGAAACCGGCGACACGCTGTGGACTTATCTTGTTCGTGGAGATACCCGGACAGTATCTTTACCGGAACTGCCGGCGTCGACTCCGATTTCTTTATTGGAGGGTCAGTCATATTCCTGGGGTCTGGTATCGTCCGGTCTCGGTTTCGGATCTGAGCCGTTTTATTTTGACGATTTCTCCCTGTCGGATATCACGGATCACCTGAGTCACGTTGCCTCGGACAGCAAGGATATCGTATTTGATTCAAGCTGCGATACTCTTGGATGTACCGTGAGCATGCCGGCTGAGATGTACCGTCCCGGTGACACCTGCTGGTGTATGGTGACAATCTGTAACCCTGGAACGGAAACCTATTCAGGTATCCCGGTGTTTGTAATACTGGACGTCTATGGCAATTACTACTTTGCACCCTCCTTTTCGGATTTCGATCGATACCTCATGGATATTGTTCCCGGGGAATCTGAGATCGAAGTACTTCCGGAATTCTTATGGCCTACCGGCGCCGGGTCCGCATCGGGTATTGTCTGGTACGCCGCCATGACCAATCCTGAAATGACGGCACTCTTCGGAGCAATGGACACGTTTGCATTCGGGTGGTCCGAGTAAATCCATGTGCCTGTAATGGCTATGAAATCTTCTGGTTCTGACACATCATGTTAGTGATCAAATGTGCAGGCTGTCATAAAAAACTGTTTCGGTACGATAAAATCGGTCATGGCGCTGTGTTACGGTGTTACCGGGCTAAAATTACAAGGGATTTCAGCATGGAAATCCGTGATGAGCAACTGATATGCCGGTGTGGAAAAATCATTGCCCGGGACAAAGGGCGCTATTTTGATATGATTAAAAATGCGTTTACATGGAGTGGAACAAAGCGTTCCGGTTGATTTCCCGTCTGTCTAAATTACTCGACCGATCATGACACCGGCAAAAAGAGCGGCAAATCCCAACCCGTTCTGAAGCAGTATATTGGATGCGGCATGAATCCATTGCGAGGTCTGGACCAGTTCACCTGTTTCCAGAATAAAGGTGGAAAATGTGGTGAAAGCACCCATGAATCCCACCATCGCCAGTAACCGGATTTCACTGGAAATCGGCCATTTCTGATCGAACAAAGAAACTAATAATCCGGCCAGGAAACAGCCCGTGATATTGACCACAACAGTACCCCAAATTATTGGGGAGCCGTACACCCGCTGAACAACGCTGACCAAACCATACCGGGCCAGGGTGCCGGACGCACCGGCGAGCGCGAGTAAAACGACTTTCTGAAACATGCTGTAACCTCCGAATCGAAAGATCAGGGTGACCACCACCGCATTATTGGATAGCTCAGAACACGACAAAAAGCAAGAAAGTGAAACTGCGATCATTAAATGGTTTACAGTGAATCATGCAAATTCATTTGATCAAACTCATCGATATTCTTATACTCATCACGATAACTGAATCCACAGAAAGGAATTAATGATGAATTTGATAGAAACAATCCTGAAATCCGGAAATGGCGCTGTCGTGAAACAACTGGCCGGCACTCTGGGGCTGGGTGAGTCTGATGCCATGAACGCCATAAAACATCTGACACCGGCACTGGCAAAAGGTCTCAACCGGCAGACACAGGAACCCGATGGGTTGAGTGCGCTTCTGGGTGCACTTAAAAACGGGAATCATGGCCGATATATCGATGATCCCGGTCAATTGAACAGTGAAAACAGCATCTCTGACGGCAATGCGATACTTGGTCATATCCTGGGGAGTAAGGATGTCAGCCGGAATGTAGCGGGGCAGGCCGCGGAGCAGACCGGATTGGGTTCCGGGATTCTGAAAAAAATGCTGCCCATGCTGGGTGCCGTTGTTATGGGCGCTATGAGTCAGCAATCGTCGGGTGGCGGGATTCTGGAATCACTTACCGGTGGCGGCGGTCAGTCCGGTGGCACCGGCGTCCTGGCATCGTTTCTGGACGCCGATGGTGATGGTTCCGTGGCGGACGATCTCTTTTCCATGGCAAAGAAATTGTTCTGATCAAGATCTCTCCCGGAAACTGAATTCTTCCATCATATGGCACGGGGTTTGCTGTAAGTACAGTAAGAACCCGAAACCTGTTCCGGGAGGAATTCGTCATGAAATCAAATCCAGGTCAAGTCATAATAATCTTAATCGCTGCAACTATGGTGTTTGGCACTGGAATGTGCCTGAGCAGCGATGACATCTATTATGAAGTAATTCCCTCAAAAACAACGGTATTTGCCGGGGAGGAAATTACAGTAATTGTAGGACAGGTGGACAATGACGCAGTCTGGGATTACTGCGCCGGGGATCTGGATCCCAAACCGACACCCACACCGGATTGTCCGCCCATGGGGGTCAGTTGCGATGCTGTTTCACCGGTGTATCCCGGGGATTTTTTTACTTATTCCATCACAGCGTGTAATGGAATCCATGATGATCTCCTGGTCGATATTTATGTCGTTCTGGAAATTGATGGTCAGTATTGGTTTTATCCGACCTGGATTCAAGATATCGATCATATGACGACAAGACTTCCGGCATGTGACTGTCTGGATTTTATAGTCCTTGATTTCCCATGGTCGGAAGAATCAGGATCCGGGTATACCCTCAATTTCTGGAATCTTATGACCCGGGCGGGGACCTTTGAACCGTTGGGGCCGATTACGCTGTGCACGGTTGAGATCGGTACCGAAGTTTTTCGCCAGAAAAACTTATTGGAAGGGAAGTGTGTCAGTGATCAGAAGCCAGTAATCAGTACCGAAGTTTTTCGCCAGAAAAACTTATTCTCTTCAACAGGTATCCGACGAGGGAGGGTACCGAAAATCAGGCCAATCACATGAAGTGATCAGTGGGGTTGTCTGCGAGTTGTGGGTATTCCAGCCTCCGGTTTGTGGAAAATTAATCGATGGTAGGTACCGATAGTTGCTCAGCACATATCAATTAATCCAAACTCGTAGGTGCTTTCGGCCGAAAGCACAACCCCAGGCTGTACCAGACAAAAAAGTCAATCCCATCAGCATTTAGTGGTATCATTTTTCACCCTAAAGGTTGACAGATCCTGGCCCCGGGATTTATTCCGGGGATTCCATGTCAGCGGCGCAAACCATTATTCCCACGCAAACTCCCAGGTATCAATGGATCCGATCAAATCCCGCATATCAGGCGTTAGAAGTGCCGCATGGAATCGGATGCCGGCAGAGGCAGGTATCCCTGATGGCCAGGAAAATTCAGGCACCACAGGGATCATCGTCTGACCGGGCGGAAGTTTCGGATAATCGAACAGATAATTATCAAACGTGGTGAATGATGGTGCAAAGAAATACGTCTGATTGATATCGAGAATGACAAATACCGGATAGCCCACCAGTGTTTTGTGAGTGCTGTTGCAGATGGTGGTCCATACCGAAAAGGCATCTCCTGGCTTGAACCGCCGGCCGGGAAGGGTGATTTCAATACCTGATTCCAGACAGGGATCGAAAGTGGGTGTTGGTGTCGGTGTTTCCGTTGCGGTGGGTGTCTGAGTCGGGTCGTGCAGCGGGATAATATCAATTTCGATGGTGATGCCGTATTGCTGTGCGAGATATGATGATGTAAATTCCTGATAACCATCAGCTGTAACGGTAACCCAGAAATACTGAGTGTCGTGAACATATAGATCCAGCGTGCAGAATCCGTTCGCGCCGGTGGTGCATGTATCGTCCGTTAAAGCGGATCCCTCAATGTATGCACCGGAAATCAGGCTGCCTGTGATGGAATCACGCACATAACAGGTGGCATACATCCAATCATTACAGCACGGGGTCGGTGTTCCCGTATAGGTGGGTGTCGGCGTGGCGCAGCCCGTTGTATCCACCACCAGAAACGGATCCGTCTCATACGAAACCGTGGTGCAGTCCGGCGGCCACACATCATCGCAGGATTCCACCGAGATTCCGTTTACCGTTTCAGGATACAATTCCACAGGCACACAAAACCCACCACCGGTGCCGGTAAAATGAAAATAACTCCGATCAGCATGGCTCTGAAGATCTACCACGGTTACCCACACATTTGAATACACGCCGGTTGATCCGCAGATATCAAGATTCAAATCACATGTGGTTTCCGGCAGCGGATTTACCTGGAGTGGCCATTCCCCTTGTGACCCCTCCGCTGTGGGGGTGGGCGTGGGTGTGTAGGCCAGAATCGGAGCACTCGCCACGGTGATCAAAATTAAAGTTGTAAACACTGTATTTATTAATAACGTCTGTCTCATGGGAATCCTCACTTTCCTGTTGTTGAGTAAAGCAAATGCAATGCCAACGTGTTCGTGAATACTAAGAAATCAATAATTACAATAAGTATCATGTTTTTCAGATACCCGACAGGTGTGTGGTATTACATAAAAATGGAGATAAAATTACGTAAATTGAAATTTGGGAATCTCGGTGATTATCCCTGGGAAAAATTGATTCCCATGGGATTCCCCGTTATCCTTGTACACAGGGAATGTGACTGAAGGTCTGGAGGATACCCATGATTTTAAGAATAGTTCTTATAATGAGTTTGATTACATCACCAGCGGCGGCTGAGATCATCACCATAATGGCTGCCAACACCACCAGCGGCAGCAGTCAGGCGTATGAGGGTCCCGGGATCCGTATTTTTCAGGGATTGCAGCCGGATGTGGTCCTGGTCCAGGAATTCAATTACAATTCTGGATCACTACGCGACCTGGTTGATCTGGCTCTGGGTACTGAATACGAATATTATGTTGAGGGTGGGAGTGAGAACATTCCCAACGGGATTATCAGCCGATTTCCCATTATTTCTTCCGGTGAGTGGTTTGATAATCAGGTGCCGGACCGGGATTTTGCCTGGGCGATAATTGATATTCCCGGTGATCTCAACCTTCAGGTGGTGAGTGTTCACCTGAAATCTGGGGAATCCAGCACTCAGGAAACCCAGGCCCTGGCCATTAAGAGCTATGTCGCCAGTAATTTTAATGCAGCTCACTACATTGTTGTGGCCGGCGATATGAACACCACCAGCCGGTATGCGCCGGCCATTGCGGTTTTTGACACATTTCTGGATCCGTATGGTCACACGCCGGCGGATCAGGAGGGACGGAGTGCCACCAGTGAACCCCGGACAAAACCCTATGACTGGGTTATTCCCAATGATCTTCTCGATGATTGTCACGTACCCCTTGATATTGAATCCAGCACGTATCTTAACGGACTGGTGTTTGACAGTGAGGTATATACGCCTTTAAGCGAGGTCTATCCTGTTCAGTTCGGTGATTCCCATGTTGATCAGATGCAGCATATGGCCGTGATGCGGGCGTTTGATGTGGGTGCACTGACATCACCGACCCCGACGTTCACACCGGTGTTCACACCCACGCCCACGCCCACGCAACCGGGAACGGGTCCCACGGTGGACCTGATCCTCAACAAGAATTTCTTTCTTCCCGGTGATCTGTTCCAGCTTCGGTTCACCATTGAAAACGATTCTGAGGCTCGGGATTCGGTTCAGTTCATTGTTCTGGATGTTTACGGATCGTATTTCTTCCATCCCGGCTGGACTTCTGAACTGGCCTGGACCGAGATTCAGCTCATACCTCATGAAACCCGGGATACCGATATTCTGGAGTTCAACTGGCCGGAGAACACCGGCAGCGCCACTGATCTGTGGTTTTATGCCGCCCTGGCCACTCCGGACGGATTTGATCTGGTGAGTAACCTGGCTTCAGCGGATTTCAGTTACGCAGATTGATTCCGGTTTTCCCGAAGTTTCAGGTTTGCTTCATAGACATGGTTCAATGCCGTCCGGTCAGCGGCTTTTTCAAGAATCTCTTTTCCCCGCTGAAGTATTGTCAGTGATCTCTCGGTATCGTCAAGATCCAGTATGACAATATCCAGCATCTCCACCCATACATCCACTTCCTGGGGATATGTGGCTGCCATGATCTCCAGTTCCTTAAGCGCTTCCTCGAAATCACCGGACATGCGTTTTGCCTGGACCTGGCTGAATTGTGGTTTCGGATCACTCTTTCTGTTCCAGCCGTAATACAGATTCCCGAAGGGTTCAGCTATTACTCCGGCAAAAGGCGCAGCGACAATTAATGCGCCCAGGAAAAAAAATAAGGGACTCAGAATAGAAAAAAAACCGGAAAACCCGACAATAAAGAATGGCAATGCGATGAGAAAATACCATCCAAAAACAGTGAGTTGCCGTTTCATGGGATTCATCCGGATTCTGTCTCCCGTCGGTGGGTGTTCAAGGTGATCATGGTTGTTAGTTTAAAACTGGGGGGAGCAAGAAGCAATGAATCGCGACAGATTATATATATTTTGATTTACGAACAAGGATCATCGATTTTTGATTTTTGAATTTTTTCTTGCGGTTTCGATACTTGTAACGAATATTGAAATCAATTCATTATTTTCTTTTAGAGCTTGTTGCATTTTAACCTCTGATTTATTGAGTTTTTTTCTATAGATTATTTTTAGGCAGATGAAGGTTTCTCTCAATTCTTTCGATACAACTTTGATTTTATGAATAAAATCTTTTCTTGATTCCGCACTTTGAGCTTCTCCATAATTCAGTGCAGCGGATGTGCCGGAGCGAATGATTTGTCCCGATAAATGATTACCGGCTTTTGTTCTCGGAACGTCCTCGGATATTTCAATGATGAGCACTGCAAAATTAATTAATCGTTCTTCCAGTTCACATTTAGTCATTTTTTCCACCCTTCATCTTTCTTAAATCGTTAATCCTTGTTCTTAAATCATTTTTTTTTT
>SWBY01004591.1_pt1 | contig 19107 bp, 17 predicted proteins | sample 4693071 | NCBI WGS metagenome assembly SWBY01 (sample SAMN10267273, study PRJNA491770) | bioreactor metagenome | isolation source: DHS bioreactor inoculated with marine methane seep sediment | place: Japan: Omine Ridge, Nankai Trough | collected 2006-05-06 | reverse complement strand
GGTGGGAACTGATATCAGATGGATCTGCACCCCTGAGCCATCCGGAAGCTTCTGTAAATTCCAGATCTTCCGGGAGCCCGTAACCAGACTCCACCGCCCATCGACTGCCTGTCCGGATGACTTTTTGAAGTTCTGATTGCCCCAGATGCAGCTTACCTTTTGATCCCACACCGGATGGTATGCTGGAGAAAAGTCGCGCCATCAGCATATCCAACCGATCACGCACATCTTTCTCAGTAAGGGGAGTTGTCAGAAGGCGCACACCGCAATTGATATCAAACCCGACTCCGCCCGGAGAGATCACGCCGGTGTCGAAACGCGTTGCCAGGACTCCTCCGATGGGAAAACCATACCCGTAGTGAATATCCGGCATGGCCATGGACGCTTTCACCGCACCGGGCAACGTGGCAGCCTGTGCCACTTGCTTGAGTGATCCGTCATTCCGGATCCGATGCATCATCTTCAGGTTGGAAAAAATCCGGCCCGGGACTCGCATATCCGGTACCGCGCCAATGGGAATCTCCCAGCGATATTCATCAATTTGCTTAACCGGAATACTCATCCTATCGTTTTTTAAACTGGCGTCGAAGCTGTTTCCCCCGGGGATGATCAGGATTTTTATGCAGAACCTCATTGATGGCTTTTATTGCAAAATCAAATAGTTCCATTTTCATGGAAAGATCTGCAACATCAGTCAGAAGATCCAGGTTATCCCGATCGAAATGGTAGGCCCGGTGGTACAGTTTCAATGCTTCCGGCCACCATTTCTTTTCCTGAATGAGAATACTGGCCATCTCGCGTAAAAAACGGGGATTGCTGGAATCAAGACTGAGAGATCCTCTGAGAAACCGAATCGCCATCATCTGATCACCACGACGCAGTGCGGTCCGGGCAGACATCAGATGATCCTCCGCCAGGGATTTCTTCTTCTTCTGAATGGCTTTAGCGGCTTCCTCCTGCTTTTCCAGTTCAGAATCATAAATGCTGCGTCTCTTCTGATCAGACAGAACGGTATACGCCTGATTCAACCGCGTATCCAATTCCACAAGCTGTGTGGTCAGACCCAGAAAATCATCGAAATACTGTGCCTGAGGCTGGTATTCTTGTGACCAATGGGTAAATGCCGTGCGAATTTCGTTTTCAGTGCAATCCCGTGATACACGCAGAACTTCGTAGTGATTTTGAATTTGAGACCGGCGATGCGCATTCAGAACTTCATGTTTTTTTGCTTCAATAAGAGTAGCGATTCGATCATCAACATCAACAGTCCGTTCTTTCAACTGGTCCAGAAGATCTTCACTGTGGGTCAGACGCATCTTATCCGAAAGATCATCATGCACCTGCTTGAGTGATTCCATTTCCTTATTCTGATCATCCCAGGTCCGCCAGGTAGAATCATCCTTACTTTCATCGGTTTCCACATCAATCACGTTCCACCGGTCCCATTGTGAATCCGCATCATCAGTACCGAGAAAATCACTGATGAAACTCCGGCCGAACGGGTCCTGATCTTCGTCAATTTCCTTTCCGTCGATCATGACGGAAACCTTGTTTTTCCCTGATTTTCCGGAACGGGTGGTTGCCATTTTTTTCCGCAGGCTGTCAATATCCACAGACATCTCATCTTCGCTGCCTAATTCCACATACTCATCACCCCGCAACAGGCCCATTTCTGCGACTTTCTTCTCTTCCTTTTCTTTTATATCTTCGCGCAACGTTCTTGCATAGTTAGACAATCCGACCAGTTCTTCTGCGGTAAGTTTGATTTCGTCAGTATCTTCCAGGGATCGACGGGTGTCGGATCCCGGAGTTTTCTTTGGCTCAACCGGTTCAGGCGTTTCAGGTTTCGGTGATGGATCAATCCTGGGAACTGTTTCTGTCTGAGGTTCTGTTGATTCAGCGCGGAAAACCGGACGCTGTGTCCCGCTGCTGATCAGATCCGTCAGTATGGACCCCACAAAAAACTGAAGCATCCCCAGACGTTGACTCCCGGCCATACTCAGGATCTGCCGAAAGGACATTATTCCGTCAATTCGGGAGATAAAAAATCCTTCCTGGGGCGTCAGATTCAAATCGGAAGTCCGGTTGGTCAGAGATGAATAATCGATTTTTGGTATTCTGTCCATCCCTCCCAACCATGCACAGAGGAGATCCTCATTGCGAACCCGCCGGACACATGCGAAGAGTAATTTCATGGTATCGATTCTGACCTTAATGCAGGCAGGCGGAGCCAGTTGGCCGTGGAAGAACCGGTATTCACCATCTGTCCACTCGAAAATAGAAAGAATGATTTCCCGTATCAGCGATTTCAGCCACCAGGAAATCGTTTTCGAATCGGTAATTGATTCTATTTCCGGATTTTTCCATCCTCCGGAACGAATAAGGGTCTGCACCCTTCCCAGCATATCCTCCTCGAACACACCCCCGTTGTACATGCACATTGCCAACTGCTCTTCCGGCAGGGAGGATTGTGCAAACACGAGATTTCCGTCGCGTAAGAAAAGGAATTTCCTGATATGCCTGAATTTCATCGAGAGCATACCCGTACTGCCCTCTCCGGAAAGATCTCTCAGGAGATAGGGAAATTTCCCGCTGGTAAATTCACCTTTCTCAATTTTTACAGTCACCTGATTTTTTCCAATTTACTTTTTACTCATCGTGAATTTTAAAATGACATCATCAAATCAATACCCGAGCCAACTCTTCAATGTCAACTTGTCCGGTCCGAACTTTTTCCAATCCATCAGCTCTCAGGGATCGAAGACCTTCCTCAGCAGCAATAGCCATCAGATTGGATGTTGAAACCTTTTGCTGAAGCGCATCCCGAATCCTTTGATTAAGGGTCAGGAGTTCAAACACTCCGATTCGTCCAAGATAACCTTTCCCATGACATTGATCACATCCTATGCCTTTCATGTATTTATAATCAGCATTGGATGGAATATTCAAATGTTTCAGTGCTTTTAGAGATGGCATTGTTGGTTCTGAACAGTGAGGGCAGTTACGGCGAACCAGACGCTGTGCCATAATTCCACAGATGGAGGATGCCACAAGGAATGGTTCAATACCCATATCTATGAGTCGATTAAAGACGCCAACCGAGGAATCCGCATGAATAGTTGAGATCACCAGATGTCCTGTGAGTCCGGCCTGAGTGCATATTTCCGCAGTTTCCAGATCCCGGACCTCACCCACAACAATCACATCGGGATCCTGCCGGAGGATCGATCGAAGACCGGTGCCAAACGTCAATTCCCGCTTGGGATTCACCTGGGTCTGGTTGATACCCGTAATTTCACATTCGATGGGATCTTCAATTGTAACAATATTCGTCGTCTCTCCCCGGTTTTCCAGAATGTACCGTATGGCCGAGTAAATCGTGGTGGTTTTGCCGCTTCCAGTGGGACCCGTGAGAAAAATGGTACCCTGTGGTCTCAAAAGCAGATCCGTGTATATGTCCTTTGTTTCGGAATCCAGACCCAGCAGACCAAGATCAAAACGGTGATCGCCACTTTCGAAAAGCCGGATAACAGATTTGTCACCATGCAGAGTGGGAAGAATCGAGAGTCTGACATCATACTGTCGATTCCCGATCTTCATATCAATTCTGCCGTCTTGAGGTTTTCCCCGTTCGTAAATGGTGACATTGGCCAGTACCCGAAGCCGGGAAACCAGGCGGGGAAGAAGATCTTTCGGAACTTCACCCACATCATGAAGCACACCATCCAGGCGATATTTAATAAGGGTCATATCAAATCCCGGCTCAATATGAATATCGCTGGAACGGGATCGAATTGCGCCTACCATGATCTGATCCACCAGATCAGTGATTCCTCGTTCCCCGCGACGGGTCAGTTGGAGAATACCATCAGAAACAATTGAAAGATCAGTAATGGGTATCGCTATTTGCTCCTCATCCAGAGTATACAGTCGTACCGGATGAATGGTCATTTCAACAGCATCATCCAGCGATTTCTTCCCGGCTTCTTTCATACGGATCCGATGCATTATCTTTCCGACGGACCCTGCCAGGGTCACAAGCAGGATAATAATCATCAGGGAAAACACCAGAGGATGTCTCAAAACAGCCTGGATTTGAGTCAGAATGTCATCGGGTCTGACCGATGTATAAGTGAATGCAAATGCGATAGCAAAAGAAATCACCAGGACGGCGGCAATAAACACTGCAACATCTTTATCGTCATTACCGGATTGTTTTCCGTATTGAGCCATGGGATTTGCTCCTGTTCAGTTGCTTTTACGAATTTTCAGCCAGTTTATCCTCTACTTCAAAATTTCCACAGAGAAATGCACCTTCAGAAATATCGATACGGGCGGTTTTGACATCGCATTTAATCCGACCGGTAGACGCTATAGATACTTTGGAAGAGGCTTCGATGGTGCCTCGAACCTCTCCGGATATGGCGATTTCTTTGACGTTCACATTGCCTTCTATAAATCCGGTGGGTTCCACTGTGAGTTTTCCGCTTTTAAGCTGGATTTCACCTTCTACGCAACCTGCCAGTTTCATATCGCCATCACCGGTCAGGTTACCATTGATGATCAATCCATCAGCAATCGTGCTGACACCTCTGGGTGTATTTTCCATTGTTGCCTCCTGTCACCAAGTAATATTAGGATTGGACTGGGGGGAAAAAACTCCATCTCATTAGAGATTAACTTAATCCCCGTTCGTGTTTTCCCAGTATAGGACCGACTGTCGCTGCCGGTCAAGATGAACTCAGGGTATTCAGGAGTTCTTGACGGATTTTTTTTGAACTTCTATCATCATCATTTCACAGTTGCGGACATCTCGGCTTAAGCTGGAGTGAGGATATCATGGAAAGCAAGAACACAGATTTATCAATGTCAGTCACCCTGGGTCCTCTGGTATTGAAAAATCCCGTGACCGTTGCATCGGGAACCTTCGGCTATGGTCTTGAATTTACGGACCATTTTGATATCGGCTGTCTGGGAGGCATCGCAGTCAAGGGTCTCAACCTGAAACCCCGAGACGGACATTCACAGCCCCGCCTGGCAGAAGCACCCGCTGGTCTTTTAAACTGCATCGGTCTGCAGAATGTGGGTGTGAAAGTGTTTTTAGAGGAGAAACTTCCCCGGTTACGTGAATACGACACATCCATAATCGTGAATATTAACGGCAGTTCCATTGAGGAGTATGCCGTACTGGCGGAAACGCTCTCTGATGCCGACGGTATTTCCGCCCTGGAAGTCAACGTATCATGTCCCAATGTTACCGAGGGTGGCATCACTTTTGGTATTGATCCCGTCATGACGGAAAAAGTCACCGAAGAAGTTCGAAAACGTACCCATCTGCCGGTGATCGTGAAACTCAGCCCTAACGTCACACGGATTTCCACCCTGGCAAAAGCTGCCTGGAACGGAGGTGCGCATATTTTATCCCTCATAAACACTCTTCTCGGCATGGCCATTGATGCTCACTCCCGAAAACCAAAACTGGCGAATCTCACCGGGGGCCTTTCCGGACCCGCCATCAAACCGGTTGCTCTCCGTTGTGTCTGGGAGACATCACGTGCTGTTCCCCTGCCCATCATAGGCATGGGGGGAATCAGCACCGGAGAAGATGCCATAGAATTCCTGCTGGCCGGTGCTACTGCAATCTCCGTTGGCACCGCCAACTTTATTGATCCCTGTGCCGCACAACGGATCCTTCGCGAAATGAAACAATATTGTATCGATCATTCCATTAATGATATCGCATCCCTAGTAGGCGCTCTTGATTTATCCTGAACCAAGTGAGGAAAAATATGACACATGTCCCGACTGATAACCATGAGATTTTCATCACATCACAGGCCTTGCTGAACGGTCATTTTAAACTCAGTTCCGGGAAACACTCGGATCAATACCTGCAATGTGCCCGGGCCCTCCAGTTTCCCCGGTATGCCCGAGTCCTGGGGCAGCGTCTGGCAGATCTGTTTAAGGACATCCCGTTTGATGGTGTGATTGCACCGGCCATCGGCGGTATCCTCGTTACCCATGAAGTGGCGTCCGCAAGCAACGTCCGGGGAATATTTTGTGAACGGAAAGATGGCGAGATGACTCTCAGGCGTGGGTTTGAAATCAAAGAAAAAGAGCGGTTTCTTATTGTTGAAGATGTGATCACAACAGGAAAATCCACCCGGGAAGTAATCGCTCTGGTGGACGCATCCGGTGGTCTGGTCGCTGGAATCGGATCTCTGGCAAACCGATCATCGGGATCACTGGATCTGCCTGTTGAACCCCGCTCACTGATCACTCTGGATGTCATGAACTGGGATCCCGACGACTGTCCCCTCTGCCGGAAACAGATTCCCCTGGAGAGCCCCGGTTCCCGATTTACCGCTCAGCGCTAGAGGGTAACCGGAAATTCTGAAGGCTTGAATAGAAAGACATAATAATCCATTCCCTACGTGAATTGCATATATTAAGCATGATTTCTAGCAAAATTATTAATTATTTTGCCTGCACGGAGGCCGGCGTCTCTGCCGGTGATTTGAGAGGAGGTAAATTCCAAAAATACCTTTTCGGATAGGCTCGAGCTAGTCTTCATTCCCGTCCGGGCTGTCTTCCAGGATCACCGCGGTGCCGTAGACCAGCAATTCCGCCGCCCCTTTCATGACCTCAGCTGACGCGAATCGGACCGTGATAATAGCGTTGGCGTCAAGCAATAGTGCTTCATCCCGCATCCGGTCCAATGCCTGCTCCCGGGCTTCAGCCAGCATTTTTGTATAATCGGAAATCTCACCCCCGATGATGTTTTTCAGCATAGCCAGAATGTCCCGGCCGATATTCCGGGAACGGATCGTGTTCCCTCTTACAAGACCGAGGCACTTCACTACCTTCCGGCCGGGTACTGCATCACAGGTGGTCAGTATCATCGCTTCTTACCTCCGCACATCTTTGTATCTTTCGAGTTTCATCGCCCGCATTCGTTCCCGTGCCGCTGAACCGAACAGTACAACCAATCCAGTAATTGAAATGAGAATACCGGCTCGAAGCCAGACAGGCACCCCGGAATCCAGAAGGAACCGGTTCCAGAAAACGATAGCGCCACCCAGAATCAGAATCAGTGAACCAATCAGGGAGATAAACCATCCGATTCCCCGTTCCAGCCGATTATATATTCCTGCCCAGTAACCGTCCCACAATCGATCTTCAAAGGTTACCACAGCCATAGAATCAGTAATTTGTTTCAGCATTTTGTAACGTTCAAGCTCGATTCTACAGTCGTGGCATTGATTCAGATGATCTTTCAATGATTCAACCTCCCCGGGATTCAATTCACCGTCAATATACCCCATCATCAGCATTTGAAAGTATTCACAAGCCATTATGAATCTTCTCCCCGGATGAAATCGATATCATCCTGCAGCAGCTCTTTTAGTGCTTTTCTGGCATAAAAGAGTCGGGACATCACTGTTCCTTTCGGGATCCGCAACATATCTGAAATTTCCCTGTAATCAAAACCTGCAAGATGTTTCAATTCAATAATTTCACGATCCCTGGGTTTTAGTTTACTCACCGCAGTACGAACTTTCATCACCAGATCATCCCGCTGGACATCATCTATGAGATTCGCACGCCGGGTTGGTTTTGATTTGAACCGGTCCACCATATTTCTGAATCGGTTCCTGCCCCGGAGGTAATCCCGGCAGACATTCCGTAAAATCTGATAGTACCATGGCAGAAATGGTGCCTGTGTATCAAATGTTCCCAGTGCCCGATATGCTTTGATAAAAGCTTCCTGAGTCAAATCCCGGGCAGTCTCAATATCACCCGTCATTGAAACAGCGATTCGCAGAGATTGACCCCGGTACCGCATCACAAGATCACCAAAGGCATCCCGATTGCCTTTCAATGCTTCTTTTAACAGCCGCAATTCAATGGCATGGGCTTGATCTTTGCTTTCTTTCTTCATTATATTTTGTGGCATTGCCATCACAGAACTACTCACCTGGCATCCTCCTCTTTTCATCATGTCTACGTCTGGGGATGCCGGAATATTCAAAAAAAAGTTGTTATGCCTCCCTGACCACCCTGATTTTGTCTTCCATAGCGTTTTTCAGGACGGCGATATCCCGCTGATAGGCGTTTTCCATGGTTTGCCGTTGAATCATGAGTTCACCGGGAGGCACTTCTGACGCCAGTTTCGTCAGTTTTGATTTAAACATAATGTCACGTTCCGCTATTTTTGCGCGATACATCCGACGAATTTCTTCAATCTCCTGCTTTTGCGCATCATTCAATTCTTTTTCCTCAAACCCGGCACCTTTCTTTTTCAAACGTTCCATGGCGAGTTCATACGCACTTTTCAATTCTTTTGACATAATTGACCTCCTATAACGAGTCCGGTGAAGTATACCTTGTCCGCCTTTTCATTTCTATGGTGCAATTTAAGAAATTTAAAATTAGTATATGAAAGATTTTACAGCGGCATCGCGCCATGGAGGTGATTGGGATGGAACCGGAAAAAACTAGAAAATCTGACAAAGGCAAATTCAGAAGAAATATAATCAAAGGAATTGCTGTTCTTTTCCCGGTATACCTGACCTTTATTATGATCCGCTTTCTGATCGGAGCGTTCTCAAAACCGCTTACACCGATTTTTCGCTGGCTTGCAGAAGAAAAATATCTCACTTTTATTGAAGATCAATGGATCATAAACGGATTGATAGTGGGAGTTTCGCTGGTTGTGACGGTGATTCTGCTTTCCATAGTGGGTGCCATTGCTCAAAGAATGATTGGTCGCCGGATCGTCGATTTTTTTGAGGGTATTCTGGGAAAACTGCCGCTGATCCGTACCATTTACAAGGCGTTCAGAGAGTTGACCCGAATTCTCACCGGTGAGGCGGCTGATGCTTATAAAAAAGTCGTGTATGTGGAACTGCCGGGGCAGACAGGTAAGGTACTTGGGTTTATCACCGGGTCAATCACCCTGAAAGATCATGGGTATTTTCACACGGTTTTTGTGCCCACAGCTCCTAATATCACCACCGGTTTTCTTCTGCTGTTGAATAGTGATCAGTTCGTTGAAACACACCTGACACCTGAAGAGGGACTTCGAATCGTGATTTCCGCAGGGGTGCTGAACAGTCAGAGTGATTAAATTTTCCAACCGATTTCCCCGGTGAGATCCGGTCCGGTATAATACTAAAAGGTGGGCTTATCCACCGGGAAGCAAGACAGAGATGATGTCAGGGAAAGTAAACCATTTAATAATCCTCGGTATTGTACTGGGATTGTTCTGTCTATGGCCGGCACCGGCGCCGATAGAAGACACGGTTTTCGACCCCGCGGATTATTTTGATGAACGGGATATCCGTGAAAACTGCCGGTTACTGGGCATTACACTGTATCGGCCAGGGCCGGAGGAACAGCTCCTGAGTATCCTGGACCGTTACAGCCACCCCTTCTATCAGCAACGCAGCGGCTGGTCTCTGGCTGTTTATAGTGAATACCAGGATGGCGGGTTCATCAGTGAACCGGGAAAACCCATGATTATCCGATCGGAGCGGAATATTTCCAACGACCGGGAACTCTACGATTCTGTTTCTGAGTTCATGGTTCGTCTTCAGCCAAACGTCATTTTCGGTCATCTCAGGAACGCAACATCGGGATGTACTAATGTTGCAAATCCCCATCCTTTCCAGCGGTCCTACAGATCCCGGCAATTACTGATGACTCATAACGGCGGTGTCTGGGGGGATGATCTTAAATATGTCCAGGATGTGCTTCTGGAAGGTAAAGCGGAACCCATGAGTTGCCCGGACACACCCATCGACAGCGAGTTTCTCTTTCTGTATCTGCTCAAAATCCTGGAACATCGAAATGTTGGGATATTTGAAGCCTGTCAGATATGGGGTGCCACTTTACTACAGAATCTAGAGGGGCAATGGAGTGCCCTGAATATACTGCTCACAGATGGGGAAGCGCTCTGGGCTGTCCGTATTTCAACCTGGGACACCAGTTTTTTCCTCCACTATAAATTTTTGGAAGAATTCCTTGGATATGGCGTATCAACGCAAAGTCTGGGTGGTGGTGGATGGACGCTTCTTCCCAATTATTCTGTGGCTGAATTTCGACCGGGTCAACTGCCGCGGATTGAGCGACTGCCGTATATGCCGGGTCTCGACCCCTGGACACCCGGTCAGGTGGGTGAGATTCAGAATTGATGGATTCTCTGCGATACATATCAATTTTCTTTTACAGGATTTCTCTTTTTAGCATGATACTCATCAGCCTGAATGTGAAAGGCAGTGAGCCGGATTCACTGAAAGGTCCCTGGATCGCACCTGCTGTGAAGATAGATATCTCAACTGAATATCCAACATTCATGGCAGACTCCCTGATGCAACTCACCCGTTTCCACCAGGCATATATCAGCGGAACCGTGACCCGACCCTGTCCTTCGAACCCGTCCTGCTCTGCATATATGGCTGAAGCTTTAAGTCGGCACGGGTTTCCCCTGGGATATATTCTGGGACTGGAAAGATTGCTGCATGAGACCGGTGAACTGGCCCGGGGAACCGTGATCCAAACACCGGGAGGACCTCGCATTCATGATCCTTTAATCAATAACACCTATTGGTGGGACACCCATGAGAATTAAGACAACTTCTTTGATTTTCACTCTGCTGATTTTCACTGCAGGTGTCCAGGTCACGGCTCAATGCGACCCGGAATCCGTGTATCAATTCGGCAAGGATCTGGAGACACAGGGCGAGTATTACCGTGCCATTTCGGAGTATACACGGCTGATATATTTCTGGCCGGAACATTCTCTTGCACCCAGCGGGAAATATCATATCGGGTTAAGTTACCTTGCCGGTCAACGGTATGAACTGGCGGTAAGTCATTTTCTGGAACTTGTCTACATGTCCCGGGGATCAGCTATGGAAGTCGCTGCACGCTATGGTCTGGGAACAGCGTATTACCAACAGAAACGGTATGAGCATACATTGAGCGAACTCCATTGGCTGTCAGAAAATGACTCGGATTCGGCACTGGGGACGGATGTGGAATATGCCCGGATCTGGTGTCACCTACAGACGCGGGACATGGATGCAGCGACCGCAGCAGCCGGTGATTTTGCGCGCATTTCCCCAAATGGAAACTCCAGTGAATTGCGGCGCATGATCGAAGATCTCAATACATGGAAACCCCGGAAACCGTGGCTTGCCGGAACCCTTTCCGCCATTATTCCCGGGAGTGGCCAGGTCTATGCCGGACGATGGCGAGACGGCGTAGTCTCATTTGTGATCAACAGCCTGTTTATCAGCGGCTGCATTTCCGCAATGAACTCCGGTCATGACGAATTGGCCGTTTTACTGGGTTTGATGGAAGTGGGCTGGTATTCCGCAAACATCTACAATGCTATGAACAACACGCATAAGATGAATTATGAGGATTGGGATAATCATTTGAAAATGATCGATTACCGATTTGGTCATCCCTTCCCTGACCGGAGCAGCACATTCGGACCCTGACCGGGAAAGCACCTGTCCGGACCCTCTAACTCTTTAAGGATAACTATTAAGTCACGTTTACTCTTGCAACTCATGAAAAATGCAAGATAGACTGCTTTTCCTATGGCACGCGTCCTGTTTTTACAGAAATTGTGGACCGAAAATCTGGGACCCATGTATCTCTCGGCACTGGCCGGAAAACACGGTCATGTCTGTGATCTGATTATTGAGGATCGCGGAAATCGGGATTCTGAGATTCGAGGGTTCAATCCGGATCTTATCGCGTTTTCTGTTACCACCGGCATGCATATCTGGGCGACTGTCCGGGCGACTGAGCTTAAAAAGGATATGAACTGTCCTATTATTATCGGCGGTGCTCATGCCACATATTATCCGGAACTCATTGAATATCCCGCCATTGACCTGATCTGTCGTGGTGAAGGAGAAACCGCTTTTCTGGAAATACTTGAACGTCTTGACGGCGGCAAAGATCTTCTGAATATCCCCAACACATGGTGCAAAGACGGGGCTGATATTCAAAAAAATGAACTCGGTAATCTGATTGAAGATCTGGATACACTGCCACTTCCGGATCGAATGCTGTATTATAAGTACGATTTCTTAAAAAACAATGAGAATAAAGCGTTCATCTCCGGCCGTGGATGTCCCTATTCATGCACCTATTGTTCCATCGCCGGTCTTCGGGATCTTTACCGGGGGAAAGGTCGGTTTGTACGATTTCACTCCGCGGAACGTGTAATTGAGGAAATCCGGGACGTCCGTGATCGATATGGACTTCGATCAGTCATTTTTCAGGATGATACGTTTATTATCGGACCGGACAGGCTTCAGGAATTACTGGCATTGTATGGATCCGAAATTGCACTGCCCTTTGTCTGTCATATCCGAGCGGATATTTTAACGCCTGAAATTGCCCGACAGCTGAAGCAGGCGGGATGCCACAGCGTGGATTTCGGTTTGGAGAGTGGTGATGAAAATCTCCGGGCAACGATTCTGGGCAAGAAAATCGGCAATGACCAGTATCATGCGGCAGCCGCATACCTAAAGGAATCCGGAATCCGGTTCCGCACAACCAATATGTTTGGATTACCCGGTGAAACGCTGGAACAGGCGTGGGAAACGGTTCGCCTGAACCAGGAACTGGGCACCCACTACCCGTCCGCTTCTTTGTATCAACCCTATCCCCGGACAACTCTGGGTGACCAGGTGATTGGGCAGGGGCTTGTTGGTGACGAATATTGCGTGGACACAATCGGATCCACTTTCTTTCGCACAAGTCTTCTGAACAGCCCTCATAAAAACGCGTTTATCAATCTGCAGAAATTGTTCTGGCCCGCTGTCCGCATCCCCACCCTGATGCCGATAATCCGTCGTCTCATCAAACTGCCTCCCAATCCGATATTTGAAGCGTTCTTCCTGTTTTTTTATGCCATGAACTACGCACTGAGTGAGAAAGTCAGCATACGGCGAGTCATCAACCTGGGGCGTCACACCGCACGATCAGTATTTTTCGGTAAGTAGTCACGGATGAGTAAACCACGTCTGGTCCTCCTGAACCCTCCGGCTGACGGTATTGTCATCCGTGATAATTTCTGTTCCAAAATTTCCCAGGCGTCCTATATCAATCATCCCATTGATCTGCTGGTTCAGAGCGGGTTTTTATCCGGAACTTTCGAGATTCGCCTCCTGGATGCCATCATAGAAAAACAGGATCGTGACACCTGTCTCCAAAAAATTGAATCCATTAATCCTGTGGGAATTTTCACACTTACCGGAAACGCATCCTGGCAGCACGATCTTGAATTTTTCACACGATTAAAAAGCCGGTTTCCAGCGATTCGTCTGGCCGCCGGCGGTGATATTTTTCTGGAGGAACCAGCCGGATATCTGAGCAAACATCCGGTATTTGATGCCATTGTCTGTGATTTCACCACACCGGATCTGGTCCGGTTTTTTCTGGGAGAGATAACGAAACCTCTGAATCAGATCGTGCATTTTTCCGGTGGGGATATTCTGGATGGTCGAGTGAAGATTGATCCGGGCAGTGATTTTGAAATTCCTGTACCCCGTCATGATCTTTTCTGCCGTCTGCCCTACCGTTACCCTTTTGTGCGAAACCGGAAATTTGCAACGGTAATGACAGAATACGGGTGTCCGTTTAAATGTACATTTTGTGTCATGGGCACTCTGGGCTACAAGCTTCGATCCATCGATAATGTTCTGGCGGAACTGAGTGTGATTCGGGATCTGGGGATTCGGGATATTTTTTTTGTAGACCAGTCGTTCGGCAGCCGGCGCGACCGGAATATCGCATTATGTGACGCTCTGGCAAAGGAACTGCCGGAACTCAGGTGGAACTGTTTTTCCCGGGTGGACCTTGTGGATGAAGATATTCTGAAAAAAATGAAACATGCCGGATGCCACACCATTATTTTCGGAGTGGAAACCGCGAGTGACTCACTTCTTCAGAACTACCGAAAGGGATACTCACTGGACCGTGTTCAGGAGATCTTTCAGTTGGCCCGAACCCTTGGTATCCGGACGGTAGCCACTTTCCTTTTGGGATTACCAGGCGAAACCCGGGAATCTGCGCAAAAAACCATTGGATTTGCCCGGGATCTCAACTGCGATTTTGCCTCAATCAATGTGGCAGTCCCCCGAATGGGTACGGATCTTCGAAAAACCGCTGTGGATCGCGGTTACATTGATCCCGATCTGGATCAGTTTGATCAGAGTGGTACCGATGTGGTGATGGAAACGGAAACATTGAGCCGCGAAGAACTCATTGCGTTGAAAAAACAGGCGGTCCGTGACATTTATCTGCGGCCGCGTTATCTGATCAGTCGATTATTCGCTATCCGGTCATGGGATGAGCTGATCATACAGATCCGGGAAGGATTCCACCTGTTCAGGAAATTTTTATTCAATGGAAACAACAATCACTAAATCTCTGTCGCCGGCTTGGTCGAAATGGGTTCTACTCATCATTATACTGGGGGCTTTTTTCCTCCGGTTCATCGCTCTGGATGCCGATCCCCCACCATCAGTAGGCCTGCATTTCACTTGCGATGAGGGATGGTGGGTTCACAATGCCCGGAACCAGGTGCTGTTCGGTCAGTGGGTAATGGACGAATTCAATCAGTCTCTTCTGGTAAGTCCCACCTTTTGTGTGGCCGTGGCACAGGCTTATTCCATGTTCGGAGTCAGCCTGGCATCTTCCCGGATTGTTCCGGCACTGTCGGGATTTCTTGCGCTGCTTTTTTTTATTGGAATACTCCGGCGATCCAATCCCGGAAACACGTTAATTCCTGCGGCTCTGCTCATGGGTTGGGGATTTGGGTTTGTTGCAATGAACCGGATCGCCTATGTGGATTCCACGGCATTTTGTTTCCTGATGCTGGGATGGTGGCTCCTGGAATCGTTTCACAACCGGGTTTGGGGCGTGTTTCTGGCCGGGATGGCTGCCGCACTGGCGTTTGTGACAAAATCCTACACCGCATCGGTAGCACCGGTCTTTCTCCTGATTTGGTTGTCACGAGTGTTAACCGGGTTAACACGAGTGAAACCCGGATTGTCAGGAAAGATATCCCGGCGCGGACCGCTGAAAAAACACGTAGTTGACGGGCTTCTTTTCGTGGCGGGGATTGCCGCAGTGATGATGTTCTGGTACCGGATAATCTACATGCCCTTTCAGGACCAGTTTCAGATCATGTATCACCTCTGGCAGGATGGTAACATTCCCGGAAGTATCTCGGAAGCAGCAAGAAATCTTCCCTCGTTCATTATCCGGAGTAAACCCGGTGAAATTTATCCGGCCCGTTTTTTTAATTTGAATATGGTGCTCATTCTCCTGGCGGGATGGCGGGTGATACAATTGCTGACACCGGAATTCAGTTCCGTCCGAAAAGCCATCACGGCTATGCCGCGTATGGACCGTGAAATGCTGATCTGGCTTGTGGTGACACTGTGCTGCATCGCGCCTCTCACAGCAAAACCGTTCCGCAGATATCTCTTCCTCTACCCGCCATTAATTATCCTGGCATCCCGCACACTGCTGCCGGTGACCATTTCAGCGGCGTCCCGTGGGTATTCCCGGATACTGGCGGTGATTCGAACCATGATTTTTGCGGGTATTCCCACCCTCCTCGCAGGTCCGGGATTGATAAGTCTGATCATTTATTCCGGTACCCAAACCGCCGGTCCCGGCAAGGTTCATTCCGTCATAACGGTATTCCTGGGTCTGGCGGCAATATTCGGAATATTCGCGGCAGCGGCATTTATGACCCGCCTTCCCCGGCGCCGGCTGCCGGCAATCCCGTTGGCTGCTGTTCTGGTATTGATTCTGTTATTTGAAGGCATCGCGCATGGCAATGCCTGGTCTCATCGTTCATACAGCTTATCCCGGACCTCACAGCGACTTGGAGCGACCGTGTTCAGTGAAGATACTGTTGTTCTGGGAGGCCTGGCGGACACCCTTTGTCTTGAAACTAAAGCACAGGCACTGGCCATCTGGGGCCGCCAGGAAGCCCCCAGAGTGCTTAATGAAAACCCTGTTGAACGCTTTAATCCTGACTACATTATAATTCTTAAAGAGCTGGATGGTATCCCCTGGGGTTTTGAAGAACGATATTACCGGTATATCTTTCCCGAAAATTTTGTGGAAACACTGAATCTCCTCCCCGATGGCCGGGGCGGGTTCCGGGTTAAAGCAGACATCTACCGAGCCCCGGAGACAGAATAAAAAAACCGCCCGAAACTCAAAGCGAGCCGGGCGGTTATAAAATCAGATCAGATCAACTGCGGGACACGCCTCGTTTCACAATCGATACCAGAATCAGCAGCGAGAGGACAAACAGCATAATCATGATGCCTCTGGGTGACGATGTCGGTAACAGGGGTGGCGGCGGTGCCGTGGCTGTGGGCGTTGGAAGTTCATCGTAACAGTAATCAACAATCCTGACGTCATCGATGAACACCTTCGGTTCACCCGGATCCGTGGGTCCCGGTTGGAATACGGTGTAAGGGAAATATGTCATGAAATGAATTTTGACGACATCATCCCCGGCCAGCGCGTTCATCGGAATCCGGATATGGATATATTCGTCTTCCACCATGTCATGGTAGGTGTATTCCTCGTAGATGTATTTATCATCCTCACCGTCAATGACCACCATGAGAACATCGTACGATGCGTCTCTCGACCCGTCCTTTTTCTGCGGGAAGGTGAAGTCATCCAGCATGGCGTAGAATTCCAGAGCCGCTCCCTGACGAATGGGATTGTTAAGACTGATGACCTTGGTCAACTTGGCTTCATGAGCACCATTCGGTGTGGGCGGCACCAGTTCCTCGCATCCGGCAAAAAATGCGAAACATCCCCCGCTATGAGCATGTGACGGAAGAACGCACCAGACGGAAAGGGCATAGGCCGGGTTGGCCAACGACCATTCACTGAAACTGCCGCTTTCAAACCCGTCCTCAAACAAAATTGTGGGCAGGCAGGTGGGTGTCGCCGTGGGGGGTGGTGTCGCCGTGGGTGTTCGTGTCGGACCACCACAGGGCCAGATATAGATACCGGGATCGATAATGGGATCCGACACGGGTGTACCCTGGAAATTGGTGTACGTGATGCCTGACTGCGGGCATTCGATATACGGGAGATAGGTGTCTGTCGGGGCATCCCCTGTTATCTGCAACTGGAATGTGAGTTCGATCACATCACCAATCCGCATTTCACCAAAAGACCAGATATATTCCGGTGCTGATGATGGCGCGATGGTGGGCAGAACAGTCGGCTGCATATTCCAGCTTCCGTCCTTGATTTCAGTGAATACCTGCGTGAATCCATCGGGACAGTAATGATCTGACCCGGCGGTCACCCCAAAAAATTCCGTGACCATAATATCGGATCCGGCGCGATTACTGGTGATATCAGCTGCGATATCTTCAAAGACATCGATAAGATCGTCCTCAGTGCGAGCCCAGTGATAAGCGCCGTGAATGGCGACTGAAGGTGTGGGAGATGCGTACCAGGCAGGATTCCAGGGATCGGCGACCTGACGCATAAAACCATGATCCACGCCGGCACCCAATCCGATGGAGAAAATCTTGGTGTCGTATCCGGTGTAAAAACCCCAAGGCGCACTTAACGAGAGTCTTCGGGCCATTTCGATACATTGATCAACGGGACCGGTCCAACCCGGAAACTCGGTTCCGGGAGGCCACCACGCGTTTGCCCGACCATCTGTCATGACCACCATGTACCGGGTTCCCTGAATAGCGGGAAGCGGTTCCACAGGCGTGGGTGTTCCCGGCAAAAATGTGGGTGGCGGCGGATGGGTCGGCATGGCATTAAGCATATCCCGTCCAATCTGCATACCCGGTCCCATGGCGGTTCCGCCTCCGGCTGCTTCCAGGGCCAGATGCTCATACCACCAAAACTGTTTGTGCGCGGCATTAGTGGGATCATTGGATACCCGTTGGATGGTTTCAGGAAGTCCTCCCGGCGGGAAAGCTGTCGGAACCGGATACTGACCGGGAATCGTTGTCGTATTGGAATAGAATACCAGACCACCGTAATCTTCATACCCGTATGTGGGCGGATGGTAGACAAAATACTCATAAAATTTCCAGGATGCCCACACCGCATCCACAAACGGATGATACCGGATATCGGGAACATACGGGGGCACACCCACCGGACCATAAGGCGGCTCAATGGCGGCATTCCATCCGCACTGACTTCCCCAGGTCATGGATCCGGATTCATCAATGACACAGACGGCATCCACGGGCAGACGAATAGCCGTACCTGACCCGGTTAACGTAATGCTGACATCAATAGTAAATCCAGGGCATACTTCACCTGAGACATCTACCTGTTTTTCAACAGCAATATGAGGGGGCAGATTGGATGTTGGCGTGGGTGTGGGTGTCTGGGCGTTGAGCACACCCGATCCCACAAACAGCCACAGCATCATCAGAACCGCCGCACTTTGAAAAATCCTTCTTCTCACCTTGTAACCTCCTGATTTCCTTATGGGGTCTTTTAGAGATTTCCTCCTCCTTCCTTATTAAGGATTTGACGCTCCACTGTCAAGAAATCAGGGGTTTTATTGCACAAATATCAGTTGACACTCCTGCATCAAATCAGTAGCTTACGGGTATTTCCATCATCGGAGGTGCTCCCGTGAAAATGCAAGAAAAAATCCAGGGCGAAGGTTTAACCTTCGACGATGTTCTTCTAATACCCGATGCATCGGATATTCTGCCCGGTAATGCTGATATTTCAACGGTTCTGGCACCGGGGTACGAATTGAAGATTCCCATTCTCAGTGCTGCCATGGATACCGTAACCGAATCACGGTTGTCCATTGCACTTGCCCAGGAAGGCGGCATGGGAATCATCCACAAAAATCTCAATCCGCACACCCAGGCCGAAGAAGTTGACAAGGTCAAACGGTCTGAAAGCGGAATGATTGTGGATCCCATCACCATGAATCCGGATGAGAGCATCCAATCCGCACTGGATCTCATGAACCATTTCCGGATTTCCGGGATTCCCATCACGAAAGATGGAAAACTGGTGGGTATTCTCACC
>SWBY01009692.1_pt1 | contig 19157 bp, 15 predicted proteins | sample 4693071 | NCBI WGS metagenome assembly SWBY01 (sample SAMN10267273, study PRJNA491770) | bioreactor metagenome | isolation source: DHS bioreactor inoculated with marine methane seep sediment | place: Japan: Omine Ridge, Nankai Trough | collected 2006-05-06 | reverse complement strand
CCTTTTAGAGAATCAACACTTGAATTCCTGGAACAAAATGAGATACCTTTTATCGATGCTTTTCCAATATACATAGATTATCTTGAAGAAAATCCGAATGTTGATTGGCAAACGCTTTTCGCAACAAAGATTAATGCAGTTACCGGCAAACCAATGCCAGACAAAATACATCCCTCTGCTTTAGGACATCGCTTGATTGCTGAAAAACTCCCTGATTTTTTAAAAAAACATTTTCCATCTGTATTCTAACCTGCATATTTCATCAGAAGACAGAAAAAGTCATAGAATATCCTTTAATTACAATTAATATGACACGTCTGATGAATTACAAATTGTTGATGAAATGTGGCCTTGAAAAGCTCGGCAAAAGTTAGTCCACACCATTGTTATTTCAGCAGATTCTGATGTAAGGAGATCTCCTTGGAGAAATTTCAGAGCTAACCTGCATATTTCATCAGAAGACAGAAAAAGTCATAGAATATCCTTTAATTACAATTAATTATGACACGTCTGATGAATTACAAACTGTTGATGAAATGTGGCCTTGAAAAGCTCGGAATTCCAGCAAGACTTCGAAGGATTGTTAGGATTACTCGAAAAATACCACGACTGTGAAAAATTTCAATTTCAATGACTTTATCTTCAACAATAATTTGACTCAGGAGGGGAAATTCAAAACCCCTGAGAATAAATTTCAATGCCCAGGAGTTTTATCAATTCCTCAGCATCTTTGACACCACTGATCTGACTGAAAGGGACAGGTTTATCAGGTGACAATGAGATGCTCAGTTTTCGGGGTGTTTTAATGAATTTTTTGAATTCCTTCATCATCTTGATGACATCCTTGTCCTTTACTTTCTCAATTTCTTCATCGATGATTTCCATGATTTCGGTTTTGTATTCCTTGATGTCAAGATTCTTATGTCCGGCTTCTGCTTTGATTATTCTGTCAATTAAAGAATCATCTTTATATATGGTCTGAGTACCGATGAGGGTCAACTCTGGAAATTTGAATAACAATTCTGAGAGCCCTTCAGGCGTTAACGCAATATTTCCGATCCTCAAAGTGAAATTCAAATCTCCCATATCATCTACACTGAGAGTGAAATCGTTCACCTTCAATTCTTTATTTTCTTTATTGTAGTAATAATTGATTCTTAAATTCGCCAATATGTTATCTTCGTACCCAAATTCCTGCAATATTCCGGGATCTCTTCCCATCCTGGCCAGGTCGATTTCAATGTCATTGCAAGCCAGATGCAGGTGTGAGGGTATCTTTGATTTGTCATCAAAATCATAAATAACGATTTCCCTGATTTTCATTTCTTCACTTTGTCCCCTGGAAGAAATCAACGCGTTTTTGATATGAAGATTCATCCCCAGTACATCCAAACTGACATCATCATATTTTAAATCAATAACCGGTGATATGGTCTTGACAACTTCAGCCAACCTCTCCTCTGCAATCCGGGAACTCCATACCTTCACCCCCGCGTACAATACGATCAAAACCAGAACAGCGCCGATCAGAATTCCTTTTGATTTGCTCATTTTAACTCTCCTGCTTGATTTAAACCCGATTACTCCAGTTACAGCGATGATCTCTACATTCACCAATGTTATCATGCACTTATCCCATACTCAACTGAAACAACCAGCCATCTGTATTTGAAGAAATCTGGTTCAAGGTCGCTCTGGTGCAAATTTTCTCAGGACAGGATATTTTCATGGTGCTTAAAAGTGCTGTATGATACGGCTAAGTTCCAGGAGGATCGTCTCTGATGATCGTAGGCAAAGGGAAACCGATAAAGGAAATTCTGTCCAAAATTGAATCGTGCTCATCGATTCTCGTGGTCGGGTGCGGTGAATGTACCACGGTCTGCCATGTTGGTGGTGAAAAAGAAGTCAATATCCTGGCATCTCAACTGGAAATGGTCTCCAAAATTAAAAAACGGGATTTGCGGATTGAAAAAGCCATGGTTGAGCGGCAATGTGATGGGGAATTTCTGGAGGATTTAACGGAAATCATTGGAGGCGTTGATGTCGTGGTGACACTGGGGTGCGGCGCCGGTGCTCAGACCCTGGCAGCCCTGTTTCCGGAGACTCCGGTGGTGCCCGGAATAAACACCCGGTTCATCGGTGCGCATACGGAAAAGTTCCGCTGGGATGAAAAGTGTTCCGGATGCGGGGATTGCATTATCGGAGATTTCGGTGGATTCTGTCCCATTACGCGATGCACGAAATCACTCCTGAACGGTCCTTGCGGCGGTTCTCAGGACGGCCGGTGTGAACTTGATCCGGATATAGAATGTGTATGGCAGTTGATTATTGAACGGCTTATGGGAAGGGATCTTCTGGATCAGTTGATGACAATCCATGAACCAAAAGACTGGCGAACATCACGATCCGGAGGTCCCCGCCACCAGATACATGGAGTGGAATAACGGTGAAATCCGGCAGCATTCTTGAAAGGGCATTGGAGCAAGGTCAGTTTGTGGTGACCGCTGAGATCATGCCGCCAAAAACACCCAGCCCGGCGCTCATCCAGAAACGAACCCTCAAAATGAAAGATTACCTCACGGCAGCTAATCTCACGGACAATCAGTCCGGCACCGTCAGGATATCCAGTGTTGCCGCATCAAAGATAGTGCTCGATTGCGGTGTTGACCCGGTGATGCAGATCACCTGCCGGGATCGGAACAGAATGGCGATCCAGGCCGATGTCATCGGTGCAGCAGCTCTGGGAATCAGGAATATCCTGTGTGTCACCGGTGATCACCAGATGTTCGGCGATCATCCCGAAACAAAAAATGTGTTTGATATCGATTCGCTGAGTCTGATTCGGATGCTGAAACGGATGCGGGATGACGGCATATTCCAGAATGGTCAGCCCATTCGGAACCGGAAAAAAAGTCGGGTGGTTGCACCGCAGATATTCATTGGCGCGGCTGCCAACCCGTTCGGATCACCCCAAGCTTTCCGACCCTATCGGCTATTAAAAAAAGTCAGATCAGGTGCAGATTTTGTTCAGACCCAGCCCATCTTTGACGTTTCGCTTTTCAAGGAATGGCTTGATAAAGTCAGGGAACTTGGTGGAAGTGAGGAACTATTTATTCTGGGTGGTATCACTCCGGTGAAATCCGCCCGGGCACTCCATTTCATGAAGGAAAATGTACCCGGCGTCCATATCCCGGATACATCCATTAAACGGATGGAATCCGCCGCGGACCAGGAAGAGGAGGGATTTAACATGGCATGTGAACTGATCCGGGAGTTGCAGAACCTTGACGGTGTTCATGGGGTTCATCTCATGGCAATAGGTTGGGAAAAGATCATTCCGAAAATCGTAAATCACCTGCGACTGAATCCCGGGTCCCTTCTGCCTGAGACCCACTGATGGATCCGTTAACCCATGTCATGGCCGGCGCTCTGGTGGGACACGCATGTTCCGGTTTTGCTGCAGAGCCGGCAGCCACTCTTACGGCAATCGCAGCCGCAATCATACCCGATTTCGATTTTTATGCCCGGAAATATCAGGGTGCAAAATTTCTGAAAATCCATCATGGCCTTTCCCATTCACTCCTCTTACCCCTGTTCATGTCCCTCGTCGTTGCGGGTCCGGCAACCTTCATTTTTAACCTGGATATTTTTTCCTGGGGCGCCAGTTCTTTTGGCACACTATATGCCATTGCTCTGATCAGTCAGTGGTCACATCTTTTCCTCGACTGGATCATGCATAATAACGGGATACCACTTCTGTGGCCGTTTACTCAGAGACGTTTTGCGGCTCCGCTTATTCTCGGTGTAAACCCCAATACAGTATCCCGGGATTGCGGAAATCGAAAATATACGACATGTCTGGGCTGTCAATCCCGGGCATCACTCCGGAATCCCGTGGCCTGGATGGTGACTATCCTGGGTGCACTGGGATTTTTCACTCCCGAGTGGCGCACCGCTGTAGGGTTTCTGGGAGTTCTGCTCATAGTCGGCTATCTCAGCCTGGTGATCCTCCTTCGAAACCGGGCAAAATCCGCCATCATCAGATATGCACCGGACCTGAAAAATGCTGATTATTTCCCGGCCCGGGCGCGCCCCGACCGGTGGCTTTTCATCCGGGAATTTCGCAACGGGTCCATCACGGCACTCCTGACAGACAGTATTTCCCAATCCATTCTCCGGCAGTGGCAGTTCACCCCCCCGTTAGTTTCTCCCTTTGTGATGGAACATGCTTCAGGGATTCTCAAAGATGCCCATGAAGTCATTAAATACCCGTATCCTGAAGTGAGTTTCCATTCAGAGACAACCTTTGTGAATATCCGTGATCTATCCTATCTGTATTCGGAGCCCCTGGAAATGGGATCCATAAAAGTTGAGATCGGATCTGACGGATCCATACTGTCAGAAGTTTATCAGGAGGTCTGGTAGCGGCCAGGCATGGGAGATCTTACTATGTATCGTTTCGCGAATCCGGCAGGGTGGGCAGGTGCTGTCAGCTGTCTGGTTATCGCTTTTCTCTCACTCTCTTTCACAAATACAACTCAGGGAATTGCGGGACAGGAATCGCGAGTCTTCCTGATACTGATTTTCACGATATCCGCTATTGCTGTGGTGGGTGTGCTGATGAGTAAATTTCATCCGATGTCCGCTGCAGCGCTTCGTTTCATGTCCGGTGTCCTGTTCTGGGGAAACCTGAACTTTTCCCTCAACCCACTCGTTTTGATCCCCGCCGTTCTGCTTATTTTCAGCGGCCTGTTTGCAGGCAACCAAGACGCCTCTTCAATCACATCGGATTCTGTTTTCAAAAAACAGTCTCAATAAATCACTTTACTATCAATCACCTTCCAATTAGTATCAGAAATGTGCATTTAACAGGAATCAGGCAGGAGGATTAATTATGAGAGAAATTGCAGTCCATCAGATCACCGAAGTGGTTTCCGATCTCTGCATAAGTGCAAATTTCAATTTTGGTGAGGACACCATCGCGGCTTACAAGAAGGCGTTAGAGAACGAAAAATCGCCGGTAGGACGGGAAGTGCTTAACCAGATTCTGGAAAATGCAGAGATTGCCAGAACAGAAAAGGTACCGGCATGTCAGGATACAGGTACAGCGGTGTTTTTTCTTGAGTTGGGTCAGGATGCTCACATCGTGGGTGGCGACCTGACAGAGGCTGTGGAAAAAGGTGTGGAAATTGGGTATCGGGAAGGATATTTGAGAAAATCCATGTGCGATCCGTTTACCCGGAAAAATACCAGCACCAATCTTCCTGCCGTCATTCATACCGAGATTGTTCCGGGTGATACACTGAAAATATCCATGGCAGCCAAAGGCGGCGGTGCCGAAAACATGTCAGTTGTTCGAATGATGAAACCAGCGGATGGCCGTGAAGGTGTCGTGGAGTTCGTTCTGGACTGGGTCAAACAAGCAGGTCCCAACCCCTGTCCGCCCACCACCGTTGGAGTGGGTATCGGGGGTAATTTTGAGAAATCCGCTATTCTTGCAAAAAAAGCACTGCTACGGGAAGTTGGAGATCGGAATCCGGATCCGGAAATCGCCGGCCTTGAAGAAGACCTTCTTGAGAAAATCAACTGTTTGGGTGTAGGTCCTATGGGGCTGGGCGGATGGACCACATCATTTGATGTACGTGTGGAGTATATGCCCTGCCACATCGCAAGTCTGCCTGTCGCCATCAATATTAACTGTCATTCCAGCCGGCATAAAGAAGCCATTATCTGATCGGAGGACATCATGAGTGAAATTAAACGGATAACTCCCCCATTAACCGATGCGGATATTGAACGGCTTCGCGCCGGTGATAATCTTCTGATCACCGGTCAGATCTATACCGGTCGGGATGCCGCGCATAAACGTCTTGTGGATCTCCTTAAAGCAGGTAAAAAACTGCCGTTTGACGTCAGAGGTCAGGTGATTTACTACGTCGGTCCCTCCCCCACTAAACCAGGTAATGTCATTGGATCCGCTGGTCCCACAACCAGCTATCGGATGGATCCCTATGCACCACTTCTCCTGGAAAAAGGGTTAAAAGGCATGATCGGTAAAGGATCCCGTTCAACGGAGGTTCGGGATGCCATGGCAAAATATAAAGGTGTTTACCTCAGTGCCACCGGTGGAGCCGCCGCTCTGATTTCCAAAAAAATTAAAGCCATGGAAATTGTGGCATATGAAGATCTTGGTCCGGAAGCCATCCGATTACTCACCGTAGAAGATTTTCCCGTTGTCGTGGTCAACGATATATACGGTAACGATCTCTACGAAAAAGGGATGGCGGAATTCAGCCGATAGAACTGGATTTCTGAGTTTCTCCTTTTGGGAGGGTTAATTTCCGGCCGGGAATGAGTGGTGACATGGCCAAAAGCAAGAAGAAAACAGCGGCGTTTCTGACGCTGGGATGCAAACTGAATCAGTATGAATCCATGGGCATTGAGGAATCACTGGAGAATGCCGGTTACCGCATTGTCAGCCGGTTTCAGGGTGCAGACTACTATATTGTGAACACCTGCACGGTCACTGGAAAAACCGATCGCAGGTCCCGGCACGCGGTTCGTCGAATTCTGAAATGGAACCCCCATGCGAAAATTGTGGTGACGGGATGCGGGGCTCAGCGGGATGCATCGGAGTTCCGGGATCTTCCCAATGTGATACTCATTGCAGGCAATCGCGAAAAAAACCGCATAGTGGACCTCATTACCGAAGCAGAGCGTAAGTCTGAACTCCTGGAACAGATTGACCCCATTGAATCCGCACCATTCATGAACATTGCAATTTCACGATTCCGGAACTATACCCGGGCTTTCGTGAAAATCCAGGAGGGATGCAATCATGCCTGTACCTATTGCATCATCCCGGGTGTCAGAGGTCGCAGCCGAAGTCAGGATCCGTTGGAGGTTCTTAGTGAAATCCGTAAACTGGCTGAATCAGGGTTTCGGGAAATCGTCCTTACCGGTGTCGATCTGGGAACATACGGAATGGATCTCAGCCCACCTCTTCGCCTGCGGGATCTCCTTGAAAACCTGGTTGATATTCCCGGATTGAATCGTGTTAGATTGAGTTCCATCGAGCCCATGGAATTCACACCGGACCTCATCGCGTTTATCACCTCCTGCAAGAAAATCTGTCCACATTTCCATATTCCTCTGCAAAGTGGATCGGACGGTATTCTCCGGCGCATGGATCGGACTTACACAACCAGCCAGTTCCGGACTATTGTGGAAGCCCTGAGAACAGGATCGCCGGACGCATGCATCGGTGCGGATGTTATCACCGCATTTCCAGGGGAAACCGATACCCAATTCCAGGAGACACATGAGTTTATTTCAAGTCTTCCCCTGGATTATCTCCACGTCTTTACCTATTCAACCCGACCGGGAACGCCGGCTGCGGATTATCCTCATCAGATTGCACCGCCCGTTGCCAAAGAACGCTGCCACCAACTCAGGGAAATCAGCCAGGTTAAATCCACAGATTTTCGCATCCGGCAATTGAATACCATCCGACCGGTCATAACCCTGACTTCCCGGGATAAACTTTCCGGACTTCCCGTGGCACTCTCGGATAATTATATTCGGATTCAATGCCGGGGTTCCGTACCGGATCCCGGGGAAATTATCCCGGTAACAATTGAAACTGTGGATGGATTAAACGTATTCGGCCGCGTGTCGGATCAGTAGAAATTCACCGTACCGGACCATTCACCGGAACCGGATGAATCCGCATATTCCAAATTTACGCGATAACCCGACTCTTCCGCCAGCCAGGAAAGTGTAACCGGTAATCCTGCATCCGTTCTGCCCGTTATTTCATGCCCCACCGGATAGAGACTCAATGCTTTAAGGGTTTGTCTGTGCCGGGGAGTGACTTTCGGAATCAACGCAGCAATTGCAGGAACTTCATAGTGAAAATCCTTCCTGTTTTCAATTTCGAGACCAATCCTCTTCCCTGAACCAGGAAGGATAATTTCCGCATTACCGGACCACCGGTTATCAAATCTCATCTGACTCTGAATGTTAACATCCACCGGACCAGAATCCCCGCAGCTGAATGTACCGCGGACATATATACTCGGAGATATCGTTTCCAGAATTCCCAGATCCCGGGAATGATCTGACACGTAATTTCGTGACTCAGATTTCCAGCTCCAGATAAGGGGATCGAGAATTGAATCGTCTGAGACGGTGACAACACGCCGGGAACCCGGCCCAGGTAAGCCCGGAAACAACCGAAGATAGGGAATGACTGTAAACTCCGGAAGAAGAAATTTCGCCTGGGGATATCCCCGGCCAAACATCCAGGGCTGCACAATAACCGTATCATCGGGATGATAATTTCCGGAAATCTCCCGAAACCTTTGTTCATAATCGTTTTTCCATCTGCCAGGCCCTCCGGTTTTGCCGTATGGTTTAACGATTTCGCTCTGAAGAAATATCAATTGGGAACCGGTAATGGCTAGAATTATTAATACTCCCACGAAATTGCGCCGGATCAGAACCTGGGGTTCCCGGAAAATGAAATGGAAAAATGCAAAGAGACCCATCCACAGGAATGGAAACACCAGATCCATGTAGTGGGGATGGAACATCAGAATGGAGCCATGAGTATTCAATGTTTTTGTCGTCATTGAAACCAGGATAAAGACAAAGATAAGCGAAGATCCAATCCAGGCGCAGATCCGTGAATTCGTCTTACGGTAATTTGCCAGGAACAGAATCAAACCGGCAATAAAAACAATAGGCATAGCCCAATTACGGGTATCTGCAACAAAATCCAGCCAGAATCGTCCCCCGTTCATCGCCTCAAGAATCGTCCGGGCCATGGCGACTACACGGTCCATCAACATGGTGATTCCACCGGAATTCGACCCTGCAAAATGTCCTTGCCCCTGACCCGCGAACACACTCAAAGCCGGCCAGCCATTCAAGAAATTATAAATAACAACCGGTAGATTCAATATTATCATGGGAAGCAGGAATAGAGTGAAACGGATGAAAATCCGCTGTTTCGGCATTTTCCACGCAATGATAATCAGTGAGGGAATCAGGAGCATTACCGCCGTAATCCGGCCATGCATGACCAGGCCCAGGAAAATTCCAGCGCCTGCAAGTGTGATATTACGAAAATATTTTAGAAACAACACCATCATCAGAATATGAAGGGACAGGAACAGTGGTGTGAGATTACACGCATAAATCACACGGGACGTTGCCAATGCCCACGGAAATGATGCGACGGTGATGGCTGATGCAAATCCGGTCCAGGGACCGTATAGAACACATCCGGTCAGATAGATTACAATGAGGGTAAGAAGGCCGGAAAAACACATGACCCCTCTTGCTGTTGAAACATGTGTTCCCAGGTTTTTCATAGTATTCCCGATGATCAGTTCCAGAAGGGGTCCTTCATATACTTTATCACCGGTAAGGGTCAGATCGCCGGTTTCAACGATGGAAGCAGCGCCAAGACAAATCAGAGCTTCATCATGTTCCAGCCCCGGAACTCTGTCCAGACCCCACAACCGAAGCCAACCGCCAAATAGAATAATCACAATGATAAATATCAGATGAAAATACCAGTCCCTGAATCCAGTTGATGGATTTGTTTGCTTATTCATGTCCCAACATCTTCAATCGCCGGGCTTCTGCATAAGATTTTTTCGCGTTTTCCACATCACCGGCCAGATGAAAAAACCGGCTTCTGATCAGGAAATGTCCCGCGAGAGCTTCCTGAGAAATACCGTCAAATCTACCGGTAAACCGCACGGGCACATCAACCGTCACCGGATCAGGTAATTCGCTCTCTTTCAGATACAGGCGGCTGAAAAATGCTTCAGGTTTCAAGTACAGGGGACTCAGACCTGCACCGTGAATATCGTTCACTATTTCCGGGTCTGCCAGCCAGACATCCCGGGTTTTTGCACTTGTTTTCACAAGCGAGGCTGTAACAGCGCTGTTCCAATTATACGAATCCTCAAACGGCATTTTCAATAAATCAGGATGAACCAGATCAGGCCAGGAATCTGACAAATCACGATAATACCATTTAAATGAAAGGAGGTGCTGGAAGATCACGGGGTTATTGTGACGCCCTTCAATTGTCCTTAAATAATTTAACAGGAAACTGATATCACTTCTTCGAGTAATCAACACACTCGAATCACCACTGCGATCCGCCAGTTCTGAGGCCAGACACCGGGGAAAATGTACGTCATCAGATCTGACCTGACTGATCTGACCCAGTGGAATCAGGCAGAAGGCAAGACAGATCAGAGTAATCGTCAGCCCTTTAAACCCATCAGATATCGAAAGATACTTGCAAATTAACTTTCTGAAAACAGCCAGCCCTTCCCCCAGCCAGATGATCAGGATTATAATCCCGGGAATAAAAAAGGAAACGGCCTCATTACTCTGATAGGACACTACCGCGGCAGTGAACAAAACAAACGTAAGGAAAATGAACAGGGAAAATGTTTTATTCCGTCGTAGAGTTGAAAAAATCCCGATCAGGACAAATGGAATTCCGATCCATCCGATGATCCGGATCAGGGAGAATAGAATCTGTTGTCCGCGATTTATCACTCCGGTAAATGAAGAAATTCCCGCCAGGAATGACGCAGACGATTCTTCGCTTGCTGTGACAAGACTGATGAAACCGGAAAGTGAATCCGCGTCTCCCCAGGTTTGAGAGGGAATAACAGACTCCCGGATAATCGGATAGAGGAGCACCGATAAACCCATAAGAAAAAATAACAGGTAAATTCCTGAGTATTTCAAGGTCCATCGTGAATCGCGCAACAATAATATCAGTAATCCTGGCAGGATCAGTACCAATGTCAGGTGATGACTGACCATCAATCCACAGAAGAAAAACACCAGACAACACCCGCGCATGGAAAGATCAGTGCTGAGAAGGATAAGAAGTACGGTAAAAAACAGAATGTTCAGGGAATAGACTTCCACTGCAGCAATGCTTTGGAGCACCGGACCGGACAGAAATAAGATACAGGCAGTGGAGATGGCAATAATTTTTGAACCACTTAAACGGTTCATCAGAAAGAAAAACGCACCTGCTGCGACAGCATAAATGAGATTTCCCAGCATATTGGACCGGGCAATGATATCGCCGAAACATAATTTTTGAAAAGGGAACAGAAGCATCAGAAAGAGTGGATATCCCGGTGGATTTGCAGCACCCAGAACCCAGGATCGCGCGGCAAACAGGCTGCTTTCACCCCAGTAAAGATCTGAGGACGTAAGCATTGTGGCCAGGCCGAAAAACATGAGAGTCACAGCCGGTACCAATATCTGTTCATTCAGCGAATCACGATTCATCGAACTCATGATAGCCATGAGCGTTCTCAAATATCAATAAAGCCTGTTCGAAAAGAATAATTATTTTTAGCACAACACGCTGATATCATTCTCTCGAACTCTTTCTCTGGAAGGCGACTGCTTGTGTCTGCCCAGGCGAATTGGCGATCGTGTACTCCTCCAGCGGTATTGTTATTACAACACGTGGTTCGAAATCATTGAGTATTCCATCAAGTAGTCCTGCTTCTTTGAAAAACTGTGGGAAGATTGCCAGCCAGTCCGCTCCGGCAATGGCTTCCTGGATGGTCATTTTGCCAAAGGCGATATCAGAATTGTTCAAACCCGGCAAATCGATGGTGTGCCGTCGTCCAAGATAACGAATCGCACCCGCATCGTTGACCCCGACAACAGCATCCTTCGCGGTGTTCTCGTCAATCCATGTCCCCATCTGGACGTTCATTATGGCAATTGCACGCGAATCCGAGGCCAGTTGATTCCGCCTGTTTGTGAAAGAATGTCCAAATGTCGGTATCGAAATGAGCAGAAACACCAGACCCACTAAAGAGGCAGTAATCCGGATCATGGACGGTCTATCCGGCGCGAACATGCCTGAGATACCCTTTGTACCGTTCATTGCCGAGGAGATTACAAAACCACTGCCGATACAGAACGCCGCAGTGATCAGGAGTGAGGCCGGATCAATCCAGCGCGTCCAGTAATAACCTTCGAGAAAAACGATTCTCGATCCTACCACGCCCAGAGTATAGACAAGTGGCACACCGATCAGAATCAAAAACGGCGGTACGGCAGACATCCTCCTTTTCAAACAGAGAAAGCAGAAGACAACAATCCCGATCGGAAACAACCAGACGGAAACGAGTCCGTTCTGAGTCATTGCGGATAGTCCGACTAACAGTTCCGGAACACCCAACGAAAAGGGATGGGCCTTCAAATAGAAGGTGTTGGGCAGGAGATGACCCGTTGCATAGAGGCAGAAACCGATCCACATCAATATGGGCAGGATCGGAATGAACCCGGCGATGGTTTTCAGCCAGACTCGCGTGTCTGTCCGCCAGATGAGACTGATTCCCACCAGGGAGCAGGGCAAAACAACCAGGGCTTCGGGTCGAACAACAGGTGCAAGACCGATCAGCAAAAGGAAGAACAGCAGCCTCTTCTCCATGAGCATCAGACAGGCACCGACCAGTACTGCAACCAAAAGAACTGTCTCCATTCCTGATAACGTGGAAAAAAGAAATTTTGGATCCAGCGCGTACAAGGAGGCTGCAATAGTACCGCCCACCTGTGATCCGATCAGGCGTGACGCAATGCGCTGGGTTGTTAGAACGCAAACTAAACCGAGCATAACGGTAATAACCTTCACAGCGGACACTACAAAATCAGTTCCCATAATCCAAAACCAGTGCGCCGGTGCTGTTACAATGGCCCACAGTGGACTGGTTGAACCAGCTTCCTGCTGACCAACATTAAATGCGAGCCCGTGCCCGAAGGCAAAAGAGCGTGCATAAACCCGATGAATCCAGGCATCGTCAAGAGGGAAATCCAAAACAGAGTAATGGTTCTTCATGAAAACGAACACTGCTACAATGTAAATGATCGCAGGAATTGCAGTGTAAGGATTCCACCGACTCGCCGGTAATCGCGAAATGGGCCTGTTTTCCCGGTCATTGCTTGTTGTCATTTCCTGGACTCCAGTTCGTCAGGAAAAATACCTGATCGGACACTTTCCAACTGTTTTTTTGCTTCTTCAAATTCCGGATGGAAAGACAGTTCCATTTCAAAGGCTCCGGCGGCTTCCTGATAATTTCCTTTTATCTTATGAACCATACCCAATATGTAATTGTAGCTTTTACCGTCGGGACGCCGATGAATCGCTTCGCCTATAGCGACTCCTGCTGCATGGACATTTTCAATCCGAAGATGCGCCAGAGCCAGATATGCGAACTGGTCGCTGTCGGAAGGATTGATGGTTATGGATTGCGTGAAGTAGCGGATCGCCTGATCTGATTTGCCAAGAAGGTAACTTGTATAACCGGCATTATAATTTGTAAGCCAGTCCTCGGGATCATCTATCAAAATCTCTTCATAAAGATTGAAAGCCCGGATGGTGTCATGCCGCAAAACATACTGATTGGCGAGGTTGACACGGACAATGGAATTTTTGGGTGCGATCTGGATTGCACGTGAGTAAATCGTGAAATTATTACGGAATGGTCGACTTTCCACGGTGACACTTGCAAACAGTAAGCCCGCCAGAATGAGGATCCCACTATATTTAACTGCCGGTACGATTTCCTGTCTGTCCAACCACCTGCCGGTTGATTCGAGGGCGAGTGCTGCCAGAAGGGCGAATCCCAGAAGCGGTAGATACAGGAAACGTGTGTGGATGATCTCATGGCGCGGCAGTAAATCAAGTTTGAACACGGGAATCAGAGGAATAATCATCAATCCACATGCAAAGCTGACATGTTTGGAAACACCACTGAGCCGGCTCCAGTAAATCAATACTGCAGTGACTAATCCGATCAGAAAGATCGGTATGAAAAATCGTAATGATAGAAAAGCAGTAACCGGTAGATAGGGGTAGTAAAGACTATAATTGAAGGGAATAATCAGGAGTTTGCTATACAGCGAAACAAGATACGGCCAGGTCAGGATAATGGAATCCAACGGTATATCACTGGAAGTCCCGCTGATTTTTCCCAATACTACAACTCGGAGAATAAGATAGAGAGCTGCTAAAAGAAAAAATGGCAATGCAATCCGCACTGCATTTGTTATCCTTCTAACCGGGGACACTTGATTTGGGATCATTCCGGCACATAGCGCAACCATCAGGGGTGTAATAATTCCGGTTTCCTTTACCAGCATAGCTGCCGCAGAACTGATTAGGGCCATGGAAAGCCGGATAACCTGCCGATTCCGCGATCCACCTTTAAGGAAATCCATGATCAGAATCATGGTGAGCAGAATAAATAGGGATGCCAAAATATCCATTCCACCGGAAACCCAGGCGACAGATTCCGTATGGGCGGGATGAAGCCCGAAAATCATGCAAGCAAGTAAAGCCGTATCCGGTTTATCCGTAAGACGTCTTACAAAAATATAGGTTAAAAATGTTGCAAGCACGTGTAGAAGGATATTCCCCAAGTGCCATCCGGCAGGATGATATTGGAAAAGTGAATAGCACAATGTCTCCCAAAGCAACCAAAACGGTCTGTAAATATTACTCATCAATTGAGAATCGAACCCCTGAAACAGATGGGAGTTGAGACCCTTCATGGCGTTTTCCCATGAACGGATCGATGCATTGCCGAGGATGATAGCCTCGTCATCAATAATAAAATCAAACGACAGAGTCTGAGCATAAGCCAGAAATGTCAGAGCCAGTATGATGACCAACTTAATCGATCCAGAAATCTGAAAGGGCTTATTCGGACCAATAGGCTCGATTGCCAGGTCCGAAAAGGTTCGTTTCCTCAAATCTGATTCCATTTGCGACCAATTCCATTTGAGATTCGGTTCATTCATGTGCCTCGCATAGATTAAGCATGTCATCACCCATGATCAACGTCAATATTAAGGATGTGCCCTGCCGGGCACAAAAAAAAAGGCCGGGAAAAATCCCGGCCAATTTTTAGTCAAGCTAAGTGACTATTAGTCGATCGATGGTAACGCTTTGCTTCCGCCAACACCACCAATGTCATCACCGCGGATAACCGCAGCTTCATCAATGTAGAAGCTCCGGATACCGGTTGAACCGAAGACTACCGGCCATGCTGTTGCTGACCAGGACCAGTAGGAACCATTTCCATCCGCAACACTTGAGGCTTCCAGTAAAATCGTATAACCTGATTTCAAACCGGAAGACAGTGCAGGATCGATAAACGGAACATTACCAGCTCCAAAACCGCTACCCAGGTTATCAAGGAAACCTGTGTATGTGTGCGGTGAGGAGTTGTTGTTGTAATCCGTTTCAGCGGCTGCCAAGGTTTTCAATGAACCGATGGCGGCAGCTTCGTTAGCTGACATTCTGGACCTGAGCAAGCTCGGGATCGCGATGGCAGCAATGATTCCGATGATCGCAACAACGATCAACAATTCGATGAGTGTAAATCCTTTTTCACCCCGTCTGATAAACATATTTTTTTCCTCCTCAGAAAAAAGTTATTGAACTATGGGAAACTTAATGTTTCCACTAACGCTGACTATCCTAAGTAGCAATCTTCATGCCATGCTGAATAATGCATGGAAAATAATTGATTAATAACGTTTAGAATCTTATAAACATTGAACTCGTTGCCATTCATGGACCTCATTATAGAACGAAAACAGTAAATGTCAAATCAAAATTTCGCCATACCTTTACACCTATTCCGTCACCAATAAGAGTACATCCGGGTTCTTCAGCAATGAAAACTCAATAATTACAATCAATTACCATACATGCCAATTATCAGCATGACAGGTGCCACAAATTGTCACCACTGCGATTTACACCTCGGACACTTGTATTGACTTTAACGGGTCACCAAGGCAAAGTCGTCTTAAGGAGGATTCAGAAAGTCAATGTTTACGTTATTTCCCACAGATCAGGATAAAATCTTTGCACTAGTATTCCTGGTTATCCTGGGAGTTAATCTGATGACGTTGTGCCCGACTGTTTACTGGAAAGATGCCGGGGAATTGACGTCTGCTGTCTCTACCCTCGGCATCTGTCACCCCTCCGGGTATCCCGTTTATACAATCGTTGGATTTTTCTTCTCTAAGCTACCGGTGGGAGATATCGGATTCCGGCTGAATCTGGTATCCGCCATTTTCGGAGCACTGGCATCTGCCGTTATTTTTCGATTTCTCATCTCTCTTGGGTTATCTGTCGCCGGTGCTGTTATGGGTGCGTTCTTCACAGGGCTTACACATGAAATCTGGTTGGAATCATCTGTCACAGAGATTTACACCTTTTCTATTTTCCTGATCGTATTAAGTATGTTCTTCATCACAGGAAAAACATTTCGATCTCTGGCTTTGGGACTTTTTTTTCTTGGCCTGTCACTTGCCCACCACCTATCCACACTCTTGTTAAGTCCCGCCATATTGGTGCTTGGGATACGCCACCTCAGAACCCTGGATATGCGAAGGTTAATGATCCTGGTACTAGTATTTATATTGGGTATTTCATCATTATGTTACCTTCCCATCCGATCGTCTGCTGATCCACTCATAAATTTTGGCGAACCGAATACCCTGGAGCGATTAGGTGATCACTATTTTACGCGGCATTACAGCGCCAAAATGTGGCCGGAGACATTGGAACCCATTGTCCAGCGATTGACAGTTATTACGCGATTATTGATTAAGCAGTCCGGAATTTCGGTATTTTTTCTGGGTATCGTCGGCATAGGTCTTGCCGTCTCCCGCCCCAAACTCAGATGGTTTGTCATTCTGTTTATAGGAGCTCATGGTGCATTTCTCCTTTACCCGCCAGATCATTCATTCCTGATTCCGTTAATTTTCCTGATTGCGATCTTGGCAGCACTCACCTGCGATAAAATCGTCGGAGCAATTTTAAGATTCCCAAACGTATCTATCCGCCTGAAACTGACCGTTGTCATTCTTCTAATTTTTGGAATATCCGGGTTTCTTTTTATCAATAACCTGGCTCACGTGTCTAAGAACCGGCATTATCACGCATGGAAGTTAGGTAAAACACTACTCCGCGATCTTCCGGAAAGCAGCATGATCGTCACTAATGGGGATAATGGGTACTCACTTGTTCGATATCTTCAGGTGTGTGAGAATCGGCGACCGGATGTTATCCACTTTCATCGACCCACTATTTCATGGCCTGGTGAATTGGATCGTCTTCAGGAGAAATATCCATCTCTATTTGGAAATTCTGAAACCCGCGAAAGGGAATTAACCCCGGGTCAGTTCATCAAGCCCGGAGAAGCTGCATCAGATCAGGATTTCAACAATTACATGAGGATACTCAATCAAATCATGAGTAAAGCGGTGAGCAGCCGATCCGTTTCCTGGGAACTTGGCTCCGACACAACCGGTTACCAGCATTATCTATCCCCGGGGAATCTTTATTTTCAATTTTTATCCGAGCCTGACGGTCCCTTTAAATTCATCTCACACAACACACAGGAAATCCCGGAAGATCTCTGGTTTTTCCTGGATCACAACGCGGTCAGTGAATATGCAATCATTCTGTACAACCAGGCCAGTTTCCAGGAAATTCAGGGAAACCAGGAAAAACAGATCAGATTACTTTATAAAGCAAAGAATGTGTGGATGCGTCAACACGACAGGCAACCACACAATGAAATTGTCGAAGGTATGGGACGTATTTTTCAGAATCTCTGAGATCGGACCTGAAAATTCATTTCACCCGATCCGTAAACAATAATCAATACTGATTGCAGCCGAAACTGACATGATCATACCGACCGATTATTTCCTGAGTGCCTGGTCGCAGTGCCGCAGCCCAGATGAGAAAATCATCGAAGTTACCGGCATAGTAAGGCCAGATGAAATTGAATATGATTTCCGTCGTAACATCCTGGGCCGGCATTGTTCTGACTTTGAATTCCGGATCCTGTGTCCAACCGTCCCAGAAATAATAACTGCCATAGACATCCAGTACAACATAAACGTCAGCGGTCACATCCACCGTAGTCGAGTTCAGATAATCCAGTTCGAGAAGAAATAGTTCACCCTCATACAGCATGTCATCATTCAATCTCAGATCAACACCGGATTCACCGGCATAAGGGGTCGGGGTCGGAGTCTCGGCAGGACGCTCCTGAATCAGGACATCATCGATGTACCAGCCTTCGAACGTATTGAATTGTGTATCCACCGTATCGAATCGGAAGCGAATCCGAATAATTTCGTCTACGTATTGTTCCAGCGAGAATGGTCCTCGGCGCTGCCATTCCGGACTGATCCCGGTCAATTGAAAGATTGAGGTCCAAGACTCACCATAATCCGTTGAGATTTCAGCGACACAGAGATCGAAATCATCCCGGGATTCACGCTCAATCCAGTCATAAAAACTGAATTCCGGCTGAATGGCGCCCTCCAGTGTGATGAGGGGGGAAACCAGGGCGCACGCATTGCGTGTACCGGTATTGTAATCGTAATTGGGATCCCCACGATTATATGCCCAACTATGTGAAAAACTCAGATACCGGGCAGTCTCACGATGCCAGAGACAATTCCCGTAGAGTGGCCAGACATCCCAGGGCAATATTTCTTCGAAAGGGTCGTAAAACGGTATTCGGTAAGGCTCATGGGTCGGTGTGGGAGTCACCGTAGGAGTCGGTGACTGTGTAGGAGTCACCGTAGAAGTCGGTGACTGTGTAGGAGTCACCGTAGGCGTCGGTGACTGTGTAGGAGTCACCGTAGGCGTCGGTGACTGTGTGGGAGTATCCGTAGGCGTCGGTGAATGTGTAGGCGTAAAAGTAGCTGTCGGCGTTCCTGTAGCGGTAGATGTCGGTAACTGCGTAAAGGTCTGTGTTGCAGTGGGTGGCGGAGTGGGGGTATGAGTCGGTTCGGTAGTCGGCGTAGGTGTATCGGGGACCGGCGTCATTGTAAAAGTCGGAGTATATGTCGGTGGCGGTGTATAGGTGGGAAATGGCGTATATGTGGGGAGGGGGGGGTGGGGGGGGGGGGGCGTGCCTGTGGGCGTATGCGTTGCCGTGTGTGTCGGCGACTGTGTGGGCGTCTCTGTTGGTGTGAATGTCGGTGGCGGTGTATAGGTTGGGAATGGCGTATAAGTGGGGAGGGGTGTGTAGGTGGGGGGGGGGGGG
>SWBY01001697.1_pt1 | contig 19163 bp, 15 predicted proteins | sample 4693071 | NCBI WGS metagenome assembly SWBY01 (sample SAMN10267273, study PRJNA491770) | bioreactor metagenome | isolation source: DHS bioreactor inoculated with marine methane seep sediment | place: Japan: Omine Ridge, Nankai Trough | collected 2006-05-06 | reverse complement strand
CGGTTTTTCCATCCTCAAATTGAGCCGGCAGTACAGCGGCAACAGGATCCCGGACAGATTGATGTGTAAATCTTAACGGGGATTCGCCTGCCTGTTTGCCGGTGATTTCTATATCCAGTAAAATTCCGTCTCCGGATATACCGGTACCACCACCCAGACGTGTAGCGCCTACAATCAACCGGCCCCGTTCATTGTCCACAGAACTCATAAAAGCTGTGGATTGACCATCCCTGGAAAGAAATCCACCTTCTGTTACCCGTCCGATCTGAATAATCTCAGGATTGAACTCAATATAAAACGGTACACTTCCGACATTCCTGGCATCTGCAATCCGTATGTTGACAATACCGGTATTACCGGTTTTCACCGTCAGGGGATTGGGATCGATAAAAACACGGGTATCCGGAAGTGTATCCGGGTCTTCTGATGTCTCCGCAGCCGGATCTCGTGTACCCGCGGCAGGTTCAGCAGCTAAATCGTCACCGGAATCACCGGGAATGATTCCCTGGCGGCCGGTGGTGTGGGGTACCAGTTCCACCGAGGTGGGCCGTACGGCCCCGGATCGACCTTCCGGTTCCGTGAGACCGGACCAGAGCGCCGTATCCGACCGGGGATAGATCCGACGATCCAGGATATGCGGAGTTAATGAGATTACGATATCCGTCTGGACCCTGCCTTCGGAATTCGAGGAAAACAGTTTTCCCATGATGGGAATATCTCCCAGGATAGGAATCCGGGTGGTGCCTGTCCGTTCATAATCTTTAATCAATCCGGCAATGATTTCGGTTTCACCGTTCCGGAGCCGCAGTGTGGTCATCACGTCCCGGGTACCGATGGTGGGATGACCCGATGCGTTTTCACTGACAATGGAACTGATCTCCAGGTGAAGATCCAATGCCAGTTCATTGGGATTGAGAATCCGGGGTGTCAGATTCATGAGAATACCCACATCTCGATACTCATACACCGAAGTTTCTTCTGCCGTATCCCGGAACAGGCTTGTGGTGACTTTCACCGGTACTTTTTCGCCGATATGCAACTTGGCAGGCGTTCGATTGAGAATTTGAAGCCGTGGCTGGGCCAGAATTCGTGTCTGGCTATCCTGTTTCAGCAGATCAAGATAAAGTGATGGCAGGGTGATAAATATCTGGCCGCTGGAGAGACTGTTCAGATCAGACAGACTCAATCTGCCGGACCCTTCCGCTGATTTCAGTTTTCCGCCAATAGATAGGCCGGCATGGGGGTCCGGACCGAAACTGGTGCCGAGTTTGGCGACTTTATCCCGGCTGATTTCCAGCACCTCCATCTCAATCAACACTTCTGATTCCCGGATGTCCAGTGATGAAATCAGTTCCCTGACAAGGGACATATGCCGGCTGTCAGTGCGAACGACCACGGCATTGATTCGTTCATCCGCCAGGATGACTGAGGATTTCAATACGGGTGCGATCATTTTTTTAATGGCGGAGGCATCGGCATATTTCAAGCGGAACAGCCGGACCTCTTCCCGGGTGTTCCGGGTCCGGTTTTCGGGTGTATCGAGTGCAATAAGAAAGGTACCCGGATTCAGATCCACGACCAGGAGTCCATATGTTCTTCCAAGATCCGTCAGGGCTTCACCGATGGCGACATCCTCAAGTTCAAGGGAGACCCGTTTCTGAAAAACCGGTCCATCATCCAGAAGAATATTGATGCCGGAGACTGCTGCCAGGGATCGGAACACGTCCTGAAGGGCGATATCATTGAATGAGAAAGTCACCCGTTCACTCAGAGCGTCACCGGGAAAGGCCGTATCTTCAGGTGGTTGTTTTTCCAATGCAATCAAGTGTTTCCGGGCGCTGCCGTGACCGGGATATTCATGGATGGCGGCCTGGTAGAGCCGGATGGCATCCGCGGTTTGCTCGGATTCCTCACTCAACAGACCCTCCTGGAACAGACGTTCAGAGTTTTTCATTTCTGACAGCAGCCGCAGGCCATCCCGGGCCAGGGCATTGGACAGATCGCTTTCCAGCGCCGTTTTATAATGGGTTTCCGCCAGGGCGTATTCCCCGGCCTGCATGGCTTTCGTTCCCTGCTGTGAATGTTGTGCGCACAGACCGGACCGTGCCTGATTCATCGCGATTTCAATCTCAACGCTATCCGGATTGGCGGCATCGGCCAGAGCCAGATCAGCCAGAGCGGCGTCCCAGTTTCCGGCTTCGATAGCGATGAGGGCCTGTGAATAGTGGTTCCCGGCGGCACAGCTTATGATCAACATCAACAGCAATACTGCCGATCCGGCTTTGATTATCCTGTATTTTTGCAGCATAAAACCCCTGTTATTTATCTTTCCGCCCCTGAAAGGAGCCGTCTTCCATCGATATTTCAATCCGATGCCATTTCTCTTCGTGAATCCCATCACCGGTTTTTCTCCTTAATATTGCGTTTCCCGTCAAAATACAGATTTTTTGTGAAATCCGGCACATCAAGCTCTCGGCAGTAATAGTTAATTCATCTCCCCATTTCAAGCGAACATGATTCTCAGCCGTGAATTGGCCATGACTGATATCCACCTCCGCCCGATCCGAAGTAATCCGGGTTTTCCCCAGAGATATCAGGACGTCTCCGGAGTAATTCCCTATCCGTGTTGTCTGATCAACATCCGCTACCCAGGCCGATACATTAAGACGATCACTATTTTTCATTTCGAGCTGTTTGATGAGTTTCCGGATATTCTCTTTCACGGATTTCGGCTGAGCGAATTTTTTCAGGAGAAACTGGTATGACTGAATGGCTGCGGGATAATTATTGAGATCCTGGTAACAGAGACCCACACTGGTCTGGGCCAGGGGAGCCAGAAATGTATCCGGCGCTCGGGTAACGACCTGCCGGAAATATCGGATGGCCTTTTCATGCTGCTCTTTTTCCCAATTGAGATTTCCCAAGGCAAAATAGGCGTTGACCAGGTGTTTGGAGAGGGGGTATCGATCCACCACCATCCGGTAACTTTCAATGGCAAGATCACGATCGGCTGCGGGATTCAGGGGATTGGCCAGGAGTTGACCCAGTTCGAAGTAGGCGTCGCCCAGGATGGGAGATGATTTATGCCGGGTTATGAGTCGCCGCAGTGCATCTTCCGCGCCGTCGAAAAAGTGCATCCGAATTCGAGCCCGTGCGAGTCCCAGTCGGGCTTCAGGTTCTACTTCGGAATTGTCGAAACGTGAGATGATACTTTCGTATAGAACGATTGCTTCCGGAAGATGGTTTTCACCAATCTGTATGGCTTGTTGAGCCATTTCCAGATAGGCATTGTCAGCAAAATCGCTTTCTTTATGTTCTGTGACGAGTTTCCAGTACGCTCGCTTGGCCATTTCCCAATTACCCTGAAGCCGGTAACACTCGCCGGCCATAAACAGAGCACGATCGGCGTCCTGGATATAGATCGGTGATGTGATGATTTTCTCATATTCAGCCAGGGCGGCAGTATAGTTGCGCTCCAGGAACAGCCTGTTTCCCTCATCCATGGGTGATGAGGCTGCAAAACAGGGCCATATGCAGCACAACAGAATCAGAATGCTTGAATAACTTAATCGCTTCACTTATTCCTCCTCACATCCGTCTGTGTCGGGGTTTCGCTGCCAGGTGACAGGTCAAACGTGTGGTTGATCCGTCCGGAATCTTCCGGTGAATCCCCTTGGAGATCCGCACCGGTATAGACACTGACCGACCCACCGCCCAGGACACCGATGATGTCCTCATTATTACCGGATCCCGATTTTCCATCATCAAGATCCTCCATGCCGGGACCCATCCAGGTGTAGCCCACGGGACTGTATGATGAATGATAATGATCTTCAGATGAATGAAACGGGAATACCAGCAGTCCAATGATCAGAAACGTGACAATCATGGCAGCAATTAATCCCCACCGCATCCACGGAGACATACGGGATGATATCAGGGTTCCTTCTAAAGGAGGATTCTCATCCAGACCCTTAACTTTCTGCAGAATTTCAGAAGCCAACTCACTTGCGGCTCCATCAGAGGAATCAGCGGAGTGGAGAAAATCAGTGATGGATTCCTCCTTTTTCAAAATAGCCCGGCAGGTCTTACATTCCGAAATATGCCGGTCCACCAGGTCATGGAGATAGGAATCCAGAAGACCCGCCCGGTAATCGGCTAAATACTTCTGAGCACGTTTACAGTTCATAATTTTCCATCCATTCCTTGATTTTCTGCCGGGCACGAAACATCCGTGATTTGACTGTACCCACAGAACATCCCATGATTTCAGCGATTTTCTCATACCGGATACCCTGATACTCCGCTAGAATCAGAATCGTTCGCTGATCTTCGGGAAGACTGTTCAGGGCTTTCTGAACAAGATTGCGACGTTCTTGACGCTCAAGATGTTCAGCGGGATTCAAATCAGTGCCGGCCACTTCAATACCCGACCCGGCCTCCATCTGATCCAGACTCTCTGTTTTCCGGATTTCCCGTTTTCGATATTCGTTGATACAAAGATTCCGGGCGATCTGATAGATGTACGTCGAAAATTTAGCTCGGGGTTCATACCGGGGTGCTGCCTTGTAAATACGCAGGAAGGTATCCATGAGCAGATCTTTTGAAGTTTCGTGATCGCCGAGCTGTCGGTAAATGAACGCCAGGAGTTGACGTTCGTAGCGTTTCATCAATTCGGCAAACGCCTGGTGATCGTCGTCTTTGACACGAAGCATCACTGCTTCATCAGAGAGATCACCAATTTGTCGCTCAGGACTCATCCGCTAAACCCATCTCACTTTGTCAGATCAGGTAAACTCTCTCATGATTTAATGAGAGTTCAATCCCGGTGTTTCCGCGACCCTATCATATCTTTTTATGGTTCGGCTGACAATTTTAACTGATACTCGTCTGAACGATGAATTTCACTGGTTTTTAAGTAATGTCCGGTTTATCCAGCTTCCGGCTCTATATACGGATGACCAGATCCCATTGAAGGACTTGCGGTGCAGAACCCGAATAACGAGGGGATGACTGAAAAAGTCCAGAATTGGTTTCCAGATTGAATGTCTGTACAGCCCCAGAACCAGGTTCGGGTAGCTGGCCTGGCGTATATGATATTCATGGGCATATACCTGGCTTTCATCTCCCTTAATAATCCCCTCTTCCACTGCCCGGTGGTACAAGCCCGTGTCCGGAAAGATTACCAGTGAGAACAGTTGAAGACGGTATGGCCGGGGAAACCGCCGGATCAGATCCAGGGTTTCGATGATGTCATCGTTGGTCTCCCAGGGAGAATCGATAATGAAATCATACGTGGGCGGCACCATTCTGTCAGAAAAGCGACGAAGAAGGTTGACGGTTTCCAGGACTTTTTTATTGGAGATTTTCCGGTTGTAGATATCCTGAATGTGAGTGCTTCCACTTTGCACACCCATTTGCAGACCGTACATACCGGCATCCAGTAGAGCTTTGAGTTTCCGTTCAGTGATGGTCACCGGGCTTCCCAGACAGAAAAAAGGCAGATTTACCGTGTCCCGGTATTCTGTGGCGAATGTTTCGATAACGTCGTTGGATGCAGCGAAAAATGAATCATCGGAAAACCCGATTCCTTCAACAAAAGGGTATTTTTTCTGTATCTGCGTCAGTTCCAGCAATACGTTCTCATTGGATCGCCGCCGAAGATGCACCTGGCCGGTGTACATGTCCTGCAGCACATCATTGCAGCAGTATGCACACCGATGGGGGCAGCCTCGTGTTGCCAGAGTCTGGTAGGTCACAAGATGCTTGATACCGGATATGGGTCCCAGTGCGAGATGTTTTTCCAGGAGTGTCAGATCCATGGGCACAAGCCCGCCGGCTTCACGATCCCATATATAATGAAGATTGGGTCCGTAATCCGGAAATGGCAGACGATCCAGATCCTGAACCAGTGGTCGGGGCGGATTGGCTGTATATTTATCCTCGTCCATGAGATGCAGGTTACCGATACCGGTCACATCCCGGGATTCCGCCAGGGCGTTTGCCAGATCGACAAATGCTTCCTCACCTTCGCCGGTAATAACAAAATCAGCGTTCTGCAGGCATTCCTTCGGCCGGATGGTGGGGTGAATGCCGCCCCAGACCACCTGAACAGCTCCGGTGCGTTTCACCGCCCGGGTCAGCGTGATGGCCCGGTACAGATAGTTGGTCATGACAGTGATTCCCACAAGATCACAGTCAGCGGCCAGATCACCCAGGGAGGCCAATACGGATTCGGGGTAGGTCTGTGATTCGTCGGGTACGGAGACTTCTTCTGCCGGTGTATGGGGAAGAAAAGCCATAATAACGTCATGTCCATCGTTTCTCGCCATGGCGGCAATGATCCGAAGACCGATGGAGGCGATATCTGAATAGGGGGAAATAAGGAGAATCTTCATGGACTGGTTAATTCCCGGTGCTGGTTAGGGTCATACATTTAACAGCAGCTGCCAACGGTCTGGCATCACGGCTGACAGTATTATGTAATTCAGACGGACGGGCAGTGCAACGAAAATTAAATTGGAGTGAGTTTTCAATACGGTTTGCAGGATCGGGAATCTCAAAAACGATGGATTGCCAGCCGGTACCCGGTAAAACCGGTATTTCATGGATTTGTGTTCCGTTCCAGGAAACCTGCACCGACTGATTTTCTCCAGAGGGAAATGGGGCGGACCGGATATCAAACGCCCCCCGTACCGAGCCGAAACCGTCCGGCAGAAATACACGGATCTCTGCGGCACGATCTCCAGCCCATCGTACCGGGCACGGCTGTCCGGACCACTGCTCCTCGGGATACCAGTTCTCATAAAAATAAATGGCCGGGTCATGCCGTACCATGGGTTCGGACCACACCGTCCGATCAATAATTATTGTTGATCCGTCCTGAAACACGATGGAATCGCCAAACCGGTCTTTAAACCCGGGAATATGTTTACCGGCGGATACCGGCAGAAGATCCAGATGCACCATCAGGTACCGGATATCAAGAAGATCAGACAGATCAGACAAATCACAGGAATCCGCCTGGACCAGGGTCATCAGCGCGTTTTCCGGATCCCCCAGCGTTTTCAACAGAGGGAACTTGTTTTCCCGGTCAAATACAGTCACCGGAATGCGGGACACGAATCCGCCGGCAATGGGTTTTCCATGAAAAATCTGGTCAAACATGTACCGGCGAACAGACCAGTGAGCCGGTACATCCAGTACGCCGTCACTGCCCGGACGATTGGCCAGGAATGTCGCTGCCGGGGATATCGCTGCCGGGGATACCGGCATTGATCCCGGTAAAAAATCCAGGCAGATGAGACAGCCCATCACAACAGTCAGCAACCTGTCCCGGGAGTTCCGCGCTGTCCAGTCCGCAAGAATCACTCCGATGACAACAGCAAGAGTGATCCCGGTGGTGATAAGAAATCGTCCCGGAGTCCGCCCTGTAGAAAATCCCGGCAGCAGATGCAGCAGCTTGTAGGGGAGTGGGATCCGTGTTTGACCGATGACCAGTTCCGGACCCATGGACAGAAGAAGCAGAAAGAGTGACGCTATCACCCATTTCAGGGGGAACCGGCGCTTTTTAAAACCGGAAAATCCCAGAAACATCAAAATAGCCATGCCGATATATCCGGTTGATTCAATCGGGTTCCCCGGCAGGTTTTCATAATACGATGCCACGGTTTCGTCCCAGACGGGATGATGGAACGACGGCACCAGAAAACTCAGGGGTTTTATGCTGAATCCCGCCTGCTCCACAGAACTACGCTCAGGGATCAGCGGATCCGGTGATGTCAGCGGCATGATAAAGGGGAGCAGAAAACAGATGCCCAGAATAATGGCGCCGGCCATGCGTATTCCCGACATGATTCGTTCCCGGTCCAGCGGTGCGGGAAACACCACCCAGACAATGCACAGGACGGCTGCCAGATGATGCCACGCGGTTAAACCCAGGAATGTCAGGGACAGCACAGCGGAAATAAACCAAACGGGATGTCGGGATGTCCGAACTTTAAGAAGCAGAAGGAGAGTCAGAGGAATCCAGGCTGTACCGGCAATATTCAGATGCGTCATGGCGTGAGCGGTTCGGGCGGGCCACAGCATGGCGATCATTCCGGCAACCAGGGATGGTCCGGTACCCGCTTTGAGGGACCGGAGCAGCAGGAAAGTAAAAAATCCCGTCAGGAAGGTATGCAGGAAGAGCAGCAGATTATGAGCGGTAACCACTCCGGTAACGGGCATGATCAGTGCGCCGGGGATACTGTTGCCGGGTGTGAGGGTATGCCGGACCAGAGAAATCCCGAAGGGATGATGAATCAGATCGCTGTGCAGGTAACCGTGGTCACCGGTCATCCATCCCTGTGTCCACCAGATGTTCCAGCAGAACATGAAAGGATCACCGTCATGAATGCCATATTCTGTGTGAGGGAACACGGGGAGCATGGTGTTGAAATGGCTGGGGAGGGGCCAGAGAGCAAGCAGGGTGAGAAGACCGAAGAAAAGAAGAATCAGGAAGCGGGAATTACCCATTTTCGTAACGGCATTCATAACGCATCAGGTTACACGGAATCGCGGGGTGACGCCAGTCGGGAGCCTCGGTTTTGGTGGCCCAAACAAGGAATCAGGGATTAACCGGTGTTTCCACCACCGTAGGTGTTACGGCATCATTAATATCGTGAATCACGGTCATTCCCTTCAGACCGAGAATAATCACCCAGACAACGGCAAAAGTAAACGCGGCGCCGATGAGCCACCATTCCCATTTTTTCATGCCGCCTTTTTTGGGTTTACCTGCCGAAGGACGGCTGACTTTGACGCGTTTTGTTTTCTTGAGGTTGCGCTTTTTTAATGCTCGTCCCATGGAACTATCCCCCTACGGCAAAATCCGGGTTCCCGCCTTGTCATGAAATGCATCCAACAAATGATCCCGGTCCGTGATAATCACTTTTTCACCTCCGAAATCCAGAAACTGTATGGCTGCCCGGATTTTTGGCGCCATACTTCCCTCTGCAAATTCACCATCTTCAAGCATCTTAGCGGCTTCGGCACGGGTGATGCAACCCAGGAGTTTCTCATTGGGTTTCCCGAAGTTCAGTGCAACCTGGGGTTCACCCATGAGAATTGCCAGGAGTTGCGCCCCCACATCTCTGCCCAGAACCGTTGCGGTGAGATCTTTATCCACCACGGCGTCGATACCCTCCAGGATCCCGTCAGGTGTCACACAGACCGGAATACCACCGCCGCCGGCGGCGATCACGATCACCCCCTGCTGTACCAGCATCCGAATAACTTCCCGCTCAACGATTTCCAGTGGTGTGGGCGACGGCACAACACGGCGCCAGCCCCTGCCCGCATCATCAATCATCTTCCAGTTGCGGATTTCACTGTGCTGCCGGGCTTCCTCCTCTGTGTAAAACGGTCCCACCGGTTTGGTGGGATTTTTCAATGAGGGATCGTTCGGGTCAACCACAACCTGGGTCAATACCGTGGAAACAGGCAGAGGGAGTCCCTCCCGGCGCAGCCGGTTCATCAGAGATTGGCCGACCATATAGCCCAGACCGCCTTCTGTATTAGCGACGAGTACGCCGAGAGGAATTTCAGGGACCTTATCCAGAGCCATATCCACCCGGATCATCGCATCACCGACCTGAGGACCGTTCCCATGAATTATAATGGGCATGAATCCCGCTTTGATAACTTCGATGATACCGCTGAGCATCCACCGTGTGTTGGCGAACTGTTCGGCGATTGTGCCCCGCTGACCCTTGCGGATCAAAGCGTTTCCACCTATGGCGATGACAGCAATCTGGGGTGGTTTAAGCTCCGGAGGCATCCTACAGACCTTTGTCTTCCAGGAATCGAGCTATTTTCTCTTCCAGAAGCTGAACACTTTTGGGTCCGAGATCATAGGTTACACGTGTGGACGGCTGTTTAATATTGATGATTCGTCTGAGGTCGATGGGGGTTCCGATTATGACTGTGTCACAGTCCACGTTGGCGATGGTTGTTTCCAGATCTTTCACCTGGTCGTCACCGTAACCCATAGCAGGAAGCAGAATCCCGATTTCCGGGTATTTCTCAAATGTATCCGTAATGGTATTCACCGTGAACGGCCGGGGATCCACGATCGCCGACGCACCGAATTTTTCCGCTGCAACTGTTCCGGCACCCAGTTTCATTTCACCGTGAGTCAATGTGGGACCGTCTTCAACTACCAGCACGCGTTTCCCGGTGATCAACTCGGGGTTTTCAACGGATACCGGTGATGCGGCTTCAATAATAGCGGCATCGGGGTTCAGTTTTTTCACATTGGCTTTAACAATGTCGATATCTTCTTTAGTGGAGGTATCCACTTTGTTGATAATCACAATATCCGCCAGGTTCACGTTTGTTTCCCCGGGATAATACCGTACTTCATGACCGGCGCGATGGGGGTCGGCCACGGTGATGTAGAGATCTGCTTTATAGAAGGACATATCATTATTGCCGCCGTCCCACACGATAACATCGGCTTCTTTTTCCGCTTCCCTGAGGATTTTCTCGTAGTCAACGCCGGCAAAAACAACCACACCGTTGTTGATATGCGGTTCGTATTCTTCCATCTCTTCGATGGTGCATTCATGAGCGGCGAGATCGTCCAGGCATGCAAACCGCTGAACCATCTGTTTTTCCAGATCACCATAAGGCATGGGATGGCGGATAGCCGCGACTTTCAGACCCCGTTTCCGAAGAATATTGGAGACACTCCGTGTGGTCTGACTTTTTCCGCAACCGGTCCGGGTGGCGCAGATGGCAATGACCGGTTTAGTGGAAGCAACCTGTGTTTTATGGATACCCTGAATCATAAAATCGGCGCCACAGGCGTTGACCCGTGCGCAGTGGTGCATAAGATAATCGTAGTTCACATCGGAATACGCAAAAACCACCAGATCAATGCTGTGCTTTTTGATCAGCTCCGGCAAATCGGATTCCGACATAATCGGTATCCCCTGGGGATAGAGTTTGCCTGCGAGCTTGGGCGGATACGCCCGACCATCAATATTGGGGATCTGAGTTGCCGTGAACGCCACAACATTGTAATCCGGATTATCCCGGAAATAACAATTGAAGTTGTGGAAATCTCTTCCCGCTGCTCCCATGATCAATACGTTACGTTGTGTCATATAACCTCCTATGGTAAATCAGGGAACCTCATCGGCCCCTGAGATGTTAAATTGTCGAATTGATTTTCGACATTAGAATCTTAGTGCTTAGCTCTCTGAAGTCAAGAGTTGATTTTAATTTCTGTAAAACACCCCAGATACCGACTGTCCTGACTGCCTGCTTCTGTGAATTTCGGCGTAAATCCTCCGGTGGTGCCGATGGATACCGTGTAGCAATACGCGGCATCACCATTCAGGTTATAATAAAGTGCGGGTTTGCCCGGTATGAGATCCATGGTGAAATACTCACCCGGGGAAACTTTCCGGCGTGTGATGGCATCGCCCGCCCTCACGGTGACCCTGTTTTCCGACCCGCCATTGCGGATATTGAATCTGAATGTTTCAACAGGCTGGTAGTAACAGCGCAGCACCATGACTGCAGTGGTGTCGCCTTTTACCCAGAAACCATCCAATTCCCGGCCCCACTGATTGTCATCAGCGAAATAGATATGGAACAGATCCGCTTCTGATCCCATGACACGATGGTCTTGAAACGGGGTTTTCATGTGACGAGTATCATCCACCGGCCAGGAATTCAGCAAGGTCATTTCCACTGGAAACCGCTGGAATCGGGCTGCTTTTGAGACATTCTGATAATGTGTCATGGAGTCAATGGGGTTCAGTGCAACGGGTCCTGTGAGAATCGCCGTTACAAATGCCACTGTAATAATTGTCCGCAATCGGGGTGGCCGGGATACCAGAAAGAAAAACACCGGAATATACGATATCAGATACCGGTTTCCGATGGCGCAACTCCCGCCGTGATAGTTAGTGGGGATATACACGAGATGAAATAGAATCATACCGAGACAGACGATCCAGACAGGTGCGCGCCGTTTGTCCCCACGGTTTTTTTGAAACCAGGGAATACCCAGGAGCATGGCTGTTGCTGCCGGCAGAAAATACGGCACGAGACCGGTAAACCGGCCGAAAAAGAAGTATCGAAGGTTCAACCATAGTGTATCCCAGTGAAACACAAATTCGGTTGTGCGGGTCGACATCATATTACCGGTGTTTAAAAACGTCAGCCCGGGACTTTCGAAAGGAAAATGTCCTACAATCCGTTTCCTGAACCCGCCGTGAGCCAGCATTTGACCGGTCATGGTCTGGGTGAAGAAAAAAACAAGTCCGGCACCAGCCAGAAAGATGGCGATGACGCCCATGGCCGGTATGAGTCGTTTGTTCAGCATCTGCCGGACATTGGTTTTCATTCCGGTATCTATCCCGATCCTTCGGAAAAGAAGGGACCAGAGTAAAACCACCAATGAACAGGCCGCCCGGGGGTCTGGCGGCTGCAGCAAATCCCAGAATCAGTGCTGCTGCCAGCAGTGGATAAACCGGCAAATCGTTCCGGTCCCGGTCTTCCCACCGTACCCAGATCGTCATGACCGTCATGACCAGGGTGGCGTTGAACAGATCGGGTGTCAGCGTGAAAATATATGCCGGTACAACAGTGAGTCCCCAGAAAACAAGGGACCACAGCCCGATGGCAATCGTATCTTTCTCGTGGGTTGGGAACGCCAGGAAACCGCACAGCAGTATCAGGCCGAAACAGAGTGCATTCAAAATCAGCATACCGTTTACTGCGAAAACGCCGACAAGAGGTGCTGCTATCAGGGGATACAGGAGCGGTTTGGCGTAGTGAATAATATGAGGATGCGTATCATTGGCAACCAGAAGAATACCCTGGGGACCCTCCGGCCATTCCCGGGTAATCCGAATCAGATCATCCCGTGTGTATAGGAGATCGCCGTCGTGGGCGAGGCTGTCCGCCATGGCATAATATACGGCGGAGTCGCCGCGAAACCCCTGCCATTTCCGGGGCAGATCCACCTGCCATGCCGATGCCAGCAATGGAATAAGGATTATCCCGGTGAGAAGCAGCCAGTTACGGAAGGTGGCAGGTTTACTCCTCAAAATTCAGCTTCTCCCGAATCAGATAGATTGGTTTTTTCTGAGATTCATAGTACGTCCGAATGTTGATCTCACCCAGTAAACCGAAAATGATAAACTGAATCCCGATAATCATCAGGAATCCGCCCAGAATCAGGAGTGGATTTCGAGTCATGGTCCGGATGGGTAAACCGTCGATATAAATCAGCCGCATCGCGATGGTAGCCAGAAAACTGGCGAAACCGGTGCCGATAGCCCAGAGTCCTGCCGCGCCGAAAACCTGAATGGGGCTGGTGGCAAAACTCATCAGAAATTTTACAGTGATCAGATCCAGTAGCACGCGCATGGTCCGGGATATACCGTATTTACTCTTCCCGAAACGCCGGGGAAAGTGATTGACGGCAACTTCACTCATTCGCGCACCTGCCCATTTAGCCAGGACCGGCAGAAACCGGTGGAGTTCCCCATACAATTGAATATCGTCGATAATTTCACGACGGTAAATCTTCAGACTGCAGCCCAGATCATTCACGGGAACCCGGGTAACCCGTTGAATCAGTTTATTGGCCAGTATGGATGGGAGCCGCCGGGAAAAAAACGGATCTTTGCGGTCTTTCCGCCAGCCGCTGACCATGTCATAGCCTTCTTCAAGCCGGGAAATCAGAAGGGGTATATCTGCGGGATCATTCTGGCCGTCACCATCCATGGTAACGATATAGCGCCCTGTGGCCAGATCAAATCCAGCGGCCAGAGCAGGCGTCTGTCCGAAATTTCGCCGTAACCGGGCAATGTGTATGTTACCGTGCTCGCGGGCAAGCTCAATTAAAACATCCCAGGTTCCATCCGTACTGCCGTCATCAATGGCAACGATTTCATACCGCCACTCCTGCCCACTCAGAACATTCCGGATGGATTCAAGAAGCGGTTTGGCGTTTTGCTCTTCATTATAAAAAGGGATAACGATGGATAAATCCATTTTATTCATGGTGTCTCTCTTTGCTCCCGGCAGGAACCATCCTGTTGTATGTCAAATATAATAACCATGTCAGAAATGGCAGAAAAATTAGAACCTCGTGGACAGTGGATCGAAAGTTTGAGAGGGAAAAGAGATCTCTCAGGGAATCCCGGGAGATAGACAGGAAAATTGGCGGTAAAAGGAAGGTTTCACTGGAAAACGGGTATAGAAGCATGACACCGTAATACGGGTCACTCAGGGTCAGAGCATCCGCGAAAATATGAATGGCCGGCAGAAAAAAAGCGGCTGCCATAATGTTCCGATCCCATTTTCCGGCCCGGACCCACTGTCCGACACTGATGATAAATGTCAGTATCAGGCAGAATACAAATGTGTGAGTAAACCCCTGATGAAAATTGTTTGCCCGGGGAAAACCTTCCCATAACGCCGGAACCAGATCGAGATCCGGAAGATTACTCAGCAGTATCACAGGGATAAGCATGGTGATCCGGGGCTGTTTTTTTCTCAGCGTGGTATAGACGAGATAAATTGTTGCACCTGCCAGACTGTGTCCGATGGGACTCATTCCGCCTCCTCTCAATCAGGATATTAAACACCTCATTGAAAAAAAATTCAATTTTCTATGTCGGGATCTCTGATTTATGTTTCCGGAAATATCTGTAATGACCGATGATACCGGGAATGAAAAAAATTGAATATTGTCAGTACCTCTATATAATCTCTCCTGTTATGAGTCCTGAATTATTGACAATCATCATTCTGCTGTTCCTGTCGGGGTTTTTCTCGGGGAGTGAGAGTGCGTTATTCAGCTTGCGCTGGTGGCGGCTGCATTTTTTCACCCGGAGTGAAAGCCGGGTTGATCGCATGGTGGCCGGACTCATGGAGAGGCCCCGGCGTCTCCTGGTCACCATTCTTCTGGGCAATACCATTGTAAATGTGTCTTCCAGTTCCATTGCGGAACATCTTCTGGAGCGAGCCATGCCGGATCAGGGTCTTTGGGTTGCCATAGTGGTCATGACCCTTGCCCTGTTGATTATTGGTGAGATTACGCCAAAGACGATTGCGATCAGCTATCCTGAAACCATTGCACGCGTTTCCGTTGTGCCTCTCCGGATCACCGGCGCCCTTCTGCGGCCGATTTGTTATCTTCTGGAAAAACTCACGGATTACGTCACCCGAAAGTTTGACAGACGGGTGAGTGACCATTCGGGGACTTCAGGCCGGAATCTGCTGCACATGGTTAAGGAAAGTGAGCATGCCGGGGTGTTCAGTGAGATGGAACGCGTGATAATGGAAAAAATCCTTGAAATGGAAACCATGACCCTCCACCGGATCATGGTGCCGCGAACAGAGATGATAGCGCTCCCGGAGAATATCAGTCTGGAAAAAGCGGTTAGTACGTTTATGGATCACAACCTGCGCCGGGTTCCGATGTACAGAGAATCTCTGGATCAGATCACTGGAATTCTGTATGCCAAAGATCTTCTCTATGAGTCATCCCGGAAAACCCGGATTCGGACGCCCCGGGAGATTATGCGTTCGCCGATTTTTGCTCCGGGGGTGATCAGCATAAAACAGTTGTTTGATGAAATGAAAAGAGGATCCCGGCACATTGCCATTGTCCTGGATGAATATGGTGGTACTGCGGGACTGGTGACGTACGATGACATCCTCATGAGTATTTTCAGGCAGGCCCCCAAAAACGGCATGATTGAGGATATCCGGATCAAGGAAATCAGCTCGGATATCTTCCGGATCAATCCCGGGATAAGCATGCACCGGTTGGCGGAGATTACCGGCTTCCATGTGCCGGAAACACCTCTGCACACCCTTAATGGATTTGTTCTCGATCGCCTGGGCGCTATTCCTTCTGAGGGTGATGAGTTTGAATGGATCTCCCCGGAAGATCCCGTAACGGGAACGTCGGCGGTATCATGGCGCATTGAAATTACGCAGGTTTCAGATCGTCGTATTGAGGAAATACGGCTGGTGAAAATTCCCGGACGGGACGCGTGAACCCATGAGTATATTATTTTTTATCTTCGGATTATCAATAGCCCTCATGGGTTCCATTTTTTTCGCCGGAAGTGAAACCGGTGTTCTTGCAGCAGATACCCATACAATTCAGCATCTGGCTTCCGGCGGGTCACGCCGTGCCCGACGACTTCTGAATCTGCTGGATCAAAAAGATCATCTCCTGGCAACGCTTCTCATCGGGAACAACCTGACCATCGTCACTGCCAGCGCCCTGATGACATCATTTCTGGCACATCACGTTCAGCGGGGAGAGATGGCGGCACTGATGTCGGTGATTATTCTGACACCGATTATTCTGATTGCCGGTGAAATATTACCCAAAGCGATCTATCTCAGCCGGGGCACAACACTTCTTCTGTATACAGAATGGTTCCTCAGGTTTCTCCTTGTCGTTTTCCGACCGATTACCAGCGTTATTTTGGTTCTTCCCCGGATAGTTACACGGAAGAAGTCGTCGGCAAACAATCTGACTGCCGTAACCCGGGAGGAATTCCGGGGGCTGATCCATACCGGTGCGCTTCAGCACGAAATGCAGGACGACGAGACTGCCATGATTCGCCGGTTACTCGATTTTAAGGAAAAACGTGTCACTTCTGTGATGCTTCCCCTGATCGACGCTGTCTCGATCCCGGAATCAGAAACTACTGAAACGGCCATCGGTCTTTTCCGCCGCAGTGGATTTTCGCGAATGCCGGTCTATCGGGACCGCCCGGACAATGTGATCGGAAGTATCTATGCAGCCGATTTTTTTAAACTGCCGGATCTGTCCGGATCATTTACTCCGTTGATTCGTAAACCCCTCTTTATACCGGAACAAATGCGGATTACGATGCTCTTTCGTGAGATGCGTCATGGGAACGAGATGGCTGTCGTGGTGGATGAATATGGTGTGGCCGTGGGAATCGTTACCGCAGAAGATGTGCTGGAAGAGATTGTGGGCGATATTCGCGATGAGTTTGATCAGGGGGAAAAACCCATGATTACACCCCTTACTGCAGGGGTCTTTGTTGTAGAAGGGAAAACGACCCTTGAAGAATTCCATGAGGTGTTGGGTGTTACTCTGCCCACAGGTGATTATGCCACCATGGCTGGATTTCTCACCACCCATCTACAGAAAATACCGGAGCGAAGTGATAAATATGAGTTGAAGGAGATGCGGATTACCGTTCTGGAAGCCACTCATCAGCGGGTTTCCAAGCTTCTTGTGCGGATAACTGCCCGGAAAGTATCAAAATAAATCCTCGGAATATAGCGTTATACTTCGGAAACAACGGTAATTTTGAATTATTGGCGATTTAACCCTCAAAATATTAAAAAAAAGACATATAATCCTGAATAACCGTCATATTTCCAACTTGCATTAAACTGTGACCGCTGTATTGTTAGCACTCACCCACGGTGGGTGCTAATAATTGGCGAGTGAGCTGGGGAATTTCTCCCCGAAGTTAACTCAACTATTTGCAGGAGGTTTATTATATGAAGATCAAAGTTCGGCCTCTCAACGACAGAATAATCATCAGTCGAATCACGTCAGAGGAAGAGACATCAGCCGGTGGTATCATTATTCCCGATACCGCAAAAGAGAAACCCCAGGAAGGTAAAATCCTGGCATGTGGACCCGGAAAACGGGACGATGCCGGTAAACGGATTGCCCCTGATGTTAAAGAAGGTGATCGGGTACTTTTCGGGAAATATGCCGGTACCGAGATCAAAGTTGATGGTGAAGAGTACTTGATCATGCGGGAAGAAGATATTCTTGGAGTGATTGAATAGTCATCCTGAATGACACCAACCTTTTATAAGGAGAAAATACGATGGCGAAACAGATTAGATATGGAGAAGAAGCACGAACGGCAATCTTGAAAGGCGTGAGACAGCTTTCAAGGGCCGTCAAAGTAACCCTCGGTCCCAAGGGCCGGAATGTGGTTCTGGATAAAAAATTCGGCGCTCCCACAAGCACCAAAGACGGTGTGACAGTGGCCAAAGACATCGAATTGATGGATCCTTTTGAAAACATGGGCGCTCAGATGGTGAACGAAGTGGCCTCCAAGACATCGGATGTTGCCGGTGACGGAACCACTACAGCCACGGTTCTGGCGGAAGCCATTTTCCGGGAAGGCGCCAAGAATGTTACAGCCGGAGCCAACCCCATGGAACTGAAACGGGGCATGGACAAAGCCGTGGAAAACGTGGTTGCTCACCTTGGAACCATGGCGGTTCCTATCCAGGACCACGAGCAGATCTCAGCGGTTGCCACCATTTCGGCCAACAGTGACGTGACCATCGGAAATATCATTGCCGATGCCATGGACAAAGTCGGTAAAGACGGCGTGATCACCGTTGAAGAATCCAAAAGCATGGACACTTACAACGAGGTCGTGGAAGGTATGCAGTTCGATCGGGGTTATCTGTCACCTTATTTCGTGACCAACGCCGAGCGGATGGAGACCATCCTTGAAGACTGTTACATTCTGATTTACGAGAAAAAAATCTCATCCATGAAAGATCTTCTTCCGGTTCTGGAGCAGATTGCCAAGATGGGAAAACCGCTCCTCATTATCGCCGAAGATATTGAAGGCGAAGCGCTGGCCACACTGGTGGTCAACAAACTGCGTGGCACATTGAATGTTGCCGCCGTAAAAGCTCCCGGATTCGGTGATCGCCGGAAATCCATGCTGGAAGACATTGCTGTGTTGACCGGCGGCCGCGCCATTTCCGAAGACCTGGGAATCAAACTTGAAAACCTGACCGTTAATGATCTTGGTCTGGCAAAACGGATTACCATCGACAAAGACAACACAACCATCGTCGAGGGTAAAGGCAACGAAGACGACATTCAGGGCCGGGTCCGGCAGATTAAAGCTCAGATTGAGGAAACAACCTCGGATTACGACCGCGAAAAACTTCAGGAACGGTTGGCCAAACTTGTCGGCGGCGTCGCTGTCCTTTATGTAGGTGCAGCAACAGAAGTTGAAATGAAAGAGAAAAAAGCCCGGGTGGAAGATGCACTTAACGCAACCCGTGCGGCGGTTGAAGAAGGTATCGTACCCGGTGGTGGCGTTGCATTA
>SWBY01010203.1_pt1 | contig 19322 bp, 18 predicted proteins | sample 4693071 | NCBI WGS metagenome assembly SWBY01 (sample SAMN10267273, study PRJNA491770) | bioreactor metagenome | isolation source: DHS bioreactor inoculated with marine methane seep sediment | place: Japan: Omine Ridge, Nankai Trough | collected 2006-05-06 | reverse complement strand
GTGCGCCGTTAATGACCTTGTCGACCAGTATGTCTGTATTTCCCTCTTTTCTGGGGCTGCCCATAAGTGCAAGTATTTTCATTTGTTCATATCTCCGGTTGGTGCTGATCAATACTCTTTATTGCTACTTCTCTTTTACTAATTGCTTCAATGGCACCGGCGCCCGCCTGTGCGCCTCACCAGCAGCCAGTCCTGTGGTTTCGAGTAGCCTGGGTGTGGAGAATAGTTATTCTATAGGCCAGCCCTGCACCCGCTGCCCGTAAGTCAACCTTGGGATAATCAGGTTGCATGAAGATATATAGTCAAGAACCAAACAATTCAAACTATCTTTGCGGACTTCGCGCTCTTTGCGGTGACCAGGATCATACACCGCAAAGAACGCCAAGAGCGCAAAGTGTTCAGGATATTCGTTAAGGACATTATGTTCTTGACTTTAATTGGGCTCGGACCGAAAGTTGCCGTTTCTCCTATAATATTGACCTGACTCCTTGTTTCATCCCTTCTTCCCCTTCTTTGCCCCTGTCTTTTCACCATAAGCAGTTTCAATAGCTCGCCTGCTGATCTCATCATAATACCCGCCCATTTTCTCTACAAAATCCTCCTTACTGTCCCAGAATTGTGGTGTTCCCAGTCGTTTGATAACCGCAGCAGACACATCAGGCGGCGATATATTAACTGAAAAAGATTCGCTATCTCCCGCCTCCCAGAAATCATCCATAGACAAAGGAGCTTCCTCCTGTCCAGCCTCCTCACCGGCCGGAAGAGCCCCTGGTTCAGGTGGGCTTTGATCATATACAGTGCGTTGTTTGCGTAGAGCCGCAGTAATATCATCCTTTGTCCGGCCTCGCAATTCAAAGATCATGAAAGGGTCGCGGTCAAAATCTTCTGCTAAAATATAATACAGTGCGGCAATATGTTTACAGGGATTTGCACTATCCGGGCATGAGCAGTGAGTCTTTATATCCTTTGACCTTCCAGGGAACAGTGACACATCTGCTGCTTCAAAAGCACCCTCAATATCATCAGGCATTTCACCTGCAAGAAGTTTTGCTGCAAATATGGCCTTATGTGACATCTCCTCTATTACATGATCCCATGCCCCTTTTGTGATCGGTTTGATCTCAATAGTGACAAAATAAGGTTTGCTTACCGAACCCTGGACAGTTGCCTCTACCTTTCCGGTTGAGAGTTCAAAATCAAGCACCTGGCCTTTTCTTGCATACCGTCTTCCCCTGTCAAGCCGGTTGCTCCAGCCAAAGGATTCCAGCACACCTACCCAGCGTTTTGACCACCAGGTATCCCCGATACTGCCTCTCTTGCTTTTGGCTTTGATACCGCCTTCCACTTCTATTGGCTTTGAAGGGGCATAGCCGCCCCAGAAGTCATTGCGCCAGGCCATTATTCAACCCTCGTTTCTATTATTCGTCCATTACCGCCGCTTGCCTCAATGCAAATAGATCCTTCAACTGCTCGGTTGACATCTCTGTTAGCCAGCCCTCGCTCGCACCTATAATATTCTCAGCAAGTGCTTTTTTATCCTCGATCATCTCATCTATCCTTTCTTCAAGGGTCCCTTCGCAGACAAACTTGTGAACCTGTACATTCTTGGTCTGCCCGATCCTGAATGCCCGGTCTGTTGCCTGGTTCTCAACAGCAGGGTTCCACCAGCGATCAAAGTGGAACACGTGACTGGCACGGGTGAGGTTCAGGCCCACCCCGCCTGCTTTAAGCGAAAGTATGAATATCCGGGGTCCGCCCTTTTCAGAAAATCTCATAACCATCTGGTCTCTCTGTTTCTGGGATACTCCGCCATGCAAAAAGAGCACCTCCTGGCCAAAGACATGCTGTAGATGCGTTTTAAGCATATTGCCCATCACGGAAAACTGGGTAAAGACAAGCGCAGCATCATCTTCGGCAATCACCTCTTCCATCATCTCTGTAATACGGTTCAACTTGCCTGAGCGCCCAGGCAGTGCTGAACTATCACCAAGGAATTGCGCCGGGTGATTGCATACCTGTTTTAGCCTTGTGAGGGCCGATAACACGATCCCTTTTCTTTCAATTCCTTCTGAGCTCTCGATCCTCATAAGTACATCTTTAACAACAGCCTTATAGAGTGTAGCCTGCTCTTTTGTAAGGTTGCAGTAGACTTTAGTCTCGATTTTATCAGGCAGGTCTGTTATGATGGTGGGGTCGGTCTTGAGGCGGCGCAGGATAAATGGTGAAACGATACTTCGAAGTTTCATGCCTGCATCTTTATCATTATACCGTTCAATGGGCAGTGCAAAACCCCTCCTGAAGCCTTCTGCCGAGCCAAGGTAGCCCGGATTTAAAAACTCCATAATAGACCAGAGTTCTGATAAACGGTTCTCAACAGGTGTGCCTGTAAGAGCTACGCGGTAGTCTGATTTGATCTTGCGCACAGCCTGGGATTGCTTTGTGAACTGGTTTTTTATGTTCTGCGCTTCATCCAGCACAACACCGCTCCAATCCACTTTTTTGAACATATCCTCATCCCTGTGGGCAAGGGCATAGGTACTGATCACCATGTCGAACTTGACAGCTTCAGAATAGAATTTATTTATCTTGAGCCGGGCTGTACCGTGATGTATCATAACCCTGAGGGACGGCGCAAACTTTTCTGCTTCTCGATACCAGTTCCCGACTACGGAGGTAGGACATATCAAAAGAGTGGGTTTTTTAACGCCTTCCTCTTTATCCTTTATAAGCATGGCAAGAAGCTGGATTGTCTTGCCAAGACCCATATCATCAGCAAGACATGCTCCCAGCCCGTACTGCCGCAAAAACGTAAGCCATGAGAAGCCCCTGATCTGGTAGGGTCGAAGCTCACCTACAAAATCACCAGGCTGTGTCAGCTCATCTATTCCGGTTCTGCCTGATAAACGCTCAAACAGTTCGGATAACACCCCCGATGCATTAAATCCGCCAACCGGAAGGCCAATTTCCGATTCTCCCAGTCCTGTGCTCAGCCTTAGGGCTTCATCCAGTTTCATTTCACCTGATTTTCCGGATTTGAAGAACTTAATAGCAGCTGCAATATCTTCTTTTTTGACCTCTACCCATTCTCCCCTGATGCGCACAAGCGGCTCTTTGAGATTTACAAGATTCTCAAATTCTTCTTCACTTACCGGCTCACCGCCAAGAGCAAGCTTCCAGTCATACTGGATGATCGAGTTAAAACCGAACAATTTCTTGCTGTTTTTAGGGTCTTGCTTTGGTTTGACATTTAATGTTACACCAAGCTTCGAATCTGATCCCCCTTTTTTCCACCATGGAGGGATTAGGACCCCGAATCCGCTCTCTGAAAATAAGGGTACAGCCTCTTTTAAAAATGTATATGCCTGCTGCGTGGTGAGCCGGGCTGTAGTGGGTCTTGGAGAATGGAGACTGTCCTCGATCTGGGGGTATAGGCGGGAGGCTTTCCCGAGATCGGCAAGAAGCTTTTCCTGAGGATGGTCGAATTTGCGGTTTAAAAAATTAAGTGTATCTTTTGACTCTTTCCAGACGTTCTCAGCAGGTACAAGCAAGCTCGGATCATCCGAAGCCTGGAGAAAATACCGTAGGTTCCAGAAATCCGACTCATCCTCAATAGGGGGTTCAAGACGGAATGATGTGCGAAATCCTGATTTTTCAATTTCGTGTATCGGGGCTTCCCATGATTGTAATCCCTTTGAAAGGTTTTTAAGAATTGATTTATGGACCTGTATCGGTTCTCCGGTTGATAGGGATTGTAACCATACTTCTGAGATGCCGGGCTTTTTTGATCTGATCTCTGAGATTGACATCCAGTTTTGGATACAGTCGTTAATGGCACTATTGAGAAAATCAGATAGGAATGCCTTCTGGACATTTGGAACTTTATTCTGGAGGAGTGCCCTGCAAACGGGTGGCATTGACTTTGTAAGCATTGAGAAGTGCATTCTGTCGTCTTCATCATTCAGTAGATATTGCCATCTGGGCAATACCTTACCGTCCTCAGAAACGACTATACCTGGAACAAAATGCTGTTTTGATAATAGTTCCAGTGAAAATTTTGAAACGTTACTCCAGAACCTCAGATCGGTTCCTATGACTGTGTTGTCATGTTCTATCCATGCTCCCGAAAGTGAGCTGAGTAATGATATTGCGTTTTCGGGTGGGATGCTTAAACCTTCTATTTTCCATGGTATTAAGCCCACTGGCTCGTCTGTGCCCTCATTGCCATTATCTCTTAGTAGATCCGGTGACGCCTGGGGCGATCTGGATAAAGTAGGAAGAGATAGAAGCACATCATCCATTCGGGTCTTGGTACTGATAATGTTGCCATTGGTAACTTCCAGGAGTTCTATCACCATCTTCAGGTCTTCGTGTGCAACCTGGAATGGATGGGGGCGGGGTTTGCTGGCAGATATCTTTGGAGGGCGGCCCCGACGTTTGATAGTGGAAGCTGTAGACGACTCACCCCATATGAAGAAATCTCCCTGATCGTCTATTGTTTCTGATGGTTTCCAGGTTCCATGTAAAGCTATCATTATATCTGTGAAGTTACGTTATTATGCTCTTTTTTTGATACATAAATTTTGTTATTTTCATGTCATGTCTGAATAAAAAACATCGTCGTCAAACTCAAACAGTTCATGGCATTCTACGATAAGCTTGAAGTGAAATTCAAGCAATCACAGACCTATGGTGTGAAATTGATTGAAGCGGTGGTGAACCAGTTAGTGGCGGCGTAAGTGCGAATCTATTTATAGAACATGAGAATGATAAAAATATATGGAGATCACAGAGGCTGATGTAAATCGACCATTAGCAGAACTGGTTGAAAGCGGCATCGGAAATATGGCTATTGAGGATATAGCTGACTATCAGGAAATATTTGCCAGTATTGAATCTGTAGTTTTATTTATGTGGCAGGAAAATCCTGCTCTTAAAGATAAAACAGTGTTATCTGCGTACAATAAGCTTAAAAAAGATTTCGACAGTCAAAAGAAAGGTTCACTTGCATATAACATCTCACAATCTGTGAAAGGCAAATTGATGCTTAACAGAATTGAGGGAGAAAGGAGTTATACATATGGGGAGATTATTTCATGTGTTAGACTTTTAATCAAACTTGCGAAGCAGCACAGGAGCCCAAGTGGAATCGGGTATTTACACTGGATAAAGACATTTTATGAAGGTAATATGCCTGAAACCGAATCCGAAATTTTGGAATATATCAAAAAATACGAAAGCTGATAATCACCGTGAAATTACCATGATCATTGTCGGAATCGATCCGGGACTTGCAACTGTTGGTTTTGGAGTTATACAAAAAGCAGAGGAAAATATCACTCCTGTAAGCTATGGATGTATTCGAACATCTGCTAATAAACAAACACCAGAGCGCCTACTGGATATCTATAACGAGACCAATGCACTGTTTGAAAAGTACAATCCGCAAACAATCGCTATTGAAAAACTTTTTTTTAATAAAAATGTCACATCTGCAATGAGGGTAAGTGAAGCAAGAGGGGTAATATTACTTGCAGCACAACAAAGACAAATACCCATATTCGAATATACACCTGCCCAGATCAAGCAGGCTATAACAGGCACGGGAAACGCTGACAAACGACAGATGCAGGAAATGATAAAAAGTCTTCTGGGCCTGGACGAACTGCCCAGGCCTGATGATGCTGCCGATGGTCTTTCGATTGCTTTATGTCATATACACATAATGAGATAATAATATGATTTCACATTTATATGGCGAAATTACGCAATGTGGTGAAGGGTTTGTTATAATTGATGTCGGAGGTATCGGATATTATGTTAATGTTCCACAACCGGCATTGCAGGAACTTAAAGAAAAAGGAAACGCAAAAGTAAAACTTCATACCCATCTAAATGTCAGGGAGGATGCGCTCAACCTCTATGGATTCATGAATACAACCGAACTTGGGATGTTCAAATTAATAATTAACGTTTCAGGAGTCGGGCCCCAGATAGCAATGAAAATCCTTTCTGATATAAAAATAGAAGATTTCGCCAGTGCAATAATCAATGAGGATGAAAAAGTCCTTACCAGCATTTCAGGAATTGGCAAGAAAAATGCCAAGCGATTAATACTTGAATTAAAGGATACGATGAAAAAGAAAATGGAAGGATTCGTTCCCACCGGCACAAGTAATGTCAGTTATGATGCAGTAAGAGCTCTTGTATCATTAGGTTTTCAACAAAGAGAAGCTAAGGAAGCTGTAGATGCTGTATCTCCCGGTGTAAAAGAACCCACAATTGAAGCATTGATCAAGGCAGCACTTATAAAATTAAAAGAAGTTGAAGAATAATCATGGAAGAAAGAATCATATCTCCAACTGATCTGGATCACGAACAGGAAGATACTACCATTCGCCCCATAAGACTTGATGAATTTATAGGGCAAAGTGTCATAAAGGAATCAATAAAAATAGCTATCGAAGCCTCAAAAAAACGAGGTGAACCACTCGACCACATTTTATTTTCAGGACCACCGGGTCTTGGAAAAACCACACTGGCACATATTATAGCAAATGAGATGGGAGTAAGCACAAAAAGTACTTCAGGACCGATCCTGGAAAAGCCCGGAGATCTTGCTGCGATACTTACTTCACTTAAACGGGGAGATGTGCTCTTTATTGATGAGATACACCGCATGAATTCAATTATTGAGGAAGTCCTGTATCCTGCAATGGAGGATCTGGAAATTGATGTTATGATAGGCGAGGGGGCAAGTGCCAGGTCAATAAAACTCAACCTTGAACATTTCACTCTTATTGGTGCAACTACAAAGATAGGACTGTTGAGTTCACCGCTCAGGGACCGATTTGGAATAACATTCAGGCTTAATCATTACACTATCGATGAACTTGCGGAGGTTGTGCATCGAAGTGCTTCTATTCTTCGTATTCCCATAACCCCGGACGGGACTATTGAAATTGCTAAACGCGGCCGTGGAACGCCAAGGATTGTTAACAGGCTGCTACGGCGTGCAAGGGATTTTGCAGTTGTCAGGGCCGATGGAACGATAACCCGGGATGTTGCTGATGATGCACTGACTATGCTGGGTATAGACAAGCTGGGCCTGGATGAACTGGACAGGCGCATTCTTACTGTAATAGCAGATGATTTCGAGGGTGGACCCGTGGGTTTGAAGACTATTGCCATTTCAGTGGGGGAAGAGGTCAGGACTATTGAAGATGTATATGAGCCGTATCTTATCCAGGTCGGATTCATTCAACGTACTCCACAGGGTAGAAAGACCACACTGGCAGGGAAAGAGCATTTGATCCAGTAGTTTGGCAGCCTTCTCAATACCAGGATACAGGTTTAGTATGATACAGCCCAGGACCAATGAAATCGGTTTGCTATGATACAATCCCGGAACAAAGAGATCGGTATGATATGATACAATCACGGAACAAAGATACAGGTTTTACTGTCCTTACTCTGAGATTTCAGTCCCTTCATCCGTAACCAATTGAATAAAACCTGTAAGCTCAAGCAATTTTTTCACCTGGTCAAGAGCTTGTGGATGTTTATGAACAGTCTCTGGCAGTTCATCCATTCCCAGTTCTTTTCGTTTCGCTCGACCATCGTCGTTAATGGGCACTGCATGGCCCTTATCTATCACAAGTCCGGCTACCTTACGGTGCTCAGGCAGCATCAGCCCCATGTGAACTGATTCCGCCCTCAGGGTAAGTATTCCGTCCACTATCCTGATGCCCCTGGGACACCGCTCCTGGCACTGGTAACAGGTGGTACACATCCACAGGTCTTTATCATGATATACATCCCTGTTCCGTCTTGCAGACAGCACTATCCGCCTGGTGTTCAGGCTGGTATAGCGTCCGGAGGGACAGCTTCCTGTACACGTCCCACACTGCATGCAGGTTAAATAACTAAATCCCTCTTCTTCAAGCAATTTGGCAGGTTCTGTACTCATTGGACCACTTTCATAAATAAGAACGACTCATTATTACATATCTTTTTAGTTGACATAGAAGCGGTCAAACAATCAAAAAAATCACACCACCCCGGAACTCGCAAAGACTGCAAAGCACCAGGGTTTTAATAGAAATCCAAAAACCAAGAACTTAAAACCTAAATCCCAGCCGACTTTGCAATATCCTCTGCCACATCGGTCCGCTCCCAGGTAAAGTCCGGGTCGTTCCTGCCGAAATGCCCGTAGGCCGCAGTCTTCCTGAAGATAGGACGCCTCAGGTCAAGGGTCTCGATAATGCTCTTAGGGGTCAGGTCAAAATGCTTGCCTACCAGCCCTACAATATCTCTATCCTTCATCTTACCTGTCCCAAAAGTATTGACCATGACAGCAGTAGGCTCAGGCACACCAATGGCATAGGCAAGGGATACTGCACACCGGTCTGCCACACCGGATGCGACCACATTCTTGGCAACATACCTGGCAGCATAGGCAGCACTGCGGTCCACCTTAGTGGAATCCTTGCCTGAGAAAGCACCACCACCGTGGGGCACCAGTCCGCCGTATGTATCCACTACGATCTTGCGCCCTGTCATGCCGGTATCGCTCTGGGGCCCGCCTACCACAAACTTGCCGGTCGGGTTCACATAATATTTAGTATCCTTATCCAGCAGTTCAGGGTCAATGACATCCCTGACCACCTTATCAATGATCTCGTCAATGGCATCCTGGGTGATGCGCTCGCCCGTGCTGTCAAGTATCTCCTCGGTATGCTGGGAGCTGACAATAACCGAGTCCACCCGCTGGGGTACACCCATCTTATACTCCACTGTGGCCTGGGACTTGCCGTCCGGACCCAGGTAGGAAAGTGTCTTGTTCTTCCTTAGTTCGGCCAGCTTCCGGCACATCCGGTGGCTCTGCATGATAGGCAGGGGCATCAGTTCCTCTGTCTCCTTGCATGCATACCCTATCATCATACCCTGGTCACCGGCACCACCTACATCCACACCCTGTGCAATATCAGGCGACTGCTTGCCAATGGCATTCAGCACGCCGCATGTCTTATAATTAAAACCATATATCTCACTGGTATACCCGATTTCCTTCAGGATACCGCGGGCTATTGACGGTACGTCAATATGGGCCGATGTTGTTATCTCGCCGCCCACTATCACAAAACCAACACTGATAAATGCTTCGCATGCCACCCTGGCTGTAGGGTCCTGTCTTACGATCTCATCCAGCACGCCGTCTGATATCTGGTCGCATACCTTGTCCGGATGCCCTTCCGTAACTGACTCTGAGGTCAATAAACTGTATTCCATATTTGAGATCATTGTTTCACCTATTTTTGTTATTTAATTTCCTTTGGTATTTATAACAATATCTGATTAAATCGCAGTATTATTGGCTTATTATACTCTACAGGAACATTGTATAGTTTCAATTTATCCCAACCCAATTAAGCAACCATATTACCAAAAATAATCCCTGGTGCCAGGCAGATCAAACAGTGGGTGCAGGAATCCCGGTAATGATTGCAAATTGAGATATTTATGAATACATAGGATTGTCGCCGCAACCATACCGGAACTTCTTTTACAGTGATTGGGAACACATCCATTCCCTTGCGGTTTGCTTTCATTATTGTGTCATTAATATGGAAAACTTTATCAATCATTATGTCTGCTTGAACATAATGAAAAAAGCACAAATATTCATAATAATAATTCTGCTTTTCAGCACAATCACACTTGGATGCATCCAAGAGGAGCAGGAACAGCTTGCAACGATCGATGAAACTGCAGGGGAACTCACGCCGTCAGCAATAGAAAAACCGCAGGAACTCCTTGTTTATTGTGGTGCAGGTATGCGAAAGCCAATGGATGAGATTGGATTACTCTTTGAAGAAAAGTATGGCATTTCTGCAAACTACAACTATGCAGGTTCAAATACACTTCTAAGCCAGATGGAACTCACGCAGGAAGGAGACATATACATGCCAGGGGCAACATATTATTTCGATGTTGCAAAAGAGAAAGGATTCACCGATTATGAGCAACTTATCGCATACCATATGCCCGTAATCGCGGTACCGAAAGGAAATCCTGCAAATATAACACATCTGGATGACCTTGCAAAGCCAGGAGTAACGGTTATACTTGGAGATCCAAAGGCAGCAGCAATTGGCAACTTGGGGAATAAAATACTGGAAAAGAATGGAATCTATGAAGATGTGGAGAACAATATCATTGCCCGCGGTGCGACTGTAAATGAACTCGTGATCTATGTATCCATGAATCAGGCGGACGCATCGATAATCTGGGAAGACCTGGTTGTAAACAGTGAAAAGATAGAGACTGTGGCGATACCCTCCGAGCAAAACATCATAAAGATCATTCCGATCGGTACACTGACATTTTCCGAAAAGAATGATGCTGCAAAGAAGTTTGTGGATTTCGTTGCATCAGAAGAAGGTAAAATGATCTTCGAGGAACATGGTTTCACGGCATATCCGAACGAAAAATACGAAAACTGAGGCTATGCCCATGACAGACATAGCACACACCCCTATCGGGATCATACATTCACCATTTACCGATCCGGATGATACGCCAATCCAGAGCGTTTTTGCAGATGGAGCGAGAGGTGAGGTGGAGGTATTCCCGGAATATGCTGCCGGTCTCAAGGATATTGATGGATTTTCTCATCTGATCCTGATCTACCATTTTCATCTTGTGAATGATTATTCTTTGATCTTAAAGCCATTTATAGAAGATAAAGAAAGAGGCATCTTTTCAATAAGGCATCCGAAACGACCGAATCACATCGGTATTTCCATTATCAAATTGAATGCTGTCAGAGGGAATATACTGGAGATTAGCTATGTTGATATCATAGATGGAACGCCGCTGCTTGATATCAAACCTTTCGTACATCGGTTTGATAATAGGATCGGTGTAAAAAGTGGATGGGTGGATGAACAGCACATCGATGAGATCAGGGATCAGACCCCGCGAATATTGAGAGATGAGTAAATGTTAAAACGTAAATCAATGCTAAAGATCTTTACTATTTCAATCACATTGCTCCTGACCACCTTTATCCTGTCGCTGGTCATATGTATTGTTACGCACACGAACCAGCATATTTTATTAACAAGTATTGCATCCAGAGAGATCCAATTTGCGATTAAGTTAAGTTTGCTCACTTCAATTATTTCTACATTAATGTGCATCATTGTCTCGATACCCGTATCGTATGCACTTGCACGGTATAATTTTACTGGAAAAACGTTGATCAATACCATAGTAGATCTTCCGCTTGCACTGCCACCTCTCGTGGCCGGAGTTGGGCTTCTGTTACTCTTTGGCACGACCCCATTCGGAAACTGGCTTGCAGACATAGGACTAAAATTCGTATTCACACCACTTGGAATTATCATCGCACAGTTTGCTGTGAATATATCATTTATGCTGCGGATTCTGCGTTCAACGTTTGAAGGGATCAGTCCAAGGTATGAATATGTGGCCCAGACACTTGGCTGCACTCCGATTCAGGCATTCTTGCGAACAACGCTTCCTATGTCAAAGAATGGTCTTCTGGCGGGAGGGGTTATAACATGGTCAAAAGGAATCGGGGAGTTTGGAGCAGCCCTCATGGTTGCCGGTGCAACACGAATGAAGACAGAAACCCTGCCTATATCCTTGTATCTGAATATGTCCAGCGGGGATCTTGACCTGGCAATAGCTGCCGCAACCATTTTGATTATTATATCAATTATCTCCTTATACATCTTTGAAAAGCGTGGTGGTATTGTTCATTTATATTAGGTAGTACAGATGATACGAATTGAAAATGTATCCAAGGATCTTGGTGAATTCAAACTGGATAATGTGACCCTGCACATCCATGAAGGAGAATATTTCATCATACTTGGCCCGACCGGTGCCGGAAAAACAATCCTTATCGAGACGATTGCAGGTATCTACCAACCGGATTGCGGCAGAATTTTTTTAAACGGGATGGATGTTACGGACATTTTGCCAAAGGATCGATCTATTGGCATGGTCTATCAGGATTATATGCTCTTTCCACACCTGACTGTGGAAAAAAACATAGGATTTGGGCTGCGCCATAAAAAAATCACCAGAAATGAAACCAAAACAAAAGTGAATGAGATTGCAGATCTTCTTGGCGTTTCGCATCTATTAAACCGATATCCAGGCACGTTGAGCGGAGGAGAGCAGCAGCGTATCGCTATCGCACGGGCGGTTGTTACAGAGCCAAAGGTACTGCTTCTGGATGAGCCGTTATCTGCGCTGGATACCCGCACAACCGTACGGCTGCGTGAGGAACTTGGGAGGATACACAGACTCACCGAGACCACAACGATCCATGTAACACACAGTTTTGAAGAGGCTTTCTCTCTCGGTGACCGGATCGCTGTGATGGGGAGCGGGCAGATCATTCAGGTAGGTGCGCCTAATGATGTGTTCAGAAAACCCAATTCTGGGTTCATTGCAGATTTTGTGGGTGTTGAGAATTTATTTCGTGGAAAATCGGTTGTTCATGATGGCATCTCTGAGGTTCATACCAATGGGATATGCATACTTTCCAGCACATTAAAATCCGGAGATGTCTCGATCTCGGTCAGACCTGAAGACATACTTATCTCAAAAAAAGAGATTGATTCGAGTGCAAGAAACTCATTTTCAGGGAAGATTATGGAGGTTAAGGATATGGGTGCGCTCGTCAAGCTGGTGATTGATGTGGGCATTCCCTTTGTGGTTGCGCTGACAAAGCGATCGTATGAGGATATGGAGCTTGCATACGGCACTCATGTCTATATTGCCTTCAAAGCGTCTGCTACGCATATTTTCTAGTTTGAGTGCAATGTATATGATCTGATGTCAAATTCAAAAATTTGGGTTTCATGTAAGAAGTTATTGAATTAACAGTACCGAATTAACAATAGGTCAAATTAATATCCGGGCTTTTGTAGGAGTGTACAACTATTATGAATACATCGGATTGTCGCCTGCACGCAGTGCCCTCATAATTTCTTCCACAAAATACTCAGGTGGCTGGGCACCCACGAAATCCACTATCTCGTTGATAACGATCTTGGGCACGCTCATGGCCATATACTTCTGGGCCAGGTAGGGAAACTCCACCATTTCCACCATATCTGCTTTTATGTGCTCATTCTCAATGGCAAGTTTATGGGCCGTTCGAACAGCCATTGAGCAGTAAGAGCAGGTAGGGCTCACCAGCACCTGTATATGCACTGGCTTCTTAACATTTGCAAGTTTTTTCTTTATATTATCTGACAGGTCTGTCCTGCCCCTGGACACATCCACAAGGTCTTCCTGGAACGATTTGAACTCGTAACCCGAAGGGATACCGTAGAACCTGATACCGTAGTCCTTCTTCCCCAGCATCACAATGGCAGGGATCTTCTTAACCCCGTAGGACTTTGCCAGTTTTTCATCCTTGATAAAATCATGGATTTCGGCCTCGATCTTTGGTGACATGCCTGCCAGCTCTTCCACCATGCCCCTGGTATCGGCACAGAACTGGCATTCGTTCTCCTGGGTGAACATTATTAATTTAACATCACCCTCAAGCTCTTTATCCAGCTTTTTCTTAATATTCTCCCTGTCTTTGTCCTGTATCACTGCCATACAATAACCTCCTGCTACTTCCCTTGAATTTTCAAATAATAGTTGGAATTAATCAAATATCTAAATATCTATCAGGTGCTACACCAGTTTCAACTTACCCACCACTTTATCCAGTTTCTCAACTGATCCGGGCCCGATACCCAGTACAGTAACGGTCCCGGGAGGTATCTGGGTAAGTCCGGCATCAGTGATAAGGGCAGTGGACAGCCCTTCCCTGCGTGCTGACTCCTTTAACAGAAATAGGTCCTGCAGGGTGCCGGTCTTAAGTACGACCTTCTTCTGCCCGTCCTTCATCCAGGCATCACGTTCCTTCTTATCAGCAAAATCAGAGGCGGTTACGGCTGCATGTGCCACCTGTACAGCCAGCTTGCCTTTCGAGAGTTTCAGGTCATCACGGGTTACGATACACTGCTTGTATTCAGTCATTGATGAGCATCCCGTTCTTATCGAATTTCAATGAATTTGTAGTTCGCTGGTGCCATTCTTCACCAAGCCTCAAGGCTTCATCCCTGTTGAAATCACCTATTTCCACATCCTCATCAGTGAATCCGGATATGGACGACATAGGTATGTACAGTTTCTCAGCCCCGTGCTTGAATACAATATGCCCGCCATCAATAGATATGGTCTCACCGATCCTCTGCCCGTGCTGCACCACGAACTTACAGAGTATGTCCTGTTTTAATATGGTTTTATCTCCATCCTGTCCCTGGTCGGGTGGTTGATGTTTAGGGGCTCTTAGTGGTGTGGCAGGTTGGTGTTTAGGATCTCTAAGTTGTGCGGCAGGTTCACCTGGCACTTCCTTTTCTGCCTGTGCCTTTAATGGAACCGGGTGGGGGATGGACATCGAGTGCCAGTCCAGGTCGTCATGTTTGTGTTCCCATTTGCTGCCCACCTGCCTGTTTTCTGTGGTTTGATTTTCATCCTTCCCTGAGCTACCGGGTGCTGCCTTCGATACTACACTTTCCTGTTCAACAGCAGAACCCTGGGCAGCATGTACATTCCCGGCAGCTGCCGCCGGATTAATATCTTTCACGGCAGCTACGTCCTGCTTTTTTTCTTCCGCGGTAGCACATGGATCATCTGTCCCACTTTGCCCCATTAGTTTGTTGAAAGTCTGTTTTAATCCCATCCTTTATCCCTACCAGTGTATTCGTTTCATGTATTTTTCATCCACGCCTAAAAAATCAATGGCTGAGGCAATAATGGCATTGGTGAAAATGTATGAGTTGATCTCAGAAATAGATGGACGCATCTGGTTCATCTTTGTAGTTGTGATCTTACTGGGGGCCTTGTCGTGGAAGATGTCCATATCTCCTTCTTCCACAGGTATGAAAATGATATTATCCTCATATCCCCATTCTTCCAGTAGTTCAACCATCCTGGAATCTTTATTTACAGTAATAGGGAACACGTCCACTCCCTTGTTGCGGGCCTTCATCATCCCTTCCAGGATCTCCCTGGTATTGCCGCTTCCGCTGACTGGAATATATACATCGCCCCTGACAAAACTGGGCGTGGTGGCATCGCCTTTGATATAGACATGCTGGCCCAGGTGTGTCATACGCATCCCTAAAGCTTTTGCCACGAACCCGGACCGTCCCACGCCGTCCACTATAAAATGGCCTCTGCGGTTCAGCAGCTTATCGATCCACACCCCCAGGTATTCATTATCAATATTGCGAAGCAGCCTGGCATTTTTAAGATAATGGTCCATCTGCTGGTAATACAGACTGACATCACCGCTGTCCAGGGCAGGCAGTATGCTGTTTAACAGAGTACACAGTTTTAGTTCGAACTCAGAACCCATGACTGCCAGTTCACTGGGTTTTTCCAGTTTTATATCCTCGATCTGGAAGACAAAACCATTGTGTGATTTTATTTTTTTATAGGCAGGCGAGTCGGTTTTAGCAGTGATAAGTATCTCTTTTGCGCCCAGGCGGTGGGCATCTTCAAGATAGTTGATAACACTTTCAGTGCCTCCTGAGCCCGATGCAGACAATATCATATTGGACCTGTCAGGGTCAAAGTAACGCCTGATGGGATCGTCAAGGGTGGCAGGGAAAAGCTGTTCGTATTTTAGTAATTGATGGAGAAAATCATATAGAGCAAGTGCACTCCTGCCCTCACCGATGCCGTATATGACCTTTTGTTTCGTATCGGCCTGGAAAATGAAATCTCTCAGGACTTTTATTAGTCCGTCTATCTCTTCTGCCGGGATATGCTTGAGCTGTTCAAGAAATTGTAGCTGGATGTCAATTGAATCATAGAATTTTGCAGTAGATATCATGTACTTTTCTTCACCGGATTAAATATTCATTCTGTATATAGTAGCGTCATCACATAATATAATAATGTTTATAGGTGGTAAGACCACAGAGAAAAATGATGGATATTTTAGATCATCCGGGAGTACGTCTAAGGGATTTTATTGTCACTCGTGAAGGGTGGATATTCTCATCAGCCGATTACCACCACCCCGAAGGTGTCAGGGGAGTGCTCCGCTATGTACCAGACCCTGAAGGTGAGCGTACAGACGGCACCCGGAATTACCGGAAATACGATTTTGACGAGGCATATGATTACATGGACATCCACAAGCCAGGGTGGGTGCAGGACGTCCATATCATACCCTGGGACCAGGTCGAACGTGTATTGAGCCCCACAGACCGGCTGGCAGGGATATGGCGCCTGGACCCAAGGACTGAAGAGATAACCAGTACACTGCTGGAAGGCGGGATTCCCATGGACAGTATGGGCGTAACAGGGTCATTCCTCCCAGGACTGCAGATAAGTGGTTCCGACATTGATCTTGTGGTATACGGTCCACAATGGTTCAGGGCCAGGGATATAATAGCCAGGGCAAAGGACGATCACCACAGCAGCATCGAGCACCTGGATGAGGGAATGTGGGAGCGTATCTATAATAAGCGGATTCCTGAGATCGATTTCGAGGAGTTCAAACTCCATGAGATGAGAAAAGGTAACAGGGGAATGGTTGGAGACACATATTTCGACCTGCTGTTTGTCAGGGACTGGGACCAGGTCAGTGAACCACAGGGCAGGGGCACGGACCTGGGTCATGAGACCATAGAGGCGGTGGTAACGGATTCGGAACTCGCTTTTGACAGCCCCTCGGTCTATAAGGTGGACCATCCCGAGATCGGGTATGTGTTATCCTACACCCATACCTATGCCGGGCAGGCACTGGCAGGCGAGATTATAGAGGCCAGGGGCATGGTGGAAGAAGTGAATGGTCACATGCGGCTGGTTGTGGGTACCAGCAGGGAACCAAAAGGTGAATGGATCCGCTCGCTGACCCTGCTTGGGTCTTCTGAACAATAGTGGAATAATACTGAATTATATCCCACTATTTTTTTTCTTACAGCAGCGCCAGCCCAAGGAAGTTGGCAGCACCACCTACCACAATAGACAGTACAATAGTGAATCCGGAGATAAGCACCATATTGCGCCATCCAAGTTCCTTACCGATCACTGCTATGGTAGCAGCGCAGGGAACATAGATAGTTGCCACCAGTGCGAATACATATATCTGCAGGGGTGTCATCACATCAATGAACACAGCAGTACCAGCCAGTACAGCCAGTATCTCCAGTGCCATCTCCTTACGCAGGATGCCAAATATGAATGCCGTTGCAGCATATGCCGGCAGGCCCAAAAATCCTACAAATACAGGGCTCAACATGTCCTCGAACACTGCCAGCAGGCCCAGCTCATCAACCACGCCCAGAATGCTGCTGCCCACTATCAGTATGGGAAATGCCACATAAACGAACCCTTTCATCCTGAACCAGGTCTTTTTCACTATCACCTGCATATCAGGGGACCGCAGTGGCGGCATTTCCATGATAAAGCCCATTTGCTCCCCAGGCAGCCCTTTACCCAGCATCCACCCAGTCAGCAGTATGATCACCAGTTCGATGAAATAGATTGACATAGCGGCCCAGAATCCAACAAAGACGCCCACAAGCCCCATGATTATTACTGTTCGCGCAGAACAGGGTGTCAGTGCGACCATGGCTATGGTGATGATGCGCTCCCTGTGGGTGTTAAGGGTACGGGCCGCAATAATGGCAGGGACATTGCACCCGTATCCAAGCAGCATGGGGATAATGGCGCGGCCGTGCAGTCCTAACTTGTGCATGTACCGGTCCAGCAGGAATGCTGCCCTTGGCAGGTATCCCGTATCCTCCATCACCGACAGGAAGATGTAGAACGTACCTATAAAGGGTATTACAATAGCAAGCCCCGCTTCCATGCCCAGCAGTCCGAAGATTATAGCGCTTACAACCAGCGGGTGTACCCCGCTCAATGCTAAAGATACAGGAGTTATCAGGTACATTTGGAAAATATCAATGATAAGTATCTCCAGATACCCGCCCACCTTGAATACCATATAGAACATTGCCAGCATCAACACAGCAAATATCGGCAAGCCCCATCGGCCGGATGTTAGTATTTCATCTACCTGGTCAATAAATTGCCTGGGTACCTGGCGCTTTTCTTGGGCAGTCTGCTCAATGGCACCGGCTTCGCCATAGCGGTCCTTTATGATGGTATCCTTGATGGGCTGACCGTGGGTCTCCTCGATCCGGGGCGGTATACTGGCGGCTTCCATCACCTGTTCCGGATATTCGCAGAATCCTTCAATGAAGTCGCAGTCACCTTCAAGAGCCCTGATACAGATGCCACGGCTGATGTCAGGAATTTGCTCTCTGATTTTTTCAATGGCCTGCTCTACATGGTCGTCGTATTTCACCTGGCAGCGTCTGCGCCGTTTGCGCCCGTAGTGTGGTAAGTCAACAGGCAGGGGGCGTATCACCTCTATTGCCCTGTGCAGGGCAGTATCAATACCCTTGCCGCGAATAGCAATGGTGGGGATCACGGGCACGCCCAGTTCTGCTTCCAGCGCCTCCACGTCGATCTTGATACCCATCTGCTCAGCCGCATCTACCTGGTTCAGTGCCACCATCATGGGTATGTCGATCTCAAGCAATTGCAGTGTCAGGTTAAGGTTCCTGGCAAGCCTGGTGGCATCAATGACATTTATTACCACATCAGGGCGTTCCCTGATAAGGTACTTCATGGCTGCCCTTTCATCTTCAGTGGATACCGATAATGAATAGATACCTGGCAGGTCCACCACATCGATGGACTCACCAACATGCTTCAGGGTGCCTTTAATGATCTCTACGGTTGTGCCCGGATAATTGGATACTTCCACACCTACACCGGTAAGCCTGGAGAAAAAAGCACTCTTGCCCACGTTCGGGTTGCCTACCAGTGCAATGGTTATGGGGGCGGCAGTATTGGAATTAATGTTTGTATCGGTATTGGTATTGGTATCGGTATTGGTATTGGTATTGGTATTGGTATTACAACAGGATCTCAATTATTGTTCACGCCCCATGGCTCTGGACCATTATCTTGCTGGCGATATTTTTCCCCACAGCAACTTCGGTGCCCATGGCTGTGATAGAAAGGGTGCCCTGCCCCAGTTTTCGTTTCACCTGTATCTCCTGGTCAGGTATGAGGCCTATGGACGACAGCCTGTTCTTTATCTCCCTGGTCAGGGATATGATCTTAATGGTGCCTTGCTCACCTTCCTTTAATTCTGACAGCGGGATATAATCACGATATGATGCGTTGGG
>SWBY01009690.1_pt1 | contig 19350 bp, 15 predicted proteins | sample 4693071 | NCBI WGS metagenome assembly SWBY01 (sample SAMN10267273, study PRJNA491770) | bioreactor metagenome | isolation source: DHS bioreactor inoculated with marine methane seep sediment | place: Japan: Omine Ridge, Nankai Trough | collected 2006-05-06 | reverse complement strand
AGGAAAAGGTGCGTGCTGCCACATCAATCCATGCTGACGAAACCAGCTGGCGACAAGATGGTATTGGGCATTATGCCTGGTATGCCGGCAATGAAAACTTGGCTCTTTTTCATATTGACAGGCACCGGTCTACTGTGGTTGCACAGTCGATACTGGGAAATAAATTCGATGGTGTTTTGAACACTGATGGCTATGCCGCCTACAATGGCGTCAATGCAAGGGAGCGGCAATCATGCCTTGCTCATTTGATCAGAAAGGCCGAGGAAATAAAAAAAGAAATCCTTCTCCAGAAACCACGTTTCCGGGATCGTCAGTCTATACGCTTTTGCGAAAGCATTGCAAAGTTGCTTCAAAAAGCTTGTGAGATAAATCGGAAAAAGTGCCGAGAACATATTCAACCGGAGCTGGCAGCAGCTTTCGAGAAACGGTTTTATTCACTTTTGCAAACGATATGCACCACACCTCTCGAAGATAAGAATGCTGAATATTTTAGAAATAGATTGCTCAATCCCAAAAAGGAGTTCCATCGGTTATTTACCTTTCTGAGATATCCAGACGTCGAACCGACTAACAACCAAGCAGAGCAATCAATTAGAAACCTGGTTATTTTTAGGAAAATTTCCTTCGGTACCAGATCTGCCGAGGGGTCTCGAACGCATAGCGTCCTTCCCAGCCTGATACTTACAGCCCAACGACAGAATCAACACCCACTTCAATTTTTACAAACCCTTTTCACTGCAAAGTCTGCAATAGCCCAGAAGGCTCTTTTCAATAACTCTACCTAATTGATAATCCCTGCAGCTTTGGAAAATATGGACTAAACTGTTACTATTCTCTGACCCCTTTATTCTTGGTAATGGGGCCTGTTCAATCCTTTGTTTCTAAGATTGCAGAAGATTCGGAAGTGGGAACTGTGCTAGATCCGTTATTTCATGCCATGTATGAGGGCATCCTGGAGGAAGCTGGGAATTACAATCATACAGTGAAGGAGGTGTGATTATGACAGACAAGGAAAAAGCCTCAGAACTTTATGATCTATTTGTAAATCATCTTTCGTACCAGGTTGAAGCTCTTCAATTTCTCTCTTCTGCAGTGGGAGTTGGGGGAGATGAAGTTCTGTGTTTCGATAACGGAAGAGGGTTGTGGATAACGCTTGAGAATAATGCAAAGGAGATGAAGGAGATTATCGAGAAGGCTGAATGTATATATGGTGGGGATATAAAATCATGAATCAAGCGAAACCAAAAATGAAAGAAGGTCAGTGGCATTCAATAGGAGAACTCGCAGAATGCACACTTCAAGAAAGGCTCGAAATCCTGTCGAAAGCTGGCGGAGCTGTTAAGGCAGTAGTACATTGTTTGCATGAAGTTGAACAGGGAAATACTAAAAGTGATGATTATCGTTTTAATCACCTATCTTTGGTTGAAAGCCCATGCCTTTATGATGCCCTTGAGTTACTTGGGGATCTTGTCATGGAAGAATCAAATGACCTTTGTAAAAGGTTTGGTCTTACAGCTTACTATAGAAGATATTTTCACGTGGGGTGGTGTATCGCTACCCCACGGCCATTTTTCAAAGTTGGTTGAGTTGAATTTAATCCCTTGTCCACTCTTGTCACGAATCTTTGCTGTGGAATTTTCTGGACATTATCTTCTCAATAACTGAGACTGTTAACTTCTTAAGTTGACTTTTTGTCATAATTGGCTAAAGTCATTCGCTAGGCATGTCGATTATTATATATAAATGCCAGATTCTGTTAAATTAGCAAAAAAGGGAACTATGCTATTAAAATATGGTGCAAGAAATTTTTTTTGTTTCAAGGAAGGAATAGAGATATCTTTAGAACTTGGTCCTCAATGCCCTAAAGCTATTTCTAGGGGAAATTCTGTAGCTAATCTTCTTTGTATAAAAGGTGCGAACGCTTCTGGAAAAACAAATGCTTTAAAAATTCTTGGATTTTTGAATTTCTTTTGCTGCAATTCTTTTTCCGCAAAACCTGATGCTAAGATTGCTGTTGATTCATTTTTTAACAATGACTATCCGATTGATATTTATTGTGAGTTTATTTTTAATAATGTCCAGTATCTTTATGAACTAAGTCTGACGCCTAAAGCTATTATCTCGGAAAAACTTTCACGCAAAGTTAAAAGATTTGTTCCGATTTTTGAGAGGAAAGAGAACAAATTAGTATTCTGCATCCGTGAATTTGCTGACTTGGAAGAAGTTAAACTAAGAACAAACGCATCTATTATTAGCTCAGGTTTTCAGTATGAAGTACCTTGTATTGAGCCAATGTATACTTTTTTTGGCTCTATAATTTTGAATGTGAATTTGACAGGAAAGGTTGATTTTTCTGGTGATTACAGGTCAATATCAAAATATTACCATGAAAACCCTGATGTGTTTAAAACTGCACTTACGATCCTTAAAGAGTGTGATCTTGGTATATTTGACATAAAGATTCATAGTTTGGAAGAAGAAGACGGGAAAGAATATTATTATCCAGTATTTTTGCATGATACAAAAGCTAAGAATAACTGGTTATTGTTTCAATCTCAATCACTCGGTACTCAGACTCTTTTTAGGACGATCCCTTATTATCTTTTTGTAATAACGCATGGAGGGATTCTGGTAATGGACGAGTTTGATACAGATTTTCATCCACATATGTTGCCTAGAATTGTTCGTTATTTTGACAAAGAAGATATTAATAAAAAAAATGCTCAGATGCTTTTTTCTACCCACAACACGGATATTTTAGAATTTATGGGGAAATATCGAACTGTTTTTGTTAATAAAGAATCAAGTGAAAGTTATGGGTATAGGCTGGATGAGATCCCAGGAGATATTATAAGAAATGATAGGCCGTTAACCCCCCTGTACAATTTAGGTAAGATAGGTGGAGTGCCTAGAATATGAGTAAGTTTGGAAATACGAAAAAAGATGCTTATTTGAGTTTTCTTGACGGGCTACCAAGTCTTTTTGATAAAAGCAATAACTTAACAACCAGGTGCAAGTTTAACTTCTCATATTTTGACTCTAGCCAAGCGGCAGGACAGGCTTTTTCCAAATGGACATTTAAACAACTTTGCGAGTTACTAGATAAATTAGGAGATTATTCAGCCAAGACTCTTAACCAATGGTCACGTGAGAGGGCTGGTGGGAGTGGGCTAACTGTGCTTGCTATATATGGAGGATTTCCTCCAAAGTCACATTTTACTCAGCCAAAACATGTTCCTTACCAAGCACAATGGGGACGCTTTAGGCTTGGTTCTAAAATCAGATTAGTAGGTTTTACTGTTCCGGGTGATCTTCACCGGCAGTCTCATCCTGTCACAAATGAACTATTTGACAAGAATACCTTCTATGTTGTTTTTCTAGACAAAGATCACAAGTTTTACATCACTGAAAAGAAATAGTTTAAAAAGAAATAAAGGGGTCAAGTCTGCTTTTGACTCTTGATACAAGTTAAAGATAAGTTGCAGCTTCTAATAACAAAATAATGCTCGTGCCGAGCTAAATCCGGTGCCTCGGGATTTCCTTACAGGAATGAAATTGGCAATTGTTACCCAGTGGGTGAGTGACCGAAAGACTCACAAGTCCCACCTGCCTAAAGCTTATCCAGCAGGGTAGTAGTGAAACCTGAGGGCAAACCCTGTGAAGGGAGTCCGAAGCCAGGTGGATCAAGAATGCAGGGTCTGTATTGAGCCCCGAAAAATGTATAGTTGTGGTCATTTGATAAACTTCTGCTGTACTGGAAGTGAAAGCCGACAGGGTGTATTTTCTGGAAGGCATCAGACCTGAACATGTCATGGAAAGTGCTCAGTGTCACCACCGGGGTCTGAGACCAGGTCATGTATTTACGGGGGTAACCCGGGAACTCGGGAGATCCAACTGTCTCCTTGTTTAAATAAGGTCGGAGTACCCTACTGGAAACTCCTGGTGCTTGAGTCGGAAGCCCCGCCACTCAAGTGAGTCCGCAGTCTGGAAAACACAAAAGAAGAAGGGCAGGCAAGGTATCATGGAAGGAGAGTGAACAACGAACAACCATGAGAAGGGCTTTTGGAAGTCTTAGTGGATCATAGTACCGATGGCTATAGAGTAGTATTACTATCTGGCTGTGAAGGTGGGGAACCAATGTCCAAGGGACCCACTGCAGGGAAGGTGAAGCAGGGTGTAATGCTTCTTTGGTAAGAACTATGGGAGATACTCAGAGATCACAAACCATGTCACCGGAAAACCAAGGAATTGCAGAGCAATTAGTCCTCGTCCAGAGGATGTTTATCTATCCCGATAGCGAAAGACCCCCAGTAATGGTCGGTCAGTCGTCACTGGAATGGATCAAGGTGTTGGCAGTAAATGAACCGGAGACTGTATTTACGTCACTCGCTCATAGGCTAGATTTTCACCTGTTGCAACGCTCCTTCCGCCAGGTTCGTAGAAGCAAAAGTTGCGGTGTCGATAAGATGACGGCTAAGGAGTACGCCGCGCATTTAGACACGAACCTCTATAATCTACTACAACGTCTGCAAAGAGGTCAGTATGTTGCGCAACCAGTGAAGCGAATCTGGATAGAAAAGGAAGGTGGCAAGAAACGGCCTATCGGTATATCCGCCCTCGAGGATAAGATTGTCCAAAAGGCGGTGGCTTCGATACTGAATGCTGTATTCGACAGAAAGTTCCATGGGTTTTCCCATGGTTTCCGTGAAGGTCATAGTCAACATATGGCACTGCACGAATTACGTGAGCAGTGTCGAGAAAAGAACATCAACTGGATAGTTGATGCGGATGTAAGTGGATTTTTTGATAACATTGACAAGAAGTTGCTGATGGATATGCTCAAACAGCGTGTCAATGATGGAGGAATCCTTCGCTTGATTGGCAAATGGCTTAATGCTGGAGTCGATGAGAGTGGAGATTTGCAGTATCCTGAAAAGGGTACTCCGCAGGGTGCGGTAATATCACCCCTGCTAAGCAATATATTCCTCCATACCGTGCTTGATGACTGGTTTGTAAAAGAGGTGCAACCAAACCTGAAAGGGCGAAGTTTTCTGGTGAGATTCGCAGATGATTTTATAGTCGGCTGCGAAGCAAAATCAGATGCCCACAAGGTTTTGGAGCTGTTGAAAGAACGTTTCAACAGTTTCTCTTTAAGCCTCCATCCCGAGAAAACAAAACTGGTAGCATTTGGAAAACCAGCCAAAAGTGTTGCGGTTAATAAAATAACGGGCACGTTTAATTTTCTTGGTTTTACATTTTACTGGTCAAAAGCACGCAAAGGATACTGGGTAATCAGGAAGAAGACGATAAATAAGCGTTTAAGTCGTTTTCTGAAAAGAATATGGGAGTGGTGCAGAGACAATCGTCACGAACCCTTGAAAGAACAGTATGGGAAACTCTGCGTGAAACTACGTGGGTACTACCAATATTATGGAGTTCGCGGGAACTTCAAGGCGTTGGAAGTGGCCTACGAGCATACTGAGAAGTCTTGGCGTTACTGGCTGAGTCGCCGTTCCCATACTGGAGGAATAAGCTGGTCAATGTTCGAAAAGATCAGGCAAACCTTTCCTCTGATGAAATCCAGAATAATCCACAACATTTAGCAACAGGACAAAATTGCAGGATAGCAAAATTATGGGCCCAACGGGGTGTCGCTTGTTGGGTTCTCCATTGGCATAGTGCCTCTGGAGACCGAGGAACCGTATGAGGGAAATCTTCACGTACGGGTCTGTGGGGGGAGCGCCGGGTAACCGGTGCTTCTACCTGGAACCGGATAAACCGGTGATCATCAAGTTAGGGCCAAAATGATACCAGCGGGATACATGGCTAAGCACGTTGCAGCTTGTCCTGATTGGCTAAAAGCCAATCGTATCACTGATGTCTACTCTGTCAGTAATTGCATATCAGACGATTTCTCTGACTTCATTAATTACTGGAAGCACAATGGCTACTGGCTGTTTAACTCGCCAGAAGCGATTCTAGGAGTTGCTGAAGAACACTCTCTAGACCTCACGGATACAGCACTTTTCTTCTACGAGGTCTATGAGCTCGAATATGATGAGGACGAAAAGTCATGGAAGCCATTTGGTACTGAGTCATCGTTCGAGACTAATGTCATCAAACCTGACGCAAAAACACTTGAGGGGTATGATGTAGTGACTCTCTATGTCCATACAAGTCCTGAATGTTCACCATTGTCATGTAATTCACTCGCGTCCAAAATTGAAACAAATGAACATTGCTTATTATCCTCATTTGAGAGGGCAAAAGAACTACTGGATGAAGGCAGTTTTGAAAACTCGGAACCCGGCCCATACAGAATCTTTGCTGTATATTCTGTGCAATGGCCCTAACCATCGGCCCCAAGCGACGTCGTCGCTGACGCGCCGCCGCGTATTAAATGTCAATTGCTTTGTCCGTTTTATTGGGGGAATCTCAAGATGTCCCCTATTGACCACACTATTGACTACAATTGTTGTACAATTAATGTGATATCTATGATATGTTGGCAACAATTCTTTTTATAGATAAAGCCAAACCTGTTGATAAACAGGGACGGAAAACCACGGGTCTACAAGATAGCCGGGTTGCCTAATTGATATGGTAACTCGGCTTTTTTAAATTTTGCTGTACAACGACCAGGGAGATGGGAATGAAGAAAAAACTTGTAGCAGGATTGGCAACAGGGTTGTTTTTGATAGGTATGATTGGGCTAGCTCAGGCAACCAGCTTTGACACAGGCGGTGACAGACTAGTTGCCTTGCAGAACAATGATGGTGGATGGGATTGGCCTTTGGATGATGGTAGCCCAACTAATGCAAGTCCAAAAAATACGATAGGGCCAATTGCCATGGGGCTCGCACAAGCATATTTGAATACGAGTGATCCAGGCCAACTTTCAGCTTTACAGAGTGCTGGCAGTCTTTTGTTAAGCAAAACGAACAATTTTTCGCCATCTGATGGTTATTTGGCGGCACAGCTTGATACTGTTTTTAGCGGCACAACCTATGCTGACCATGTTAATAGCAATTTCTATGGACAATTAGCAGCTGGTACATACAATAGAAATGGAGCAGGTACTCTATATAATACAGCTGGCTATGTTAGCCTGATAGATAGCAGTCGAGCGAGTCAGGGCATCGCTAACCTTGCTGCCTGGGACACTGGAATGGGCTTATTTGGCGCAGCTTCTGTAGGAGCGGATCTCACAGCCTGGATCTCCGGAACACAAGCTGAAATAAACGAGCTTGATAGCAATAATCTCTACGATGTACTTGGCTTGGCTGGTGGACTTTTCGGTCTTAGTTCTGTTGGAATAGAATTTGACCCAACTGCAGGAGCGCATGCAAGTGCCTCAAATTTACAAGACTTAGGCGACATCTTGCTAAGTTATCAAATCGACAATGGCGGTTTTGCGTGGAACGCAGCTAATGTTATTCCAAACGCTTCCAATGAAACTGTTCAAGAAACCGCATATTCAATTTTAGCCCTGGCTTCGTTTGGGAACCAATACCAAAGCCAAATTAATGGAGCGCAAGGTTATCTCCGCAATGTACAGCTTGGCACAGGAGGATGGGGAAATGCTTTAGGATCTGGAGAGAATAATGAAATTACAGGGGAAGCTCTTTGGGCCCTGGCAGCCCCTGTCCCCGAACCAGCCACAATGCTCCTCTTCGGTACAGGCTTAGCAGGCCTTATCGGTTCCAGAATCAGAAAGAAGAAAAAGTAGCCTTCCTAAACAATAAACAACCACAGCATTAGCACAAGACAAGGGGCATCATCAAGAAGAACAGAGAAAAACTAGTCAACCCAGACATGACCCGGCTACGACTGTGTAGTCGGGTTTTCTGTAGAAGTTGGTACAACCAGCGTTAAAAACAAAAGAAGACTTTTTCGAATCGGCTAAAACCACTGCCGTTATTTGGCTGGGGGACAGGGATTCGAACCCCGATAAGCGGAGTCAGAGTCCGCTGTCTTGCCATTAGACCATCCCCCAGCAGGTGATTTGAGGATGGCATTATTTAGAAAAAAAAGTCAGAGCTGTCAAGAAAAATCATTATGAAATGACAACCCCGGCATATCCTACCACCTGGTCGGTAACACCTGTTATTTCACCGGAATCAGTATAACAGATCAGTTTTGTTTTCGTTGCCCCAAGGGCAAGGGCGGCGATAAGGGTGATGGTTACCGGCACAATACCGCACATCGATATTTGGTGATCAAGGACACTGTGATAGAGGGTTGATGGAACCATATCAGCCAGTTTTTTAAGGGCGTAGTGGTCTTTTTTGTCAGCGGCTTCCCGTGGTTCATAGTGGGTCATGTCACTGGAGGCGACAATCAGAACGTCCTCCTTTGCCCGGCTGATCACCTTGGCGATGGCTGCTCCAACTTCCTGGCAGAGAGGGTAAGATACTTGAGAGATAACAAGAGGAATGATGGAGAGATTCTCTTGTTGCTCCTGAAGAAAGGGGAGCTGTACCTCAAGAGAGTGCTCAAATTTATGGGCCTGTTCATCTAGCTGGATACTGTTTGATTCCTTCATCAGCTGTTTTGCCATTTCCTGATTGACGATTCCATTACCCATTGGCATTTCCCAGGTTGCAGTGGAAAGGGCAACTGGAGCTCCCAGGCCATGATGGTTGGGGCCGAGGATAATAACCGTCTCAGGAATTTCCACCTGCGCGAAAGTCTCAGCAGCAACTGCTCCAGAGTACATGTAGCCGGCATGGGGAGATACAACAGCGATGGCCTTTTGTCTTTCAGGGGTGGTTTCAGGCCGTAATTCCTGCAAATTGTGCTTCAGGGTGTCTTTTTCGCCGGCATAAAAGCGACCGGCAACAGCTGGTTTGCGTATTGAATTTTGCATGGCAACTCCGTTTGTAATTATTCGCAGGGCTAACAACTGGTTGGAAATATTATTATTGTAAACGGTCACAGATGAGGTGCCTGTGATTGTTTAGTGCCTTACTCCATAAAAGCTGTCATAAAAATCGACGTAATCTTGTAACACTTATTTCCTTACAGACCCTTGGTTCCGTTTTACCAGCCAATTCGTGCCACCCGGGTCGTCTTCCAGCTCAATGTGTTTTGCAAGTAATGCATCACGTATGGCATCACTTTTGGCCCAGTTTTTATCCTGACGGGCTTTGTTTCGTTCTGCTATCAGGGTCTGGATTTCCTCTGCAGTGATATCAATACCTTTGAGCATGGTCGCCTTTTTCTCTTGCAGATAAGTAGCTGCATCTTCCTGAAGGAGTCCCATGACGCCAGCCAGTTTCTTAAAGTGATCTCGACTGCTGGAAACCAGATCCAGGTCTTCCTGGGCCGGGGAATCCGGCAGCATTCTGGTGATTTTATTTAATATTTTAACGGTATCGAAGAGAATTCCCTGGGCCTGGGCCGTATTAAAATCGTTGTCCATAGCCTTCTGGAATCTTTCTCCAAGACCGTTCAGTTTGCCCGCATCTTTTTTTGTAGAGACACGGATGCCTTCTTTTAGTCCGTTTCTTGGCAGATTGTCTATTTTTGCGACACATCGGTAGAGTCTATCAAGACCTGTCATCGCATCCTGCATGTTTGTCTCGGAGAAATCCAGAGGATTACGATACTGGGTAGAGAAGATAAAGAATCGCAGAACTTCCGGATGGTAATGTTCAAGAATCTCCCGGATGGTGAGGAAGTTGCCAAGGGATTTTGACATTTTTTCATCCCGGATGGTGACAAAACCATGGTGGATCCAGGTGTTGACAAAGAGTTTACCCGATGCTCCTTCACTTTGGGCCAGCTCGTTTTCATGGTGGGGGAAGATTAAATCCTTGCCACCACCATGGATATCAAACGTCTCCCCAAGGTATTTTTTGCTCATGGCCGAGCATTCGATATGCCAGCCGGGTCGTCCGGGGCCCCAGGGGCTATTCCAGGTGGGCTCTCCCGGTTTGGAAGCCTTCCAGAGGACAAAGTCCATGGGGTCTTGTTTTTGTTCATTAATAGAAATCCTTGCCCCTGCCTGCATGTCGTCGAGCTTGCGGCCGGAGAGTTTGCCATAGCCTGGAAAGTTGTTTACCGAGTAATAAACATCGCCTCCGGAAGGGTAGGCCAGTCCTTTCTCAATCAGATCTTCGATCAACTCAATCATTTCCTCGATATGTTCGGTTGCTAAAGGTTCCAGATCAGGGCGGTCAACACCCAGGCGATCCATGTCTACGTAGAACTCATTGATAAACCGTTTGGCCAGCTCTTCAGTACTGGTGTTCTGTTCTGCTGCCCGTTTGATGATCTTGTCGTCAATATCTGTAAAATTACGAACATAGGTGACCTTGTAGTCCCTGTAACGAAAATAACGGACAATCATGTCAAAGGCGAGTGCCGAGCGGGCATGGCCGATATGACAGTAGTCATAAGAGGTGATACCGCAGACATAAAGTTTGACGCGGCCCTCTTCAATGGGAGTGAAGGTTTCTTTTTTCCGGGTCAGGGTATTGTATATTTTGATAGACATTCTATATGAAGGACTTTAGCGGGAAGAATTTTGTTTTTGTAGCAACATTAATTTTAGCACAGAAGGAAAAAGAAACAAGTTTGCTTTTTAGTCGGGTTGGTACCTTATAAATCATTTTCTTGTTTTTTATTGTTTAAAGTGATTTGGTTAAGGCACTTATTATCCCTCAATGGGGTACTGAATTGAGCCGGCGATACAAAAAAAATCCGATTGAATCGGGTTAATCCAATACCGTTACTCTTTTTTCTGTTTCGGATAATGGCAAACAAATATAACCATATAAACAGGAAAAAACAAGAATGAGTGAAGTAAAACCTCAAGTATCAAGTTGGCTGGAAACCTTGCGTTCCTGGAGTCATCCCAGTGTAATTACCATGTTTTTTCTCGGGTTTTCGGCAGGCCTCCCAATCCTTCTGATTTTTTCCACCCTATCGGTCTGGTTACGGGAAGCCGGAGTCAGCCGTTCCGCGGTAACGTTTTTCAGCTGGGCTGCCCTTGGTTACTCCTTTAAATTTATCTGGGCACCTTTGATCGACAAGCTTCCACTTCCCTTTCTTGCCAAGAGTCTGGGGCGTCGCAGATCCTGGCTCCTGGTTGCTCAGTTTGCAGTGATAGCCGCCATGGTCTGGATGGCATCCACTGACCCGCTAAAGAGTGAGAGCAGTATGACCATTATGGCCCTTGCTGCGGTTTTCTTAGGTTTTTCCTCGGCCACCCAGGATATCGTTATTGATGCCTATAGAATTGAGTGTGTGGATGAGTCTATGCAGGCCTTACTTGCCTCCACCTATGTTGCCGGATACCGTGTGGGAATGCTGGCAGCTGGTGCCGGGTCCCTCTATCTGGCGGCCATATTCGGAACCAGCAGAGAGCTGTATGATTATTCGGCCTGGCGTCTTACCTATCTCTGTATGGCCGCTCTGATGTCCATAGGTGTGGTGACAACTATGCTGATCAGGGAGCCTGTAATGAACAAAGGAAAATCCCTTTATAGCTATTCCACCACACAATACGTACGTTTTTTGTTTCTCTTTCTTTTTGTGGCCGGCTCTTTTGCCTGTACTTTTTTCTTCAGCGCTTCCTTGATTCAAATGATCAAGGAGCAGCTCGGTCAGTCTTTAGGCCTCCATGCCAGGCTCAGCGGGTTTTTTCTGGAGTCGTTGCGGTTGGCAGCTGGTATTTGTATTGCCGGGCTGGCAGCGACTATTGCCATCCGGTTTGGTCTGGCAGACAGGGACATGGTAGAAGAGACCTATGTGCTGCCTGTGCAGGATTTTTTTAAACGGTATCATCTGAAAACGGCCATGCTGATTCTGCTCCTGGTTGGATTTTACAGGGTGTCCGATATTGTTCTGGGGGTGGTGTCAAACGTTTTTTATCTGGATATGGGTTTTACAAAAAATGTCATTGCAACCGTCACCAAGACCTTCGGCCTTATCATGACACTCGTTGGAGGCTTTTTGGGTGGGATGATGACCATTCGATTTGGGGTTCGCAAGATCCTTTTTCTTGGAGCCGTGCTTGCCGCAGCCACTAATCTGTTATTCATGGCTCTTGCCTCAGTTGGTCCGGATATTACCTTCCTGACTCTGGTGATCGCCGCCGACAATCTCTGTGCCGGGCTTGCTTCCACTGCCTTTATTGCCTATCTTTCAAGCCTGACCTCCATATCGTTTACCGCAGTGCAATATGCCCTTTTTAGTTCACTCATGACCCTGTTCCCCAAGCTGTTTGGAGGCTACTCCGGGACAGTTGTAGCTGCCTGGGGCTATGAAAATTTTTTCTTGCTGACGGCCTTAATGGGCATTCCTGTCTTGTTTCTTGTCTGGCTGGTTCGGGACGATAAGTAATCGATCAATTTTCTATGCCCGGCAGGAAAGGCGTAATTATCGAGTTCATGGAAGGAAACCCAGCAATATTGTTGAGCAGCAGTAAGCTCCGGGGCACTGTTTTTGTCTTTGTTCTTATCTGCAAAAGAACAGGAAAAGCAGTGAAGGTTGACCTTGTAACGGGTGTAATGATGGATAGTTGTGGTTATCTTCTTTGTGATTTTGACCGTAAAACCGGTTTCTTCGACAAATTCTCTAAGCACAGCATCTTCCGCTGTCTCACCTTCCTGGAGCCTGCCACCTGGAAATTCCCAGAGGCTTCCCCAGACATCGTCAGCTAACCGTTGCTGGATAAAGAGTTTGTTTCCGTGTTCTAACAGCCCCGTTGCCATCTCTATGTTTATTGTTTTTTTGGAGGGGGCTGGAAGTGGTCGTTCCGGGATTAGTTCATACAGATAGGCTTTACAGGAACTGGACCAGGGGCAGCTTGTACAGCTTGGGTTTTTAGGAGTACACACAAGAGCACCCAGTTCCATCAGGGCCTGGTTGAAATTTCTGGCCTGACCTTTGGGGAGAAATTCTGCTGCTTTTTTCCATAGCAGTTTTTTGGCCTCGGGGCGATTCAGCACCATATCAATGTTGAAGAATCTGGCAAAGAGTCTGGAAATATTAGCATCGACCAGTGGCTCATTTTGCTGAAAAGCTATGGAGGCAATGGCGGCAGCTGTATAGGGGCCTATGCCCGGCAGCTTTAGCAGGATTTTTATCTCCGAAGGAATCCGGCCCTGGTAATCTCTCTGGATTGTAAGCGCTGCTTTTTTTATATTCCTGGCCCTTCTGTAGTAACCAAGGCCTTCCCAACATTTAAGCACCTGCTTCTCTGAAGAACGGCCAAGGATTTCAAGGGTTGGGAAGTGTTGCATCCAGCGTTTAAAAAATAAAACTACCCTATCCATCTGGGTCTGTTGGAGCATGATCTCAGAGATCCAGACTTCGTAAGGGTGATAGGCTTTTCGCCAGGGGAGATTTCGTTTATTATCCTTGAACCAGGAAAGCAGTTCCTGTTGTTGTGTGTGTAGATTGGAAGACATGAGGGAAGAGTTTTTACGAAATGATCAATGAAACACAAAAGGAGCATGTCCAGTCTTTTCCCGTATCCAGTTCAAGCCATGCCGGACAGATGGTTTGGAGATCGAAAAAGCCAGTAATCTTTGTTTGCCGGGGATGTCGAGAAGGGTGAGAGAAAGAAGGATGGTAAGTATTCCCTGACCAGGCAAAAAGAGCATGGCAAACCCTGCCAGGAGAAGAAACGCTCCCAGGATGTTTTTCAGTACCCTTAGAAAAGGACAGAGCAGAGCTCGATTACATTTATCAGCATCCATTTGTCCGGTATGAATCAGGAAATAGTTGGGAGAGGCAAGTGAGAGAAGAAAGGGGATGAGCAAGAGGCTGATGATGAAAGTCGCAAGTGAAAGCAGTCCCATTACCTCTAATGTATTAGCCCCGTATGTTGACAAGAATTCCATCAGATCAGCCAATTGTGGTAGGATTTGTATTTTTTTTGCAAAGCAGCCAGGCTCGCCAGTTGTCTTTTTTCCTTCGTTCGAGGAGCTTGAGCTCCGCCATTGGTAGTGCTGCCAGCAGTTCCTCTTCCATCGAAGGGATAAAGCCGGAGATGAGATAGTATCCAGCCTGCCAGAATGCTGGATTCTCAAAGAAATCCACAAGCAGTCCCTTGTAGAGATTGGCGATAAGAAGATCGGCCCTTGTGTCGGGAAGGCTCTTTCTAAGATCGCTTTCCTGGATTGTTACCCGGTTTGTACAGTGATTGAGATGCAGATTTTTCTCTGCTACCTGACAGGCAAATGGATTGTTATCATATCCCCTGACCTTATCTGCACCAAGTTTTGCCGCTGCAATGGAGAGAAGACCCGTGCCGGTTCCAAGATCAATAACCGATTGAAACCGGTCTCCGTGACCATGGTAGATATCGGCAAGTATCTCCAGGCAGAGTCGGGTGGTGGGGTGAAAGCCGGAGCCGAAAATGACACTTGGATCAAGGGTGATGGGAATCAGGTTTTGTGCTTTTGTAACCGTGATCTTTGATTTGCTGGTTTCCCACACCGGTTGTATATGAAGGGGAGGGACAGTAAAAGAAGATATGTCCAGACCCGCCTCCCAGTCCCGATAATCCAGCTGTGCCTGGTAGATGATCGTAGCATTGGTTTTTTTGCATAAATCTTTGACCAGGGCCTCTTTCTCTTTATGGAAGAAGAGAATGGCTGTCTCATCTTCAATCCAGATGCCGATGAGATCAGGATCGTTGATTTCACCAAGATCGGTTCTGTCGAAGTTGTAGACGTGAAGCTGGTCGTAGCGGCTGTAGGGTGGATGAAGCATGTTTTAATTATTACTCGTGTACTCTAATTTGCTCTTCGTCCTGCCGTAAAGACTGGGCATTTATGCCAAGATGGATATCCACACGGTTTCCGGGGGTGCTATCCATTGCCAGTTCTGCCTTAGCATTCAGGATGAGATTATTAGGGTCCATCTCTAATTGTGATGTACAATAATTATAAATTGCAAAAGCCCTCTCGGTAGCAAGTTTCAAGAGATCCTTGTCGTTTACTGTTATTGTTCGGGCCCGTAAAGGTACAAATGATGGTTGTGGTGTCTGGTTTTCAGGGGGAATTTTATTACGGATTTGATACTCATGGCGTAATCGTCTGTTTTCTTCCTCAATCCGCCGCTGTTCCTGCTCGCTGAGTCTGTTTTTCAATCCTTCTCTATCTGTCACCGGATCGGCAATTCCATTGATTTGTAAGGCCAATCTGGGATGGGCTACAATGAGTTTTTGGTAATGCTGGAGAAGCTTTTCCCCCTTCTTTTTCAGTTCACTACTGCCAATTGGAAAGGGAATGTGATTGTGTTCCCCCAGATTAAGAAATTGTGAACCACTGAGGAGAAGGGGAGAGATTTGGGCTTTAAGCTGTAGAGTTTGAAATTTGTTTATAGTCTGTTGAAAGAGAGACGGTCGCAGTGAGCCTGCGGCCTCAACCAGGAGCTCAAATTGGTCGTCACTATTTGTGAGTAGGCCAAGGGGCAGGTTGGTGTCTGCTTTTTGGGAGGAGGGGTATATGGATGAAAAAAGATAATGTGCTGTTGTCTTTTCTTTCCCATTCTCCTGGTAATATTGAAGAGTCAGGTCAAAACTGCCGCTGAAAGGATTGATGTCCAATACGGAAGAGAGCTGCTCGGAAAAACTGTTCAGAGCGAATCCACTGAGGGATAGTTGAGCCTCAGCCTTCACCGGTTTGCCAAAAATATTGGCGGAACCTGCTACAGAAAGAGGGCTTTCAGCCAGTTGACCGTTTATTTGAAAAGTGGAGATGGCTGACTTTGTATCGTGAATCGATTTAAGATTGCCATGGAGATCAGTTAGTTCCGTCTGCCAGGAAGGAGTGAGACGTTTATCTCTATAAGTCAGACTGGAGTTTTTGAAGGTGATCTCTTGAATATCTAGTCTACTCAAATTGATTGACCTCTTTTTTCCGGCGGGCTGTGATGTGGCCTCTGGGACAACGTTCTGAAATAATGTTTTTAGCCGACTAAAGATTGGTTGATCTTCATTTGTCTGGCTAAACGTTATCTTTGCACCATCAAAGTCAAGGCTGCTGATCCCCAAGTGCAGGGGGGTCTTACTGAAAATAACATTATTACAAAGTGCCTTGTTCCAGGTGAAAAAAGGCGTCTCATCAGGATTTGTGATTACACCATTATCAAGCTGCAGTTTCCCGGAAAATGTTGGCCCCGGATAGATGAGTGTGCCTTTGCCATGCAGTGTCAGGCTGGTTTGATTAAAGATGGGCAGTGGCGGTAACCAGGGGAATAGTTCTTTGCCGGAAAGTGAGGCAAAAGCCGTTGTCAGAGAGGCCTTAAGAGGGAAAAGTGATACAGTTCCCTTACTTTTGATTTCTCCTTTTTGCCGCAGTCTGGCAGAAAAGGCAAAGTTATTGGCACTCGGTTTTTCCTTATTCAGTTGATTGAGCTGCAGGCGGACATCGTTTAAGGAAAGCCTGGTCTTATTTTCTGCATCACAGAGAATGGAGCCGGAGAATTCCAGGCCATGGAGGCTGATATCACCTTTATTTTTTGAAAATCGTTTTAAAAAGTCCGGGAGCTCTCCCTGGTTGAGTGTGAGCACCGAGTTTTCACTGGAGATATTACCAAGATTGGGGTGACTGGTGGAATAGGTCGCCCCTTTAACTCGTACGGTTTTGGCCCTGAACCATTCTTTTTTGTCCTGAAAGAGCTGTAGATCATGGAGTTCAGCCATGGTATCCGTGAGTTGAAAGAGCTTTTTGTTTTTGTCATTTCTGCTTATGGTTAGATGCCCTCTGAGGTCACCTGTTCCCTTCATTGTTTGAGAAAAACCAGAACCGAGATGCGTCAGGAGCTGAGCTGCCTCGATATTATGAAGTTCCAGACTGCCGGAAGGCATGCCTTGTTCAGTAAAGCTGCCATGCCAGGAAAAAGATGCTGGATGATCAGCCTGTTCTCCGGTCAAGCGAAAGCTTCCCTGTTCATTTTTGGCAAGAGCCGTGTTTGAAAAGTCCTTCATTGAGAGTTGCAGGGAGGTCCAGTGTTGCTCGAGTAAGAGTATGCTTTTGTTTGTCTTTGCTTCTGTATCTGTAAAGTTAAGGTCCCCGTTATCAATAATTAAGAGTCCAATACTCAGCTCCTGATTACTTGTTTTGCCGGAATCGGTGTTTTTGGGTGCAGGGAAGATTCTTCGGATACTGTCAGCGGGAAAAGGCGAGCTTGCAGTGAATTGAGGTTCTCTGAAAATAACGGATTGCAGGTGCAGGCTTCGGGAAATAGGATGCAGTTGACCTGCAAGTTTTGCCGCTGGAATTTTCATTCCAAGCCGCTTGTCTTTTCCGATTATCTCCGCGTCTGTTACAGACAGTTGAAAGCCGATAGTCAACCGTTTGTTTTTCTTTCCATCCGGAGCATAGGATATCTGCAACTTACCGCTGCTTTTCCCTTTTGTGAGTTTCGCGGGAAAGGATTTTGGCAGATAATCAAAATAGAGCGGTAGATCCAGGTTGTGTATATCGCAGGAAAGTTTTGTTTCCAGGCCGCCCTGCTGTTCAGGTGAAACAAAGGCTGCCTCTCCGGTCAATTCAAAGGGACTGCCGTCTATAATGGCGGAAAAGTGGGGACGGATATATTCTTTGGCGTTAAAGGAAAAATTGGACAGAACCGGAAGAGCCAGTTGAACCTGCCTGCCGGTATGCTGTTTTTCGTTGAGTCTATCATCAAAGAGGATTTCGCCATCACTTATTGCGATGTTATTAAAGGAAAAAAGAAAGGGTAAGCTGGCAAATTCGATAATTTCAGATTTGTCAGAGGGTGTAGTTTTTTTAAGTCTTGGTGGGAGGTTGTAGTTCTTGTCTTTATAGCGGATGATATTCAGCTTGGGAGTCGTAATCTTCACACTGTGGCAAACCAGACCGTTACGCAGAAGAGAACTCATATCCAGGGCGGCAAGAAGATTGCTGACATGAAGAAGAGGTGGATCCTGAGCAACCGGTTTTTTTATGTTGAGAGAGAAATCCGTAAGCGCAAGAGTAAAATTCAGGGGATTAAAGGTAACCCGGTCTAATTTCAGAGTCATACCGGTCAGATCCTCAAACCAGGCAGGGCCATATTTTTTTAGAAGAAGGGGCGCCAGGTAAAAACCACAGCCGACATACAGGCCAAAACAAAAGGTAGCGATGATGAGAAAAATGACGATATTACGCGATTGCCTTGAGTCTTGTTTCTTTCTCCGGGGCTCTTTGCGTGTCTTTTTTATCCGTTGCCCGGGCGGTTTTTTCCGCACTGATTTACTGGAAGACGGTTGTATGGAAATGCTGCCAAAACGATCAGACATAGGTTTGTTGTGATTTGGTGAAATTAAATTAGAAAGCTGTAGAAAAAAACTTCCTTGCATGACGCATGAATTATACAATACACTTCAGGTATAAGTTCACCAGCAGTCTAGGAGCGTGTCCGAGAATGCCCTTTTGCCCAAACTCTTCGTTATTTTCAAAAAAATAATGCTCGGAATATCAACCATATGCCTGTGCTTATTTTTTTAAAATGCCTCGATTTTGACCAAAATGGCTATTCTCGGACAAGCTCCTAGTGAACTGTTACCACTATAGGTAATGAACAAAAGAGATAATCTAACATTTTTAAGCGATAACTTTCAACTTTTAACTTATTAAACAATGGGCAGTCGAAGACGTATATGGGTAGCCGGGTTTCTTACCCTGTTTTTTCTACTGGTTGGAACCTTTGGTTACATGGGGTTAGAGCACTATACCCCTCTTGAAGCACTTTATATGTCGGTGATTACTATCACCACGGTGGGTTTTGGTGAAGTTCATTCCCTTTCTGAGGAGGGAAGGGTTTTCACCATTTTTTTACTGCTTTTCGGAGTTGGCAGTCTGGCCTTTGCGGCTCATGCCGTCACGGAATCAATTGTTGCGCAGGCCTGGGCTCCCGGGCGGGGGAATAAGATGATGAAGAAAAAAATAAAGTCTATTCACAACCATACTATAATCTGTGGATTTGGACGGGTTGGAGAGGCTGCTGCGGACCACTTTCACGAGGCCGAGGAGCCGTTCGTTGTTTTAGAAGAAGATGAAAAAAAGTGTAAAGAACTTGGCATGAAACATTACTTTTTCCTCAGTAATGATGCCACCAAAGAGGAAACATTGCTGGCAGCCGGGATTAAGTCCGCCTCTTCCCTGCTTGCACTTTTGGACTCTGATCCGGACAATCTGTTTACCGTACTCACCGCAAGAGAGTTGAATCCGACTCTGCATATCATTGCCAGGGCCGAGGCTCCTTCGTCCGAGTCTCGTATTCTCAGGGCCGGGGCCGATTCAATTATCTCTCCCTATTCATCTGCCGGTCGGCGGGTGGCTGATAAGATACTTTCACGGAGCCATCAAGCCGGTCGATTAA
>SWBY01001733.1_pt1 | contig 19393 bp, 14 predicted proteins | sample 4693071 | NCBI WGS metagenome assembly SWBY01 (sample SAMN10267273, study PRJNA491770) | bioreactor metagenome | isolation source: DHS bioreactor inoculated with marine methane seep sediment | place: Japan: Omine Ridge, Nankai Trough | collected 2006-05-06 | reverse complement strand
CACAGATACGGCTGCCCGTTGTTCTGTCCCGCCATGGCCCGGGCTTTGCCAATAGTGATTCCGCTGTTCTGTGCGTTGCCGGGCAAGGTGTCAAAATCAACGGTTGCTATTGAATTGTCAGTTGATGCTTTTATCTCCGGTGCAATCAATGAAGAAGCTCGGACATTGCCCTGAACATCCAGGGCCTCCGCTGACGGGGCGGTCCCGATTCCAACAGTTCCAAGGATTTCCAGATTCCCATCCAGAGTTCCGTCCTGGTCATTTCGCAGGAACTGTGAACTGTCCAGATCATTGAAGGTTTCCGCATTGTCCGCGATTTTCGCCCGGAAAGCATACCCCACAGCAGAAATTGTCTGGTTGGGTTCAAGATGCTGCACTCCGGTCTCCCCATCATCGAACCAAATCGCCAGATACAACTCAACATTATTAAAAACAGAAGCCGGAATCGGCTGTTGTGGCGCTTCACCCAATAATACCGAATAGAGTCCATTCGTCACCGTTACCGGGATATCCGCCACAGGCGGATCACTTCCATCATTGGACCAATACTGCGCGGTCCATGGTGCTGAAACCCCATCCACAATAGCAAACCGGAAGAGACCTTCACCGGTGAACGGCTCACCGTCTACCGATATTTTCCCCTGGAAGTTTATCGTATCGGGTCCCATGGCCGTCGCAGATACCGCAAGTATCAACACTGTCGCCACTATCCCATAAAATCTGCTTAAACCACTTTTCATCGGATTTCCTCTTCTTCATTTCAGGGGATGGTCCCGTTTTATGATATGTGTCCCGTTGCCTTCTTGAAAACCCCGGGGAAAGCATACCACCATTATGTCAACTTTGTAATGTCACGGTTAGTGTCATTCCGGCGACCTGTCCCGCCGAAGCATGCGACGGAGGAAGGCCGGAATCCAGAATTGCATTAACCTTGTGATGGCATGGATCCCGGATCGATTCCGGGATGACAGGTTGCACTATACGAACTTTGACGGATAGCACAATTTTACTTCTCTGGATCTTACGCGAAACCAACACCCTTTATACAACGGATGTGCGGGCTAATACACCCCCCTGCCACGAACATCCATCTGAACAAGTTGTCCCGAACCGCCATCGAAAAGGATAGAGGCTTCCCGGACGTCCGGGGGAGCATCCGGGGCAAAATAGACCAGGAGTTTCCGGTTTTCTCCCGAGGGAATATCAAAATGTTCGGTGAGACCGGCATCCTTGATTTCAAAATGATCATTATCGAATCCGGTAATACTGATGTTCACACTCAGGGTGCCCGTTCCCACGTTTCTAACGTAGGCCACCCGGTATGGTCCTTTCCGGCTGCCGATCATGGTGTTGCCGAAACAGTATAGTTCCGGATCGGGTGAACATTGAGAATCGTCATCCTCAAACTGAACCTGGAGAATTGGTCCCTGCGGTGTGGGTGTCCAGGTTGGTGCCGGTGTCGAGCCCGGCGTGGGTGTAAAGACCGGTGTGTAAGTGGGGGGTGGTGAACTTTCATTTTTCTGATAGCTGAAATCGGTCCAGTCAAAGCTTTCGTTATTATACAGTTCCAGGACATCCTGTTTCAGGAGGGCGATCCAGAACCGAAGATTTTCCGCCTGACTGTCCACTGAAGGCCAGACAAAATCCATCAGGGATTTGAACTCGAAATCAAAACCGGGCTGCTGATTCTCAAACTTCAGGTAATACAGTCCCGGCTGCTGATCGAAATTGATGAGATGCCGGGTATTCTGGAATTCTGAACTCCAGTCGGGCCACCAGAAATATAAACCGTATACATCCATCAGTACGGCAGCCCGGGCATGAATAAAATCCGGTGTATGGATCTGGCCATGAACAATGAACCGGTCGCCGGGACCATAGATGGGTGTTGCTTTATTCATATAAATATTGATGTGCGGCTGAGCAGGATACGTGGGGGTGGAGGAGGGTTGTGGAGTGTATGTGGGGGTGGGTGATTCTGACGGTGTGTCCGTGGGGGTTGCCGTGGGTTCTGTGCAGTCATAAGTGAATGTGCCGTTGTATGTGTTGAAATCGGTCAGATCATACAAAAGATTAGATAGAACCAGATCACTCATGTCACCATCATCACAGGGGTCACAGATAACACTGAACACCAACCGGACAAGGGAGCCTGTGCTGCCGGCGGCTATCCCTGTCAGGTCCGCCATGCCGCTGGCGGTGATCTCTCCATCCGTGATCTCATCGCAATCCAAACCGGCCCATTCAGGATCCAAAACACCCGGCAGGCAGTTATAAAATTCGAGCATATCCGTATCGAACCCCAGAACGAACTGAAAAACGTCAATATCAGTACCCTGGCTGGAAACCCACACTTCGATCTCGATAAAATCCCCCAGACAACCGGAAGTGTCCTCCACCCACATATCATCATCGGGTACCGGCGTGGGTGTTGAGCAGGCATACCGGAATTGACCTGATGTGGCGACAAAACCGGTCAGGTCACCGGTCAATTCAAGCAGGTTCAGATCAGATGTGTCACCGTTCTGACAGGTTGTACACGTCACATCAAAAGAAAGAATCACAAGGGTGCCATCGCTGCCGGCAGGTACGGGCATACCGGCTGTTGATCCCGAAATGGTCAGGTTCCCCGGTTCCGTTTCGGTGCAATCAAATGAATCCCACCCCGGATCCAGCGTCCCCCGGGCGCAGGCCGTATAATCCAGCATTGCCGTATCGTAGGTTACCCGAAACGAAAATGTGTCGATTGCCGTATAATCATTGGTCACCTGAACCGGCACCTCAATGGCATCACCGAGACAACCGCCGGCGCTGATTAACCGGATCCGGTCACCGGGCCCCGGTGTCGGTGTGGGGCACTGGTATTGAAATGTTCCGCTGGAGACTGAAAACCCGGTCAAATCATCCCAGAGACTTGTGAGTTGCAGATCACTGGTGTCACCGTTCTGACAGGCCGGACAGGTCACTTCAAAAGTTAAAATGGCAAAGGTTCCCGAACATCCCGGCGGTATACTGTATTGAGGGGAGATACCGGTTACTTCGATGAGTCCCGGTGTCGATTCGTCATAATCAAAAATGGTCCAGCCCGGATTGAGTGTGCCATAAGTGCACCGGACAAACGTGAGCGAGTCCGTGTCATAGGTCAGATCAAAACCGAAGGTATCGATGACCGAATCCCCGTTATAGAGCCAGACAACAGCGTCCACGGTGTCACCGTTGCACCCGGTGATATCTTCCACCCAGATTTCGTCCGCTCTTCCATCTTTCAATGATTTTGCTTCCGGTCCGGAAAGTGCCGCAACACAGGGCAGGAATGAAAAGATGATACTCAACGTTATCAGATATATTTTCCATGAACACTTCATATGATTTCTCCTGACCGATCTCCCACAGTAAAGTTCGAACTGACATGCATAAACGGGTTCATTCCGCAAGGATATCCGCCCGATTATATAAAGTGATTGTACCTGCATAATAATTCAATCGTCAAGGATGGGTTTTCCGGTAGTTTAACCAAAAGACCATTGTGTGGTATATTTGTTCCGGGTCAAGGGAGGTCAATCATGATTAATAAAATCAGCATGGCAGTTATTGCACTCACGTTTCTGATTGTTGCCGGCGTCGAAGCACAAGTCATACTTTCTCCACAGATTACCGGTTCTGTGAACCAGGTATATTTTTTTGGCAGTGGGTATTCCACTAATGTCAACCAACCGATGGTCTATGCAGGAACAGCCATGTCGCCCACGCAGGTGATATTTGCTGAGATGCATGGAATTCTGGAATTTGATGCCGATCTGACAATACAATCCGGTCCGTTTCCAACGGTCAATATGACCCCATACAACTGGACCGCTGTACTGAACAGCATCTCCATCTCACAGGCTTTCTCTGAAAATGGTCCCGCTATGGATCTCTTCCTTCATTCCCTCAATGACGGTCAGGAAGACGGCCTGATCACAGAATTGGATTTTATCAATTATGAGGCGACACCCATTGCGCTTCTGTTCTCTGTAATACCGGAACAGGGAATCGTTTTTTCCGGAATTGACGTGACCGAATCACTGCGGCATGACCTTTTTGGACCGGCGCCTCCCGAGGAAACCCTTGGATTTACATTTAAACCCGTGAATCATAAACGCTATCCTACCCAGACCTCGGTAACCATCAACCATCTGCTGCCCCGGATAGCGGTGAATGTCTTTCCCACGGCGACGCCGCTGCCGTGTGTCCATCACGGGGATGTTACCATGAACGGCGTCATCACCGCTGAAGATGCTCAACGGGCATTTGAGATTGTCATGAGTCTCTATGTGCCCACCGATGAAGAAGCCTGCGCCGCCGACTGCAACGGTGACGGTGATATCACAGCAGGGGATGCTCAGGCGATTTTCGGGGTTGTATTTGGGGGTGCGTGTACCGATCCGATTCCTTGAGGTTACTGATATACAAAAAAGACGGGCATGAAGCCCGTCAAAAACAGTTCATTTTTTAATCATTCAGCAGAATTGTCATCTCGATACGAAGTGAGAGATCTGGTTCTCCAGGTTGCTGCCACTCAGTTATTACGAGATTTCTCGTCGCAAACTCGCGTGAGTAACGTCTTATCGGATCACCCTGTTTTTAAAGACTGAGATCCACATCGATTTCACCGGGAATATTCCGGAAAAGTATGAAGGAAACGATAACATCCCATTCAGCGATATTCCTGTACCACCGGATGGATTCTCCTTCAACACCCTGCTGTGTTGTGTTGGAATCACTGTCATAAACCGGGTCACTGGAGCTATCACCGGCCAGAGCAGTTTGTGATCCTGCCAGCATAAGTGTGATTACTACCAGGCAAATCAACGCTGTGTAAAGGGTTTTTGATGCTTTCATTGGGACCTCCCATTGTTAAAGTTGCACACGTCTTCAAAATCTTTTTGCTCGAAGTATCCCGGGATCTCCAACTGAACGTTCTAGTACTTGTAATACTCCCTGAACCTGCAAAATGTTTGATCTGAAGCCGAAAAAAATACAACGTGACCTCGCCCGCTGGCATTGTGTTGCTGCGGTGTGTCTCCTGCTGACATGTAATCCCGGCCCTTTTCAAGGGGGTTTGGTTAGACCGCTGACATGACTCCCTTGAAAAGGGTGAGAGTGTGCCGCCTGTCATGTCGGGTCGGCACCGGGGTTACACGGGACGAGATCCACCATCATCAGGGTTCATTTGGCGGGAACCATCACAAGTGTGCTCCCGTTCCCACCGCCGTTTCTCCCAGGCCAGGATTTGTGTGAATTTTGCGGGTTCCGGGATTTCAATTTGAAGAGGTTCTTCTGAGATGGGATGGGGGAATCTCAGTTCAACGGCACACAGAAAGAGACCGCGCCCTTTAAGGATCATCCCTTCTGTTCCGTACCGTTTGTCCCCGAGAATGGGGTGGCCGATATGTTTCATGTGTTTACGCAGTTGATGGGTCCGGCCGGTTTCCGGCCACAGGTCCACCCGGCTGAGCCATTCGTTCCTGAGGGACTGGAACATCTCGGTCCGGCGGTACACCGTGATGGCCGGCCGTTTTTCGATGGGGCGCTCCACACGGCCGGATTCCGGAATTTGACCAATAACAATGGCACGGTATCGTTTTCTGATCGCCTTTTTTTCAAACAGCAGACCCAACACCATCTGTGCCCGTGCGGTTTTTGCAACAATCAGCAGACCGCGAGTCTGGTTATCAAGACGGTGCACCGTGCGGGGCGCGGGAAGAACATCATCTTCCGGTGAAACCGCAAGGTTCGCCGGGAGCGCATTTGTGATGGTCCGGAATGTGTTCCCGGAGACATCGAACCCGGCGGGTTTATCAATCACCGCCAGATGATCGTCCTCAAAAACAACATCCAGGTCCAGATGGAAAATTTTCCGGGGTTTACGATCCCGCCGGATCAACTCAATCCGCATACCTGACTCAACCCATATCCCTGTGACGGCCACTTCACCGTCAATCCGGAATTCACCGCGTCTGATGGCTTTTCTGATTCCTTTCCGGGAGGGAATACCCGTAAAAATTCCAAAAACATATTCCCGGAACCGGATTCCTGAAATGCCTTCAGGTACGATATGTGTTTGTATGATTTCCATGCCTGCCACCTCAGCGTCTCGATCCGGATATACCGGATATCAGACAGCAGATCGCTCCATCAGTTTTCCCGGTTTTACTATAAACGCGATCATGGCCATGACATAAAACGCTGCCGCCAGCAGGTAGAGAAAACTGAACCCGAAATACATGGAATTGTATTCCAGGAGACCGCCCAGGATCGCTCCAAGGATGTTTATTGCCATAATCCCGGAAATATCTTTTCCTCGCTGCAGGAGTGTGGAAAAGACGATACCGGAAAAGAAGAGGGGGCATGTCAGGACGATCATGGTATATAGCTTTCCACTGAGGGAGGCATCAAATCCGCCTGCCCGTGATATAAAGTACCCTCCGATTAGACTGGCGATGAGGAGCGCGAATGGAATGGCCGGCCGCGTGATTTTAAACCATTGAACCGCGCAGTTGGCCAGATAGGCCATAAACAAAATACAGGCGATAACGATACCAATAACATGCCATGTGTTGCCGAACTGAAGACCCATCTCGGTAATGGCCTTGGTTTCGATAAGCATGAACCCGGCGCCCAGGAAGAAAAATACCATACTGCTGAACGCAGGCCGGACCTGGAAGAAATTACCGGTGGTGCAGACAGAGAGGATCATAATCAGGGCCAGGATACCCATGTATGAGACGGGATACACGCGTCTGGGCATATAGAAAAACGGCCAGTCGTCAGTGGATTTATCAGCAATAATTCCGGTATCACCGTAAACCAGGGCGCCGTCATGGAAGCCTGCTTCCTTGAGTAGGGCCGGATCCAGGCTCATGGACCCGTCCCGGGACTGCATGAAAATCACCAACCGGTGATCACCCTGGTCAAACACTCGGATGCAGACCGGTGGATGCCCGTCAAAAGCCTCCTCCATCATCAGATAGATTTTCCGGCCGATTTCCGGACTCAGGACACAGAACGAGAGACTCAGAACACCATGATCCTTCAGCCGTGCCCGGGCTTCCTGAAACCCTTCCACAGTGTATACAAAAGAATCCAGCCGGACGCTGGAAGCATGGCTGAGAAGCGTGTGGGAATCCAGAATACCGTAGACGATCATATCGTAGGTTTTATCCACGGTGCGCAGAAAGGTCCGGGCATCATTGACCACCAGGTTGACCCGGGGATCACTGTAAGGCTTTTCAGGATGATACATATCACCCAGTTTCATAATCCCGGGATCAATCTCAATGGCGTCCAACTGCTTTGCACCTCTGCGCAGGGCCGCCGCAACATCGTTTCCGGTGCCGGCCCCGACGACAACCACATCATCCATGGGACCACCATACATCATATACGGCATCTCGTAATAATGGGCAGCCTTTTTGATCAACTCATTGGTTTTCCGGTTGGCATTATCTTCACTCAGATCCACAAGCTGCTGATAAAAAAGTCCGGCAGCCCGGATTCGCATGGCGCCGATATCACCCGGTTCCATCTCCAGAAGTTGATATGGCGTATAAATCTGTTCATGGCCGATGGCAACCGGCCAGGTCAGAATTACCACGACCACCAGGATTGATAAGATACTGATCAGGAGGGTCCGGTTGTGAAAATTTAAGAAGAAAATCAGGCCGGCAAATGCAATGACAAACCAGATCACCGGCGGTGTCCAGAACAGACTCACAGCGGACACAAGCAGTACACCGATAACACTTCCCAGAAGATTAAACCCATAGGAGGTCAGGTTATCCCGACGGTTCATCAGCCTGCCGCAAAGCTGGCCAATGGGTAGAAAAGTCAGTGTGGTGAGCAGGAATATCACGGTGAAAAAGGAGTACATAGCCACGATATAGAGTGCGCTGGTTCCGGCTAGAAGACCCATATTCAATTGTTCCCTGAACGGTGACGCCCATAACGACCGCACATGCTCTTCTCCCAGACCATACCGCAGGAACATCAACAGGAGCATCTGCAGGGCCAGGGTGGGAATGGATAAAATCAGAGGAATGGCTTTTCTGTGGGCCAGGGCGTACCCGAGGCCCAAACCTGAAAAACAGGCCAGGAGGGAAAAATTTTTGTAAAATGCGAATACCGGGAAAATCGATCCCTGCCAACGAATCACCGCCAATTCCAGGAAGAGACTGATGCTGCTGGACAGAATTACCGCCAGATTCACATACTTAAGCGGCATGGATTCCACATAATCCACCTGTTTTTCACTCAATATCGTCAGTGCAGAACTGCTCTTTCGCAGTATCAGAAGAAAACCCCACTGGATGCCGCCGGCCAGAACAAGTGCGCCCAGGGTCAGACCCATCTGTCCGGCTGTGATGGACCGGCCGGTAATCGCCCGGCTGTACATCATCACGGCAACAGGCAGGATCAATACCAGAAAAAACGATATCTTAAGCAGCCTTAAATATGAATGTGTCAAACGGATCTCCCCCTGAACCAACGTCAATGAATGGGTGGCGCCGTGCCTGTGGCGACCTAATGTAATTCAATCCCGATAAAGGTTCAACAGGAATCATCAGGTGTGATGATCTCAGCGATTACCAAACCGATTTACACCGTACCGGTCACCCTGAGCGGATCCCGAAATGGTCACCCTGAGCGGAGTCGAAGGGCACAGATCAAACCCTACACTGGTCACTCGGAACCCGGCCGGACCCCGAAATAGTCACCCTGAGCGGATCCCGAAATAGTCACCCTGAGCGGACCCCGAAATAGTCACCCTGAGCGAAGTCGAAGGGCACAGATCAAACCCTACGCCGGTCACTCGGATCCGGGCCGGACCCAAACCCAACTGGCAGCTACCACGGCTCCAAAAAGTGTATACACCAAAATGAAACTCCATTGCGGGGCATCATAAAACACAATCTTACCAACCCAGTATTCTATAAAAGAAGTGGCGTATGGTTGTTGGCCGGATTTTTGCCGAAGCATGTTTTCCCAGAGTGTCAGGGGACATAGCCGGTTTGTCCAGGCCTGTAGAACAACGATACAGATAGCAAGTAGATGGCACACCCGGAAAGGGAAATTGCGCACCCACCGCCAGGTCCGGAAGTACCCGGCAACAACGCAGGCCTGCCCCAGCACAATAAAGGCGATAACTACAAAGTGGACGATCAACATCCCATCGGCAAGCAGATCATAAAAAGAGTGATACATACCTCATGCTCCGAAAAAGTTTGGGTCTGTTATTTGTTCTCAGGCAAACCTGCTGCGATAAACTTTCCGGAAAAAGAGCCGCCGTACTTGTTAGTAGCCCTGAATGAGCCTTCAATGGATGCCGGCCGGGATTTTACTCCACCGGGTTCCTCCGGCAGTTCCCCGCTGAGGTCAGCAATGGTTACGATCCCGGTAATACTCTCTTCAGACCACCCGAAATTAAAGTGCATATCGGTGTCTCTGACGGAATAGGCGAGCCCTTTTATCGGAATCTGTCCGCGTGTAGTGGGAACCTCTTTCAACGTGAGCACAATACGGTGATAAACCGACCCGTCATCTTCTGAAGGCGGGAACTGGCCGCTGGACCGGACCGGATCATCGGGCAGATCCGACAGGCTGATGGAGAACGTATTATGAAAATTTGTGAGTACTGCGGTCTGGGCTCTAAATTTGATCGCCTCAGTTTCTTCGTTTGCCTTGGCGGTGATACGTCCTCTCCCCCCACCCATCTTGTGAACCGGCGCTTTATCTGCTCTGAATACTTTATCAGCCACAGCGGACTCTTTTTCTGATCTCGAGGGTCCTTTTTCACCGCATGAAACCACCATTATCATTGTGGCCAGACAGATGATAACGCTTGAATTTTTCATAAAATACTCCTCGATTCCTGAGTTATCTGCGTTTTGATCGACACAATCGACTCGATCCACACATCCCATTTAAAGATATAATACTCGAAACAACAATGGCGGTCACCTTTCTGAAGATTATTATTGAAACCTATAATTCATTATACGCGTAATATAATAAAGGAAGATGGAAGACAAACATGGTTCTAAATCATAGACGGATATGCGGGATTAATGAATCCGGGGAGGTTATTATGGAAAAGTCATGGCAATATCGATGGATTCGGTTCTGGACGTTTATTACAGGTGTTCTGGCACTGTGCTGGCTGATTCTAAGGTCCGGTACCCGTCCAAACCGGTTTTTGTACCCCTGTCAGCAGGCGGCATGGACAACAGCTACCATGGCTTTCGGTGTGCCTGTGGGCGTAATCCTTCTTCGATTCCGTAACCGTGTAATGACCGTGTTCCGGAACCCCGTGACGGTCATGTTCCTGGTCACAGGACTGGTCTCAACATTGGCTCTTGGCGCCTACTTCACGGAAATGACCGGGTATCACGGTCCTCAAATGGCTGCTCCGGATGATTACCGGGCCACCGTTTACTCCGTGAACGCCTGTGATGTTGATACTGATACTGCTGTACACACCGCCGTGGACCGACTCCTTGCGTCTATGGGTCAGGACGGTTTGAAATTCTACCAATCCAACGGGGAATCACTTGTCTCGGGTCCCGATGGGATTGTGGATACCGGTGATGTGGTTATCCTCAAAATTAATTATCAGTGGACCGAACGGGGTGGCACAAACATGGATGTGCTCCAGGGCGTTCTCAATAAATTAGTGACCCATCCTGACGGGTTTTCCGGGGAAATTGTTGTTTGTGAAAACGCCCAGTTCAAATCAGCTGATGACTTTGACCGCTCAATGAATAACGCAGACGATATCACCCTTTCACCCGCTGATGTTGTGACGGGTATGAAAGCCCTGGGACATCGCGTATCATGGTATGACTGGACGGCGATAAATGAGACCCCGGCCGTGGAATACAGTGCCGGCAATATGGCGGACGGTTATATTGTCCTGCCGCTGGATCCGGATTTTAACGGCAGGGTGTCCTATCCGAAATTTCAGACGGAATACGGGACCCGGATCAGTATGAAATACGGTATCTGGGATCCATCAACGGAAAGCTATGACCGGACCGGAATGACAATCATCAATCTGCCGGTTTTGAAATCCCACGGCTACTACTATGGCGCTACGGCCTGTGTCAAAAACTATATGGGACTGGTGACCATTTATCTGGATACGGAATCCCACGATACCATGGAATTTGGTCTCCTGGGGGCACTCATGGCCGAAATCGGACCGGCGGACCTGAATATCCTGGACTGTATCTGGATCAATGGAAATCCCAACCTGGGTCCCGGTTCATCATATGACATTGCTACCCGGAAAAACATGCTTGTGGCAGGTCTGGATCCCGTTGCCACCGATATGTGGGCTGTGACCAATATCCTGATTCCCACATTTGAGGAAAACGGGTTCACTGATTATCCCAAAGCCGATCCGGAAGACCCTGAAAGCCATTTCAGACACTATCTTGACTCAACAATGTACCAACTCCTGGAAGCCGGGATCAACGCGACAAACGATCTGACCCTGATCGATGCCGTCACCGGAACAGAAGGTGATTTTAACGGCGACGGTCTCGTGGATTCTATTGATGCCGGACTGTTCATCAGTTATTTTACCGGTCCCGGCGAAAGATACACCGATCCGGGAGCGTCTATCGGTGATTTCGATTGTGACCGGGATGTGGACTGTGAGGATTGGACAGCCCTGGCAGCCGCATGGACCGGAACCGGTACGCCATCCGATTTTCCCACCTGCGATGAAATTGGCTGTTTCATTATCATGCCGTCGGACATGTTCCATCCCGGTGATACCTGTTACTGTAATGTCATGATCAACAATCCCAGTGAAACCACGTATCCCGAAACACCGTTATTCGTCATCCTGGATGTCTTCGGTGCTTACTTCTTTGCTCCGTCTTTTACCGATTTTGACGTGTACGATCACACCGTCATCCCCGGGCAGCAGATCATTACCGTTCTGCCATCATTTGAGTGGCCGGATGGTGTGGGGAACGCGCAGGGGATTCTCTGGCACGCAGCCATGACAAATGCCCGGATGACCGAACTGTTCGGAAATCTGGATTCATTCTCATTCGGCTGGGGAGAGTAATCCGCGTCTGTAAAAATTGACAAAATGTTCTGATCCGCCATAATCATTTGTGTAGGGTCAGAGTTCCCAGTTCCCGGTTCCCGGTTCCCAGTTCCCAGTTTCCGGCTCACTGGCTTCCGGCTCACCGGCGCACTGGCTCACTGACTACCGGCTCACTGGCTCACTGGCTACCGGCTCACTGGCTCACTGGCTACCGGCTCACTGGCTACTGGCTACCGGCTCACTGGCTACTGGCTAATTGGCTTCCCGAAGGGGGGAAGAAGATATGATTAAATCCAGGTCCATTGTTCTGTCCATAATTATGGGATTGCTCATGACCGGCGCGATTAATGCCCAGGAACCACCGACCTACTCTGCCTACGATCTGCAGACGTATAATGGTGTTATTGAGGGCGACCGGGTGCGGTTCATCGGTGTGGTTACGATTGATAGTGCCCGGTATGGGTATTCTATAACTGTGGCTTGTGATGAAACCCCTGTTGATCCGTCAGGCGAATACAACGGTATTTCCATTTATGACATGGATCAGAGACTGGACGCCCAGCGAGGCGATTTGATTGAGGTCGTCGGTATTCTTATGGAATATTATGACAAGACAGAGATTGTCTGTTCCGACGAAACGGAGTTTCCGCCGGTGGTAACAGGGTCCGGGCCGATACCGGAGCCATTCGATATTACCTGCATGCAGGCGGACTCGGAACCGTATGAAAATGTTCTGATCCGGTTGACAGACGTGGAAGTACTCTCCAATCCGGATCAGTACGGCAATATCGACATTGCGTGTGGTGGAGACAGTCACATGTTCACCATGCTCCTCCGGTTGATTGATCCGCCCCCACACATCGGATACGTATATCCCACATTGATCGGTGACGATGATTACCATTTCGGTGAGTTCAAAATACGGCCGCTGGATACCCCCCCGTGGTTTCCGCCACCACCAACATCAACACCGGTTCCGACAGTAACTCCGGAGCCCACGCCCACTTCGCAGAATCCCCGTGTTGAAATCTGGATGCCCGCCCATGATTTCCCGACCGGCAGCACCTGTGAATGCACGGTGACCGCATTTAATCCCACTCAGTTCGAATATCCCGGGTCCATGCTTTTCGTCGTTCTGGACGTGTACAATACTTATTATTTCTATCCGGACTTTGGGGAAAATCCGGGATATCTGCAGTTAAATTTCCTCAGCGGTATGGCGGAATCGATTGTGATCCTGCCGCCATTCACGGTGCAGGAGGATTGGACGCCCATAGACGGTCTGGTCTGGTATGCAGCCATTCTGGACGCCAACACAAGATTACTCACACCCATCGACACATGGACTTGGGAATTCGGTTTGTGAATCAGGTCTTGCAGATGTTTTTACCGGGGAGGCAAATATGAACAGATCCTGGACCATTATTTTTTGTGTACTTGTTGGATTGCTCATAACCGGCACGATTACTGCCCAGGAACCACCGAAAAACTCTGCCTATGATCTGCAGACCTATAATGGTGTCAATGAGGGTGATCGGGTGCGGTTCATAGGTGTCGTTACGGTTAAGAGTGCCTGGTATGGATATTCCATGACTGTGGCTTGCGATGAAACCCCTGTTGATCCTTCGGGAGCGTACAACGGTATTGCCATTTATGACAGGCTTCAGAGATTGATGGCGGAACGCAGCGATATTATTGATGTGGTCGGTATTCTTACGGAATATTATGACAAGACAGAGATCGACTGTTCCGATGAAACTGAATATCCGCCGATGGTGATTGGGACCGGGTCAGTACCGGGTCCATTTGATATTACCTGCATGCAGGCTGACTCGGAACCGTATGAAAGTGTTCTGATCCGGTTGACAGACGTGGAAGTACTCTCCAATCCGGATCAGTACGGCAATATCGACATTGCGTGTGGTGGAGACAGTCACGTGTTCACCATGCTCCTCCGGTTGATTGATCCGCCCCCACCCATCGGATACGTATATCCCACATTGATCGGTGACGATGATTACCATTTCGGTGAGTTCAAAATACGGCCGCTGGATACCCCCCCGTGGTTTCCGCCACCACCAACATCAACACCGGTTCCAACGATAACTCCGGAGCCCACGCCCACTCCGCAGAATCCCCGTGTTGAAATCTGGATGCCCGCCCATGATTTCCCAGCCGGCAGCACCTGTGAATGCACGGTGACCGCATTTAATCCCACCCCGTTCGAATATCCCGGGTCCATGCTTTTCGTCGTTCTGGACGTGTACAATACCTATTATTTCTATCCGGACTTCGGGGAAAATCCGGGATATCTGCGGTTAAATTTCCTCAGCGGTATGGAGGAATCGGTTGTGATCCTGCCGCCATTTACAGTGCAGGAGGATTGGACGCCTATAGACGGTCTGGCCTGGTATGCAGCCGTTCTGGACGCCAACACAAGATTACTCACACCCATCGACACCTGGACCTGGGGATTCGGCGATTGAGTTAAAATTATAGGAAAATTAATGAAAAACAGAGTCGTCATTGCGGTATTCATTTTTTTCATCCCCTTTGTTCAGGCAAGTGATCATGGGGATTTATATCCAGTCGACAGCTTCCATGTACTGTTCCTCGGCAACAGTTACACCGGAGCGAATGCGCTGCCTCAAATCTTCCTGAATCTATCGGAATCAGGGGGAAGACAGGTTGAGGTCGACGCCAATACGCCCGGGGGATACACCCTGGAACAACATAGCACCAATGCCGTTTCTCTGGAAAAAATCTCCCAGGGGATTTGGGATTATGTTGTTTTACAGGAACAAAGCCAGTTTCCCACCATTGAATACTATCGTGAAACCAGTATGTATCCCGCAGCACGATTACTGGACTCTCTGATCACGGACCAGGGAGCTGATACACTTTTTTTTATGACCTGGGGCAGACGGTTCGGTGGGAAACAGGACATTGGCGGACATACGAGTCCTGAATTTTTTGATTTTTTTGAGATGCAGGAATCGTTACGGTCTGCCTATGTGGACATTGCATGGGAACTGTCAGCCCGGGTGGCGCCGGTGGGAATGGCGTGGGGGCTGGCATTATCCCGGAATCCGTTTGTGGATCTGTGGTCTGCAGACAACAGTCATCCGACCTTTAAAGGATCTTATCTGGCCGCCTGTGTGTTTTATGCGATTATTTTTGATGACAACCCCGTCGGACTCGCCTATCGGGGCAATCTGAGTGTTATGGATGCAACATTCCTGCAAAACGCAGCATATCATAGCGTAATATCAGATCTTTTAAAGACCAGGATTTTACCCCCACAGCAAGCTCTGTCTCAGTAAAGACTTGACGTGAGAGCCTGTCTGATGCGATAATCCGATATTAAGATAGAAGTGTCCAGCATTGCAGGATCAAATTTTAAAGAACCAATTACTTGCAATCATGGCATAGCTAACTCAGGCGTAGACAAAATGCTTTGATTTTTTAACTGAAGGGGAGGAATTAGTATGAGAAGGTTTTTATTCATTTTAATGGCAACAGCCATTCTGGCGGCACCCAGCTGGGTCCTGGCCGAAGGGGGTGAGGATTGTGGGTCCGCATTTCTCATCACTGCGCTTCCATTCCACGATACCGGGGATACATCGGATAACGTCAACGATTATGATGAAGCGTGTCCTTATACGGGATCGACTTCCCCGGATGTTGTATACAGCTTCGTGCCGGGCGTGGATATGACAGTTGATCTCGATCTGTGTGATTCCAGCTATGACACGAAATTATATGTGTATGCGGGAACCTGTCCGGATGCCGGTAACCCGTATGCCTGTAACGACGACGACGACACAGTCTGCCCGGCAGGTGAGTATAAGTCCTATATTGGCGCCCTGAGTCTCACTGGCGGTACGACATACTACATTGTTGTGGATGGTTATGGCGGCGGTGGCGGCGCATACGATCTGGATATCTACGAAGTAGCTCCTCCAGACCCAATCCTTTGTCCCGAAGCTTCCGAATGGGAGCAGCTAGTACACAACGGCAGTGAAGTCTGGAGTGCGGCCACAAGTGATAAATCCATGGCAGACCTGTATCTTGTATACGAAAATCTGTTCGGCCTTGGTGCTGGGACAGTTACCGGCCTGACCTGGTGGGGTCTGGATCTTGCCAATCCCTGGGCTGAGGGTGAAAAAGCACCTGTATTTGAAGTAATTTTCTATGAAGATGTCGCAGGCGCTCCCGGTCCTGTGATCTACACTGAAATTCTCACAGCTGCCCGGACAGAATTGACCGAATCCTATGCCGGTTATCTCCTGTGTGAATTCACAACCACACTGGCAATGTCTGCCAGCGTGAGCGCTGGTGCCTGGGTATCCATCCAGGGCGAAATAGATCCGCTCAATCCGGATGTATGGTTCTTATGGATGAGCGCCAAAGAAGGTCAAGGCGACCAAGAGAGTTTACAGTGGGACGGAACAGTCCTCGGAGCAACCGGCTACGATAGATCACTTTGCATTTATGGCTCATTCGGAACCGAAACACCGACACCGGTACCCACTGCCACACCAACACCCGAACCCACACCCACCACCAGCTCCTGTATCAATCACGGTGATGCCAACCTGGACGGTGAAGTTACCGCCGGTGACGCCCAATACACGTTCGGAATCGCACTGGGATCAGAAACACCCACACCGGAAGAATTTTGTGCCGCTGACTGTAATGGTGACGGTGAGGTCACTGCCGGAGATGCTCAGGGTGTCTTTGGTATGGCTCTCGGTTTAAACGTCTGTGCCGATCCCCTGTAATCATCACCGGAAGTAATATCTTCCAACTGAAAATATTAACCCTCCCGGACGATCCGGGAGGGTTTTTTTAGTCTGTAAATTCCCCGTCGTTATGAATTATGCATTATCCATTCTTCTTGAACCCCACTGCCGTTGCCGAAACATCCAGCATGGCTCTTTCGTCGTCATTGAGATCCAACTCGATGATTTTCTCCACACCGTTCCTGCCAAGCAATACCGGCACGCCCAGGAAAATATCGGAATATCCGTATTCACCCCGGAGATATGCTGATGCTGAAAGAATCCGTTTTTCATCCGTGAGGATTGCTTCCACCATCTCCGCAACACTGGCCGCCGGTGCGTAGAATGCCGATCCGGTTTTCAGGTATTTGACGATTTCCGCGCCGCCGGCCCGGGTACGATCGGATAGCGCCTCAATATCTTCAGGACTCATCAGTTCGGTGATGGGAATACCCGCCACTGTGGTGAACCGGGGAAGCGGCACCATGGTGTCGCCGTGTCCGCCCAGAACAAGCGCATCCACATCGGTGACAGCCACATTGAGTTTTTCCGCCACAAAATACCGGAACCGGGTGCTGTCCAGCATGCCCGCCATGCCCATGACACGTTTCAGAGCAAACCCCGTGGAATGAAGTGCCACGCTGCACATCCGGTCCAGGGGATTGGTCACCACGATGACAATGGCGTTGGGCGCATATTCAGCCACTTTCGCCGAAACATCCGAAACAATTTTCGTGTTGATCTTCAACAGATCCATCCGGTCCATACCGGGTTTTCGGGGAATTCCGGCAGTGATCACAACAACATCACTGTCCGCAAGATCAGCAAAATCATTGGACCCGTGAATGTTGACACCGTAATTCCGCAGCGGCGCCGCCTGAGAAAAATCCAGCCCTTTGGCCTGGGGCATCCCCTCGGCAATGTCCAGGAGAACGATATCTGCTATGTTTTTCTCAGCGATATAATAGGTCGCCGTCGCGCCGACGTTGCCTGCACCGATGATGGTTACTTTTTTCATGATATTCTCATTCCTCCTGATCAGTTCAGATTACGAATGGGTTCGGCGGAGTCCTGAAACGCCTGAAGGGTTTCAAGATCCAGATCCAACTCAATGATCTGTTCAATACCGTTAATTCCCAGTTTGCACGGCACACTGAGTGCCACTCCGTTGACACCGTATTCACCCTCAAGTAACACACTCAACGGGCAGACCCGATTTGTATCGATACAGATGGCTTCCACCACCATAGCAATGGCTGAACTGGGCGCATAATATGCGTTTGAGTGTTTGCTCAACTCAACGATTATGCTGCCGGCATCCCGGGTCTGCTCAATGACCTGAGTAATGGCGTCTTTCTCCATAAGCTGAGTAATCTCGATTCCGTTCACCCGGGAGTAAAACGGGAGTGGCACCATCTTGCTCGTATGACTGCCCACAACCGTGGCCGTGACCTCCCGGGAACTCACATTCAATGCTTCAGCAATGAAAAATTTCATCCGGGTACTGTCCAGGATGCCGCCGATTCCCATGACACGTTCCCGGGGAAATCCCGTCGCTTCCACCACAACCTTCACCATGGCATCAACCGGTTCCGTGGCAACAACCACCTTCGATTCCGGCGCATATTTTATGATCTCTCTGCATATCTCCCGGGTAATCCCGGCGTTCTTTTCAAAATGTTCATACCGGGTGCTCCCGGGACTCCTGACAAGACCCGCCGCCAGAACCACCACCTCGCTGCCGGCCATGGCGGCGATATCATCACTGCCCTCGATTTTTGTCCGGTACCGGCGGATCGGCGCCGCCTCCATCAAATCAAGCGCTTTCCCCGTGGACATTCCCGCCTTTATATCGATGAGCATCACGTTTGCCGAAGCGTTCTCAGCAATGAAAAATGCAGAATTTACTCCCACATTACCGCTACCGATGATCGTTACTTTTTTCATTGTCTTTCTCCTTGACTTTAACCCTGTTTACCAAAAGATATCCGGTGCTGATTTTATCATATCCATCCATTAGATCCCGGTCAATAAAAAAGGTTACATGTTTTGTCGGATATAAGCCTCTACCCCTCGGTCCCCTCCTCCATCACTTCGTGACCTCATCGTTACCCATAACTTTTCCAAGATAATAAGCAGTGATTTACAGCGTCCAAATCCCAATGACCCGACGGGGCCGCCGGGTCTACAAGCTTTATCACATTGATGTTGACCGCTGAAGAGAATAAGTTTTTCTGGTGAAAAACTTCGGTCTGGCATGGACCTTGCCGTGTCTGAGAAGCATAGGTCCATGCCAGCGGTTTTGAGACAATTAAAATGCCTTGTAGCCCGGCCGTCCCCGGCCGGGCATATGAAATCCATAATCATCATCAGGGTTTGTGGGTAAGGATGAGGGTTTGACTGGGGGAAGGAGGGATATAGCCCTCACCATCGGGATGACGAGACAACCATCGTGACTTTTTTCGATTACGAGCACGAGCAGAGTCGCCGGGATAAACCGGCATAGAGT
>SWBY01003324.1_pt1 | contig 19419 bp, 17 predicted proteins | sample 4693071 | NCBI WGS metagenome assembly SWBY01 (sample SAMN10267273, study PRJNA491770) | bioreactor metagenome | isolation source: DHS bioreactor inoculated with marine methane seep sediment | place: Japan: Omine Ridge, Nankai Trough | collected 2006-05-06 | reverse complement strand
GATACGAAAAATTTTATGTTGACCATGATCATCGCATTGATCGCAGGTACAATCGGGAATCTGCCGATGTTTGCCACCGGATTGGATGGAGACACGTTTTTTGGCACCAACTTTCCCGCGATTGTCTTTGGATCCTTAATCGTCATGTTTATTGCTCAGGGGCGATCCAAAGGGAAAGACAGTTTGTTGGTATTTATTCTGGGTGTCGTTTCTATAACCTTTATCAATCTTTTGCCGGAGTTTAAGGAATCTCAGACCCTTATACTTTCACGGGTACATCTACCGGTTTTTCTCTGGTTGTTGATGGGGCTTGCTTATCTTGGCACCGATAGCAGGAACGCTTCTTCAAGGGTGAGCTATCTCAGATTCAACGGTGAACTCCTGATGGTTTCCACACTGATTTTGATCGGTGGTTTCGTTTTCTCAGGCGTCACGCTGTTGCTGTTTGACCAGAGTGGGATTAATATCGATTGGTTGGAGAATTACTTTCCGATCTATGGTTTCATCGGCGCTGTGCTGGTGGCTGCTTTTGTCGTTGATCTGACAACGCGGAAATTCAAACCGATTACTCCAATTATCGCACGGTTGTTTGCACCTCTTTTTCTACTCGTTCTCGTTTGTTATCTGATTGCGATAATTATTCAACAGAAAACGCCATTCGAAGATAGGGAATTCCTGATCGTTTTTAACTTCCTTCTCATATTGATTCTGGGTATAACGATTTTTTCCATTACCGGAAGAAAAACGTCTGAAGAAATAACGATAAATGATTACATCAATCTGGGATTGGTCATTGTAACGGTTTTAGTGAATACAATCATTCTGTCCGCCATAATTTTTCGGCTGGTATCATACGGAATAACACCCAACCGAGTCGCCGTTTTAGGCGCCAACATACTCATCTTTATCCATTTGGCCGGGATAATTCATTACTATGCGCGATTCATTCAGGGGTCCAAACAATTCTCTTATCTGGAGCAATGGATCAGCTGCTATTTCAATGTTTACTTTCTTTGGTCCGGGTTCGTTGCGTTCGGTTTTCCGTTCTTCTTTTGGTTCAAATGAGAGGCAAGTTCATGGAACGTAAATACCGGATCGTGTCAATGGATATGAACCACATCCATGCTGGCAGTGATTCGCAAGGAGAACTTTATGAAGCTATCAAAACTGACAATGCTTTTAATTTTACTTGCCAGTTTAAGAAGTAATTATGGGCTGTTGCCAGAGGAATACGATATCGAAAAATTCAGGGAGAATTCAAACTTCCTTGAGGATCCTGTGACATTAGGAATAAGAAGTAACAATTTATTGATACTGGCCCCTGTCCAGGGCACCATGGCTTTCAGTAGTTCGAATAACCTTATAGGTCTCTACAAAAACAATAGACTCATTGACTCAATTCTACTTGGATCAATCCCTCTTGAACTGGTTTCATGGTCTCCGGCTCAAATTGAACTTAAAGTTATTGCGGAACGTGAAAAGGAATACTTTGATTTTTGGCTGACGAAAAGTAAAAATCAAAACCTCAGTGAATATAAAATGAAATACGTTTATTAATATTATTCTCATCCGGGAAACCAAATGAAACTGAATCCGGCAATCCTCGGGAGCGCACTCTGACTTGGTGTTATTGCAGTCCTTTTTGGTGTTCTGGTTTTATTTGGAACTTTGCTCCCGATTTACCTTTCTATAAAACCTCCCAACCCTTGACATGACCATAAATCTGACCCATAATAAGACTATGAAGGTGACCTTGAATATAAACGAAGTGAAAGCACATCTCTCAAGTTGCCTGGAGAAGGTCAGCAGAGGTGAAACCGTCATCGTATGCAAGCGGAACGTGCCGGTAGCAGAGATTAAGCCGATTCCAGCACCGCTTAAAAGAAAACGGCCCATCGGATTGGGTGGACGGGATTATCCTGAGTTTCATCTGACCGAAGCCTTTTTTGAACCGCTTCCCGATGAGATTGTCGCCGCATTTGACGGTGGAGACGCATGAGACTTCTTCTGGACACGTGCACGTTTCTCTGGGTGATCGAGGGAAGCAAGTCTCTGAGTTCCACCGCCATTGAAGCATTTTCCAGCCCGGGCAACGAAGTCTATTTCAGCGCTGTATCGTCCTGGGAAATCAATGTGAAGTATCGCCTGGGCAAACTGGTACTGCCGTTTCCGCCGGATCAGTTCATTCCAAAAGAGCGAGAACGGCATTATGTGGCGTCGCTGGATTTAACGGTGGCGGATACCCTGCACTTGCATAAACTGCCGGTTTCCCACAAAGATCCGTTTGATCGCATGCTTGTCTGCCAGGCCATTGAGCAGTCCCTTACGATTCTGACTCCGGATCCGCTGATCCAACAGTATCCGGTGCGGTGTCTGTGGTAGTGTGGAAAGAGCTATCACGTAATTTTAACGGGTTTCAGTAGCGGATATTGATTGTCCGGGAGTTGCACCTGCTATCCGCAACTCAATTTTGGGAATTAGAGTTTCCACAAATTCACACACGCTTCACAGTAAATTCATACTGTGTTCATTTTCCAATCCTAAATTCAAAATGAAAGCAGCGCCGATCCGGCAAACAGTGAAGACGACAACCGTCATTATGTCAAAGGAGCTTGGAATTGCAGATATGAATACAATTATAGGCGGTACGGTTTTTGGGATCATCATATATTATCAGATTAGTTTACTCTTCCAGTGGCTTATTGGGAATGCTCTGGTTTATTCTTTTTATCTTGTTCTTCTTGTGAGGCGTGGGAAGGCAAATCTGCGATACCCGGGGCTGTGGATTCTATTTGAGTTGATCTATGGCCTAATCAATCCCATTGTTTATTTAATCTCTCTCCAGGGATTTTGCTCGAATCGTCTTCTGAATACAGTGGGTCTTCTATGCTTGTTTGGATATTGGGGAACTCGATTTTGTCTGGCCGGAAAAAGGATCCCTGACTGGCTCAGAATACTCGTCAAATGCAACATTTTTGTAAGCATGATTGTGGTATTGATTTTTACAGTGAAGGATATTGCCTATTTTTCTAAATACGTCTGGGGCTCTACACCGGGATGTAAATTTTTTGTCAGGAATTTTGATGGAAATCTGTATTTTTCGGGATCACTGCTTCTGTTTTATTTTGTTCCTCTCCTGATGCTGATCGTGCAGGCACGAAAAGCATATTCCAGCGATTACTGGCGGGGAGAGCCCTCTTATTTGCTCCTCACTGCATCGCCTTTCCAAAAATATACACTTGCAGCGTGTGTTGTTGTTGCAGGACTGTGTATTTTTCCATTTCAACGCCATTTCCAGGAAGAACAGATTAGAGGGACATTGCTTAAATACCGATCAGCAATTCATCAGGCGGGACGGCAATACAGTATTGATCCCCGGCTCATCGCCTCAGTGATTTATGTCAACCATCGCTATTACATTTCACCTTCCCGGCATCATCTTGAGAACGTAATCATGGATATCTGGCTGGCTGATGAGACAAGTCACTCCGGGTTGTCGGAAAGTATGGATATTTCCATAGGACTGGCTCAGATTAAACCGGTCACAGCCATTACCGCGATCATTATTCCCTGTTGGAATACAAGTGAATCCTGTTACAGTAAACATGCTCGGGATGTCCCCTATACGATTCGGGAAAACTGGGTGTTGACGCCCCCGATCAGAGCCATTTCGCCGATGCCATTCTCCGAATTTAGAAAGCAGAAACTCGTTGCTGATCTGTTGATTCCGGAGAAAAGTATCGAGTATTGCGCGTATATCCTTTCATTGTATGCAATTCAATGGGAAACAATCTGTCCGGAATGGTCCATTCGGGATCGGCCTGAGATTCTGGCGACTCTCTATCAGATCGGATTTGAACGTTCCCATCCCAAATCGCATCCGCGGGCAAACACATTCGGTAAACGTGTGCAACAAATCCATGAAACAGAGTGGATACAACTCAATTTTAAGGAGAATTTTTATGAACCTTTTCAAAACCCTGCTCCAAGACCGAACCACCTTCATCCGGGAAATCGAGGACGGTAAAAATCTCCCTCAGAAAATCAGACAGCTTGCGACGCTGAGTTTTATCCTGTTCTTCCTGTTCGGAAATCTCCTGGGGATTTCCAACAGCTGGCTTCAGGCCCTGTCTTCCGGGATAAAGCTTCCCCTATTGTATCTTCTGACTCTGATGATCTGCATTCCCACGTTTTTTATCTTCAACAGTATCATGGGAGCCCGGCAATCGTTACTGCAACTTGTCTGTTATTTTCTGAGCGCCACCTGTTTTATGAGTATAATTCTGGCGGGGTTCGCTCCCATTTCGCTTTTCTTTCATCTGACATCTGATCATTATTCGTTCTACAAGCTGTTGAATGTCCTCTTTTTCATCATTTCCGGCATGGTTGGTGTCCAATTCCTATTCACTTTCTTTACTCAACAGGCATCTTTTCATGAGAATGGATCAGGATCAACGAAACGTCTTATTGTTTTATGGATGGGGCTGTATGGGTTTGTCGGCTGTCAACTGGGATGGACGCTCCGGCCATTTTTCGGCGCTCCGGAACTGCCGTTTGAGATCCTTCGACGGATGGAGGGAAACTTTTTCACCAATATTCTCAAAACGCTGGAATCGATGATCTGATCGAGATAATCCTTATTCGAGAATTATATGGGAGTAAATGATTGGAACTATTTGGAAATCTCCAGGATTAAGATTTTGCGCACTATTGACCTTACCAGATACACTCAACACCATAACGCGCCAGCATGGGATCCACCGTCAGGATCGGCATCTTCATCACTATTGCCTGGGCAACAAGCATCCGGTCAAAGGGATCCCGGTGATATCGCGGCAACTGGTGAACCTGTAGTGAATGTGAGATTTGAATCGGTACGCTCTGAAATTGATTGATCCGGATCTGTTCAGGTATAAACGTATGGAGATCTTCCGACAGATCCAACCGCCCCAATCCGGCTTTGATAGCAATTTCCCAGCAAGATGCCGCGCTTAAATAGATCTCATTTTCCGGGTTTCCAATGATATCCCGTACGGGATCGGAAAGTTTTGGGTGATCCGTCACCCACCACAAAAATGCATGGGTATCCAAAAGGAACTTCATGACTCAAATGTTTCCTGCACATCCTCCGGTAACGGATCCATGAAATCGTCATGAACAACGATTTTTCCTTTTGCACTGCCGGGTGTTCGGGTCGAGGAATCCAGGGTGATGGGGATTATTTGAGCCACCGGTTTGCCGGATTTGGCGATGATGACTTCTTCACCGCACAGCACCTGAGCGATCAGTTTTGAAAAATGCGTTTTGGCTTCATGGATGTTCACCTGCATAAAAATTCCTCCTGTTTCTATTATGGACTAAGTCCACGACTAAGTCAAGAAAACAAGAATTACTGATTGACAATCAGAAGTGAGCAATTGACAATTAAAACATGAATACCACGCAACACCAACCCGTCAAGCGCACCGCATTCTTCCGGTTTTATGAAGAGTTGAACGATTTTTTACCAGGTGAAAAACGAAAAAAAATGTTTTCTCATGAATTCAGAGGCAAATCCGGCATAAAGGACATCATTGAATCCCTGGGACCGCCCCATACGGCCATTGATTTAATACTGGTGGATGGCGTTTCCGTCGGGTTCGATTTCCCGTTGCAAGGCGGTGAGCATGTCTCGGTCTATCCGGAATTTGAAGCACTGGATATCACACCCCTGGTCCGTCTTCGATCGAGCCCTCTGCGTAACCCGAAGTTCATCGCGGATACCAACCTGGGTAAACTGGCGAAAAAACTGAGATTACTCGGGATAGACACCCTGTACAGGAACGACACCAGGAACAGTGTCCTTATCGCGTTGTCTTTAAAGGAAAAGCGCACCATCCTCACCCGGGACAGAAGTATCCTGAAACATTCGGTTGTCACCCACGGTTACTGGGTGCGTCAAAATCATCCGGCAGAGCAGATCAAGGAGGTAATCCGGCGGTTTCAACTGGAGAGCAGCCTGAACCTGTTCAGCCGGTGTTCGATTTGCAACGCGGTGCTGTATCCCGTTGAAAAATCAGAGATAAAGGATCGGGTTCCTCCGAATTCATGGATTCATTGCGAACATTTTTCGGAATGCCGGTGCTGCCGCAAGATCTATTGGCGAGGATCCCATTATGACAGGATCTGTGAATGGATCGACGAATTGAGTCGTCTCGATTAAAGGAATCGAGGCGGTTGTCACATGATCTTATAATCGGTATATTTTGTAACAGGGGAGATTGGCATATGAAAATAAAAAGGATCTTAGTTTTAGCCCTGTTCATCATTACGTTGTCCGGCCGGACGGTCTGGTGCAGCGATATCTATGTGAACCGATTTACCGGCGATGATACTTTCTCCGGCGAATCATGGGATACCGCCAAAGCGACCATCGGTGCTGCCATTGATACGGCGGGTCGGGATGATGTCATCCGGATATCCGAGGGGATTTATAGGGAAACCCTGATTCTGAATTCTCACATGACCCTGGTGGGGGGATACCGGATGGATGGATTAAAATGGTCTCCCACTGAGTATCAGACCATTCTGGATGCCGAAAGCACCGGCAGAAATATTTTACTCGCAGATTTCACCCGGGTGGAGGGGTTGCGTATCCGGAACGGTTTCACGGATAACGGTGGTGGCGGGTTGTCCGGATACAGCGTCCAGGCAGAGGTTGTTTCGTGTCATTTTGAAAACTGTATGGCCGCGGTTGATCTTCCCTATGGCGGGGGCGCTGCCTACGTCAGTTACTCCACAGTGGAATTCCGGGACTGCACCTTTGAAAACAACCGGTTGATACCCTCAGGTTCCGGATCGGAGACGCGTTATCTTAACGGGGGAGCGCTCTACTCCTGGAACAGTGACACCCTGGTCAATCATTGCCGGTTTGATAACAATGGCGGTGATTACACGGACCCGCTTAATATGGTCAAGGGCGGTGCTATTTTTGTGATCGGCGGTGATATCCGGGTGATTTCTTCTGAATTTGAGAATAACTTTGCCACATACGCCGGAGCGCTGGGCTGGTGGAATTATGCCACGGGCCATGTTGACGACTGCCGGTTTACCAATAATTATGCCCGGACCGGCGCTGGAGCGATCATGGTGATTTTTTCTGAGGCTGAACCACAGCCGGGCTGGAATATTATTCGCAACACATCGTTTGAACACAACACCAGTCTGGATGCTTCCGCCATGCTGCTCCTTAGAAACAGCCGGACCCGGATCACCAACTGCCGGATAACGGAAAATTTTTCGGAACATCGCGGCGCCGGGATTTATGTGGCTTTTGATTCCCGGGTGGATGCCCGGAATCTCACCCTTGCGGATAATTATCTTACCCAGTCAGACGCATCCAATGGTGCTGCCATCTATATCGGGGATGGCGGTGAACTGAATCTTGTCAACAGTATTGTCGCCGGTAACCATCCAGCAGAAGCGGTATTTGTTCACGAAAATGTTACGGATGATGATGTGAGTATTACCTTTTGTGATTTTCACGGTAATACCGACGATATCACGGGGTACGGCATCGATATCACCCGGCAGGGATACAATATGTTTAACGATCCGGTGTTTGTGGATGGGTACTGCCTGAGTGAACCCTCCACCGGTGATGCGGACCAGGCAGCAGCCGGTCGGTCGCCGTGTATAGATGCGGGTGATACAGGTACCGGCACCGATTATCTCAGTGCCGGGTCCACCCGGACGGATGGGGGAGTTGATCAGGGGATTATGGATATGGGATATCATGATTTGACCCGGATTCCCTTTGTCATTGACCCTTATCCCGCACCCGGCCAGTCCAACCTGCCCCAGGATATCACCCTGTCTTTTACGGTGCTGGACTTTCAGGATGATCTCATCCCTGAAAGTGTAACTCTCCTTGTCAACGGCAGTGAAAGACCAGTGAATATTGTCCCGGTGGTCAATGGGGTGAACGTCGCCTGTGATACCTCAGAGAAATTCCGGCACTGCGAAACCGTTTCCGTTGAAATCCGGGGACGGGACCGGGAAAACAACGCCATCAGCAATGGGGAATACACCTTTCTCATCAGTGGATGTTCCCAGGCGGAGATTATGCCCATTGATCTCAAGCTTCACCTGAATCAGGATCTGTTTCTGACCGGTCATCGCCTCTATCTGACCTGCGATACCAAAAATATGACCAATGATTTCAAAGTAGGGGATATGTACTGTCTTCTGGAAGCCGCCGGTGTATTCTTTTTCTATCCCACCTGGTCGGATCAGGTTCAATCCCATGAACTCCGGCTGGATGGCAACGAATTTGTCCGCACTGACATTATTGATATCCCCGAGCTGCCGGATGTGAATTCCGGTGGGAACACGTTCTATTTTTATGCCGCCGTTACGGAACCCGGAACATTTTCGTTTATGAGTGATCCCGGTGTGTCTGCGTTCCGGTTCCAGTAGGACCGAACCCCCTTGAAAAGGGTCAGGGGTTACATGTCAGCGGTAAAATGCTTTTCCAACTTTTTTCCGCTTCCGCCCTCATCCGCTTTTGTCAGCATTGGAAGGCCGGACACAGAAACCATCGTTTCATCATGCTGGTCTGCCGGCCTCCAAACGCAACAAACCCGTTTCTCCCTCTGAGAAAACCCTGAGTTGGTCGATTCTGCGATGTTTGAACCAGCCTCGGTCTTATGAATGGACCGTAAACCCGCAAACAATACGGTTTCCTTCCATTCAGGAATCTCTCAGGGAGAGAAGCATTCCGTGGGAGAACATTGTAGCGGTATCGGGTGAAGTTTTGTTCACGAAACGCTCTTCAATAAGTTTCCGAATACGAAAACTTTGGTGTAAGGGCCGTCAGCGGCTTTTACGAAGATTCCATTTGAATGCCCCGTCTGGAAGGGCGGGGATGAAAAATGGTTATGTGCGAGGGCGGTGAAGTTTCCGATGGAAAACTGGAATTAAATGATGCCGGTCAAACGAGTGATGATGAATGGCATCGAATTCCGGAAAGATATGGTTGTGTGATCCTTGACACATACCAGGTCATGCCGAATATTTACACGGAATCCTGCCGATTATATTCCTGGAAAATGGCGGCAGGAAATCATCGATTCCGGGACTGTAGGGACGGGTCTCGTGCCCGTCCTCAATGAGGTTGATACACCATCTTTTGAAACCTTGAATGATGGTATTGCCGCATCCAAAAGGATGGGCATAAAACCCATCCCTACGCCGTTTAGCGTTATATAGGATATCACATGGAACAGAATGGAAAACCTGAGCAAGTGGAATTATTTTGAAAGCCCCGCCTGGAAGGGCGGGGTTCTTTACTTTATCGCTTCCCCTCTCAATAACTTTATCCGCTTCCTCCCTCATTCGGGTTTGTAAGCATTCGGATAGCCGAACCCGGAACCAACGTTTCATTTCATGGATCTGCCGGCTTCCAAACGCTACAAACCCGTTTCTCCCTCCGAGAAAACCCTGAATTTAATTATTCTGCGATGCTTGATCCAGCCTGGTTTCATGGGTCGACCTGAACCCTCAAACAATTTGGTTTCTTCCCATTCAGGAACTTCTCCTGGGCGAGTGAGGGCCGTCAGCGGCTAGTACTGCCTTGAACCTTCCGATCCGATCGAATCGCAAAAGCGGCGGTCAGCCCGAACAGTGCCGGGATACAGGGGAGAGACAGAAGTGAAACATCAGGCATATCACGCATCAGAAAAGTGGCGGCTGTGCAGAAAGCGAAAATTGCTGAACTGCCCCACACGGCCTTTAAGATGGGTTTCGTTTTGATTGCTCGGGTCAGGTGTTCCATTTTTTTCATGATTAAATCCTCCATTCGCAATTTGATATTGAAAGATCCGTGCCAACCGGCGGGTTACCGGTGTAAGATCCCGTATAATATATGTAACAATCGCAAATAGAGGGATGGATAGGCTCGTGGATAAACGTGTTTGCAAAGACATATTGCGTATACTCCCATACATTTTACGAATACCCGACAGTGCGACGGGGGGATTTTTTGGATCTTGACAGGGATGACAAGAGGCATTATTTATAGATTTAGGAATTGCTAAATTGCTTAAGGAGGACGCTCCGTGCCCAGAGAAATTTCCCGGATTCATGCCAATGTCTGCCAGGTCTTTGCTAATCCCTACCGGATTGAAATTATTGAAGCACTGGTCAAATCAGAACACACCACGGATGCCCTGGCTAAACTCATCGGTACATCCCCATCCAACATCTCACAGCATCTCAAGATGATGCGGGATCGCCAGGTGGTGGTGAGTGATCGCCGGGGACTCAATGTGTTCCACCGTCTGATGAACGACAAACTCAAGGATCTGTTTCTTATGGAGCGGGAATTACTGAGAGAACTCATGGATCGGGCGGCGGACATCATTGAGACCGAGGCAAACTTCAAAGCCCTTGAAGGAGAGATTAGTAAATGATGTTGTCACGACGAAAATTCTTGAAAATCTCCGGCGCCACGTTTGCAACCCTCAGTTTACCCGGATGCTCCCTGATGAAACAGGTGGGATCCGGTCATGATCCGTTGGACCCAAGGTTTGGATACGGTCTCAACCCCGAAGTGATTCCATCCTATTGCGGGATGTGTTTCTGGAAATGCGGGCTGGAAGCCCATGTTGTGGACGGAAAGATATGGAAACTCACCGGGAACCCCCGGGACCCTTTGAGCAGAGGTCGATTATGCGGTCGGGGAACTTCGGGACCGGCTCTGGTGTATGATCCGGACCGTCTTCAGTTCCCCCTGGTCCGGACCGGTGGAGCGGGGTCTCAAACCTGGAAAAAAGCCACCTGGGATCAGGCGCTGAATACAGCCTCAGAAAAACTTCAGAAAGTAATTGACACATATGGTCCGGAATCAGTGGCAGTGATGTATCACGGCAAGCCCGGTGACTGGTTTGCGCACCTCGGACATGCTCTGGGTTCGCCCAACATCGCCAAACCCAGTGATGCCCAGTGCCGGGGATCCCGGGATGTGGCGTACTGGCTGACATACGGAAAATCTCTGGGATCGCCTGAACCCCTGGACATCGAAAATTCCAAAGTGCTGGTTCTTCTGGGATGTCATCTCGGGGAAAACATGCACATGACCCAGGTCAGGGAGTTTACTCAGGTCGTGGAGAACTCCATTTCCGGCAAATCAAAGATCGTTGTTGTGGATCCCCGATTTTCAACGGCAGCCGGAAAAGCATGGCGGTATCTGCCCATTCGTCCCGGAACGGACATGGCCCTGCTCCTGGCCTGGATCCATGTCCTGCTTCATGAGGGATCTTATGAGGGGGAACTCATTGATACCCGGTACCTGGAAAAATACGCCACGGGTTTACCGGAACTGACGGAACACGTGAAACAGTATACCCCGGAATGGGCATCCCGGGAGACGGGAATTGATCCGTCCATGATCCGGGAGGTGGCTCACGAACTGGCGGATAAAGCACCCAACGTCCTGATTCATCCCGGTCGGTTCAACGCCCGGAACGGTCAGGACACCCAACGGGGCCGTGCAGGTGCTATTCTCAATGCCATTCTGGGAAGCTGGGGTCGGAAAGGCGGGTTCTTCATTGCGGATAAACCTTCGGTCCCGCCGATGCCGCACCCGCCGTACCCCCATTCCGACAAACCGGGAGCGGATGACGGAAAGTACTTCATAACCTCGAAACCACCCATGAACGAGATTGTCCGGGCGACAGCTGATGGATCGCCCTATCCCATCAAGGCCTGGATCGTTTCCGGGACCAATTTTTTCCACGCTATGGCCGATAAAAAACTGATGGAAACCGCTGTGGCCAACCTTGATGCACTCATCGTTGTGGATGTACTTCCTTCGGAACCCACCGGATATGCTGATGTGGTATTTCCGGAGGCAACATACCTGGAACGTCACGATGATATTGCCGTAAAAGGGTTCAAACCATCATACATTGCCGCGAGACAACCTGTTATTGATCCGATGTATGAGACAAAACCGGGCTGGTGGATCGCAAAGGAGTTGGGGAACCGTCTGAACGTGGGGGAGTATTTCCCGTACGAAAATGCAAAAGAGATGATCGACACGCGGCTGACACAGGCAGGAGTGGATCCGGAAGCACTCTGGAAGAGCGGTGTCCTGGAATTTGATCCCGGTCCTCTGTTCATTGAGGATGGCCGGGAACCGGTTTTCCGGACAGCCAGTGGGAAAATTGAACTGGTCAGTTCATATCTGGCTGAGGCCGGCGGTGAATCGCTCCCGGTGTATCGGCCGCAGGATCCCATCGAACCCGGTTATTTCCGGCTTCTGACCGGCCGGTCCCCCATCCATTCATTCTCCCGGACAAACAATAACTTTATTGCCACGGATCTTGAAAAAGAAAACGCACTCTGGTTGAACGCCGGTATTGCCCGGACATTGGCAATCGAATCGGGTGACAGGGTAAGGCTTGAGAACCAGGACGGGGTGAAAAGCACGTTCACGATTCCGGTCCGGGTCACCGAGAGGATCCGGCCGGATTGTGTATACATGGTTCACGGGTTTGGGTCCTGGTCGAAAAAACAGCGGCGGGCCTATGGCAGGGGCGTCAGTGATAATGAACTCCTGACGAAGGTCAGAGTGGATCCCATCATGGGAGCTACCGGGCTCTCTCTGAATGATGTCCGGTTGATTCCGGAGGAGGTACGGTCATGACACGCTTTGCCATGGTCATCGATACGCGGAAATGCGTGGGTTGTATGGATTGTGTTGTGGCCTGCCAGACAGAGAACAATACGCCGGAGGGTCTGCACCGGGACTGGATCCGCACAACCACAGAAGGCACGTTCCCTGATCTCAAACACGAAATCCGGTCGGAACGGTGCCATCACTGTCACAAAACCCCCTGTGTTGCCGGCTGTCCCACCGGCGCCAGTCACGTGGGGTTTGGTGGCGCGGTCCTGGTGACACCGGCAAAGTGCACAGGGTGCAAAGCCTGTATTGCGTCATGTCCCTATAATGCCCGGTACATGCATCCCCGGGGTTATGTGGATAAATGCACGTTCTGCGCGCATCGGACACCCACCGGCGGGCTGCCGGCCTGTGTGTCGGTCTGTCCCACCCAATGCCTGACTTTTGGTGACCTGAAGGATCCCTCCAGTGAAGTGAACCGGTTGATCCGGGAAAACAGAGTCAAGCAAATCAACACGTACGCGGGAACAAAACCGCAACTATATTTTATCAGTTAGGAGATTGTCATGGTTGAGATGCTTCTGACACGACATAATCACCTTATCGATCCCCACCTGGAAATCTGGGAATGGCAGATTCCGGTCTATATTTTTCTGGGAGGCCTTTCTGCCGGTTTGATTATTCTTTCATCCGTTATCCGTATTCTGGGTAAAGGGGAAATGTTTTCACGGAGTATGCGTTGGGGCGCCTTTCTTGCCCCGGCCATTATCACTGTGGGCATGGGAATGCTCTTTCTGGATCTCGGATACAAATTCCATGTATTCCGGTTTTATATGAAGTTCAATCCGACATCCGCCATGTCATGGGGTTCATGGATACTCCTTCTGATCTATCCGTTCAATCTGCTTTTTCTGGCGGATGTGTGGAAAGTGCCCTCCCTGATACCACCGAAAATTCTTCCGGCGGATTCCACAAAAATGATTCAGGATTTCTTCCAACGGCATCATCAGACCATCGCCAAAGTTAATCTGGCACTGGGAATTGCTCTGGGTATTTACACCGGCGTTCTCCTGTCCAGTTTCGTAGCCATGCATCTCTGGAACTCCGGACTTCTGGGACCTCTTTTCCTGTTCTCCGGAATGTCGTCAGCGGTGGCACTTTGTATTCTCATGGAGAAAACACCGGAAGCCCGGCATGCACTGGTGAGAGTGGACAAATATCTTATTGTCGGTGAGCTTTTACTCATTGTACTCCTGCTGATTGATCTCACATCGGGCTGTCAGATGAGTAAATGTGCGGCCCGGTTCCTGATGATCGACCGGTTCGCGGTATTTTTCTGGGTAATCGTTGTCGGGCTTGGGCTGGTCTTTCCGTTGATAGCTGAAGTGATCTCCACGATCCGGAAGGAACATCGCGCCTGGTGGGTAGCGCCGGTGATGGTGATCACAGGCAGTCTGGCACTCCGGTTTTTGTTTATTATTGTGGGTCAGGTAGTGACCTGTTTTGAAAAAGGAATTTTATAAAGGAAATGGGCATGAACAAGTCATTGGAAAAACCATATTTAAACCCGTACATTGCGGGCATTCTTCTGGGATGCGTCTTATTGACGTCATTCTTTATCACTGGAAAAGGTTTTGGCGCCTCAGGCGCTTTCAACAAGATTGTTGCCCAGGCGATGCATGTTGTTGCGCCTGCACATGTTGAAAGCAATCCGTACCTGGCGAAATATGTGGCTGAAACGGATCATCCCGATCATGCCACATGGTTGATGATCGAACTCATCGGTGTTTTGGTGGGTGGGTTTCTGTCAGGATTGTGGAGTGGCCGGTTGCGGCTGGATGTGGAGAAGGGTCCCCGAATCAGTTCAGGAGGCCGGCTCACTCTGGCGCTTCTCGGAGGTGTTTTCATCGGGTTCGCATCCCGGATGGCCCGGGGCTGCACCAGCGGTCAGGGTCTAGCCGGCGGATCCCTGCTTTCGGCGGGAAGCTGGATCTTCCTGATGTCAATCTTTGCCGGCGGTTATGCCACAGCATATATCGTCCGAAAACAATGGATTTAAGGTGAACGTCATGATGGGACCACTTGTAACAAATGGGATAATCGGACCGTTCACGGAACTGGTCTTTGCGTTTATTATCGGGATCGCATTCGGGTTTGTTCTCGAACAGGGCGGATTCTCGTCCGGCCGGAAGATCACAGGCGTATTTTACTTTCGTGATTTTGCCGTGCCCAAGGTCATGTTTACCGCCATGCTTACCGCCGGAATGGGTATCATGGTCGGTCACGGACTGGGACTGATGGATGCCACGGCGGTTTTCATGCCGCCCACATTCATCTGGGCTCACCTGCTGGGCGGTTTGCTCTTCGGCGTCGGCATGGTGGTATCCGGATACTGTCCCGGCACCGCGGTGGCGTCCAGCGCTATCGGCCGGAAAGATGCCATGATGGCCATCGTCGGCATGCTCATCGGAACAGTATTTTTCAGTGAAATCCGCACGGGCATCTCGGAATTCATGTATGCCGGCAACCTGGGTGTGATATCTCTGGGTGAGGTGTTCCATCTTCCGACAGGATTCGCATTTCTTCTGGTGGTGGCGTTTGCTCTGTGTTTTTTCATCTTCGCCAATATCATGGAAAGCAAATTCGGTGATCCATCCAAGCCCGTCCCAATGGGACCATGGAATCCCGTGACGGCAAAATGGCTCACTGCCATGCTCATTGTCCTGGCCGTGTTTATCGGGAGCGGCGCTATGACCATGGTGCCGGGAAAACCCGATCTGGATATCCCGGGCATCGGTATTTTCACGGATATTCCTGAAAATCTGGGTGCAGTGGATGCGGAATCCCTTGACCGCATGATTACGGCCGGGACCGAAACCTTCATGCTGGTGGATCTTAGAACACCCGACGTATTCAGCAAAGGCTCACTACCCGGCGCATTCAATATCCCGGCCCGGACAATTCTGGCCGGTCAGGGCCTGAACCAGATCCCCACGGACCGACCGGTGATTCTCTATGACAACAATGGCGCCATGGCGTTTCAACTCCTCCCGCTCCTCAGGTATAACGACCGGGACGTGACAGCCCTCGCAGGCGGACTCAGTGCCTGGGCACAGATGAAATCCGGCGGTACATCCGGTGAATTGAAACTGGAAACACCCTCCCGGACAGCACCGCCACCACCCGTGTCGGCTCCCGGTAAATCCGGATCCCAGGGCGGGTTCAAAGACGAAGGGTGTTAAGCCCCTACCCCTCGTTCCCCTCCCCCATCACTCCGTGACAGGGGAAAGGATGATTGCTTCTCTTGATACTGTGTTTTGTCTCGTCATTCCGGACGGGATGCGGTTTGGATCACGTGAAGTGGCAACAGGCGGAGATCCGGAATCCGGAATCTCATTCGGCGGCTGATATCAACCATTTTTACTTGATCCGAATGTGGATCCCGGCTTTCGACATGATGATTATAAATCCATAAAACTGTTACCTCGCCGGGATGACATTTGCGACCATTTTGTTGGCTACTCGTCGGGATGACTGTCATAAGAATCATTCTCGTTTTTGCCTTGTCCAGATTTGATTGCGATGCCGTGGAAACGCTATAATTGAATTGTCTCGGTGACTGCTCAGGGAAATAATCTGTTATCCCTGGATTCTCAATACGGGAGGTAATTCCATGATCAAAATGATGTCCCAACGAACCTTTCTGTGGAGCACGTTGTTGTTGCTGCTGCTTGTAACAGTCGTGACGGCGGATGAGCGAAACCCTTTCAGTTGTATCTATATCAACTATTCAGGTGACAACCCGACGAGTCAGGACACGCTCAGCTTCCTGGTCTCCTTTGATGATATCGCCTTAAACTTTGATGATGTATCCGATCTGGTCATCACGGAAACCGGTACGGTGACTCACACCGGGGCATCAGGTTTCATGGGGGGAATGAATTTCATAATCACGGTTCTGGGCGTGGAGGGTGACGGGACCCTGACATTGGCCGTCAGCACGGAATCCGATGTTCAGAACGGCTTGGGGGAACCGCTTGAGTCCAGCGTGACCAGCGAGATTGTTTACATCAACAATTCCGGCCCGGCGGTTCCGAGTGCCGGTCCTGTTGGAATCGGTCTCCTGCTGCTTTGTTCCGGAGCATTACTCCTTCGTCGAAAAGTAATAAATAAACAAAACTAAATTGTGGGTTTCGAAACCGGGTATTTGTCGAAAGCTGATAAATAATTTCGATTAGATCATATTACTAGGGATTTATCTGCATTCAATGCCGGGTTTGAAGGTCACAGGGATCTTTACCGCCCATATCCCCATTGCACAGAATCGAATTCCCCAAGGATCTCGGTCATTTCCGGATTGAGAATGCCGCCGAAGAACCACAGATCGGTCACGGTCACGGCGCCGGTGTCGGGCCATGCAGACTTCGGGATCACCTCGATGGGCGTGACACCCCGGGGAACGTCCATGACAGTTGCGTCGAAAATATTGAGGGTCCAACCGGGCCAGCACAAGAAATCGCCGTAGATCTCCAGGAAGAAAAAGACTCTCGCGTCGGCGACTGGCGTACCATCATTCCAGAGTTCGCCGGTGATCCAGAACGGATCGCCGGGCCGAACGTAGATTGGCATATCCAGGCGTACGCCGAGAGCGATTTCCGGTGTGGGTGTGGGTGTCGGCGTTTGCGTCGGCAAGGATGTGGAAGTTGGTGTTGGTGATGCGATGCAACTGTACGTAAATTCACCGTTTTCTGCACTAAAATTAGCGATACCGTCATTAAGGCTGATAAAAATCATCTGGCTGACATCATTATTGACGCATAATGGACAATTCACAAGGAATGAGAGTGTGGCGAGCACGCCTTGACTGCCGGAGGGAATTCCCGTCTCCAAAGAGAAGCCGCCTACAATAACTTCACCGGGCGCTGATTCGTTGCAATCGAACATGAACCAGCCCGGGTCCAGGTTTCCCGGTGCGCAGCCCTGATATTCGAGGACATCTGTTTCAAATCCGAAATGAAACGTGAAAACATCTACTGCTCTGGACCCATTTGACATCATAATATCGACATCGATGGTCTCACCGTCGCAGCCTGCTGTATCCGAGATCCATATAATGTTTTCGGCAGTCGGCGTTGCGGAGGGCGGTGGAGAAAATTCGGGTGTTGGCGTGGGTGATGCCAGGCAGTAATAGGTAAAACCACCGTTTTCGGTATCAAAATTGACGAGGTCGTCACCGAGACTGATGAAGATCATTTGACTGACATCATTGTTGATACATGACAGACAATTCACTCGGAATGAGAGCGTGGCGAGTACGCCATGGCTGCCGGTAGGGATTTCCACCAGATCTGCAAAGGCGCTGATAGTGACTGTGCCGGGGGAAGTTTCAGTGCATTCAAACATCATCCAGCCTGGATCCAGGTTTCCGGGTTCGCCGCTTTGAAACTCCAGGACATCCACTTCATATCCGATATCCAGAGCGATCCTGTCAATCGCAGTAAATTCATTTGATACCATGATGGAAACATTTATGATCTCACCGTTGCAGCCGGAGGAATCCGTTATCCGGATGAAGTCACCATTCGTTGGCGTTGCTGTCGGCGTGACGACGATGGACGCGTAGTGATAGCCCATATCTACCAATCCCGAATCAGTTCCGAGGTCGGTCCGGGTCGTCAAAACATTCAAGCAGACCTCACCGGTGCCGGACTCGAAACAGACTGACGGGGCAGGGACTCCGCCACTGTCCAGGCATGGGCTGTTTGCAGGTTGTCCGGCTGACGTCTGACCTAAATAATATTCCCCAAGAAGTCCATCTGTGAACAATGGATCGGAATCGATATTTCCTTCGCCTTCGATCCCGCCCTGGATGTTGCTGTGAGTGGCATCAAGCGAACCGGCCAGTCCTCCTGTATTTATCTGTTGATCAATGTTGTTCCAGACAATGGAGTTGCGGATCGTGGGCGATGCCAACCCAGCGAAAATTAATCCGACCCGATTTTCAGCGATCGTGCAATTTGAGATAACTGGATCGCCGTAATATAAATTAATCCCCACTCCAGAGTTATTAGATATCAGTGTGTTTGTTATCTGGCATTGCCCGCTTGCATGGTAGATTCCCATGCCGCCACTGTTGGAATTACCAGTGATGATGCAATCACTCACTTTTTGATTTGAACCTAATCTCAGCCTTATGCAATAAGAAGAAGATCCAATTTCCTGATCGCAACCTGTAATGGTGAGTCCGGAAATCAGCATTCCACTTTCATGATTTCCATATAACCCGGAAAATGCGCCTTCAGCATCCAGGATGGTTTCCTGTGCGGATGCACCAACTACATTCACGTAACTGACCAGGGGCAGAGGGAATCGCTCGGCGGTGGATGAGGGCGCGAACCTGCCGGGTCCGATGTGAATCGTGACAGGATTCCCTTCTGTCCCATATACGCGACTCAGGGCATGTTGAATGGTCTGAAATGCTGTATCCCAAGTCAAACCATCTCTGGCGTTGTCCCCTGTAACTGAAACGAAAACATCCTGGGTGATTGGTATGAGATTGGATGTGCAATTTGACAGATCAAAATATTCATGGGGCGAAACATAGTAATTGGATGGGTGATATCCCTCAAAAATATTATATGATGCATCTATTGCACAGGTTGATCCCTTCAAAGCAAGATCTGCACTGCCTGCAGCGCGGTTGCCGGAAAATGTATTGGCGTTCTCCAGCGAGCCACCAATCACAACCGGATTCC
>SWBY01002056.1_pt1 | contig 19425 bp, 13 predicted proteins | sample 4693071 | NCBI WGS metagenome assembly SWBY01 (sample SAMN10267273, study PRJNA491770) | bioreactor metagenome | isolation source: DHS bioreactor inoculated with marine methane seep sediment | place: Japan: Omine Ridge, Nankai Trough | collected 2006-05-06 | reverse complement strand
TGAAGGAAGCTGAAAAGAATATCAAGGCTGTCCGCCAGATGAAAAGCCTTATCGAAGGAGTGGAATGTCCGGAATGCAAAAGTCCCATGGCGGTCAGATGGGGTCGCCGCGGTCGCTTCCTTTCCTGCTCACGGTACCCGGATTGTAAAGGATTACTTCCCTATCCCCGGGACGAAAAACCCCGGCCCCAAACCAAATCCATTCCCACGGAGGCAAAATGTACGGAGTGTGAAGCACCTATGGTGTTAAAGACCGGTCGGTACGGACTGTTTTTGACATGCTCCCGATTCCCGGCCTGCAAAGGAAAGGGTATTCGCGCGGATGGACTCCCATGCAGTCAGGAAGGATGTGACGGAAAACTTGTTCAAAAACGTCGAAAAGGTGCCAGAAACTTCCATGGCTGTTCCAATTATCCTGAGTGTACGTTCATTTTCAGCAGTGTTCCGATACCGGTACCGTGTGAATCATGCGGGAATACGTATATGGGGGCAGCAGAACGGAATGGCGAGTATTTTTTAACCTGTCCGGCTTGTAACACAGAACATGTGCTCATCCCGGAAGAGAGTGATCCAGAGAATGGAACTGGCGATACAACGGTTTCTGACGTTTCTGGAAGTTGAGAAAGGCGCATCACCTCATACGGTCCGCGCCTATAAATCGGACATCCTTGCCATCGAAGCCTTTCTCAAACGTACATGCCAGTGTATTGATGAGCATGGTCTGGTATCCGAAAACCTCATTGATCGGTACGCTGTCCGATCATTTCTCAGCTATCTGCATACACACAAACTTGCTCGATCAACCATCGAGCGAAAAATGGCATCACTTAAAACTTTTTTCCAGTTCCTGGCCTCCCGGAAAATGATCAATGCCAATCCAGTGAAGTATATGGCATTGCCACGCAAGGAAAAGAGGTTACCGACATTTTTAACGGAAACAGAAGCCGACCTGCTGCTGGATCAGGTATTGGATAAAAATTCACTCCGGGACCTTCGAAATCTAGCCTTGGCAGAAATGCTGTATGGTACGGGAATTCGCGTATCTGAGTTGGTGAGTCTGGATCTTGAGGATATCGATTCCGAAGCCCGGGAAATACGTGTCCTTGGAAAAGGAGACAAAGAACGGATTGTTCCGGTTACGGAGGCCGCTCTGGAAATACTTGATTTGTATTTGGCGGCACGATCTGTGTATTACAAAAGAACATTTTGTCCGGGCGGATCAGGTCCGGTATTTATCAATTTGCGTGGCTCGCGGCTGTCAGACAGGAGTGTCAGGCGCATTCTTCGGCAGATGGGAGTGGATCAGGGGCTGTTTAAGCACGTACACCCTCATCAGATTCGCCACAGTTTTGCCACACATCTACTGAATTCCGGGGCGGATTTACGGGCGATTCAGGAACTCCTGGGGCATGCTTCCCTGGCGACGACCCAGAAATATACCCATGTCAGTCTCGAAAGATTATTGAGGATTTATTATGATAAACATCCCAAAGCAAAATAGTGACGCGGCAGAATTAACACCCCGCAAAATTGTGGCGTATCTCGATCGCTATATCATCGGTCAGGACCATGCCAAACGGTCTGTGGCCCTGGCTCTGCGCAACCGGTGGCGGCGACAGCAGCTTCCAGAGGAGATTGCCGAGGAAATCATACCGAAAAATATTCTGATCATCGGTCCAACCGGTGTGGGGAAAACAGAAATTGCACGGAGAATTGCCCGGTTGACCCGATCCCCATTCATCAAAGTGGAAGCATCCAAATTTACCGAGGTCGGATATGTTGGCCGGGATGTTGAGTCTATGGTCAGAGATCTGACAGAACTCTCTGTTAACATGGTGAAGTTGGAACACCGGGAAATTGTCCGTGCTCGAGCGGAAATCCTGGTTGAAGAACGTCTTCTGGATCTGCTTCTGCCCAGACCTGTAACACCGGTGCCGGTATCACCACCGACATATACCGGAACAGCAATCAATACCACCGCGTTGATGTCGGAAAACCAGGAAGTACCTGCCGTGGAGCAGCCGGATAACGATGCCGAAGAAAGTTACCGGAGAACCCGGGATAAGCTCAGGAAACGCCTCAAGAAGGGTGCACTGAATGAAAAAACAGTGGACTTGGAAGTTCGGGAAACCCGGGGTGGGATGATCGAAGTATTTTCATCATCGGGTATTGAGGAAATCGGGATGCAGATTAAGGATATGATGCCCGGGATGTTCAATCAAAAGAAAAAAAGACGAAAACTCACTGTCGAAGAAGCCCGGCGGATTCTTACGGAAGAGGAAGAAGAGCGCCTTGTGGATATGGATCGCATCGTTATTGATGCTATCGACCGGGTGGAAAACAGCGGGATCATTTTTATTGATGAGATCGATAAAGTGGCTGGTCGGGAAGGAGGTTCCGGACCGGATGTTTCCCGTGAAGGTGTGCAGCGGGATCTACTGCCCATTGTGGAAGGATCTACCATAAGCACTAAATATGGGATGGTTAAAAGTAACCATATTCTCTTTATCGCTGCCGGTGCCTTCTCCGTCTCAAAACCATCTGATCTGATTCCGGAACTTCAAGGCCGATTCCCGGTAAAAGTCGATGTTCACAGTCTGACCCGGGAACAGATGTGCCGTATTCTCTCTGAACCGGAAAATGCGCTGACAAAACAATACCAGGCACTGCTTTCGACAGAAGAAACAGATCTGCAGTTCGATGCTGCTTCTCTGGATGCCATTGCCGCACTTGCCGAGGAAGTCAATATGGAGAGTGAGGACATTGGTGCCAGGCGTCTGCACACCATTTTGGAACTCCTGTTGGAGGAACTTTCATATCATGCATCGGAGATGCCCGGTCAATCTGTTACAATCACCAGAGAATATGTTCACGAAAAAGTGACTACGACTCGGATTATTGAAGTGGAGAACGTTCGGAAAAAACGTCGGGTCGGTTTCAGATAGGAAGCATACCGTGAAAAAAAACTTTCTCACCGCAGCACTCATCACCGCAACTCTCATTATGGGACTCGTCAGTTGCGGTCATAAAAGCACCCTTAATCCACCACCGCCGGATCGTCTGGAAACCATTCAGATATTCAGAGCGGATCTTGAGTGTGGTACTATTGTTTTTAAATGGGCTCCGGTATTTTTTAATGATAAAGGGGAACTATTGGAAAACTCTGCGCAATATCTGCTTTTTCGCCGCCGTGGGGAGCCGGTTTCCCGCAAACTTTCCCGGGACGAGAAAGAGGAAGAGAAGGGGGAGACTGTCGATAATTCATCGGATTCCTCTGGGATGGATCATAAAACACCCACACCGGATCCGTTGTTTGCTTCGGATCAGGCATCGGCCGAACGCCAGGATGCTCCGCCAACACCGATCTCACCGGAGTATGAATATAAACTCATTGCCATCGTGGATAGTCCTGCCGGTGATATTTCTTCCGAGCAGATTGAAGGCGCCCGCATAACGTTTACAGATGACGGTGTACCGGGTTTGGCCGTGCTTCCCCGGCAGGACGGCAAATTCAGGCTCACTGAAAAATTCCCACCCGAAAAAACGGAATTGGATATCGATCTGATACCGGACACCACGTATTATTATAAAATTCAGGCCGTATCCCGGAAGGGTGTTACATCACCGGATTCCTATATCATAGAGGTGCCGTTTATTCTGATACCCAAGGCGCCGGGGGAGATTGAAGCAGATGTCGATGCACATCGTATTCTGTTGAGTTGGACACCGCCGACTATGTGCTGTGACGATTCACCGGCCACATTTCTCTCCGGATATTTTATCTCCCGTTCTGATTCCCCCAAAGAGGAATCTTTTTCCGTTATAGCCACCATCGATAATCCGGAACAGGTCGAATATGAGGATACAGCTGTTGAGCCTGACCGGGTATACTATTATCGGTTGCAGTGCTTTGTGAATCCACTGAAGGTCCCTGGAATTCTGTCGGAACCCGTGGAAGTAAATAATGCAGACCGGTTCCCTCCTGAAGCGCCGTTTAACCTGAAAACTGCTGGATCCACAATGGGTGTACACCTGACCTGGGAATCACATCGGGAACCTGATCTGTCCGGATTCCGTATATTAAGATCAGAGAGTATTGACGGGCCGTTCCTTGTGATTTCCGGAGACGGTCTTTTAAGAAATACGGTGTACACGGACCGGGCTGTGGAAAGTGAAAAATATTATGTTTATAAAGTTGTGGCAGTGGATGACTCCATGAATGCCAATGTATCGGAATCATCTGAACCCTCAACGATTATCGTCCCATAAGGAGAAAACAATGTTTAAAGGATCCATAGTTGCTCTGGTAACCCCATTCGATAACGGCGCCGTTGATGAGTCGGCATTTCGCCGATTGATACGGTATCACCTGGATGGGGGTACTGACGGTATCCTTGTATCCGGATGCACGGGTGAAGCTGCCAATCTGACCATTGATGAGGTGTTGGATATGATCCGGTGGGCTCGGGAGGAGATGACCGGATGTGACCGCAACGTAACGCTTCTGGCGGGCACCGGCACCAATTCCACTCGAACAACCCTTGAACGTACCGAAGCCGTTGAATCTTCCGGCGTTGACGGCGTCCTCCTGATCACCCCCTATTACAACAAACCGACACCGGCGGGTCAGATCGCGCATTATGCCGCTGTTGCACGAAATACACGCCTGCCAGTTATTTTATACAATGTACCGGGCAGGACCGGCGCCAACATGCTTCCGGAAACAGTGGCGGAACTCGGCCGGATTTCCAATATTGTTGCATTGAAAGAAGCCGGGGGGAACATTGATCAGGTCAGTCAGCTACGGCTTCTGTCGGATATTATAATCCTGTCTGGTGACGATACCCTGACACTTCCCATGCTCTCTGTGGGCGCACAAGGCGTCATTTCCGTGACGGCAAATATCGATCCCCGTCGAATGGCGGGTATGTGCAGAGAATGGGCTGCTGGAAATTATACTGCAGCAGAAACCTATCACCGCGAACTGTTTCTTCTATCCAAAGCGATGTTCGTGGAATCTAATCCCATGCCGGTGAAAGCAGCTCTGGCTATGATGGGGTTGATACGGAATGAATTCAGATTGCCACTGGTTCCTGTGAAACCCGAATCGGAACCAACGATTCGTGAAGCACTGATAACAGCGGGGTTATTGGAGAACAAATTATGATACCTGTGATTGTCTGGGGCGCCGGTGGACGAATGGGCCAGCGGCTGATTCGATTGATTATTGAATCAGATGATTTGAATCTCGTGGATACAATCGATGTACCTGACCACAGCGGATTTGGTCTGGATACCGGTCGGTTTCATAACCTGGGAAATCTGGGGATTACTCTGAAATCCCGACCGGGTCGGCAGTCTGTGCCTGGAGTTGTTCTGGATTTATCCCTGCCCGGGGGTACCGCAGAAGCCATTCATTGGGCTGAAGAACATGGATGGGCTTTAGTATCCGGGACCACCGGACTTTCCCCCGATGAAATCGATGAGATTGAATCCGCGTCTAAAAGCATTCCCGTGCTCCATGCGCCAAACTTCAGTATCGGTATTCAACTTTTGTTTGATCTTGTCAGCCGGTCCGCCCGCGCATTACCGGAAGAATTTCATGTGTCCATCACTGAATGGCATCACCACGCCAAAGTGGACCGACCCAGCGGGACCGCTCGTGAGTTCGAGCATCTCATTACGAAGAACAGCCCGGTTGCTCGGACTATGGATTCTGCCGCACTTCGCATCAGTAATATTACGGGAGAACATTGTATCCGGTTTCGATCCAACACGGAAGAAATCGTGTTTTCTCACGTGGCACTGGACCGTGACGTCTTTGCCGTGGGCGCACTCCAGGCCGTCCGCTGGATTTTTAAACAGGGTCCCGGGTCATACGCCATGACTGATGTTCTGGATCTCTGATGAAACGGTTTTGGTATCTTTTTTATGTTGCCTGGATCGTAATTCCGGGATTCGTTTTGAATGGTGTTTTTGCCGATTCTGTGGATATTCCCGGAGATCCTGAGATTCTACCCGTTCAGGAAATTCGATCCGGTATGATGGGATATGGTGTGTCCCGGTTCCAGGACAATCAAATGGAGCGTATGAGTGTTGAGATTCTGGGTGTTATTGAAAATGGCACACCGGAATCCAGCATGATTTTGGGCCGGGTCACCGGCAATGCCGTGGATCGAGGTGGCATAATGTCCGGGATGAGTGGTTCACCGGTCTACATCAACGGCAAACTCGCCGGTGCAATGGCATACTCATTTCCATTTGCCCGGGAATCTATTTGCGGCATTACACCTATGACTGCCATGGATAAATTATGGAAACCCGTAGAAGTGGCTTCTAAGGTTTTGAATCGGGTGCTGCGCCATCCCGGCCAACTGTTCAAGGCGCCCGGTGATGCATTCCGGAACGTAATGGCACCCATTGACATACCCATGGTCTGTACCGGTATGGCGCCGGATATGGTGAACCAGCTCCGCAACTGGAGCACAGATGGCGGACTGATGCCGGTCTCCGGTGGCATCGTCGGCGAAACAGCAGTATCACCGGTTGATTTTCAACCCGGCGATGCCGTGGGAGTGCTCTTTGCTGATGGCGATATTCGCATGGCAGGTATGGGGACGGTAACGGCAGTCGAAGGTAACCGGCTGCTGGCGTTCGGTCATCCCCTGTTTAACCTTGGTCGATGTGAACTTCCCATGATTGCCGGAGAAGTGGTGTCATTTATTCCCAGCCTTGCACAATCCTTTAAACTGATTAATTCCGGCCGTCTCGCCGGTACCGTGGTGAATGATGGTGACCCGGGAATTGCCGGCATCATCGGAACCGCTCCACCACTGACACTGATCCGGTTTTCTTTGCGGAACTCCCAGGGCATTGATTCAGAATATCAGTTTCGGGTGATTCGCCATCCGGATTATACACCGGCGTTTGCCGCAATGGGTCTCGCCGGAATCATGTCCAATACCACACCGCCTGCCGGGGATCGTACCTATCGGTTTACGGTGAAAGCCCGGCTGGATAACGGACATGAATTGGAATACCGGTACATGACGGGTTCCGCCGGACTTACCTATGAGGATTGTTATACCGCCATCTCACGGATTACAAGTGTTCTCAGTAATCCATTTGAAACTATCAGTGTGACGAAGATGGATGTTACCTGTGAGGTGACAACGGAACTGGAAATTGCAGCACTGGAATCCGTCCGTGTGATTTCTCCGGGAATTACTCCCGGCAGCAAACTGGCTCTTGTATTAAATCTGAAGGGGTATCGGTCAGGCGCCCATTCCCGTCGCATTACCCTTGAAGTGCCTGAATCGGTTCAGCCGGGTAAATATGTCGTAGAAGTTCTGGATGCGGAAGATTATCGGAAGTGGCAGTCGTCCCGGACGCTTCCGGACCATGAATACAATACGTTTGAAGAATATCTGGACAATTTGAGTCACCAGACGGTCAATGATGAGTTCCATGTTATGCTCCGGGCGTTATCTAAGGATGTTGTCACAGGTGGTGCTGTTCTTCGGAATTCACCGCCGACATTACAGTCACTCATGAGTCTTCCTGAATCCGGCGCTGAGATACGGGCCGGTACCAAAGTGCTATCAGATAAGACCGTGCAGTTTCCTTTTCAAGTCATTGGCAGTCAGCGACTGAATGTCGTCGTCTATTCCGGTGTTCCAGGGAGATAAACCCACATGAAACAGTTATCTGCAGCTCTCGTTTTCATTCTTTGCATCTCGTCAGCACCCTGTTTTGCCGGAGGTACGGAGATCATCTCGTTTAGTTCCCGGGAGGATTTTGCCGATGGTGTTCTGAAAGGTGTGTCCATTTCCCAGGACGGACGGATTCATCTGGCCGGATCCTTGTCAGAATTATGGCAGGATGAAAATGAGACAATGGTGCTGGATATAGCAGTAGAATCCGGTGGGTCCCTTCTTGTCGGTACCGCAAACGAAGGCAAAATTTTCAGAATCAAAAAAACCGGTGAAGTGGAGTTATTGCTTGATTCCCCAGAAATTGCAGTGCTTTCCATTTTGGCAGGACACGGAAAAGTGGCTTATGCGGGCACTGCCCCTGATGGCCTGATTTACGCATTGGAACCGGGGAAAACTCCTCGGGTCATGGCGAGAACCGGCAGCCGCTACGTATGGGATCTGGAAAGTGACGGCAAAGGCAATATCTGGGCAGTTACCGGCGACCCGGCCCGGGTGATCCGGTATGCTGTATCCGGTGAAGAGACCCTTTCTTTGGAGATTGAAGCCGAGCATATTCGCACGGCCGCAATCAATGGGTCAGTCTGCTGGGTAGGCACTGCCAATCCCGCATCAATTTATCGGATCGATGGTGAAGATCTTCAGCTTGTTCACAGTGGAAAAGAAGCTGAAATCAGCAGTATTGCTGTGGATTCAAGTGGCATTGTCTGGTTTTCAGCCGTGTCCTCACCGGCCATCAGCGGCGCTGAAATCCGGCCCGGTATGGCGCTGAAACCCTATGAAAATGATCCCAAAAATGGCGAATACAGTTTTCTATACCGGATTTCCCGGAATGGTGTGGTGGAACAGTGGTGGAGCACCCGGGCAATTCCCATCTTCAGCCTGCAGGCCGACGATGATGCACTTGTGGTGGCATGCGGGGGCCAGGGTTATCTCTTCAGAATTGATGGTCCCGATCAGGCAACGCTGCTGGGAATGCTGGATGGGCAGCCAATCACCAGTATTTATTCTGTCGAATCAAAACTCTATTGTGGTACCGGATCCGGTGCCGGAGTGATGGTTCTGGAAAAAGAACCGGTATCCTCAGGCTCCTATGAATCCCGTGTCTTTGACTGTCAGGTGGTTTCTGTGTTCGGGAAGATGAATATTACAGGCACGTATGATTTCACAGGATCGCTCCGGATTGAATCTCGATCGGGGAATAGTGAGGAGCCTGATGATTTGTGGTCTGAGTGGGCATCGGTGACCCCGGATGATTCCGGTATGCAGGTGGCGAGTCCATCTGCACGGTTTATCCAGTGGCGGGTACATTTGACTGCTTCAAAAACGGTGCCGGTGCCGACTATTGACGGCGTCGAGCTGGCCATTGTCCGTCCCAACCGGTCACCGCGATTCAAAGCTCTCACGGTTTATCCCGTGAGTAAAGGTGTGCTGATGGATCAGATGGGCGGTGGAAAATTGTACCGTCAGGAATTTGCTGATGGGACCCGGTTTGATTATGTGATTCGTAATACCGCCGGTAATGGCCTGCCCAAGGGCAGATGGTTTAAACTCAGGGGTATGCGTACCGCACAATGGTCCGTCCGGGATCCTGATAATGACATACTTACCCATGAAATCGCCATTCGACCTGTGAAAGCACGGAATTGGGTTATTCTGGAACGTGCGTATCAGAATCCGATTTTCTCCTTTGACAGCACCGCTTTCCCCGATGGGGAATACATGTTGCGGGTCACGGTGTCTGATGATAAATCAAATCCGGTGGGTCACAGTCTCCGGGCTCAGCGTATCAGTCAGGTCTTCCAGATCGATAATTCACCCCCGGAAATACACCGGTTCACAGTAACGCCCGCTAAATCCCCGGGATCGGTGAGAATATCCGGTGAAGTCAGAGACAAAATTTCACGGATTCACATGCTGGAATATTCTGTTGATTCTGACCAATGGTTCTCCTTTGTGGGTGAAGATGGTATCCTCGATTCGTCAATTGAGACTTTTAATCTGAGTATTAAACTGGACGAAATACCGGTTCAGGTTTTTTTACGAGCGACTGATCTTCAGGAAAATGTTGCAACATCTGCAGCAACGTTATAAAAATATGATATTATTGAACTCTTAAAACCGAAATAAGGAGCAAATACAATGAAAAAATCAGTGTTTTTATTGAGTGTGGCCTGTATGGCCCTCATGATGTTGCCATCTGCTTTTGCAGATCTCTATTGGGAATCGGAAGTCATCGCCCTGACGATGGAACCCAAAATTAATAAAACTTACCAGACGGATTATGCTGTGCGGATCGAATCCGGTAATGATATCACCATCGCCAACTACAAAGCTGGCGTAATATTGAGTCTGGATATGGCTAACAAGACGTATACTGAGATGAAGTTCGATGAGATTTTCGAAGGTGAGTCAGAGGAAAACAAAGCCATGGCCGAACAGATGGCGAATATGCTTGAGCAGATGATGAAAAGCATGACCGTTGAAAGAACCAAGGAAACGAAGAAGATCAACGGTTATAATTGTACCAAATGCAATGTCACCATGATGGGTATGGCGTCTGAATACTGGGTCACTTCGGAAATCAAAGAGTTTTCACGGTTGACAAAAGCAGCCAAAAAATATGCGGATATTTTTAAGAAAAATCAAAAACTTGCCTCAATATTCAGCCAGTCAGAGATGTTTGAAAAACTCGGTGGATTTCCCATGATGACAAGCACAGCATTCGGCGGCATGAAATCAACTAGTGAAGTGAAAGAGATCGTAGTTAAAGAACTGAAAACCAGCCTGTTTGAACCACCTGCCGGTTATGCCAAGGTGAAAGCTCACTAGGATTCGACTGTTGATACTTAATCTTCGTTCCTGAAGATGCGATGGAACAGGTCGTCGATGGCTTTGTTTGCATCATTCTGAAGCCGTGAAAACTGGTTCAGCAGGTATCTGCCTTCCTCAGTCAGTTGAGACCCGCCCCGGCGGTTTGCTGTCCGGTTTTCAACCAATTTGAAACCAAGCCGCTTTTCGGTATCACGAATCTTGCCCCACAGTGTTCGAAAAGACATACCCAATTCTGTGGCGGCTTTATTCATCGAACCGGTTTTATCGATGATTTCAAGAATGCAGTGGCGACCGCCACCGAATAGAACTCCGCCATGAATGTCCTCAATCCATATTTTACTCCGGGGCCGGAGATTCCCGATTAGATCTGTTTTCACACGCTCATTATGGCAGAGCCGGAATTGTCTGGCAAGCCGGACGGAAAACTTTCATCCGTTTAAAGAACAGGTTGAGGCAATGTTCCAGCTTTCATATACTATGGGTACGTTGTGTGGTGGATCGGTGGATTCGGAGGAATGATATGGCGGAATTAAGAAGAAACCTTCTCACCCGGAAATGGATCGTGTTTAATAGTGAAGCCATGGATTTTGACACTCTGGTTTCAGCACGGGATACAGATGATGGAATAGAGTCTCGATTTCCTGAAGATCGCGGTGAATGCCCATTTTGTCCGGAGACGATACCGGATGATTCACGGGAAATCCTGGCCCGGGCAGGAGGGGAAATCATTCGATTCGGTCAGACTGTCTCCCATAATAATTGGGATACCCTGGTCCTGGCGGCGGATCCCCACATGTTCAAGATTGAAGATAATCTGGGGCGGAAAAGCGTGCGGTTGTACGATGTTATGGGTTCCAGAGGTGCTCACGAAACTATCATTATCAGCCGTCGTCATGATGCGGCCTTGTGGGATCTGGACGCAGAGGAGATCCTATGGGGTTTGGAACTGATGCGTTTGCGTATGTTGGATCTTAATACAGACAACCGGTTGGGTCATCCCGGCGCATGGATGGTTTTTGGACAGGAAGAAGGTGCACCCTGGAGTCATTCTGTACTGGATCTGGTAAAAATGCCTTTTATTCCGGAAAGGGTTCAACAGGAATTATCGGGTGCTCGGGAATGGTATCATGTTAAGCAGCGCTGTCTGTTTTGCGATATGTATGAGGAGGAGTTAACTGCCCGGAACCGGGGCCGGCCATACCGCTTGATTGATGAGAATACCGGGTCGGCAGCTTTCATTCCGTTCTTTGCCGGGTTTCCATTTGAGGTATGGATTCAGCCGGTGAATCATTACAGTGGATTTTTATCCCTGCCGGAAGTGGTGAGAGCAGATGTGGCTACCATGTTAAGTCAGGTTATGAAAAGGTTACGCATCGCTCTGGGACCTATTCCATACTCAATTTCCTTTATGGATGCGCCCAACCCGCATTGGGGTGTTCATCGAGGATTCTGGAAGACGCTGGAAAATGACTGGCACTGGCGGATTCGAATTATACCGCACACATGCCGTATGGAGTGCCGGTTGGAATCATTTTATCGGGGTACAGGGACGCTGGTTAATCCGCTACTACCGGAGGATGCAGCAACGTATCTTCGCAGCATCAATTTATAAACTTCTGTTGATTACTTATCAGATTCTGTTGATTTCGTGAGTTTTCCAAGATCCAGACCCTTGAGTTTCAAAAGGTCACCGAGAGTTGCAACGGGTCGGGGTGAGGTCTGATGGTTGTTTTTACCGGTTTTCTGAAAATCCCTTTTCCGATCACTTTTCCGTCGCGGCCTCTCGCGTTCCCGATCTTTCTGAAACCCATCCGGTCTTCCCGGTCTTCCCGGTCTCCGGTGCTCTTCCCGTCGCCTGTCACCGGATTCCCCTGGAGTTGGCTGTGATTTTCTTGGTGGTCGAGGTGGCCGGGAAGGTCGTACTGGTTTTTCTTCCGGGGGTGGGAATCCGCGGGGGAACTTCTGCTTAATAAATGTATCCAGTGAATCCAGATTTTTCCTGGCTTTTTCCTGCATGGCGGGATCTTCATCAGAAGCCACTTTTTCCCAGACGGATTTGGCCAGATCATAATCACCGGAAATCCGATAGGCACTGCCCAACCATAATCTGGCGTGGTTGTGGAGATTGGATTTTTCTTTAGCGGCAGCTCGTTCCAGCAGAGGTATTGCACGTCTTGCCACGCCGGCGCGAACACCAAGTCGGCCCACAAGATATTCCATCATGGGCGGGGGGGATTCGGCTGTACCCAACCATGTCACGTTGTCATCATACACTCTATTCTGAATTTTCTTGTCAATTTTCCGTGCGGCCATGCCCAGAACGGTTTTCCGCATCTCGACATTATCAGGATTTTCTTCCAGAAACTTCATCCCGAGTATGACCGCATGGGTCATAACATTCGTCTGACCTGACCGATCTGCTACGGACATGAACTTCTCCAGGATTGCTTTCTCGTGAACATGAAATTCGAGCCATTTAAAAACACTAATCATGGCGGTTTTCAATAAAGACGGCTCTCCTGACCTGCCTGCAAGAAAGAGCAGGGATCGGATGGTGTCCCGATCCGGTTCATGTGTTTTCAGCCAGGATAAGGCGACGTGGCAGGCACGTACAATGATCTTTTTATCGTTTCGCTGCTCAGCTTTTCTGAAATAGAGGCTGCGAACCGCTTTGTTGTTGCCGCGAGCATCTATCCAGACAGCGGTTTTTTCCAGAACACGATCCAGAAGATTTCGATTGTTCAGAATGTCGGCAAGCTCCAGGAATCCTTTCCGAAGCGGTCCCTCTTCCGGGTGCTGATCCAGCCATTCATTCAGCGGTTCCATGATCTGACGCTTCAACCCGTCATCTCCCTCCTTGATGACATAATCAAGGAAAGCACGGCGGACCACGCGATCGTCTGGGGTTGTTTCAAGCCATGAACGGGTTTCCTGAATAGCACGCTCCTTTTGCTCATCGGTACCACGATGCCACACTAGATGCAGGTAAGCAGCTACAGCATATCCCTCATCGGGTGCACGGGCAGCCGCCGTTCGTGCATCTTCCACCGCCTGTTGACGCCGTTCATTGGAAAGATGATCACCCAGATATTTAAGGAGGAATTTAAAAGCAACCCGGTCCAGAGATGGGATTGCCACATTTAGTGATTTAAGCGTTTCTGTATCCTCAATACCTCCCAGATTATTTCTGAGAAGTGGGATCAGGGCAAGATACGAATCAACGGTACCGGCTCGAACCTGTTCAGCCAGAATATCGATAATGATTTGATCCAGGCTATCCTTATCCAGCGGATTGATCAGGCGGAACAGTTCTACGGTAAGTACACATGTGAGTGAGGACCGGTTCTCTGAAAGGAGTGTTTCCAGGTGATTGCAGACATGATCAAATACACTCTCAGGGAAATAGGGTGACAGCCGAAGATTAGTCAGAAATCGGGGTGCGAAATGGTGGAGAGATTTTTCACAGATGAACACGTTACTAATTTTGTCCAGCAGCTCAAGCGTTCCTGCTTCATCAACAGCCATTATGCGCCACAATTCCCGAACCAGTTGTTCATGCCCAAGATCAAAGACTGTCTCTGAGTCGTGGATATTCAATGAAAGGCTGCGGATGATGGGTTTATTCTGCTTATCTGAAAATTTGAGAGCTGACGTCAGTTTTTTCTCACCGTGAATTTCTTTGAGAAGGTTTTCCTGGGCCGGTATTCCAACCACCCCCAGCACGGCAATCGTCCTGCAGATCTCGGCCAGACCTTTCGTAGATCCTTCAATTAATTTCCATGTTTGTTTTACGAGATCCGGCAGGGTTGTTTCCCCTGTGGTTTTCACGTTGTGCTGAAGTGTCGAAACCTCTTCATCGTCACTCATTGATTGAATCTCAAAAACTTCAAACACGGTACGGGGAATCCGTCGGATAAGTTTCGGGTTGTATCCAAACTCCGGTGCAACAGCAATGATCGCTATTGGAATACCGCTGACCTGGGCTTCCGCCAGTTCCCTGAGATCGGGGATTGGGTCATATCCGGGTCCCCGGGGATCATCCCAGATTAAAATCAGGGGAGCATCCATGGCAGCGGCTGATGTCGCAAGGTTTTCCGCTTCGATGGCGGCACGATGCATATCCAATATTTCTACTACAGCGAAACCCTGTTCGTAAAGCCGTCTGGCGATCTGTTTAAGTAATATGCTTTTGCCGTTTCCGGAATTTCCATCAATGAAGAATACCGGCAGGAGTCCCCGACCGGAGATAACTGCAGCTCGCCTTGCCCATTTTAAAAGTGACTCAGAACAGTCAGGTCGGTCCGGATACGTGTTCTGGTTGTCCGGGAATACGTGATTCCAAGCCGGTAAGCGGGGGAAGTCCGCTGACTTATCTGATTTTTGTTTCAAAAACCGTTCATCAATTACCTGAATTCCCGGCATTTGAATATGCGCACGCCGCTGGAAATCCCGAATGAGAAGGGATGCCCGATTTCGATCAAAAAGTGAATTCAGGGTATCATCTGCCGGCGGGTGGGAAATATTATTAACCAGCGTTTCCAGAGCAAGACTGAGGTCATTGCCATCAATACCGGCTTCCTGCAGGATTTTCAGAGCATCCAGTTCTTTTCCCCACAGGGAATCATCGCCCAGACGTCCCTGTCTCCTTCGGTGATATTCCAGAGTTGTATTATTAATTACGGATTCAGCCAGTGATTCCGGATCCCGTCCGTTACTGAAAAGCTCTGGCATCTCCGTCAGTTTATGAAGTCTCTGCACAAGATTTTCCTTGATTAAAGGTGCTGTTTCAAGGGCGTTGAGACTCTCTGGAGCAGATTCCAGGGATTTGGAAGAACTGATGAGATGTGCAGAGAATGGCGTATCACCCGGCAATTTTGCCATGCGAAATGCAAACCCCAGCAGGATATCACATAATATCTCAGAATTTCCCAGATCGGTATCTGAGGTATCCAATATGGCAACGATCCGCTCATGGTCCGGGTACAGTTCACTGAGCTCCCCAGTGTTTTCCAATCGTATAGCCAGGGGGAGTTCGCCGGCTGTATTATACGCGCCCATCCGTGCCAGTTGCCAGACTGCATGACTGTGATGAAACCGATTTTGCTTCGCCGAGTCTTTACTCAACCTACCAGGCAGTCCATCCATTACGTTAGCGTCTAAAGAAAAAGTTCGTTCATTCATACATTTACCTCATCAAACATCCGCATGCCGGTTTAAGATTTCCGGATCCATGCCATCCTCAAATGGTTCGGACCATGGACTCTAAACCTTTTTCTCGCCGGGCACAACACCCGGAAAGTGTTTTCTTAAAAGAAAAAATGAATTTATGCAAGCTTTGATTGAATAAATGAGGCCGGGGGAGCTGTGACCCCGGGTAAATATCGAAAATCTTGTGAATACTTTGGAAAAGTGATGAAACGGCAGATTTTTTGCATATATGTTGTTCCCGTTTTACTTTCCGGGTTGGAAGGGGAGGAGAACGGAGATGAATTTTCCAACTCGAATCCGTTATACTAGGAATGAGGGCAGGGAAGTTTCAGGGAAGATCAGATCGAATCAATGTCACGAATGAATAAGGAGAACGACATGAAAAAAACCGGATTGTTAATTGTTATTGCCTCTGTTGCAGTCTTTGCTGCTGTGGCGGATGCGGCGCCACGAACTGTTCTATTCGAGCATTTTACACAGGATAACTGAACGACTTGTATAACGGTTGCAGGTGTAATCGACGAATTCAGAGCAAGTAATCCCCGTGATCAATTAGCCATCATTTCATATTCCGTTCAGGGTTCGGATCCCATACCTGACGGTGCCAGCCGACTGGATTACTTCGGGGAGAGTACGAGTCCATTTATTGTTGGTGATGGTGTCACCATGCTGGATGGAAACCAGTCCACGGACAGACGGAACCTGGTATCACTTCTTGAATCCCGGTCCGGTGTGCCATCGCCGGTTGTGATGTCGGTCATTCGTGACAGTGCATCGCAGTTTACGATCCATATTACGGCGGAATCCGCAATAAACGCTTCCCTTGTAGCAGTTTCATATCAGAGTATTGAGCATGAGGGGAATCAGTATCCGTGTTATGGACGTGAATTCATGACCGAATACTGGGGCGAGAATGTTTCTCTTGCTGCCGGAGAGTCCACATCCATCGTGAAAACAGTCAGCAATACGTCGGTTGATGGTATTGTTGCCTGGCTTGAGGAAGATCAGGCATTTGGCCGATTCACTGCTCATGAAGTAATACAGGCAGCGGACAGCCTGGGTCCCCAACCGGCAACACCCACACCCGAACCGACATCCCAACCGGGTACCCCCACTCCCACACCGACCCAGAACCCCGATGCACTGATTCAGGAACTGGAACTCAGCAGTGAGATGTTCCATCCCGGTGATCTTTTTGAACTGTATGTCAATACGATGAATCCCGGGACAGGCACCTATAGCATTGATCAGTATATTGCACTTCAGGTACTTACATCCTTCTATTTCTGGCCTTCCTGGGAAACTGCAATTGACAGCGAACCCAGAACATTTCCTGCGGGATACGATGACAGTGAGGAAATTCTCACGTTTAACTGGCCCAGTGGTACGGGTAGTTTTTCCGGTCTGGCTTTCTGGGTGGTGGCTATGGATAAGGCCACAGGCGACCTGGCAGGTCCTTATGACTCCGTTGAGTTTGGCTACACGGAGTAACTACTCCCGGTGTTTTGCACCGGTCAGAACCATTTGAATCGGGTTTTCGGTGTCTATATATGTCAGCATGCACGTCTGCCATCGCCATTTTATATTACAATAAGTCCGCAATGACGCAGAGATGCGTCCAGTCAGTTCTGGATGCCGGATACCCGCCCGTGCGAATATTTTGCTTTGATAATGGGTCCCTCCCGGAAAATCATGATCGTGTCAGTGCGGCATTCCCGGATGTGAATCATATTCGAATCCCGGAAAATCGGGGATATTCCGGAGGGTTTAATGGCGCTTTGAAATGGGTTTTCCGGTCAGGTTACTCATCTGCAATGTTCTGCACTAATGATACCAGCCTGCAACCGGGTGGTGTTGAAGCCTGTGAATCAGCCGGAAAACTGTATAATGCAGGTCTGGTGGCGCCATGTATTTACCATGCTTCTCACACCGATTCCATCGATTCCACGGCAGGTTATTTTAATCCTGATACCGCCACACTCCATCATTACAGGACGGAAAATCTCCCGCCGATTCTTGGCAGGTATGACTATGTGCCGGGAACAGCATTGTGGATACAGCGTGATGCATTTGAATCGCTGACCGGGACCGATGAATCGTTTCATACATTCTGGGAAGATGCGGACCTGTCATTCCGTGCCTGGACCGCAGGAATCCCCATGGCACGATCATATCAGGCTCGGATTCTTCACGGTGTCGGACGAACCTGCCATAAAAAGCCATTATACACCACTTATTATTTTCAGAGAAACCGTATCCTTTTCTGTCGCAGGCATCTGAAAGGGGATAAACAGGATTCCGCCCTTGTCCAAATCAAAGAGGATCTTTCCGTTCTGGAAGCTTCATGGTGTCACCGGAAGGATTCACGACGGCTGAATTATCTGGAAAAATTAAGAAGTGAGCTGAATATTTGAAATCTGATGATATATGAGTATAATGCGCCGGCGATCAGAGACAGACACGGAAGTTATTGTTTCTGACAGTCCATTTGCTGCTGTAGGTTGAATACGATAGTATGAGATACAGTGAGTAGTGGAAATCATGAAAGTTAGGGCAGGAGGTCGAGCTATGAGGTATTTAAAATACACAGTTGTTCTGGGTCTGGCAGTTTTTGCGATTGGGATGATTCATGGAACAGTCCACGGCCAATCCCGTGCGGATTCCCTCGGGTTCTCCGATGAAACCGGCTGCACAGGCGATACGGTGACATTTCAATTGATGATGTCCAATGAGGATACACCGGTTGATTCACTGACAATTGAGTTTTCTTATGATACTTCCATGCTTTCCTATGTGAGCTGCAATGCCGGAACTCTGGATCCCGGCTGGATCATGTTCAATTGCAATGAGCCGGCACCCGGTGGCCGGATCATAATGGGTGCTTTCTCCTTTTCTACATCGATTCCCGCAGGGAGCAGCGGTGTTATCGGGGAAGTCGTGTTTGATGTGACTTGTTCGGGCTGTACCGGCGGTGAGACATCTGCCATACATTTCATCAGTCTTGATGATGATGTGGCGAGTTTCGGCGCTACTGATGGAACTTTTACGTATAATTGTGCAACGGCGACACCTCTTCCGACGAACACACCAACATTAACCCCGACACAAACACCGACCAACACTCCAACCCTGACGCCTACTCCGACACAGACACCCACCAATACTCCGACTCAGACGCCGACAAATACACCGACATTTACCCCGACACAGACACCAACGCCGACCAATACACCGACGTTGACCCCCACATTGACGCCAACAAGTACGCCAACGTCGACTCCAACACAGACCCCCACGAACACACCTACTTTGACACCTACCGCCACTCAGACGCCCACGAATACGCCGACACTCACGCCTACCCCAACACAGACGCCCACGAATACACCGACACTTACGCCAACGCCGACTCAGACACCGACCAACACACCGACTCAGACGCCGACTCAGACGCCGACAAATACACCAACCTTGACACCCACGGCGACTCAGACGCCCACGAATACACCAACCCCAACACCTACACCGACGTTGACCCCCACATTGACGCCAACAAATACGCCAACGTCGACTCCAACACAGACACCCACAAACACACCTACTTTGACACCTACCGCCACTCAGACGCCGACAAATACACCGACATTTACCCCGACGGCAACACCTACCCC
>SWBY01001970.1_pt1 | contig 19561 bp, 14 predicted proteins | sample 4693071 | NCBI WGS metagenome assembly SWBY01 (sample SAMN10267273, study PRJNA491770) | bioreactor metagenome | isolation source: DHS bioreactor inoculated with marine methane seep sediment | place: Japan: Omine Ridge, Nankai Trough | collected 2006-05-06 | reverse complement strand
CACGAAAAGATCCATATTTGATAATGGCGTACCGGCACTTTCATTAACCAGGACAGCATCCAGTTTGCACATATCACCGGCGGTGAAGATATCGCGGCTGATGAGCATATTAACACCGGCTGTTACCGGTGTGTCCATGCCATACAATCCGTTATTCAGATTGTTTCCATGGTAATTGGGCCAGAACTGCATATCGCTGTTGAAAGCGCCTGAAAGGTTCCACACATACGTGCTTCGACCGTTCATGACGATATCTATATCGCCGTCATTCTCAAGGTCCGTCACGCAGGGGGAAGCAAATCCTTCTGCGTCGAGTTCCGCCGTGAACATGGGTGTCCCATCACCATGAATCACATAAAGAAAGCTATCCTGGGATCCCACAAGAATTTCGGGACCATTCTGATTATCCAGATCGGCAATTATGGGAGAGGAATAAATCTGGTCTGTGGCGACTTCAACCGGATATCCGGTCATGAGGGTACCGTCCAGGTGGAATGCGTAAAGCTTTCCGGAGTAAGTGGCGACCACAATTTCCGGAGATCCGTCACCGTTAAGATCACCCAGGCCGGGTGATGCGTAAACAGTCTGGTCCACATTGACGGGGAATCCGTCTACTGCACCACCGTTCATATTCAGCACGGTAACGGTATTGGGATAGATTTCGTCGTTGTAATCACCGGTGCCGAAAATAATATCGGGGACTCGGTCTCCGTCCACGTCAGCCAGAACGGGTGCGGAATAAATCTGGTTGGGGATGTAAGCCGGGAATCCAGGTGCTATGGAACCATCACCCTCAAACAGGTAGATCTCACCCCAGTCCTGTCCCGCGTCTGAGTCATCTTTTGTGGCAATGACGATCTCTTCCTTACCATCCATATCGAAATCCGCTGTGGCTGCGGTGGCAAAAACGTCTGTTTTGACATTCACAGGCCATCCGGCTGCGATGTTGCCGTCGTGATGGATCACATAGACGTCGTTCTCGTAGTTACCCACAATAATTTCAGGATGGGTATCACCCACAACATCTGCGATACAGGGTGAGGATTTCACCGAAGAATCATTGACCTCGATATCCGGATCTTCCGTTACTAACTCCGTTTCAAATACAACCGGGAATCCTGTCACGACGGATCCGTCATGGTGAAATGCCAGAACTCGGCCCTCATATTTGTGATTGGAACCGGCACCGGGGTTATTGGGATCTTTGTAGACCCTGTTGTAATATCGATCACCGACGATGATCTCATAATCACCATCCAGGTCGAGATCAGCAATGGCCGGCGCGGCAATTACCAGAACCTGATCAGACGGATTTTTCGTACCGGTGAAAACCGGCCAACCCGGGAAATAACTGCCGTCCAGTTGGCACACCGAGACTAATCCGTCATTGCTGGCGGTGACGATCTCCTTGATGCCGTCATTATCGAAATCAAACACTTTTGCGGCAGCATTATGCCCTCCCTGGGCATATCGGGGAAATCCCGGGAACTGCGGCATGGGATTATTGATATGGACATTGAGGGTGAGGGACTCACTGTACCCGCCGTCAGCCGTAACATTCGCCGTGATCTCAACATCGGTTACAGCAGCGGAAGTGATCTGTAAGGACAGGGGCTCGCCCGTATTTTTTACAGTGTCTTTGGAACCCATATCACCGTAAGCAGCGGTACCGTCAACAATGGTAATACCGGTTCCGGCGTTTGTCAGTGAGATATTGACATTGGTACTGTCCATCCAGGACTGATTGATCAGGGTAAGATAAAATTCCACAGTCTCGCCGTTATCCGGCTCGAAATTCATGTTCCCCGTTGGATCCAAAGTGACCTGGTCTTTCACGCGAATGATGGGTGTCTCCGCCATTGAGAACAGGAAATTGATCCGTCCCGGATCCAGTTCCCCCATAAAGGGTACGTTGTATAAATCGATATTTTCACATCCACCTTCAATACGGTATTCCACGTCCTGGGGTGTGATACCGGGATTGTTTGCAATGATTAAAGCCGCCAGTCCGGTTACAACAGGCGATGACATGGATGTTCCCGTCAGGTTTTTATAATCGTCATCGGGCAGGGTTGCGCGAATGGCGGTTCCCGGCGCGTACACATCCACTGTGGGTCCCCAGTTGGAAGAACTGTTTTTCATTTCAAATTTTGTGGTGTTACCCACGCCGATCACCGTGTCGTAGGAGGAAGGGAAATGAGGAATATCATCACCAATACCATCATTCCCTCCATTGCCGGAGGCGGCGCAGATTGTTACGCCCAGATCGAATGCATACTCACAGGCTTCGCGTTCCACCTGGATATCGGAATTATTACCCAGACTGAGATTGATCACATTGGCGCCGGTATTCGCTGCGTAGACAATGGCCTCAGCAACGTGAGCCGGCCATGCACCGGCATGGGCCTCTGTGTCGTCGTGGAAGACCTTACACGTCATCAGAGAGGCTCCCCAGGAACCTCCGGCAACGCCGATGCCATTATTGGTGACTGCTCCTGAGATTCCAGCCACGTGCGTACCATGACTATTAAATGTATTGACATTATCCGGATCGTTGTCGCCCATCCGGAAATCCCAGCCGACGAAATCATCGATGTATCCGTTTCCGTCGTCATCCACACCATTGTTTCCGTTAGCAATCTCAATGGCATTGTTCCAGACGGCATCCGCCAAATCTTCATGATCCAGATCCATACCGGTATCGATTGTGGCAATGACAGTGTCCGCTGTGGAATGCCCAATATCCCAGGCAGCCGGCGCTTCCATTAACGCCCAGTGCCACTGAGAGTCAAAATCCGGATCATTGGGCACATCATACATCTCCAGCGGGTAGCTGAGATCAACGGCTTCCACGCCTGGTCCCTGCAGAAGCGTCTCAGAAAGCAGAACAGGATCTGTTCCCGGCATAAGCATCAAAGTGAACCATCGGTGCAGTCCATTGGGGTATTCTTTCCGGGTTTTGAATACCGGTTCCCAGCTTTCCATGCCCAATTGCACTAATCGTTCTTCAGCATCCACCGATGGGATGGGTCCGAGAACATGATCCAGCACCATGCTTTCAGGTGCCAGTTTGACAATCAACTGATCCGGAGCGAATGGCTGAATAGCGGATTCGGCATACCCGATCCAGTTCATGCCAAGAATGAGAATGGTTGCAATTACAAACGTTTTTTTCATCTAATCCTCCCTGGGGAAATGAAGTTCTTTATGCGATCAGGAGTATATCAGGTTTTCGTATCCTGACAAGCCTGTACATATATAGATTACACAATAGTGACGTGAAAAGTTAGTCCATGACAATTACATGGAATTGCGGTAAATCATGAGGATGTCCTGGAGACTTAAAACCCGCGGATTGCCTTTGATGCATTCAGAATGATTCAAGGCGGCCTGACTCAACTCCTGCAGATCAATTCCGGGGATTTTATAAGAAGACAAGTGGATAGGATGTTCCAGAAATGACAGCAATTCTTCGAATGCCTCAATGGCCTTTTGTGCATCAGTTTCCAGCCCCTGAACCTTGCAGCCAAGAAGTCGTGCGATGCGGATAAACTGGTCAGGTACCACCGGAACATTGTATTTCAGAGCATGTAAACTCATCAGTGCACTGGCCTGGGGATGCGAAATGCCATACCGGGCAGTCAGAGGATAAGCCAGTGCGTGGATCAGACCGGACCCCGTCATGTTCAATGCAAGTGCCGAATAAAGACTTCCCAGAGCAACATTGTATCGCGCCCGAAGGTTGTCCGGCTGCCGAAACGCATCCACAAGATTCTCCTTCAGCAACGCAATGGCCTGCAATGCCAGTATTTCGGAAAACGGGGAGGCATTCATACTGATGACGGCCTCGATCGCGTGGCTCAGGGAGTCGATGCCTGTGGATGCTGTCAAATCTCGTGGGAGCGTCACCATCAGATTCGGATCAATAATAGTCAACCGAGGAGCGAGAAATGGTGATTCCACTGCGTGGAGTACCTGAGTATCGTTGTTTCGCACATAGATTTTTGTATCGATTTCTGCGCCGTTAGGCGGGGTTGTCGGAATGGAAATTACAGGCAGCCCATGATTGGTGATTGTGAGATCATCCTTTAAAAGATCTTCTGATTTTAATCCATTGGTGGCAATAATACTCACGATCTTTGCCAGATCCGTGGAACGCCACCCGCCGTACCCTACAATGGAATCACATTCCTGCAAATTTACTGATTCGCAAATGTCTTCTATACTGGAAAGTGATAATATTGATTCGTCAATTACGTGAATTTTAACGGACAGCCGGGATGCATCCAGAAGGTTTTCTATCTTTTGGGTCAGACCCTTTTTCTGCATCTGTTTATCAACGATGAGGAGAACCTTTCCGGCTCCCATTCTCTCCAAACTGTTTTCAAGATTATCAATGCATCCACACCCGAATTTTGTTTCAGGCACTTGTTTTATATCAAAGGTCGTTTTCATTTGAATCTCCAGGGATTAATTGTCGATACAGAGCAATAAATATGCTCGAAACTATCATATTAAGCAGGAAAATCTAACATGGACACAATTCCAAAGTAAATAAAAATTATGTCTTCACTCAAAATGTCACCCGTTTTTTGGTATCGTAGGAGTATATCTGACTTTCACTGAAGGAAAGGACATCGTGCAAAACCAAATCAACACAGCGTATTTTGTAGGAGACGTTCACCTGGATTCCCGGTTGCCTGGTAAGGAAACCGCATTTCTCAATTTCCTGGATGATGTTATTGCCGGGGCCCCGGATCACGTTTTTCTTTTGGGAGATATTTTCGAATTCTGGTTTGGCTACAAAACCGTAATGTTCGCCCAACCCATCCGTGTAATCTCAAAAATTGCCGAAATGGTATCTCGCGGCATTGATGTTACTTATATCGTGGGAAACCATGATTTTTATCCCGGTCCGGTTTTTGAGAATTATCTGGGGGTTCACATCGCGTACCACCCGCTGAGAATCAATCTGAACGATCAGAATGTTTATGTTTCCCATGGTGATGAAATCAATTCCTGTGACCGGGGATACCGGTTCCTGAAGGGTGTATTAAGGAATCCGCTGGCACAGTTATTTTTCAGGGGAATTCCGGCAAGCTGGGCCTGGTACATTGGTCGACTGACCTCGGATACCAGCCGGAAATACACGGATCAGGAAAAGGAAGGCATTCCAGATGACATATATTCCCGTTTTTTGGAGGATCGGAAAGCGGAAGGCGTGGATGTCGTTATTCATGGCCATACCCATCAACCGGTGCAGCGGACCGTGGAAACCGGGAAAGGGAAACTTCAGTTGATCAATTCCGGGCATTGGTTCGGCCCCGGTTATTTCGTGGAATATCGGGAGGGTGAGTTTTCATTGAAAACAGTCGATTTATAACCGAATCATTTGGCATCCTGGGCCGGGCTGTACTCACACTGATTTATCCGGAGCTATGTCTGATCTGTGGAAAATTACCTGAAACCAAACCGGTGACACGAGGGATTTGCAAGGATTGCGAACGTGAATATCTTGGAAAAACGGGTGTTCAATGCAAAAAATGCGGTTCAACAGTACCCGATGAGGATTTCACTGGAGTAACCGGATGCCTGTGTTGTCGTCAAGATTCCGTCAGGGTGTACGGTGTGATTTCACTGTCGGAATATCAATCCGATCCATGGCTTCAGCAGGCAATTCTGAGTATGAAACATGGTGGGAGAACGCAATTTTCCCGCGGATTGGGTTATCTTCTGGCCAGGAAAATAGAACATGAGTTCTCCGATGAAACCTGGCATGGTGTTACTGCCGTTCCACTCCATTTTACACGGCGGTGGAAACGGGGATACAACCAGGCGGATATCGTTGCGGGTGCTCTCGGGCGTACACTGGGGATCACCTCTTATAATTGGCTGCTGAAACGCAACCGACGCACATCTCCACAGTCCGGCGGACCTCGCAAACGACAGGAAAATGTTCGTGGGGCATTTCAGATCGGCGGTTCCTGTGTTGGTGGTCGAATAATCCTGGTGGACGATGTATTTACAACTGGTGCAACAGCAATGGAATGTGCAAGGATGCTTTGCCAGGCTGGTGCAAAGCACGTTTTAATAGCCACCTGTGCCTGGGTCAAAAAAGCAAGGTAACTGAGGAGAGACGATGGGAACACGAGAAAGATTCAATGAATTACTCAGACATAAAATTCTGATCTCCGATGGGGGAATGGGAACATTACTTCTTGGAAAGGGTCTGGCGCCGGGGCAGCCGCCGGAGTTGCTTTTGCTGGAAAAGCCTGAAGCCGTAGAATCCGTTCACCGGGAATATTTTAATGCCGGTGCCGGTATTCTCACCACCAACAGTTTTGGAGGGTCTCGACCCAAGCTGGCAAATTTCGGATTGGCAGACCGTCTGGCAGAGATAAACAGCCGGGCTGTGGAAGTGGCGCGAAAAGTTGCGGGTGATGCGGCGTTTGTGGGTGGATCCGTGGGACCCACAGGGGTTTTGCTGCAGCCGATGGGTAAAATGTCTCCCCTGGAACTTCAGACCATTTTCCAGGAACAAGTCCAGGTCCTGGCAAGCGCAGGTGCAGATTTCATCATTATCGAGACCATGGGGGATATCGGAGAAATCCAGGCGGCAGTCAAAGCATGCCAGTCGGTGAATGTCCCCTTTATTGCATCCATGACATTCGATGCTAATCTCCGTTCGCTTTCGGGTTCATCTCCCGATGTGATGGCCGTGACTGTAGAACCTTTTTCTCCCCTGGCGATGGGATCGAACTGCGGACTGGGTCCGAAGGAAATGATCCGGGTCACCCGGCAATTTTCAAAAACGACACATTTTCCGGTGATTGCTCAGCCAAACGCCGGTCTGCCGGAGTTAGTTAATGGACAAACTGTCTTCCAGATGACTCCGGATATGTTTGCAGAACAAGCACGAAATCTGGCCGAAGCAGGCGCGGCCATTATTGGCGGTTGTTGCGGAACAACTCCTGATCATATTGCAGCAACTTTGAAGGCTGTCTCCAGACTAATTCCTCAATCAGGCAATGTTATACCCGGGGTACGATTTGCATCCCGCAGTAAAGTGGTAACAGCCGGCGCCGGAAACCGGCTGTGTATCGTAGGAGAACGTATCAACCCCACCGGTCGGAAAAAACTTTCCGCACAGATGGCGGTTCATGATTTTACCCTGGCCCGGCGAGATGCCCGGCGGCAGATGGAAGCCGGCGCCGGTCTTCTGGATCTCAATGCGGGTGTACCCCGTGTCAACGAACCCGAGTTAATGGAGAAGATCATCGGGGAAATCCAGGGATTTCTTCCCGGAATTCCTCTGGCTATCGATTCCAATGATATGGATACACTTAAAGCCGGACTTAAAGTGGCTTATGGAAGGCCGTTGATGAATTCCATCAATGGTGAAGCCGAGCGTATTGAGACTTTACTGCCTGCGATCCGTGAATCCGGTGCCAATTTCATTGCCCTTGCCATGGATGAATCGGGAATTCCGGAAGATGCTGATGCGCGTCTTCGGATTATTCGGCGAATCATAGCTGCGGCAGAAAAGCTGGGAATCCAAAGGAATCGGATTCTCGTGGATTGTCTGGTGTTTACTGTGGGTTCTCAGCCGCATCAGGCCAGAGAAACACTCAAAGCGATCACCCGGACCCGTGAGGAACTGAATTGTGAAACCATTCTGGGTGTATCAAATGTCAGTTTCGGATTACCCAACCGGAAAGTGATTTCATCAACGTTTCTTGCAATGGCCATGCAGGCCGGTCTCAGTGCTGCCATCATCAATCCCATGTCAAACCGGATGATGGAAACGGTGCATGGTGCAGAATTGCTTCTAAGCAGAGATTCCGGTGCCAGACAGTATGTCAAGTTTATGGAGGAGCAGGAAAAAAGCGCCGGGGAATCGTCACGGAAACCGATCATTGCGGTTAAAAAGAGTGTTATATCTAAATCTGCTGTTACGTCAGATAGTTCCGGGGACCCATTACGTCGTGCAGTGGTAGATGGTGACAAAGCAGGTATCGTGGGATTATTGGAAACTGCCATTGATGGCGGTGCGACTCCGGATAATCTCCTGAAAAATTCGCTTATTCCCGCGATTCAGGAAGTCGGTGAAAGCTACAACAGTGGCGTTCTTTATCTACCTCAGTTGATTCTTGCCGGTGAAACCATGCGAAAAGCCGTCAGATTCCTGCAACCTATGCTGGGAAGTTCAACCGGAGAATTGCTCCATGGCACTTCAGTGATTCTGGGAACAGTAGCCGGCGATATTCACGACATTGGGAAAAATATAGTTTCTATCGTGCTGGGAAATCACGGTTTTTCTGTTTTGGATTTGGGAAAGGATGTTTCCACAGAGTTGTTCATAGAGACTGTGAAAAAGTGCAATGCGCGGCTTGTGGGATTGTCTGCACTCATGACAACCACCATGCCGGCCATGGAAGAAACAACAAAAATGCTGAAAGCGCAATTCCCTGATTTGAAGATTATGGTGGGAGGTGCGGTCGTGACCCGGAAATTTGCCGATATCATTGGTGCCGATGGGTATGCGAAAGATGCAGTATCCGCCGGAGATTTGGCCAAACGTCTGGCGGGTCTTAAACCAGAATAATGGGGTTTCCTGTTGAAATCAGGACCAAATATTAATATCAATTTAACCTGAGTGGATAGATATATTGAGGTTCGGAACTTTACGATGAAAGGATTTTTTCATGAAAGTAAAAATAGGAATTAATGGATTTGGACGAATCGGGCGGTTGGTATTCAGACGTGCCGTTGAAAACGAAAAATTCGACATTGTCGCCATCAATGATTTGACCGATGTGGCAACTCTGGCACATCTGCTTAAGTATGATTCCACGCATGGCAGGTTCAATCATCCGGTTTCTGTGGAGGGTGATTATATCATTACAGCCGGAGAAAAAATCCGGGTCTATTCAGAACCGGATCCCACTAAACTCCCATGGGACACGTTGGATGTCGATGTTGTTGTGGAGTCAACCGGTCATTTCAGGAAACGACCTGATGTCATGAAACATATTCAGGGTGGTGCTAAAAAGGTCGTGATTTCTGCGCCGGCAACCGATCCTGACTGGACGGTGGTAATGGGTGTCAATCACCTGGATTACGATGCGGCCGGCCACAACCTCATTTCAAATGCATCCTGCACCACAAACTGTCTGGCGCCCATGGCAAAAGTCCTCATGGATAATTTCGGCATTGAACAGGGCACTATGACAACCATTCACGCATACACCAATGACCAGAAAATCCTGGATCTGCCCCATTCCGATCTTCGTCGTGCAAGGACTGCGGGCGTCTCAATGATTCCCACAAGTACCGGTGCTGCCAAAGCGGTCTCTCTGGTCCTGCCCGAACTCAAAGGCAAACTCTCCGGAATGGCTGTTCGAGTGCCCACCAATAATGTTTCCCTGGTGGATCTTGTGGCCGTGTTGAAAAAGGAAGTTACTGCCGCTGAGGTTAACAGCGCCATGAAAAAAGCCGCTTCAGAAGGTATATTGAAGGGATTTCTCGGTTTCACAGATGAACCGCTGGTCTCCATAGACTTCAATGGGGATGCTCACTCAGGAATTTTTGATTCCCTGGCTACAATAGCAGATGGTAATCTGGTCAAGGTCCTGGGCTGGTATGATAACGAGTGGGGTTATTCCTGCAGGATCGTTGATCTGATTGACTTCATGTATCGATAAGACATCATGAAATCACTGATTGCTGGTAACTGGAAAATGAACATGACACCGGCTCAGGCCGTCAGCCTTGCTGATGCGATCCTGGCCGGGGTCGGTAATATGAATCCTGGTTGTGACATTCTGGTGTGCCCGCCGTTTACTGCGCTTTCAGCAGTGAATACACGGCTGACCGGTTCACCGGTTCAGTTGGGAGCTCAGAACATGCACCCCGAAACTTCCGGTGCGTTCACCGGGGAATGCTCGGCGGATATGTTAATCGCAGTGGGGTGTAATTATGTCCTCTGTGGTCATTCCGAACGTCGTCATGTTTTTGGTGAATCCGATGCCTTTGTCAATCGGAAGGTGTTGAAAGCCTTGTCCTCCGGTTTAAAACCCATTTTCTGTGTGGGTGAAACCGAGGAGGATCGGGACAATAACCTGACATTCAATGTCGTGGAACGACAGCTCAGGCTGGGATTGAAAGGGATTCCGGATTTTGACACGGGTAATCTGGTTTTGGCATATGAGCCGGTTTGGGCCATTGGTACCGGAAAAACAGCCTCACCGGAACAGGCGCAGGAGGTGCACGATTTTATCCGGAATCTCCTGACGCGTCTGTATCCTTCAGGAGGTCGTGATATTCGGATTCTCTATGGCGGATCAGTCAAACCGGATAATGTCGAGATCTTAATGGCGCAGCCAGATATCAATGGCGCGCTCGTCGGTGGTGCGAGTTTAAAGGCGGATTCTTTCCTGTCCCTGATCAGGGCGGGGAAATAATTCAAACTTTTGCTTGTTTTATCAAAACCTTTCTGGTAAAAGCTCCTCTGCGAAAAAGGAGGATTTATGATATTCGCATTTTTAACTCTTCTACATATTTGTTTATGCATTGCCCTCATTCTCATTGTTCTGCTTCAAACAGGAAAAGGGTCTGATCTGGCCAGTGCATTTGGTGGTGGCGGAGCCCAGGCCATGTTTGGTGGCGGGGGTCCAGCATCGTTTTTGAATAAAGCGACTACAGCGGTGGCAGTGTTGTATATGGCAACATCCATCTCCCTGGCATATTTGTCATCCGGACGTTCTACCTCCGTAATGAGTGGTGTGGAACAACCGGCTGCCATTGGGGAAACCGTTCCTGATACCGGTGATGAGTCGGCGGGGCCGGAAACCGGTGCCCAGGACGATGGATCCCAGTCATCTGAAACTGATGTTTCAGGCGGCAATGTTTCTGACAGCCCGATTAAAGTCATCACCAGTGATGTCTCGTCCGGGGGGGCAGACACCTCTACCGGGACCGGTGATGCCGGTGCCGAAAAATCCTCAGAATAAGATTGCGGAAGTGGCGGAACTGGCAGACGCGCTAGGTTGAGGGCCTAGTGAAGGCAACTTCATGGGGGTTCGAGTCCCCCCTTCCGCATTAGGAATGTATGCTGCGATCTTCGGATCGCAGCTTTTTTTATGGGAGAATGGATTATGCAATTACCGGAACTTGAGACATCCAGGCTGATACTGCGTGTGCCTGTTGCCACCGATGCCGTGGATATGTGCCGGTTCGTCACTGATAACCGGGACCATTTCGCTCACTGGGACCCTATTCAACCCCCGGAATATTATACAGTGGATTTCTGGCATCACGAAATTTCTCGTATCCGGCGGATATCACAGGAGGGGAAGGCCCTGTATTTTGTTCTTTGCAGCGAAGATTCCACTGTCGGCAAGATTATCGGAAAATGCAATTTCAGCAATATTGTTCGTGGCGCTTTCCAGGCCGCGCATCTTGGTTTCGGCCTCGACAGTCGGTTTACCGGTAATGGCCTCATGACGGAAGCACTTCAAACCGCCATTATGTACGCGTTCGGTCCTTTCAATCTTCACCGGATCATGGCCAATTACATGCCTGACAACACGCGCAGTGAGAAACTTCTGGAAAATCTGGGTTTCACCCGGGAAGGCTTTGCCAGGAACTATCTTTTCCTGGCCGGAGACTGGCAGGATCATGTCCTGACATCTCTGACCAATCCGGATTGGATGCCCCAGACGTGCTCTTGAATCCACCGCTGATGTTTGCGGAAAATGTCTCATTGGCCTGCCGTGCTCCCAATGGGATCCGGTGAACCGGATTCAGGAATTATTATAATGGAGACGCGACAGAAGCGCGCTTTCAAAATTTTACCGGTCTTTTTATCGGGATATTCCTGCCGGTTCGGATGCGTCTATTGCAATGCATCGGGTACCAGTGGTGAGATCAAAGTGCCGAATGTGCGTGATCTCGAACGAAAAGTCCGTAATTTCCTCTCTGAACACAGTAATTCACCGGTGGAAATTGCTTTATACGGAAATGACCCCAGTTCACTGGAGCCGACAATCTGGCAAGAAATTCTCCTAAACATTACATCATATTGCAACGAACATCCGGATGCCGGTATCCGAGTTTCCGTTCGGCCGGATACCATTGTGGAGATGGGATCACTTGCGAATACGGGGATTCGAGTGGTTGAATTGGGTGTGCCCAGCATGGATCCTCATGTATTGAAAAAAATCTGCCGGGAACATACGCCGGACACCGTGGAGGCGGCTGTAAAAATTCTCAAACGTGAGAAAATAACCACCGGTATCCAGACCATGTTAGGACTTCCCGAAGCAGACGCGTTGGAGGCGATGACTACGGCCGTATCCATTATTGGTCTTGCTCCTGATTTTGTGCGAATTCACCCGACACTAGTACTCAAAGCAACCGCTCTTGAACGTATGTTTGTAGAGCGTGAATATACGCCATGGACGCTGGAACAAGCTGTTGTGGTATCTGCTGATTGCGTTGTACAATATCGGTCAGCGGGTATTCCAGTGGCCAGGTGTGGATTTCACATTCCGGAAGATTTGAGAGAAGATGTACTGGTGGCGGGACCGTATCATCCCGCTTTCGGCAGTCTGGTCAACTCGGAAATCCGGTATCGGGAACTCCGAACAAAACTACTTGAAAATCCTACCATCCGTGTATTGACGGTCCCCGATGAGTTCATCTCGGATTATGTGGGACATGGCCGGTCAAATATACACCGACTGCGCCGGGAATTTGGGCACGATCTGGTGATTACAGCAGAAAAAAAACATCCGGCGAAAGGGTGTTCCGCCGGATGTTAGAATCAGCTTGAATCAGGCTCTGCTTTTAAAATTCAACCTCAGTTTTATCATTCATGATAGCCGTAAGCAGGGGTCCGAAGGTAAGGTCGGCAGCGGCTTCCTCGGTGCGGCTGTAGCCCAACACGAGGGGCGAAACTTCTGCACCGGCGGTGATATTGGTCAGGAGTGAACTCCCATTTTCCACCGTGGGACCGCACGGGACGGACCGGGACATTCCGGAGATGAAATCCCAGCTGTCACCCTCCGGGTTGTACAAGACGTTGATCCGGGTGTCATAGGCCAATGTCTTTTCCGGTTCCAGAACCCGGGCATCAACCAGCCGAAGCTGTTGAACGGCGGTATCTTCATTAAAATCAGCTATTGCGTTCAATTCCTTCTCCAGAGCAGCTTGATCCAGATGAATCATGTGCCGGCCATCGGCTTTTCTGTATAGAAATTGAACTGCAGGATCAGTGACCTTCCGGTTGAAGAAGAGATGGACGCCTTTACCGCCGGTGGAATTCCATTTTTTCATAACCCAACCGCCGTACTGAGCCAGTTTTCCGACATTTTCCGGAGTGACTTCGTCTTCCAGAAGTGTTGTCGGTCGGGATACGGGTCGGTCGGGATTTTTCGCTTCCCAGCGCCGGAAACATTTTTCTTCGATTGTCTTGGATCGCAGGTCATCAATTTCCCACGGATTGACAAAAAGCGTACCAGGCGTTTCTTCAATAATTTGCCGTCCCAGTTCTTCTCCGTAAAATTCCGGTACATGGATTCGCTCGATTCGGCGATACACCACATCCATGGGAATACCGTGAACCCAGAGTTTACCATCTTTTACTTCCGGCTTTTCATCGGGAGTGATCCTGTACGCTTCCATACCGGCACGCTGGAACGATTTCAGCATCAGTATGTGTGCAGTTTCTTCCTCGCTCTCCGGATAGGAACGGGTAAACACGGCTGCCCGGGGGAGACCTTTGCCACCCTGGCGGTGATAAAGCCCGATCAGCAGTGAGGCAATCCGCTGCCGGACCATCGTGGGATGCGTGGGAAACTCGACCCGATCCGGATCAAAATCCTTGATTTGCATCCGTCTGTACAATTTATAGGCGTCAACAGCCGGGCATGCCGGATAACTGTTACAGCACGGGCCTTCCACAAGTGTGGGGCGAATGTCGATAATTCTTCTGGAATTATCCGGATCGATTTTTCCCATAAAAAGAATATCCAGTCCCAGAAGGTAACTATGGGGAAGATTCTCTTCCCGGCAATACAGCATATAGGCATCCAGGGAGTTTCGAGCAACTTCCTTAACTTTATCCCAGGCCGGGTCAATCAGCCATGTCGGCGATTCGTCATAACATGGAATCTCAAGTTCCTCTCCCAGACCACCATCTGTCAACCGTAAGTCTTCACCTCTATACTTCATGTGGGTATCTCCTTCCCGCAAAAAAAGACCGAACGATTTATCGTTCGGTCGTTGTAATTACATCATGTTAAATTATCTGATCAGCTGAGTTCGACTTCCGTTTCATCTTTCATCATAGCACCAAGAAGGGGGCCATGCCGCATTTCTGAGCGGTCCGCACCCTCTTTGACGTGACCCATGATCAAGGGGCTGATTTCCGCACCCATGGAAACATTGGTCAGAAGACTGTTCCCGTTTTCGATGGTGGTGCCACAGGGTACACTCCGGCTCATACCGGAGAGGAATTCCCATTTTTCATCGTAGGGATTGTAAAGCACGTTAATACGTGTGTCATACACCAGGCGTTTGTTATCACCCAGGTCACGTGCATCCACAAATCGCATTTGCTGAATCGCTGCATCTTCATCGAATCCGTCAAAATCCCGAAGCTCTTTTTCCATATGATCGCCGTCCATAACGATCATGTGCCGGCCGTCATACCGGGAATACAACTTTCTGGAAACGTCTCCGGCCAGGTCGTTATTCACATGCATGAACACGCCTTTACCGCCGGTGGAATTCCATTTTTTCATAACCCAGCCACCTGTACCGGCAAGATCTTTTACAGTTTCGTACTTAATCTCATCGTCCAGAAGGGTTTTAGGCCGGGAAATATATGTACCGGGGTTTTCCGCTTCATAAAGCCGGAATGCCCGTTCTTCAATCGTTTTGGACCGAAGATCATCCACTTTCCAGGGATTGATAAAGATCGTTTCTGATGTCTCATCCACAACTTTTTTGGCAAACTCTTCCTGGTAAAACTTCACCCATTTCATTTCCTGGTATTCCCGGTGGGGCGGATTGGCCTGACCGGGAAGATGTATCCGTTCAATCCGGCGCCAGACCATATCAATGGGACGGCCATTTACATGAAGTTTGTTATTTTTAACTTCCGGATTTTCATCAGGGGTTATCCGATATGCTTCAAATCCATAATTTTTTAGTGCTTCCAGAGTCAGGTTGTGTGCGGTTTCTTCTTCTGACAAATCGTAGGGTCGGGTAAATACAGCAACAACCGGTTTCCGGGACGAATCACCTTTTTTCATCCAGATTTTCTGGAAAAGTTCACAGATTTTTTCCAGGATTTTCGTCGGATGAGTGGGATATTCAACGATATCCGGATTTTTCCCCAAATGTTTTAACTGACCGTAAAGTCGTGCCGCCCAGAGATTGGGGCATGCCGGATAACTGTTGCAGCAGGGGCCTTCAACCATTGTTGGCCGGATATCCACGATTTTATTGGGATTATTCGGATCAACTTCACCCATGACCAATATGTCCAGACCCAGCAGGTATGAATGGGGTAATTTATTCTTTTTACAGTAGTTCATGTACGCGTTCAGAGCGGAAACGGCCACATTCTGAAACTTATCCCAGGCTTTGTCCACTATCCATGTCGGTGAATCCAGATAGGCCGGGAGTGTTGATTCATGATTTCGGTCGCCGATTGAAAGCTCAAGATGGTCGGGAAACTTCATAACTTTCCTCCTTATGATGTCAACTTAAAATTTGCCGGAAATATAAGTATTTTCTATCTAATACTTATCAAGGGAGGCATTCTATCGAGAACAGTTTGAATGTCAAGATTTACACGGAAATATTCATATCATCGAATAAGAGATAGGGTAAAAGACTTGAGCCACTGCTTCCTCCAAATCCCGATACCCAGACCCTGTCCGATGAAGATTCCCCAAGTTTTTCATTGAGCATGGTATAGATATTTCCACCTGTCATGGCATTCTTTACCCGCCCCAGAGGTTTACCTTTTTCATAAAGAATACCGTACTCGACATTTCCGGACCAGTCACCATTGGTCAGGTTACCAAGAAGTACCCCGGTAAGCTGGTCAATCACCAGAACTCGCGGTAAAGATTCAATAATTTCTTCGGATGAGCGTTTACCGGCAGGAATCAAAAGATTCGTGAAGGATGGCCCCGGCGTCGGTTTGAAACTTCGGGATTTTATCAGGGGTGTATACCGGAATCCGGTGCCGTTGGGTTCCAGATTCAGTTTTTCCGCGGAATTCAGATCAAGGAGATAATTCTCCAGAACACCATTCCGAATCAGATATTTTTTCCGGCAGGGAACGCCTTCGTCATCGAAAGGCTGTGAACCAACTGCTCCAGGGTGAAGCGGATCATCAATGACGGAGAAATTTTCCCCGACGATTTTTTGCCCCAATTTGCCGGTGAGAGGGGAAAGACCTTTTGCTACAGCACTCCCGGAAAGGCCGGCACCCAGTGCGGCCATTACATCCGAAACTGCCGATGGTGTTAACAAAATAGGAATGATTCCTCCTGCAAACGGGATGTTGTTGCGCCCCAGTCGGATAAGATCGAGTACCTGTGCTCCCAGGGCTTCCGGGTTTTCACCGGGGGACTGGCCGATATAAACACGGTACGAGGTTAAAATATTTCCTTCTTCTGCAAGAATACCCACGGCTCCCACTGCATAGCCTGGTTGTGTATAAATATGATCAAATCCGTTTGAGTTAAGAATTCGAATATTCAGATTCCCGTAATTAGCAGAGACGCTCGTAACCAGACCCGGTTCCTCGGATGCCATGAGCATCGATACATTCCGGCATGTGTCGATCATTGTTTCCATGTCCAGTTTGAGCGTCGGTTCAAGTGTCAGATCCGGAAGTTGTGCTGATCCTGGAAAATTGTAAGCAACCGATGTCCCGTAAGGTGCCAGCTTGACTGCTCGTTCAGGAAGATTTAAAATCTGATCCAGATTGGATGAGCTGACTTGTGCGAGTTTTCCGTCCCGGATTATTCGAAGGCACACACCCGCCTCTTCTGATTCCTGGATCTCACGTATCTGACCATTTCTCAAGACCACCGAGGCGGAATTGCTGCACAAACTGAATATTTCTGCCTGGTCTGATAGTCCGATTGACTGGTTCAATACTTTTTCTAACAGTTTAGGATCCGTCTGTGTCAGACTCATTCTCTAACTCCTTTTCATTAACATCGGGCATCATTTTATAATTACGGTATGCGTCCAGTATGGCTTCCCGAAAACCTTTCTCGAATTCACGATTACTCAATATCACATAATCCCTGTATTGACCGTCCCCGGTGCGTTGTGATGGGAATCCCAGAAAAAGTCCGCCTGACTTGCTTTCCAGAATCCGAATCCCGCGAATGGTCAGCACAGATTCCAGTTCGACCTCCGCATAGGCTCTAATCCGGCTGGTTGGTGTAGTGAACGGAAAAATTCGAACCCGGGTGATTTTCACAAAATTCTCCTCATGCGAACGCAGAAACGATGGCCTCAGTATTTAATCCATCTGATGTTCAGATTTCAAGCTTCTTGACATCAAATCCCGAATGGCGGTTCGAGGGCATTTGTTATGGTAAATAACCTGGTAAACTTGTTCTGTGATAGGCATTTCAACATCATATTTCCGAGCCAGTTCCCATACAGAATGGGTTGTTTTGACCCCTTCGGCCACCATCCGCATGCTGTCCTGAATCTGCTGAAGGGAATCCCCCCTGCCGATCCGGTAACCAACCTTGAAATTCCGACTCTCCGTGCCATCACAGGTCAGAACAAGATCCCCCATTCCCGCCAGTCCGAGGAAGGTCAGGGGATCCGCTCCCCGGCTGCGGCCAAACCGGGAAATTTCCCAAAGACCCCGCGTAATCAGTGCCGCTCGAGTGTTGGAACCCAAATCGAGACCTGCGCTGATACCCGCTGCAATGGCAATAACGTTCTTTAATGCGCCGCCCAGCTCAACACCCACATGATCCGTATTGATGTACACTCGGAAAACACGAGTGTTGAAGGTTTCCTGTGCTCGACGGAGTGAGTCCTCATGTGAGCCGGCAACCACGGCTGTTGTGGGATGATCCATTGCCACTTCCCGTGCGAATGTCGGTCCGGACAAGGTCAGATAATTGAGATCCACCTGATCTTTCACCACGTCTTTTACGATTTCACTGACACGTAACAACGTATTGTTTTCAATGCCTTTGCTGGCACCCACAAAAATCATCTCATCCCGCAGGTGCGGCAGTGCACGGCTAAGGGTCGCACGCACGGTGTGGCTGGGGGTTACCCATACAACAAATTCCGATGGTGACAGAACTTCCTCAAGGGATGTTGAGGCAATCAGGTTTTCCGGAAGCTGCACACCGGGCAGATACATGGTGTTCTCACGCTTCTCAGCAATAATTTCCATCAGTTCCGGTTCGTAGACCCATAGGTAAACCGGATACCCTTTTTTTGCCAGGAGATTAGCGATAGCGGTTCCCCAACTTCCGGCACCGATTACTGATACAGGTTTTTTCATCATGGCATTTCCCCTTCGTTGCGCATAACCTTACCACAATTCAGATCCCAACAATAAATCGATTTTGACTGAAGATCAAACCGGGAGCCGGAGTATGATCTGACGAAATTTCCTTGTTAAATATTGTAACGGCATTAAAATGGCTCTCAGCTAATCAAGTTGGCAATAAGAGGTAAAGGAGAGAAATGGCAATCGAGCCGGGTTCAGTCTGGGGATCGTACAGGGTATCGGAGAAACTGGGGCAGGGAGGAACCTGTGAGGTATTCAAGGTGTCCCCGGTGGATAACGGGAATGTCCTGGCCCTGAAAGTCCTCCTGCAAAACCAGAATGCACTCCGGTTTAAACGGGAATTTCGGTCAATGTCTCGTTTGGATCATCCTAAAATTGCCAGAGTGTTTGAATATGGTGAGCATGAGAGTCGCCCTTTCTTCACAATGGAATATATTCCCGGCGGTGATCTGAAACGTTTTTTCCGCAAAAGTCTTGCTGCGGAAAGTGAGTATGGCAAATCTGTTCCAACCTCGGATCAGGACTTTAAGAATGTTTCCCGACTGATGCTTCAAATATGTGAACCCCTTACGTATATTCATTCCCGAAAAATTGTGCATCGGGATCTCAAACCAGCCAATGTAATGCTGACTGAAGCCGGTCAGGTGAAATTGATGGATTTTGGTTTGATTAAGGAAACGGATATTGTTCAGGAGCAACTCACCCAGACCGGTGCTTTTGTCGGCACCGTGGCTTACATGTCTCCGGAACAGGGCCGGGCACGAAATCTCGATTACCGTTCTGATCTGTATTCTCTGGGTGTGATTATGTACGAGGCTTTTTCCGGCCGTCTCCCGTTTCTGGGTTCCAGCATTATTCAGGTATTCATGAAACACATTAACGATCCACCGGTGCCGCCGTCCGAATTCAATCCGGCCATTCCGGCCCCTCTGGAGCAACTTGTGCTGCTTCTTCTTCAGAAAAATCCCGGTTCAAGAC
>SWBY01009763.1_pt2 | contig 19637 bp, 14 predicted proteins | sample 4693071 | NCBI WGS metagenome assembly SWBY01 (sample SAMN10267273, study PRJNA491770) | bioreactor metagenome | isolation source: DHS bioreactor inoculated with marine methane seep sediment | place: Japan: Omine Ridge, Nankai Trough | collected 2006-05-06 | reverse complement strand
ATCCCTGGCGTGAGAAGATCAGTTCGCCCATTCCCTTTGATCCCGAAGCGGATCCTGTGGATTATCCGGGTGAGAAGCAGGCCCAGGTTGCCGTCAGTGAACGGTGCAGTAATTTCATGGAAGTGGAACTGGGTCTCACACCGGATCAAGCCCGGAAAGAAGCCGAACGATGTCTCCGGTGCGATTTTCGCGAAGATGATGAATAGGAGAAAAACATGTCGATTGTGACTCTGAAAATAGATGGGACCCCGGTTGAAGTTGACTCGGGTACCACCATACTGGAAGCAGCGGAAAAAATCGGTGCATGGATTCCAACTCTCTGCCATCACAAAGCCATGATACCCACCGGCTCCTGCCGGATATGCATGGTGGCTGTTGAACAGAACGGCGCGTCCCGGGTGGTACCGTCCTGTGTGACAAAAGTGTCTGACGGCATGACCGTCCTTACCGACAGTGATGATGTGAAATCTGCGAGAGCCACGGTAGCGGAACTGCTCCTTGCGAGATGCCCGAATATTCCTGAAATCATTGAGCTGTGCCGGAAGCTGGGTGTCAGCGAAACGGTGCTGGAAAAATATGATGTTGAAGAGGCGTGTATCCTCTGCGGCCGGTGTGTCCAGATCTGTCATGAAGTCATGGAAGTCGGCGCCATCGATTTTATTCATCGGGGACCTGACCGGAAAATCGAAGCTCCCTTTGATACACGCTCGGAAATTTGCCAGGAATGCGGCGCCTGTGCCTACGTTTGCCCCACGGGGAAACTTCAGCCCCATGATCTTTGGGGACATACTCCGGATCCTTTGAGGAACACGTTTGAAGAGGATCTCTGTGCACGGCCAAATATTCACATGCCCTTCCCGTCAGCGGTGCCCAGTGTCCCGGTAATTAACCGGGATAACTGCATCCATTTCAAAACCGGGAAATGCGGGATCTGCGAAACTGTATGTCAACCCAACGCCATTGATTACGATCAGGAAGAAGAAGAGACGGAACTGGAAGTGGGCGCTGTGGTGCTTTCACCGGGTTTCAAACGGTTTGACCCCGGTGTGCTTGGCGAACTGGGATTCGGCCGGTTCCCCAATGTTGTGACCAGTATGCAGTTTGAACGGATTCTCTCGGCTTCCGGTCCGTACGAAGGGGAAGTCAAACGCCCGTCTGACGGAAAACATCCCAGACGCATCGCGTTTTTACAGTGCGTGGGATCCCGGGATCAACGGACCCATACATACTGCTCGGCGTTCTGCTGTATGCAGGCCACCAAAGAAGCCATCATCGCAAAAGAACATGACGACAATATCGAATCAACCATTTTTTACATGGATATCAGATCCTTTGGAAAAGGGTTTGAGGATTACCGGAATCGGGCTGAAAACGAAGTCGGTGTCCGATACATCCGGAGCCAGATTTCGTCGGTGAAAGAAGATTATGAATCTCAGAATGTTATTGTAGATTACGTGGATCCGGTATCCGGCAAACGCATGAAGGAAGAGTTTGACCTGCTGATCCTTTCCGTGGGTATCGTCCCCTCTCCAGCGGGTGTCAAACTGGCGGAGAAGTTTGGCGTGGAGATGGATGATCACGGTTTCTGCAAATGGGCATCCTTCGCCCCGGTGGACACAAAACGGGAGGGTGTCTTTGTCACCGGTGCATTTGCCGGTCCCAAAGATATACCTGAAACTGTCGCTCAGGCATCGGCGGCAGCCGGCCGGGTGGCGGAATACCTGGCGGCGAGCCGTGGCACGGAAGTTGTGCCGGTGACGTTCCCTGAACCCCGGGACGTGTCCGGTGAAGAACCCCGGATCGGTGTTTTTGTCTGCCATTGCGGTATCAACATTGCCGGTACCGTCAATGTGCAGGCAGTGGAAGAATATGCCGCCACGCTCCCCTACGTTGTATACGTTCAACGGACCCTCTTCACCTGCTCACAGGACAGCATCACCAACATCAGGAAGGTCATTGAAGAACAAAACCTCAATCGAGTTGTCGTGGCGTCCTGCACACCCCGGACCCATGAACCCATCTTCCAGGATACCCTCAGGGAAGCAGGGTTGAATCCATACCTCTTTGAGATGGCCAATATCCGGGAACAGTGCGCATGGGTACACAAAGATGAACCCGTTGATGCCACGGAAAAAGCCAAAGAACTGGTGACCATGATTGTGTCCAAAGCGAAACACCTGGAATCCCTGGAATCTTCCCAGATTACCGTGAAACCGCGTGGTATCGTCATCGGTGGCGGTGTTGCCGGGATCATAACGACGCTGGCTCTGGCCGGACAGGGATACGTGGTGCATCTCATCGAAAAATCCGACCGACTGGGCGGACTGGCAACCAAATTTGACCGGACAAACTTCGGTGAGGATATTTCAAGTAAACTGGACGAACTGATTCGCGCCGTGGAGCAGAACACGCTGATAAAACTCTATCTTAACGCCGATGTATCATCCGTTTCCGGTCATGTGGGCAATTTTATCGTTAATACGTCCACTGGGGAAAGTGTGGACGGTGGCGCTATTGTAGTGACCACCGGTGCAAAAGAGTATGTACCCACGGAATACAATTACGGTAAGCACGATGGTATTATGACCCAACTCGAACTGGAAGAGAAATTCCATGGGAAACCCTTTGAATTTCCTGCGGGTAAATCCGTTGTGATGATCCAGTGTGTTGGTTCCCGATGCGAGGAACGCACGTATTGTTCCCGTGTGTGCTGCACTCATGCCATTAAAAACGCCATGCGGATTCGCCGGGAAACACCGGATGTGACGCCATATGTCCTGTATCGGGATATCCGGACTTACGGTATCTATGAGGATCTGTATCGGGCGGCTCGAAAAGCCGGTGTTGTTTTCCTGCGATTTGATGAAAATGATCCGCCGGAAGTGGATGTGTCCGGGGAGGATCCGGTGGTGCGCGTTAACAGTCCGGATCTTCACGACCGGGTGGAACTCAATCCATCCCATGTGATTTTATCGGCGGCAGTAGTTGCCCTGGAAGAAAACGAGGAACTGGCAAAAGTGCTGAAAGTGTCCACTACCCAGGAAGGATTTTTCCTGGAAGCCCACATCAAACTGCGGCCTGTGGATTTTGCCTCGGAAGGTATTTTCGTGGCGGGACTGGCTCACGCGCCCAAAACATTTGATGAAGCCATCGGGCAGGCCCTGGCGGCTGCCGGTCGGGCAGGTATCATCCTGAGTAAAAAACATCTGGATTCCGGTGCTATTGTGGCCAAAGTGCAGGACACGAAATGCATTGCATGTCTCACGTGCGTCAGACTCTGTCCGTACGATGCTCCAATACTCTCTACTGAATCCGGTGTGGTCCGGATTGAGGAAGTCAAATGTCAGGGCTGCGGTCTGTGTGCCGGCGCGTGTCCGGCAAAAGCCATTCAACTCGCCCATTATAAGGATGACCAGATCGATTCTATTCTCGACAGTATTGCGGCGATTCAGGCGGAGAAGTCCGGGTCGGTTAAAAAGGGTTGATTGCGGGGTCCAGACTAATTTTCAGGGATATCTGCAGAGGCGTGCAGTCGCTGAGTTTCTTGCGCGCCGGTCATTCGTGCGTTATGCGATATTCAAATGCTGTGGAGAGCAGACAACGATACCTTTTCGAATTTCAAAAGGTTCGTCAACAGGCGCTATAACCCTGGCTGAATCCGGCTGCAAGCAATCAACCAGTTCGTAGAATCCTCGTGAGGGTTTTGGCGCTTTTGAAAGCTTGCATTCAAAAAGATGCCGGTGTCCAGCCTGTTCCAGAAGTAAATCTATTTCAGCCCCATTTGAAGTTCTTAGAAATGAAGGTCTCCAGCGTTCATAAAGAGCGATGATATTCTCAATGACAAAACCCTCCCAGGACGGACCGGCGATGGGATTAGCCAGAAGATAATCATAATCCTCTATTTCAAGAAGCCCGTGAAGAATGCCGCTGTCTCGCAAATAGACCTTTGGAGACTTAATCAATCTCTTTTTAAGGTTTGCTGCTGTTGGTTGCAGGAGACGGATCATGTAAGTCTGCTCCAGGATGGAAAGATACTTTTTCAAAGTGGGAATTGAGATATCAGCAGCAGCAGCCATCTTCTGGTAGTTTACCGTTTGTCCATGATAGTGCGCCAACAGCAACCATAATCGCTCAATGACAGGAATTGGAATATTGAAACCTAAATTGGGAATATCACGTTCCATAAATGTCCGGATAAAGTCGAAGCGCCAATCAAAACTCTCCGAATTATTATTAGCAAGGACACTTTCAGGAAAACCACCCCGAAGCCAAATCTCGGACCATGATATTTTATCAGCGACTTCTTTGAGTAGAAATGGTGTAAGATCAACATAGGAAATCCGACCGGCCAATGACTCTGTAGATTGTTTGATCAGATCACGAGATGCTGAACCTAATATTAAGAATCGTCCGGGTCTACGGTCTCTATCTATTTCCGAGCGAAGGACTGAGAAAAATTCCGGCAGACGTTGAATCTCATCAAAACAAATAAGCTTATCACGGTGATTATCAAGAAATAGTTCCGGTTCGATCACCTTATTACGATCAATTCTATCTTGCAGATCAAGGTACACCGAAGGAATATTCCTTAGCAAATATTTGGCAGTCGTTGATTTCCCACATTGCCTTGGGCCTAGTATTGCGACGGCAGGAGATCTTGCTAAAGCTATGTGTATTTTTTTTTCGATCAACCGGGAAAGATATCCATGCATTTCAATAACCTCTGTTGTCGTTTTACATTAACATTGTCTGGGTGTGGATGTCAAAGAGTCAAATAAATCAGTGGTTAAATCGCGGTGATGGGAAGAAACAGGAGAATAGCTTGTCATCCGGAAGAAGAGTTAAACCGGATTGCGCAGGGGTGGAAGCAGGGTGGTGAGAATGGGTGACCACGGACAATATCCACCGTCGCAGAAAATCTGCTTTGATTGACTTCTACTGTAAGCTATTGTATTCTATTAGTAGACAATGAGTTCCCTTTCATGAGAGGTGGAATATGTCAAGAACGGTCACATTGAGACTTCCTGATGAGAAGTATGAGCAGTTTCGAAGACTTGCTGAGCGTGAGAATCGCCCTCTTTCGAATTTCATTGAAACCGCAGCTTCCCGATATGTGGAGATCGAAAAATTCGTTGATGAATTCGAGATGGAAGAAATTGAAGGCAATGCGGAACTGAATCGAAGCCTGAAGCGGGGAGTAAAAGATGCCAAGGCAAGACGCGGAAGTTTTGTCTGATTTCCGTATTTTTGAGACCGATGAATTTAAAAAGCAGCTTGGTAAACTTCCGGTTCGCGACTCGCGTCTGATCCAGCGGAAACTGAAAGAATATGTATACCCTTTGCTCCGTGTAGACCCGTATAGGGGGCCGAATATCAAGAAATTGAGGGGATCCCAGCCGGATACGTGGCGGTATCGCATCGGCAGATTCCGGCTTTTTTTCATCATTGATCAAGAGGAGCGGATCGTTTCGATGCTCTCAATTGATGATCGCCGGGATGCATACAGATAGATTTTCAGCAGCAATTCATTATCACCTTGCATCACTGGTCCCTGGAAGTTATCATCAGATTTCGGGTTTAGATTCGAATGTAACAAAAAAGGGGACAATCATGAAAATCAAAGTACCGTATGGTAAAGATCACGTCACAGTGACAGTGGACGATTCCCGGGTGGCGGGTATCGTCAACCCCAATCCCGTGGAATGCGGTGATGAACAGATCATGCTGAAACGTGCGCTGGATCAGCCCCTGAAATCGGAATCGTTTTCTGATTTTATGGCCGGTGATGCAAAGACGCTTTTTATTGTCAATGATGGAACCCGGCCGACTCCCACGGCAAAAATTCTGGATCTGCTGGAAGATGATATCCGGGGTAAGGGCTGCGAATATATCATTGCTACGGGATGTCACCGGGCGCCCACGGAAGAAGAATATGATTTCATGTTCGGGAAACATTATCCCTCTCTGAAAAAGAAGGACCGTATCATCGTCCACGATGCGAAAAATGAGGATGATCTTGTTTTTATCGGGACCTCCACAAACGGGACCCGGATGCGGGTCAACAAACATGCTCTGGAAGCGGACCGCATTGTCATTATCGGATCCGTGGAACCGCATTATTTCGGAGGATACACCGGGGGCCGGAAAGCGTTTCTGCCGGGTGTGGCGGCTTACGACACCATTACCATGAATCATAAGTTCGCGTTGAAACCCGAAGCCAGCGCTCTGGCTCTGGAAGGCAATCCCGTTCATGAAGACATGATTGATGCATTGAAATATATCCAGGATAAAAAGATATTCTCCATTCAAACCGTTCTGGATCAGCACCGGCGGATTTATGCGGTGACTGCCGGGGATATTTTCGCGTCTATGGATGCGGCGGTGGAAGCGGCCAACGAGGTTTTCGCCGTCAAAATCCCCCGTAAAGAGGATATCGTGGTTTCAGTGGCTCCGTATCCCATGGATGTGGATCTTTACCAGTCACAGAAAGCACTGGATAACGGGAAACTGGCACTTAATGACGGCGGTATCCTGATCATGGTGTCCAAATGCCGGACCGGGATCGGGCCGGACACATTCTTCAAATTGCTTTCCAGTTGCGATACGCCGGAAGAGGTCATTGCGAAAATTGACCGGGAATTCAAGTTAGGTTATCATAAAGCGGCCAAAATGGCGGAAATCGGACTGTGGGCCAAAGTATGGGCTGTCTCGGAACTGGATCCGGATCTGTTACGGAAAATTTTCATTACACCGTACAAAGATCTTCAGACAGCTATAGATGATGCATTGGAGGCCGCCGGTCCTGATGCCCGGGTCCTGTTTATGCCGGAAGGCAGTATCACCGTGCCGATGATCTCTTCAAACTGAGTGTTCTGATCATATGGCGACTGTAAAATATTATTTGACCAAAGAGGGGGTAAAATGAGCAAAATACTTGGATACAACATGCCGGAAGAACTGTATTATCACAAAGATCACACCTGGGTGCGAGTGGAAGATGACGGGAAAGTCACCGTTGGAATGACTGAATTTTATGTTGAGTTGGCCGGAGACACCACTTATGCGGATCTTCCCGAAGAAGATGATGAACTGGAAGCCGGGGAGACTGCCGGGAAAATTCAGTCCAGTAAGTGGGTGGGGAAACTCATCTCACCGCTTTCCGGTGAAGTCGTGGAAGTTAACGAAGATCTTGAGGATGATTTCATGCTGATCAACAACGATCCCTATGGTGACGGATGGATCATGAAAATGGAACCCTCGGATCTGGAAGACGAATTGGAAAATCTCGTACATGGCGATGATGCCGTGACCGAGTTTATAGAACGAGAGAAAAAAGCAGCGGAAGAATAAATAGTAATCGTTCAGAGTTCAAGGTTTAGAGTTCAGAGTTGAGAGGTTGTCACCCTGAGCGGAGTCGAAGGGCTCAGGTTTTCAACGGGGAACGGGGAACCATGAACCGGGAACCTAATAGAAGGAGAGATTTATGGAAATCCAGGAACGGCGTGCGACCGCGGAAAATATTGCACGGATCAGGGAAATTGTCGGTGAAAAAAATGTGTCCGACGCCAAAGCGGACCTTTATGTCTATGGTTTTGATTCAAGTATGCACCGGAATATGCCTGATGCCGTTATCCGACCCAGCACTGTTGAAGAGATCTCTGAGATCGTAAAACTGGCCAACGAAGAGAATTTCATTGTGATTCCCCGGGGAGCGGGCACCGCGCTGTGTGGTCATAATACGCCCATTGCCGGAGGTGTGGTTATTGATCTTCAGAAAATGAAAGCCATCAAGGAAATCAATCCCGGTGATCTGTTGTGTGTGATTGAACCCGGTGTGATCTGTAATGATCTCAATGCTGCCTTGAAAAAGGTGAATTTCTTTATTCCCGGTCCCGCCAGTGCCGAAGTCGCCACCATGGGCGGTATGGTGGCTGCCAACGCTTCCGGAGCAAAAGCCCTGAAATACGGCGCGACCCGGGACTACGTTCTTGGAATGCAGGTGGTTATGCCGACAGGTGAGATTACCCGATTTGGTACCCGGACACTGAAAAATGCCAGTGGGTACCAGATGGAAAAACTCATGGTGGGTATGGAAGGCACACTGGGGATCATCACGGAAATAACCCTGAAACTAGCGCCTCTCCCTGAAAAAACTGCCGCATGTGCCGTCAGTTTCAAGGAACTGATTCAAGCCGGTCAGGCCGTGGCCGATATCATGGCCATACCCATTTTTCCGGTCCAGTTGGAATTGATGAGTGATATCTGTATCAAGGCCGTAAACCTTGCTACTGAACTGAATCTTCCTGAAGCCGGCGGGATGCTCCTTATTGCCTGTGACGGCCACCCAGAAGCTGTCAAAGATGAGATCCGGCAGGTGGCGGAAATCTGTAAGAAAAACGGTGCGTTCCACCTGGATATTACGGAAGATCCCGCACGGATAGCGGAGTTGTGGAAAGGTCGGAAACAGATGATCCCGTCTCTTTCCAAGATTGAGCCGAAATTTTCCACGGTTATGCTGGCTGACGATATGGCTGTGCCCATCTCAAAGGTCCCCGCCGCGGTGCAGGGGTTCCTCGATATTCAGGATAAATACGATATCTATATCCCGCCCTACGGCCATGCCGGTGATGGAAATCTGCATACCAAAGTGTTGATGGATCCGGAAAACAAGGATCACTGGCTCCAGGCGGATAAAGCGGTCCGGGAAATTTATGATCTCGTGCTGGAACTGGGCGGAACGGTTACCGGTGAACACGGTGTGGGTATCAGTAAAGCGGAGTATTTCCACAAGGAACGTGCTGATTCCATTCCGTTCATGCGCGCCATCAAACGTGCACTGGATCCCAAGAACATCCTGAATCCATATAAAATTTTCGACTGGGATGAAGGGTTTCTCACCCATCTCAGGTATCCCATTGAGGTGACAAAATGACATCAGAATACACCGCGATTGAGAAACTGAAACAGGAACTCCTGTCATGCACCATGTGCGGGTTCTGTAAAAATGTCTGCCCGGTTTTCATCGAAGATAACTGGGATTCCCGGTCACCCCGGGGACGCATGACCATGGCATACGGGTTGATTACCGGTGAACTGGAACCGGATCAAGCGCTCCTGGATCGGATCTTTCAGTGCACCCAGTGTACGGATTGTTCCCGGCGTTGTCCCAGTTCAGCCAAGTGTCCCGAGGTGGTTATTGCTGCCAGACAGGAAATGGTTAACCGCGGTCATACCACGGAAATTCAGGATGGCCTGGTGAAAAACGTGGAAGAAACCGGCAATATTTTCGCGGATCTGGAAGTGGAGTTTCCCGAGCAGGAAGGCGATATTCCGATGTTTATTGGCTGTCAGCACCTGTCCCGGCCCAATAACACCAAAAAAGCCCTGAAATTCATGAAAAAACTGGGTATCAACCCGAAAATCGTCAAAGAAGTTTGCTGCGGATTCCCCCTGAAAGTCATGGGATACGAAGATGCCCATCAGAAACAGAAAGAACGCCTCAAAGCGATGTTCGATATGAACGGGGATAAACCAATCCTTAACTTCTGTCCAAGTTGTCAGGTGGAATTTGCGGAAGAGTACGATCAGGAATCCATTCATGTCATCCAGGAGATCAACAAACGGCTGGACGCGTCAATGGTGACCAAACCTGTTGGAAAGAAAGTCACGTATCACGATCCCTGCGACCTTTCCAGAGGTGCACAAATTGTGGATGAACCCCGTGAACTCATTGAAAAAATCGGGTGTGAACTCATCGAGATGAAAAATGTGAAAAATACCTCCCGGTGCTGTGGCGGCGGCGGCGGTATTCTCACGTGGGATCCGGAACTCTCAGACAGAATGAGCCAGGCACGGATTGAAGAGGCTATTGCAACCGGTGCCGAGATGCTCGTGACGACCTGTCCCACCTGTGAGCAGACCCTGAAGAAAGGGGCAAGAGCCGTGGCGGAGAAGAACGGCGGAAAACCACTGCCTGTCCGCCATCTCATGGATCTCATGGCAAAAGCCGTGAAATAAATCAGAAAATTGATTAACATTTGAAGCCCCGGCAAACGTGCCGGGGCTTCTTATATCCCCACCAATATGTCATCTCGATACGAAGTGAGGGGACCTGGCTTCATGAGTCGTCGTGGTACACACCCCGTCCCCTCCTCGCAGGCTCGTCGGGTCCACCCCGCTCGAGCGGGGATTGATTGGTTGCAACGATCCTGGTGAAACATAGCAGAATAAAGAAACAAATCCCCTCTCGAGAGGGGTGCCCGAAGGGTGGGGTGTGTATGCGTTTGGCTGCTGAAACCAACGTAAAAGGGTGCCCGAAGGGTGGGGTGTGTATATATTCGGCCGTATGGGCAAAGAAGAATGGACCTGGCTTCATGAGTCGTCGTGATACACACCCCGTCCCCTCCTCGCAGGCTCGTCGGGTCCACCCCGCTCGAGCGGGGATTGACTGGTTGCAACGATCATTGTGTGTTGCGATTCGGTGCAATCAAAAGATCAGGAAGATCAAATTTTGATGTGCGGGCAGCCGAGATGAAGTGCTGGATAACTTTTCTGTATTCAAATTTCAAAATGGGCACAAATAGAAAATCTGATATAGCATCGAGTATTTCTTCCCGAGGGATTGAGTAAACAGATTCCAGAACCCATAGGAGTTCGAATACTGTGAGCAACGGCACAAATAACTCTTCCTTGCAGGATGCAGATCGTGTCAAACTAACCCGATTCCAATCATTTGACCCCACGAGAAAACGCGAGTATATTTAGATATATCGGAAAAAACTCGCGAGTAATTTACGATAGAGGTAAAAAAATGGGTTATTTAAATCGGTATATTGAGGATCAGGTTTCAGATGATTTAAACAGAAAGATGGTATTCATCGGTGGGCCGCGTCAATCCGGTAAAACGACCCTGGCCAAGCATCTGTGTTCTGTGAACCATGTGAGTATTTCTGAGCGTTACTGGAACTGGGATGCTCCTGTTGATCGTGAACAGATCATGAATGAGCAGTTTCCAGCCGGATCCGGTTTACTTGTTTTGGATGAGATTCACAAGTATTCCCGTTGGCGTCAGGTGCTTAAGGGATTGTACGATAAACGCGGGGATGTTTTGAAAATTCTGGTTACCGGCAGTGCGCGTCTGGATCATTACCGTCGGGGAGGAGATTCATTACAGGGTCGTTATCACTATCATCGTCTTTTTCCATTCACGTTAAAAGAGCTTGAATCTTCGAATTTTTCAACTCTGGAACAACTGCTGAAGTATGGTGGTTTTCCGGAACCGTTTCTGGCGTCATCAGAACGATTCAGCCGACGGTGGAGTCGGGAATACAGGAGTCGGTTGGTCCGGGGAGATCTCAGAGACCTGGAAAATGTCAGGGATCTGGACAGCATCGAGAGGATGGTTTTGCATCTTCCCAACCTGGTAGGATCTCCGCTTTCCTTAAACGGATTGCGGGAAGATCTTCAGGTATCACATCAGTCCGTGTCCCGATGGATCGCCATGCTGGAAAATATGTATATGATTTTTCGGATTTATCCGTTTGGGGCACCCCGGATCCGGGCCGTAAAGAAAGAGGCTAAGCACTATCATATGGACTGGACCGTTGTGAGTGATTCCGGTTATCGATTCGAAAATCTTGTTGCCTGCCATTTATTAAAATGGTGTTGTGTCCGGCAGGACCGGGACGGTTGTGAGGTTGAATTGCGTTACTTCAGGGATGTAGATAAACGCGAGGTTGATTTTGTTCTTGTTGAGGATGGTAATCCGATTCATTTTATTGAGGTTAAACAATCAGACAGGCGTGTGACTCAGCCTCTTCGATACCTGAAAAAGCGATTTCCTGAGGTAAACAGCAGTCAGATTTACCTGGGAGCCGGACCGGATGTGATCACCCGGGAAGGTATCCGTATCTGTCCTGCTCATAAATTTCTGGCCCAGTTTATTTGATTACTCCGGAAATAATGGGCACCGTCAGACTGCCCTCCATAAGAAAAAGCACCCGGGCATTTTCACCACATTTTTGCAGCGCAAGATCTATGGCGCTCTGAATACTTTCTTTCGGAGTCAGGAAGATATTTTGTAAAATCTCCGGTGCCAGATCCGTCACTGTCCAGACATCCGCCCGGGTGGTAAGTTCCACCAGTTTGGCGGCTTTGTGATATCCCAGTTGGTATTCCCCTTCAATTTTTTTCAGCACCGCTTCACCGGTTGGGCAGCTTTGCATGAGCCGGTAGAACGTATCGGGTCCGATTCCGTCCCGGCACGCTGAGATCAGGATGAGAATACCGCCGTCATTTAGTGCCAGCTTGCCGTGTTCGATGGCTTTCTGGGACTGGTAAAGATCGATATCCATAGGGTATGGGGCGACGGTAACGACAATGTCCTCCTTTTTTGATATTTCCACAGCGAACACATCGTGAGCGGCGGAAATGGCGGTATCCATGGACGTGAATATATCGCCTGCGGTGACAGCATAGATATTCCGGTCCCGGTCCAGCACGGTTTGAATGGAAAAAATGGGTTTGTCCTTCAGTGACGCCAGAGCGTCCACCATATCCTCATGGACCGGGTTGCCGGCCAGGGTCAGTGAGCGTGCCTCCGGGAGCATGGCGTATTTATGATTTTGGGTGATGGTGCTGCGACCGGCAAGACCCGGCAGAAAACTTTTCCGGCCGCCGGTGTATCCGGCAAAATAGTGGGGTTCCACCGAGCCGATGATCACGATCCGATCCGCCGTCATCCCCCGTTTATTGATCCACATATCCGTACCCGCCCGGGAGGTGCCGATGAAGACCAGTTCCGCATCATTTCGGGCGTCATGGACGTGAATCCGGTCGGCAGCCTCCAGATCCGTGAAATGGTGGCCGAAAATATATCGGAACTCGCTATCGGTGGGTGTACGATGATCGCCGGTGGCAACAATGACCGAGAAATCAGTTCCGGACATTTTCGGCAGGATACTGTCCAGGATTTTTGCAGTGGGTGTCGGCCGGGTGGCGTCGTTGACAATGATCAAGGTGTGACCGGGACCTGAGATGAACGTGGAAAAATCAGGGCTGTCCACAGGTGCATTCAGAGCAGATTCAATCAGGGCACGTTCCGGGGGGCATCTCACGGCATTTGGATGGTAAATACCCGCCACACGGCCATCGGGAATAGTAACCGTGACCGGTTTATTCCGGTATTGGATTTCGAGGTTCATATGTATCTCCATTATTCCGGATCAATCCGAAGCACGTCTTAAAATACGGTAATTACAGGGATAAGTAAAAGATTGTTGCCGACAAATGTCTGAACCGCAGATTCCGCTGATTATTGGATTGCACGGATTGCAAATCATGATGGTTGCAACGTCATCCCGGCGAGGTGACAGCAGAATGGTTGCAAACAACATCGTGTCGATAGCCGGGATCTCAAAAAGTTCCCTTCACCTGTATCAGGAATGATGATGGATCACTGGTTTGATGGAGGAGGGGACCGAGTGGTAGAGGCATAAAAAAAGCGGCCGCACCGAAATGCGGCCGCCCGCGGATTTCAATCTGAATTGCCTCTGTAACCCAGAATAAAACCCAGCACCTTACTGGATTATTCTGTGGAGGAACCTCCAGATGTGAAATTGTGTATCAATACCGCCATTTCATATACCTCCTTTCGCTAAGGTTAAGGGTTACAAATATAATATAGATTTGAACCGTATGTTTGATAAAAAAGGGGAGAAGTTCAGAGTTCCCCGTTCCCGGTTCAGAGTTGGGAAACGGTCACCCCAGAATAGTCACCCCAGAATAGTCACCCCAGAATAGTCACCCTGAGCGGAGTCGAAGGGCCCTGAGATTGAGAACCGGGAACTTCCCCCGGCTACTGACCAATAATGATGGGGCCATCCACAAGATGTGAAAATTCGGGATCATGGATGAGGTCCAGCATGGTCAACATATCCAACCCGGGAAACGTTCCGGGATAAAATGCGGCGTGATGGCGGTAAAACCTTGGAAGGTTATTGGATTTCAAAGCCCGGAGCGCCTGAATAACATGACCGGAAGATGCCAGTTCCCGAGGCATTTCCCGGTCCAGTCTCAAGGCCGCTTTCCCGGTATGAATCTGCAGCCAATACGGATCCCACTCCTGATTATCGGGCAGAACCATGACAACTCCCAGAAAAATAAGGACCCAGGCCACGGAACCCCATAGCAGATATTGACGTAACCGGGATGATTTTCGGAGATGACGGAACAGGCTCGCCAAGAGCAGTACCATGACTGTAATCACGATGCCGCCCCATATCCGGTCCCGCCAGTGGTAATTGGCTGGAAAGGAAAATCCCTTGACACGCAGGTTGGTAAACCCTTCCTTCCACCGGAGTCGTTCTGTCTGGACATCCAGGTTTTCATACTGTTCGGGATAGGGATTGTGAGGGTCCGTCCGTCCAAGAATCACAGTCGAAAGGTCTTCAATCTTTCCCATTTCCGCAGTGATGGTGACCAGACTCCACCCCATAAGCATTACGATGAGGGCTACTCGTCCGCGGGTGCGGAGCCGGGCAAGGATCGACGCCATACCCAGGGCCGCAAAGGGGAGAAGGGCTGACAACCTCCGGGGACCGTAAGAAGAGCCGGCATACCAGTCGTCGGGACAGGCGGAGATATAAATGACGGCGAGACAGGTGAGGAACATTGACAGGATGGTAATTGTCCGGTTCGGACGTTTGCATGCATGTATCATCAAAATCAACCCGATGAGCCCCAGAATGATTCCCGGCGCCCAGGGCAGAATCCCGTGGTACCCGCTGAATAGAAGCGGAAGAATGGCGGGTTCAGTCCAGTGCATGAACCTGCTTCCCTGGGGCATTAAAAACCAATCGCCAAACTGGATCTGCCAGACACGGCACTGGACCAGCACCGGCAGTACAAAAAATGGTATGCCCGAGACCAGACCCAGAAACCGCCTACGCCATCTCGTTCTATCTGTGAAAACGCAATACCCGATAGCCGGGATCACTGCGGTAAAAAGAAGAATGTTCTGCCATCGCGTCACAGCAAGAAGACCCAGGCTGAACGCACCCCACCATGCCAGGTGATACCGTGGCAACCGGATCCAACTCAGCCAACTCATGAGCATCACCGTGGTGAGAAAACCACTGAGGAAATGTGCCAGGAGCATGAGTTGGGTGGCGTAAATCAACCAAGGGGTTGTGAGCACTGCCAGAAGGGCGCCCCATCTGGCTGTACTCCGGGAAAATCCGAATTCCCGAATCAGGCGATCCAGAAGAAAAAATGTCAGAATCAGAAACAGCATACCCGCCAGAGTGGTGAGATTACGGATCTCACTATCGGTCGGACCGAATCCCAGACGAATCAGCGGGTGCAGAAAAAAGGAGAAGATCAGTGAGGGGCCGATACTGAACATGTTGCAGATCTCACCCCGAGGCGTGATGTAACTGATGAGTCTGATTTTGTACTGAATCAGGTTGTGAGTATGAATCAGGTTGTTTTGCAGGAGCAGATCGCCGTCCCGGAAAATGGAGAACATCGGGCTCGTGTAAAAGGCCACATCCCAGCCTGTGTATTTGGCGTTCCGGAGCAGGACAGTTAAAACCGATATGATAGCCAGAACCCAGGGAATGTTACTGTGAGATATTCGCTCCATGATGTGAAGTGACCGTGGTTTGTCCATGAATCCCCGCAAAACAGAAATGGTTATTCGTTATTACGAAAAAACAGTACCAGTTATCTGTTGTTTGGTCAATCGATGGTCAGGTTAAGTATTTTGTGCTGAAGTCTGTTTACTTACCAGCAGGACACACGTTCAAAAGAAGAAGGGTCTAAAACGACGCGTCCCAGGCCGCCGCAAACCGTCCCACAAATTTCCCGTTTTCCTGTAGTAACTCTTTATCGGCATAGATCCGGCTGTCCCGGCGCATATCGTGAATGATATCCCAGTGGATTGCGGATCGGTTCTCGCCCAGAGTTTCCCGGTAAGAATCCCCCAGAGCCAGATGAATGGTGCCGCCCATCTTCTCGTCGAAAAGTAGATTTTTCGTGAATTGTTGAACACCCCAGTTGGTCCCGATGCCCAACTCACCGACCCGTTTCGCACCGGGATCCGTTTCCAGCATTTTCAGCAGAAATTTCTCATTGGCTTCCGCAGAGGCACGGACCACTTCACCGTTTTTAAATTCCAGTTCAATGCCATCGACGACCTGGCCCATATAATAGCCGGGGAAGGAGAATTTGATGTGTCCGTTCACGGCATTTTCAACCGGACCCGTGTAGATTTCGCCATCGGGCATATTCACTGCGCCGGAACTTTCACAAATAATCCGGCCTTCCACACCCAGGGTAAGGTCAGCATGGGAATTTTCAATATGGAACGCGGAAACCCCTTCCAGTAATTTTGTAATGGTCCGCTGTCTTGCCCGAAGTTTCCGCCATTCATCCAGGGGATTTTCAGAGTTGAGAAATCCGGCGTCAAAAATAAATTCGGCAAATTCGGCCAGGGACATGCCTGCGTCCTGAGCGTATGCGTTTGTGGGGAAACTGGTGACGTTCCATCGAATCCGTTCTTTTCGAATTTTCCCCAGTTCCTTTTTGGCGATCCGGACCTTTGCGATTTTATCATGATCAGTTCCTGCCAGGGCCTGGGTATTTGATTCGGCCATGACATGCAAAGAAACCTGGGTATTTTTAGCCTGGAAAAGGTCTATGGGATGAACGTTCTGAAGCTGATCATCCGAAGCTGTCCCATAAAAGATCTCAATGGTTTCCGGGAATGTCGGTCTGAGCACCGGGTAAGCACCGGCTTTCAGACATCGGCGGTATAGAGCCAGCATCAGGGGTTTCCCCGGTATCTCACCGGTAATTTCCACCCGGTCACCGGCTTTGACTTCCGTACAAAAATCGACAATTACTTCCGCCCATCGGTTCAGACGGGGGTCCGCATCACAGATAAAACTCATGGTGTCCTCCAGGTGTGAATAATCTCGACGGCGGGCACAGATTGCCGTCAGGAGATGGACATTAGAACCGGGTCCGATAAAAGTCAAGGACCGTGCTTCGGGTTGGAGTGGGTAAGGATGGCTTTTTGGAATCAATTTTGCACCTTCGATATCGTCTTGATTTCTGCAGCACATAAAGAGGATAAATTGTATCCTGACTCGCTCTGGAAATCAGGCGATGCAGTGTTAAGGTTTTTTTGTGACTGGCATCGGATTTTATTTGTTGAACAGGGAAAATCTGTTTGCCACCGTTTTTTTTATTTATTAGAGGAGGAGTCGGATGAGAATTTTTCAATCAAAATTCCAGTTTGTTCTGATGCTGCTTTCCGTTATCTGCCTGACGGCGGGTGCCGGAGCTACTGATTGGCTTGCATTGAGCAGCAGCACAGCCGCCGATCCGGTGGTTGATGTGCAGAGTGATTGGGATTATGCAGCTATTGATCTGCATATCCCGGGTGTCGCTTTGGAAGAAACCAAGACCAAAGGCGGTGTTTACTCACTGCTGAGTATTAACGATGGCGCATATCGTGGTGAGATTGGTTCGCCCCGGTTGCCCGTGATCCGTAAAATTGTGGTCGTGCCTTATGGTGCTGACATCACGTTGCAGGTCACCGGATCCGGTACGAAACACTTTGAGCTTCCCAGTCTCATGGTCCCGATGCAGGCGCCGGTACCGAAAATTGCAGGCGCTCTGGAAGCCGCACCGTTCAATATGAACGCATCCGTATACGGCAACAACGATTTCATTAACGGCTCCCTCGCACGGATCCAGGATGAAGGTTACTGGCGCGGTCATCGTTTTGTTGTATTGGAGATCACCCCGCTGGACTATAACCCGGTGAAAAATGTTGTCTCCATCACAACTGATATTTCCATCAGCCTGACCTATGAAGGTGCTGACCGGGAAACCACCCTGGCGCAGTCCCGCCGTTATGCCAATACGGCATTTGATCAGATTTTCCAGAAACGGTTCATCAATTACGGTGAGTATCGGGATTATGTGTTCCCGCCACCGGCACCCATTGGGTATCTGATCATCACCCATGCGGATTTTGTCAACTCCCTGACACCGTTCGTGGAATGGAAAACTAAAACCGGTTATGACGTCACCGTGGCGGATCTGTCCGAAACAGGTACCACGACAGGTGACATTTTCAATTACATCCAGACGGCATACACGACTTGGACCAATCCCCCGGCATATGTTCTGCTGGCGGCGGACACCAACAATATCCCGCATTTTACGGGTGAAGGTTCCGGTTCAGCCGATGATCATGCATACACCCAGGTGGAAGGTCCCGAGTATTACTCACCGGACGTCCTGATCGGCCGGTTTCCTGCTCGAAGCGTGGATGACATGAACAACATGCTTGCGAAAATTCTCCAGGTTGAAATGGTTGACCCGCCGAGTTTGGATTATTTCAAGGATTCATCCTGGATTGTGTCGTCGGATCATCATGATATGCTCCTGGGAACACATCAGTGGTGTTATGATAACCATATTCAACCGGTAGATCCGGCAAATACATGGCATCTGGTGGATGAACTTGCCGGTGACAGCACTCCGGAATTTGCAGCGATAATCAATAATGGAAGCGGTAATGTATGTTACTCCGGACATGGATATGGCAACGGCACCGGAACTGCCAGCGTGCCTTTTGTTCAAAGTGATGTTGCCGCTCTCACAAATGTTGATATGTACGGTCATCTCATGATTTTTGCCTGCGGCACCAATCTGCATGATCAGACAACTTCTTTCGGTGAATTGTGGCTCCTGGAAGCCAACAAGGGTTCCGCATCCTTCTGGGGAACCTCCAACAATTCATACTGGGATGAAGACGACTGGGAACAGCGGGAAATTTTCCGGAGCCAGAACGAGGACTCGATTCACACCCTGTCCGCCATGTATCTGGACGGTCTTTTTGAGGTGTATGAACAGGCCAGCGCGACGAATTCTGCATATTACTATGATATCTATAACCTCATGGGTGATCCTTCCAGTGATTTCATCACACGGATTCCCGAGACGCCTGTCCTTGATATGGCTGCGGGTACGACACCCAACGAACAGGATTTCGATATCACCGTAAATGTCGGTGGCAGCCCCCGTGCCGGTGCTCTGGTAGCCATCACCATGGGTGGCGAACTCCTGGGAGCGGCCTACAGTAATGCTTCCGGTGTGGCTTCCGTACATTTCACACCACCCGGTCCCGGCAATGCCACTGTCTGGGTGACCGGACATAATCTGGCGCCCAACAGCGCATCTCTGATGATCATGGCTGCCGGTTGCGGCATGACCGTTCTGGACAAAGAAGAATATAATTGTGACGATCTTATCACAATCCGTCTCTGGGATGCTGACCTCAGTGGTGTTGCCACTGTGGAGATCTCTTCTGACAGTGAACCGACACCGGAAACGGTGATGCTGGCGGAAGTGACCGCCGGTGAGTTCGCGGGTACGATTATAACCTCCGACAGCAATGGCGGTCCCGGTTTTCTCCTGGTTTCCGATCTCGACACCATTACACTTCACTATCACGATATGGATTGTGAAGGCGGTGAAGCCGATGTGTATGATACCGCCACGGTAGACTGTGTCGGTCCGGTGATCTCAAACGTGATGGTTTCCGGACTGGGAACAGACAC
>SWBY01008248.1_pt1 | contig 19881 bp, 13 predicted proteins | sample 4693071 | NCBI WGS metagenome assembly SWBY01 (sample SAMN10267273, study PRJNA491770) | bioreactor metagenome | isolation source: DHS bioreactor inoculated with marine methane seep sediment | place: Japan: Omine Ridge, Nankai Trough | collected 2006-05-06 | reverse complement strand
AAGAGGTTTAGTCTGAATCGTTTCTCCCTCTTCTTCTTCCTCTGGTTCCTCTTGAAGCTGAACCAAAGGAATAATCTGCCCGGCAAGTGGTTTGGATTGTAGCTTCTCCTCCTCTTCCTCCTCCGGCTCCACCTGCCGCTGCACCCCCGGCTCCGGCATCCGCATCACAGCATCCGCCACCCGGTCCGCCTCCTGCTCATACACATCCCCCGGCTGCCCGATCCTCAGCTTCGCCTGTAGAGCCCCTGACTTGATTAACCGCTGCACAGCCTGGTTGCCGATTGTCCTCTGTAAAAACAGTATGCGGTCCACCGGAGTATCCATAGACTGCAAACGTTCAGTCTTCCGCACCCGGGAATTCGAACTCGATTTCTTTACCTCAGGCACTTTAGCAATTTGACCAACTTTTTCTCCCATCTTTTTTCACCTCCCTATTTACACTGTTTTGTTCCGGTGGACCGGGCAAATAATCTCTATTCGCTGGATTCTTTGTTATGAATTTTATTTTTTCCGGATTGCTGCACCACATGCGTCAACTCATGCGCCATCAGCCTTCGCCCTTCGCCCCTCGCTCATCCCAGGCGCATACTGCCCAGCCCCGAACACAACATCCTTTCCAAGGGTAAAGGCGCGGGCATTGACCGACCGGGCTATGTGGGCTGCCCGTGCGTCACTGTGTACACGCACGTCGTCGAAATCCGCACCGAAGCGTGGTTCAAAAAAAGCCCTTTCGGACGCAGACAGTGGTTTTCCTGCACCTTTGATAGACTGGATATCACGCCCAATTTCAGGAGTGACCTCTGGAGTAGCGGCGGCGAGACTTTTTGGTTGGATTTCTTCTTCCTTCTCTTACTCTTTTGGCTCGACCTGCCTTTGAACCAATGGAGTGATCTCTTCAGCAAGCGGTTTGGCCTGAAGCGTTTCTTCCTCTTCCTCAGGTTCCTCTTGTCGCTGTACCTGAACCAAAGGTGTAATCTGGTTGGCAAGTGGTTTGGATTGTAACGTCTCTTCTTCCTCCTCTGGCTCAACCTGTCGCTGCACCCCCGGCTCAGGCATCCGCATCACCTCATCCGCCACCCGGTCCGCCTCCTGTTCATACACATCCCCGGGCTGCCCAATCCTCAGCTTCGCCTGCAAAGCCCCTGACCTCATCAACCTCGACACAGCCTGATTCCTTGCAGTTCTCTGTAAAAACAGTATGCGGTCCGCCGGAGTATCCATAGACTGCAAACGCTCATTCCTTCGCACCCGGGAATTCGAACTTGATTTCTTTACCTCAGGTGGTTTAACAATTTGACCAACTCTTTCTCCCATCTTTTATCACCTCCATATTTACAATCACTCATATAATGCATATTATATTTTAAAGTCAATATATCACTAAATATAATTCCTGTTTAATTTAAAACCTCAATTACAATCTCCGGAAATCCTCATTACTCTGGTAAATTTGCTCCATCAATCTCTTAATCATCCCAAAACCACTACTCGAAGTGAGCACGAACAGATTCCTACAAGGATTTTCCGCCGTCACTGACGGTTTGTATACGAGATTTAAGATAAGTGTTGATTTTGGCATTATGATCAATACGAACTGTTTTATTCCGGTGGACCGGGCAAATAATCTCTATTCGCTGGATTCTTTGTTATGAGTTTTATTGTTTTATGGATTGCTGCACCACATGTGTCAACTCATGTGCCATCTGCCTTCGCCCCTCGCTCATCCCCGGCGGATACTGCCCTGCCCTGAACACAACATCCTGCCCCACCGTAAAAGCCCGTGCATTCACCACCCGTGCTGCCTCAGCCGCCCGGGTATCAGTATGCACCAGCACCTGGCTGAAATCATGGCCGAAGCTCGGCCCAAAATAAGCATGCTCGGATTCTGCCAGAGGCTGGCCGCCGCCCCTGATAGCATTGATATAAGATTCGAAATATGGTGTGGTCTCAGCACTCTCCCCCGATATCAACGAAGTTGATTGTCCTTGGCTGCAACTTAAGTCCCTTTTTCAAAATTCAAACTCTTGACGCATGCCGCCCCTGATGCCGTTTCTGATGGCTTCCCTAACCTCGTCGCTCAGAGATGTTGAATCCAAAGCCTCGTCAAGTACGGCTCTAGCACCTCTCTCGGCTAAAGCCCTCGCTCCATCCTTGATAAGACCGCCAATAATTGAGTCGGAATCAATACCTACACCTCGAAGCAGATTATCCATGAAATCATTGAAGCGCTCCTCTATTGCACCTGTAATGGAAAAGGTCCGGCGTTCAAGTTCTGGGGACGGTGTTGTCAGTATTCGGGTAAGCCGTTCCTCCGGGGTTTCAGGGTGAACCGGAGGTAACCTCAGATCGATGTGCCTCGGAGCCTGCGGTTCTTCTCTACTCAGAATTGGTGTTGTAACTATGGTTATCTCAACGCGCCTGTTTTTAGATCGCTGTCGCTCAAGCTCTGTTCCTCTCTGGGCTGTCTCTGGCAATGCTGGCATAGACTCGCCGTAGGCTTGGCCTCCAACTTGCAGTCTGTCTCGGCTTCCGGCACTCAATATGGCGATTACCATCTGTCTGCGCAACTCCGAAAGCCTTAGATTGTAAGCCTCTGCGCCCTCTGTCGATGCATGCCCCTCTACTACAATAGTTGGCTGATACATAAAGCGCATCTGAGTTGCTAGCTCTCTTACTGCTGCGAAGTTTGAAGCATCAAGTAGAGAATTATCCTGTCCAAAATAGACAGTAGCGGCTATTGCCCCGGGTGTACGGATGACGATTGGATTTGGGATGTTCGAGCCTAGGATGTTCAGTCTCTCGGCCAGAGTTTCGGAATCACCAGCTTCTGGTACACGCATAATTGGAGTTGTGGTTTCCGCCCCCTTAGAGAACGCACCCTGCTGAAGAACGTGTGTTAACTCGTGGGCCATCAACTGTTGTCCTGATGCTGCTGACAGATCATACTCCCCTGCCCCAAATACCACATCCTGCCCTACCGTAAACGCCCGCGCATTCACTCCCCGCGCCGATTCGGCTGCCTGTGTATCTGTGTGCACCCGCACCCTGTTGAAATCATAACCAAACCGCGGCTCGAAATAGGCGCGATTGTTTTCTGATAAAGGCTGGCCTCCTCCCTTAATTGACTGGATATGAGATTCTAGACCGGGATTAACTTCAGAGATGTGATCTGAAGTTGCTTTCGCCTGAAGTTCTTCCTCCTCCTCTTCTATCGGTTGCCTTTGCAGTTCTTCTTCCTCTTCCTCAATGGGCTGCCGCCTCAGTTCATCTTTCTCAAACATGGGGTATGCCCGCTGGATGTGAGGAGAACCTCGGGATGCTTCCTGAGGCTCAGGCATCCGCATCACCGCATCCGCCACCCGGTCCGCCTCCTGCTCATAGATATCCCCGGGCTGGCCGATCTTGAGCTTGGTTTGCAGGGTCCTTGATTTAATGAGCTGCTGCACTGCCTGATTGCCGATGGTTCGTTGGAGAAATAAGATTCTGTCGGCAGGAGTTTTTATGGGTTGAGAAGATTTCGTCCTTTGAATTAGAAGTGGCGAATTTCTCTTTGTTTCTGGTATTTTGGTATATTGTATGGTTAATCTACCCATTTTAATCACCTATTTTACTCTAAAGTTGACTCAATCGAAAGATAAATGATGGAGTGCACCTCTTCCTCTTGTCGCTACACCCCCAGATCCGGCATCCACATCACCTCGTCCGCCACCCGGTCCGCCTCACGCTCATATTTATCATCCGGTTGACCGATCTTCAGTTTCGCCTGAAGCTTACCACCCTCATACATCCGCTGTACGGCACGGTTGCCATATTGGCAGTGGAGTTGTAAAACCTGTGCCTGAGGCGAAAGGTGCGACTACATCATCGTTCAGGACGCTGTGACAGTTGTGACACTGCCTTTAGAATTTGTTGTTTTTGCTGTTGCCGCTTTTTGAGTCACAGCTTATACAATCCATCTAAGATAATAGTTGATGGTCCTATTCCGTTAGGGTTGTTTTGGCGACTTATTGAGAGCACATGAATTTTCTATGTGATGAAAAATGATTAATAAAAGCCAATCATTCTATAATTTTGAAAGGAATTCTTTCTGACGCAAAAATCCCTTTCAGTACTCCTGCTGGTTGCTCATAATCGGACTCATTTGCCTGGTAGTAGATCACCATTTCAAAATCACCCTTTAATGTTAAGGGCAATTCATACCATTCACAAAAATCAAAAGATGTGTTCATCTTTTCTCCTGATTCAAGCTGCGAATAGTCACGCGCCGTTGCCGAATCACGATTATAATCTTCAACTTCAACACTAACGATCTCATCCATTCCTTTTTTAAATACTTCTCCGAACAACTCTCTGGAATCACTGTTTCGATAGCCAATAGCAAGACGATCATTAAGCAACAATGGTTTTTTACTAACATTTGTTATTGTCACTTTTACAATACAGGGCAGTTCTCCCCTGTATATGTTGTCCTTAACTATTTTTGCGCTAATTTGGATAGGATTTTTCATGATGTTTATTTTACTTGCCATACATAGTTGAAACACAGCCAAAGCATGAAATAGCTATTCATTTATGATATCCCTTAAGGGGGTGGTCTTACAGCAGCATTAACATTAGCGAGCAAAGCCGTTAATGCGGCCCGTTGAGCAGGAGTCGCTGCTGCCCATTCTGCCCTGTCTGCTGTTCGAGTCGGTCTATATGTTCTGGCAATACGCCTCCTGATAACTCTTCTTGCTCTAACAAATGTACGCCAGTATGAACGTTGATCAGCTGGGGACATATGACCCCACCTGGTAATCATTCGGTTTACATCACTTTCAAAACCGAATCTATTGACCAATCCCGTTCCCGATATGTCAGGAATAGAACCTCTAAAAAGCGTTTCGTGGGGCATCCCGCTACTTATTATTTCAGTAGCTTCACCAAGGAACTCTCTAGTATCTGGACTTAGAATTCCTTCTTTGTGATGACCAACATGTTCCAATTCGTGACGTAATGAATGTACCATTGCTGAGAATGGCATGTACAAAGCACGTCGGACTCTTATCCGAACAGGTCCTCTAGGATTTCTTGTAGTACCTGCTTGTCCTGTATATCCACCAGTATCTTGATAATAAATTGTTAAGAGATTATTATAATTAGGCATATCATAGAAATCCATCACTAATCTCATAGCTGCATTTTGATTACCACTATTCCTTAATTGAATAAAAAAATGTTCCAATGTGAACCTGCCAACTTTTCCGTCTGTAAGAGCTAAAGCAGGTGTCGTATTTTGCACTTCGGCAATTCGCTGAACCAAGTCTGCATCCACGGTTCCGGTTGGATTAACGCCAGGAAATAATCCTTGTAAAGCCATGATTGATCTACGATCCTGATAATGATTATTCATATACCTTATGGCCCTTCTCACTTGCCTCCTGTTCAAAATCGCCGGAGTTGGTGCTGCTGGACCTGCCACCGCTGGGGCAACACGGTTGAGTTCTCTCCGAATAGTAAATCCTAATGTTGCTGCATCTGCAAAGGCGGCTGTACCGATTCGTATCACCCTTAAATTACCAGATTCGAACGTAGTGTCTGCCGGAAAGGTTGCCGGAGGTGGAGTTGGATTTGCTCTTGAGGCACCTGGATCAGAATAAACTGATAAAGTGTCGGATGTAATATCTAAATTAAAAAAATCTGTAACGAGATGTATTGCTTCGTTTCTTCTTCCAGCAGCAACACGATTTGTAATCATTAAATCCAGCGTATCCTGAAGCACACGGCCATCGTCATTAACAACTGCAGCGATGTTAGTAGTCTGGAAATTAGAAACTGCTAGCGCTGTAATAGGTCCGAAATTACCGTCCATACCTGCTCCGGCAATATGCTGAATTATTCTGACTGACATTTCATCATAATTGGCCCGGGCATGAGTTCTGGCTGCCCTTTCTTCTGCCCTACTTATTGGTCTGCGTTGAATAATGTGGCGAGCTATATGCGGATAAACTCTAGTTTGCTGAATTGTGTGGGTCAACTCATGCGCTAGTAGTTTTTGGCCGCCTGTCGTTTCAGAAGAAAACTGACCTGAACCAAAGACGATGTCTTTTCCAACGGTAAATGCCTTTGCGTTGACGCTACGCGCCAGATGATTTGCATTAGAATCGGTGTGTACTCGTACTCCGCTGAAGTCTGCGCTGAAACGGGGCTCGAAAAAGGCGCGGTTCTTTTCTGATAAAGGTTGACCACCTTTAAGGGATTGGATTTGAGATTCAAGATTGGGATTTACTTCAGAGATATTTCCTGAAATTGCCTTCACTTGAAGCTCTTCCTCTTCTATCGGCTGCCTTTGCAGTTCTTCTTCTTCCTCTATTGGTTGCCGCCTCAATTCCTCCTCTTCACGTGTGGGACACGCCCTCTGGATATTGGATTCGCCATCGGGTACTGCTTGCGGCTCCGGCATCCGCATCACCTCATCCGCGACCCGATCCGCCTCTTGCTCATATCTATCCCCCGGCTGGCCGATCCTGAGCTTAGCCTGCAAGGCCCCCGATTTGATCAGCCTCTGCACAGCCTGGTTGCCTATCGTCCTCTGAAGGTACAGGACCTGGTCTACTGGTGAACTCATTGATTGAGACTGATCAGCATTTCTTGTATGAGATGCCTGATTTTCTCTTTTTACCTCTGGCTTCTTAGCAGCCACCTGGACTTTTTCACCCATTTAGTACCTCAACATTTAGATAATAATCAATAACAAAAGCTTACGCTTCACCAGAAAAAACAACATAAAACAAGAATCTATAATTCAGTCAGTCCTTCTTGAACAGCAGTAAATCTCCCCATTCTCCTTTTCGATCTTCTCTGCCAGTTCAGGATTAATGATCCCCTTCTCATAATCATCCCATACCTTCCACTTCTCATTGTCCTTACAGTCAAAACCCCTGCACGGCACTGTCCGGTGTTCCCGTACAGTACATTTATAGGTCTCCCTGTCCAGATGAACACAGTATCCGTCATCACCGTGAGCGATAAGGTAGGGTCTTCCGAATTCCCAATTTATGATCCCTTCCTCCACATCCTGCCTGGAAAGAGCAAATGGGAACTTGCAGCAGATTGCCTTACAGGTATCCAGCCGCCCCAGGCAATCAGAATCGGCTTCATGTTCAAAGGTATACTTATCGTATTCAGGATCCTGGTACATAAGACCCATCCCGCTTTCCACAAACTTCTGCACTAACCGTGAAGCAACCTGTTTTTTCCTTTCATCAAGCTCCTCAATAGAAAACAGACCTTTTTCATCCAGGATTTCTATAAGGGCATACAGGAAAGAGGCAACCTCTAGCGTTTTCGTGGTGTTGGAATTGATACGGGTGTGGGTGTAGAGCAGACCGCGGGAGAGTTCTTCATAATTCATAGTAATACACGGATTTCCAGTTGAAAAAAAATTCATGAAAGGAAAAAGGAAATATCCCAATAATATACCTCGGACTTTTACTGATTAGAATCTTCTAATTTTTCGATTCTCCTATTCAATTCATCCAATTTAGCTTCATACCTTGCCTGAGGCACTTCCGGAGTGCAGTGGGTTTTAAGATCACCTGACCAGGGAAGACTATTCTCCTCCTGGCCGCCCATAATCCAGGCAAACCAGTTAAATGTTGGAACGTATTTGCGAAGTTCCATATTCCTGATCATAGGTGCAGAAATAATGTTCCCCCGTCTTACAATTGAATTAACCGTATCAATCTCACTTTCAAGGGTTGGTAAAGTCCCTTCAGCACCATTGTATTTAAGATAAACAGTTACTTTTGTAATATTAATATTTTGTTGATCCACTGTCGCTTTAATATTTTGTTTTATATAATAAACCAATGTTGCTGTTTTTGTTGTGAATAAATTTTCAATTTCATCTATAGAAATGTTCCATTCTATATCGGAGACTATCTCATCAGTTTCAAATTCATAGACATCTGTGACCTTGATACCAACACTCGCATTATTTGGATCTATACACACTTTATCTAGAGTCCTCTTAACCTGATAATGGATTCTATTTGTGACATCACCAAAATCCGGTATCCACTGAGAAAGAAAATCATATCTTTCTTTGCAGCTAATCGTTGCCAGAAGTAGGTAATGGCAGCAGTCAGAAGGCGGACAGGGAAACGGCTCTGTACAGGGTTGAGTGGTGAAATCCGGTTCAGGTGCATCAGGTGGATGGTCCCAGACCTCTATGCAAAAACCTTCCTGTGTCCTGCTGAAGTTGCAGGTTTTTTCCTCACAGCTCCCGCCCGGTGCATACACAGGTTCAGGTTTTGTGCCCCTCTCGTCATATTTGATCACAACATATAATGCATGATCCAGGGGATCTGGTACATATTGTGCACATGGATCATATGCTGCAGTGGTTGCACAGGGTTTTACCGTAAGATCCACGGTCTGTTCCTCACAGACAAGGATCTCATTTCCAAAACAATCAAGTGCCAGACCACCCTCTACTATTATGTTCGAGCTGGGGGGATTGGTAGGTTTTACATTCAAACCACACACAACACCCCATCCATGGAGCATCCGGTTAAGCAATTTTCTTTTTTCAATGTGGTATATCTGCTCTTCCCTGAAATCTCTTTCAGTCATCAGCATTCCATGAAAATAGTCTGTTCTTTTGATATCGTTATAACTGCAGTGCTCATCTTTACATTCATCTTTGGTCATTTTCTTCCTCCTCCAATCTGTTATACTATCATTTTAATTTATGACTCTACATGGAACCAGCTCTTAAAATCAGTCCCCTGTGTCCCTTTACCAGATGGGAATTCTCCTGAAAAGCTTCCGTCCAGGGCTTTTCCTTCTATACTGAAAATTGAACTCCCTCTAAGGATTATCTCAAAATCCGCCCCTTCCCGACTCTGTGTTATTGCAGAACGATCTTTATCTACCAGTTCATCTTCGATCCAACTTTCTTCAAATTTAAATGTAGCACTGGTAGTACCTTCTTCATCATTATCGGTAAATTTAATTTCCTGTGAAGGGACATATTTTATTAATCGATATCTAGTACTGTGTTCTATGATGATAATAGCAATCAAAAAAGTATGTTTATTGATAGAACCACGGTCCATGATTTTATTGAAAGTTACCTTTAAGCCATTTTTCTTGATAAAATCATCCCATGGTATATCTTGCTTATGTATCCAAGTGCTACCTACAGGCTCTTCAGCTGTCTGTTCAATCTGTTCACTTATCTGTACACCAGTCTTGGAAGCTGCCAATGTATCGCTCCATTCAATATTTATGACACGGGGTAAGTCCCCGTGATAACAGCTGATCTGGTCAAAAAGCAGTTGATTGCTGTAAACAAGTTTTCTATGATTGCAGGTATCGATTTCCTTAACTTCTCCATTTTCATCAACAGTCACTACTGCCAGGATGATACATCGACATACAGGACACTGCTGACAACCTTCTGTTATTTTCTCACAAAGATAGCTGTGAAGCGATTTTTCTTTGTCCCCTTTTATTTGGCAGAAAGGTAAAGGTTTGTCCCAAAATTCTTCGGGAATACGAATGGGTGTAATTTTCCAGCTATCTCGAATACGGTTAAATTCATGTTTTTCAATCTCATCACAGGCGATGAAAGGAAGATTCACAATTTCCTGTTTGCATTCATCATATTCAAGACAGATTGCAATGAGTTGGTCAACATTTTGCTGCTCTTCTTCTTTTAGTAGCAGATCGCATTCATGTTCTTCGGGAATTAACGGAACATACCTGTCTTCTGCATCCCCGCACACCAGGATCTCCCTGCCGCAGCAGTCGATAGCCAGTCCGGGAGTGACTTCCACCCCCTTATTATCCTCTGTTGGTTTAACGTCTAATCCGCAAACCACACCCCACCCGTGGACCGTTCTGTTGATCAGCCATCTTTTCTCATTAAAGTAACACTGCTCGTCCTGAAAGTCACGGGTAGTCATCCTTTTCCCGGTGAAGTAATTATTCCTCTCAAAACACGGAATGTCACAAATCTCGCAACGTCTTTTATCTACTTTATTTAACATATTCTACCTCCACTTAATTGAATGTTAGATCAGATTAGATCAGTATCCTTATTTAATTGTGAATTACGGTCGAGCTTTCCACCCTGTTCATCATTACTCACAATAATACCCGATCCGATAGTGTACGTATCTCCAAGCTGAATAGGTCCGTAATCAGCGATCTGTGTACTTATTCCCACAAACAGATCACTGCCATCTCCCCTTCCGGTTTGTATACGGTATATTGTATGAGCCGGTTTTTCATTATCCAGAATCTGCCTGAGCCCTTTTTCATAACGTTTTAGTTTTTCAGCAGAGAGATTTATCATAACAGTAAATTGATGGGCTAATACTAAAAACGGCTCTTCTATTGACTGTACAATATCTCTAAGAGTAACCTGTCCAATGATGGAATCATCTCCCAGCCGGAATCCACGAACCGGAGTCTTAAGCAGCAGACTGTTTATACCCAGTATGAACGATCCGTCCTTATTGATGATCATTGGTTTTCCAGTTCTGGAATGTTCCAGAATTACAGGTCTTTTCCCCGTGTAGAGCCTTATTAATTCCTCAAGACCTGCTCGAGTTCCTTTCTGCTTATAAAGTACCGGTGCGCGTTTAATAAAATAACGCTTTTTATCATCTGTCCAGTCTTCTTCAACTGCCAGGTTCAACCATGAAGCAAGCCAGGCAAGAAAACCGGGTAGTACAATATCCGGATCAAAATAGTCAGATACATTGCCAATATCAGTTTCAAGATCATAAAATACCGTTTCAAATATTGACAGGAACCGTTCAAGAAACTCACTGCTGACCGGGTCTTCCTGATATATTGCCGGAAGATAGCGAAGGTAAGAATTGGCCGGATACAATATCTTCATCCGGGTTACTTCCGGCCCGGCTTTTTCATCAAAGGTCAATAAACCAATCTTCATCCACAGGTAACGCCCTTTCTTTTCCCTGAAAAGCATATCCCTTGAGGTTATTTCATTTCCGGTCAGGGTTTCCGGTCCGGTCCATGCTGGTATTTCATCGTCTATACTATCTGCTTTCTCCTGCGATGATTTCTCAGGATCAGTGAGGATACCATCAATAGTTCTTTTTAATGAAGAACTGTCAGATAAGTAATAATATACCTCCAAAAGGGTTTTTTGTGGTATATGTGCCTGAAGGGATAACCTGTGCCATTTACATTCATATATGCCGCTGTCCAGTGTTTTAGAGTAAAAAAAACCTTCTGTTGTTGAGAACATCTGCTGTGCGCTAAAAAAGGCAATTCCATTACTGCTGCCCAGGTAGAGGTTTCCTTTCGAATCCAAAGCTAATCCCATGATACGGCCTGAAAGATCATGAACAGGGATTTTTCCTGTATAGCTTCCGTCAGAATCGAACCTGTACAATGATTCTGTGTTATTATCAATCCCAGCTACGAGTATGTTCCCGTTTGTATCAATAGTGATTATTTCAGGCCGGAAATCTTCAGAAATCCTGGTGAAATCTCCAATTTTCGAATATTTTACCGTCTCATTCTCAGTAATCTTAATAAATTTTTTATGACCAGTATCTATTACGTAGATGGAATTATCTTTATTTACAGCTAATCCCACAGGTTCTTTCAGATGATCTTTCCCAAAACTTTTAACAAAGATACCATTGATAGCATATTTGGAAATTTCATGTGAATCTTTATCAAGAACATAGATATGTCCTTTTCTGTCAATTCCAATATCAACAGGATTACTTTGATAAAGAATATATTTTATTTGAAAATTGTCCCGGGAAAATGCTATTACTTTTCTGTTTACCGTATCAAGGACCCACAAAGTAAATGCATCCATAAGCATCCGTGCAGGATTGTGAGATTTATCCGGATCATATCCATCTATGGACGTGATATATTCCAGTACCTGAGATTTCAGTTCATATCGATAAAGTCTGCGGGTCTTTGTAACGGTATCTCCATCAATAAAATATATCTGTGCGCACTCATCCAGCGCTAAGCCCTGAAGATTCTTAATTCTGTCTGTTTTCAAAATCCAGTCAATAAAAGCAGGGCTCGAATTAAGAGTAAGACCTCCCCCTTTTATCGCATCAAGACGGTACCGCAGACCGCCTTTTTCCCATTGATCCCCGGTACTGAATATCTGGGTTTTATAATCTTGTGACATCATAGTTTCATCTAAATAAATTCAATATGTTGTTCTCCAAAAAAAGCAAGTCCATACCCGGGAATCCTGATAGCTTCTTTTTGATATTCCAGCTCTCCGGCACGCAATAAGACATGGGTTGCATAATCAACACCTTCCACATCGTCTATTATCTCATAGATCTCGGAAGGAAAGACAGAACGTCCAAAAGGCCATCCCTGTCCGTCTGGTCCCCCGGTCAGGGGATGCAAAAAATGTTCAAGTTTCGTTTTAATTCGTTTTGTCACCTCACCGGAACTGTACCTTTTCATGACATGGACCTTACACTGTACGGAGATTTTTACATACTCCGGTTCAATAATATGTATATCTGTAGTTATCAAACGATAATTTTCCAGATGTGATAAAACCGTTCTCATAAAACCATTTCCAGGAACTGGAGGAAAATTACCTTCTCTTGTATATGGTACTGTCACCACAGTAACATTTCCCGGAACAGTAATGCATGGATAATCAGGATGGTAATTTGTGATTGCTTTTGCTCTGCACACCCTCAGTCCTGGTGTGGAACATACAAGCTGTTCGTAATCCTTTGAGGTAATAGCTCGATAATGTGTTCTGAAGTCTTTTTTAGCCCTGCTCTTTGCATGGTTTATAGATTCAGCTAATTTCCCTCCTGTTGCTTCTTTTCTATTCCCGCCTGTTATTGTTCTAAATCCGTCAATCCTGAACTTCTGTTCTTTGTTGATATTTCCTTTCGGACCCTGAGAGGTTTTATACAGCTTTGCTCTGATCTTTCGTTGTTCAGGTGGAATACGGCCGTTTAAGCCATTTCCAAAAGTGATCTTTCCTTCTCTAGTATCAAGATGGTAGTGATGATCGTCCGGATCAGAATATGCAAAATCGTTTACTTCAAACCAGGTTTCCCACTCCCCTTCATCACCCTGGACCTGAACAACCAGGTTTCTTTTTGTTATTGTATCCGGAAAAGCTGCTTCTATCAAAAAGCAGTTGAGCGTTTTCAATTCAGTGTCTGAAATAATATCCAGATGGTTTATTAATTTTTTAAACTCATCAGGGTTTTTCACTTCTTTGAAAACTTCAACATGGTATACATCCTGGTTTTCAATAACCGTGTTTAAAGCTGACAACACTGCAAATTTCAATTTCAGTAAAATACCTATCTCAGACTCATCCCATTCACTGATCAAATTCTGTGTGTTTTCATCAAACATACCAGTGATCCGTTTTCCAGGTTCCGACAGCTCAGCCTGATTTTTCATCATTTTCAGCAGACCATGCCAGTCAAGTACATCTCCGGCACCAAATGGCAGAACATCATGGGATGTTCTCATTACAGGTTTTTTCTTGAGGCGTACTTTCTGATCGGGAAACCCTGAAGATGTACCAAGATCTTCATATTTTATGGTTTCGACCTGGATGGCTGATACAGTGTTGATCAATATTCTGCTTATATAAGGAACGATCTCATACCATCCGTCTTGTATGCTACAGCGTATCCAGTACAACCCGTCTTCCTCATTATTTTCCATATCAGACGGCAAAAGAAAAACAATCCTGCCGTTTCTGGTCAAAGCCTGAGTGCTGTCCTTAAGAACAGGAAGATCTTTCCATGTACCATCACTTTGATATTCCCATACTATTTCAGCAGAAGGAATGACGCGTGACGGCTCATCTCCATGAGTTCCCTTCGGAGGGAGGTCATCCTCAAACAGGAAAAACGTGATGTGAATTTCTTTTTCAGGAATTTTTTTAGAAAATTCCAATCCTAATCCAAGTATACCTCCTTTTTGAGCTTTTTCACCAAAAGCAGCAAAAAAAACATTTTCAGTTTCGTTCGCCTCAGTGTTATCCACTGTCTTTGAATCATACGTAGTTATAATCGATTTGATCTGTCCCGGAATAAGATTGAAATCCTCCATAACTTCAAATACTAATTGTTCAGGTTCCACTCCGGTAAAGATCTGAGTACCTACTGGAACAGGTATTTCAGCATGAATATTATCCTTATTATCTTTATTTTCAAACGTGATATCAACTCTTGCAGGCTGGATATCACAGGGATAATAATTGAGAAGTTTTAAGAATTTTTTATAGTTTTGGTCTGTTATCTGGTCGAGCTGATATATCTGCATCTCTGCAAGCCAGGCAAATAACTCTATGAAAGTAATACCCGGGTCATGAACGTTGTGATCGGTCCATTCAGGATAATACCGTGGTATGAGTGAACGGACTTCATCAACAATTTCATTGAAGGTTTTATCGTCTAATCTGGGAACAGGTAGACCCATAATTTCACTCTCCTTTTACCAGTTGAAGATTAACAGTGTGAGTTCCATTTGCTGCCAGAAACTCAGGTTCAACATTTACTGTATCACCGTTGTTAGTCCCGTTAAAAGAAAATTTCAGGTTTTCCACATGATCCACCCCTTTTATTTTTTCAATTAAGGCATATACATCTGAAACTGAAACGTCTCTTCCAAAATCCCATCCGTTACCTTCAGGACCACCTGTTAACGGGTGGAAAAATGCCCTGAGTTTCTTATTTACCTCACGTTCCACTTCACCGGCCACATCAATGGAAGGAATAAATACATCCACTGAAACACCCACCTTCACATAGGAAGGACCGGTTACATGAATATGGTCCGGGAAACTGATAGTATTTGCACAGTGTTCCTCAAGATACTTACGTACTTTTCTTTTTAATTCCAGTGAAGGAGATGGTTCATCTTCAGGTGAATCCGGGACAATGATCACAGTGACCCAGCCAATTTCCTTTTCATTTCTATTATTGGTATTTGGCAGACATCTGACCTTTGCCAGTTTTCTCGACGCTTCCATAGCCAGCCATTCAAAATCATCTACAGTTACAGCCCTGTTTCTATGGCTGATCCGGGCAGGTCCGATTTCCAGCATTTTGTCAAGTGTTACCGTATCAGCTCCCCCATCGGCGGCGGCATGATTTGATACACTGTCAACTCCGGATACAGGTGATTTAATCGTTGCTATGTCTCCTGCCCTCACATTTCCCTGTTTCCCTCCACCCCATCGATATGAAAATGCCTTTATGTTATTTTCACCAGTTGGTGGTATCATACCTTGTATCCCATCACCAAACTGGATTTGACCGGTAGCACGATCCAGTGTGTAATGACGGTCATTTTCTTTTGAATCGAAAAAGTCAAAAACTTCTGACCATAAAACCCATGTTTCAATCACATTCCCTTTTTCATCCTTTACCTCGTGTATGGCATCTTCTCCTGAAGCAGTTCTAAGAGAGAGCTTTTCTTCTTCTGAGAGAATTTCCTGTATCCTCAATGTTTCCCCTTTAAGAAGTGGGACCTTGAGGAACTCAAAAGTCTGATCAGGTTCACCGTTGCTTGAGCCAAGAGTTTCATCTTTGATGGTCTCGGCCTGCAGTGCCCATGTTGTATTGGGATAAATACCTTCCAGGAGGGGCCATTCTTCATATTCACCCTTTGTAAGACTGCCTTTGATCCAGTAGAGATAACTGCCAAATCTTGTTAGGGCAGAGAAATCCGAGGGACCAAGAAGTTCCAGGATCTCTGCCATGATCAGGCCTTCAGTTGCATCGTAATAATCAAGTTCACCCCAATCATTTTTCTTACTGTAAGTCCATACAACTTTCGGTTTTTGTTCTTCAGTAAATGAAAGTTCTTTAGCTAAAAAGAAGATTTTGACAGGCCCATCTTTGAAATATTTTTCAAATCCAAGGTACAGTGTTTCATCTCTATCTTCTAACTTTACAAAAGGAGAATAATGTTTATCCACTATCTTATTGGCATCTGTCTGGTCAATATATTCAAGGTTATTATATGTCTTGCATTGTTGAGGAAACTGCTCTGTTTCAAGAATATAACTGATTGTCAGCTTATTTATAATGGGGGATCTGATGCTGTCCTTTGAAAAAATCAATTTTTGTTCATCGGTTTGTTCATCTTTTAAGAGAGAGAAGGATTCCCTTCCATAATCACCACCTACTATTCTTCCTCTTATCCAGAAGCTCTTTTGTCCTGCAATCTCTGTCTCTTCAATATCGCCGGGCAAAGTAAAAGTGATTTTTCCACTCTTAAGAAGATTTGAAGTTTCATCTTTCAACCCCTTCAGTACTACCCATCCCTTACTGTTCCAGTATTCCCAGGAAAGGGCAGGAGTTAAGGCGGTTTCCAGAGGGTCTTTATATTCGTTCCAGATTTCATGCGAATTAGTAACCCTTTCTAACATGCTATTTAGCCTGCTGGCTGAAAATATAGATTCTTTTTCATACCATGGAGAATAATGCAATTTCATATTTGAAGGAGATTCGTGTTTTTTCCATTCCCATTTCAATATACCATAATCATCATCAGATTCTTCCACTTCCCATAAGTTGTTTTCAGTACTCCTGATGAAAATATGATTAGTTCCTTCATTATCTATATTGATAATTCCATGAGGATTTGAATCAACAATAAGATCTTCTGGTCTGTTAAGAATTTCAATCCATGGATAATCTATGGAATCATCATACTTCAATAAATTGCCTTTAGAACCTTTTACATATATTATTACAGCATTACTTGCTGGTACAACAGCATTAATTGCTGGTACAACATCATTAATTGCTAATACACCAGCAAACGGTCTTGAATCTACATATTCATCATCAGGTGATCCGTCATCAATCCATATTTCTTCATTTCTCTTTACTGATTCGAAATCAAGTTCATATAAATGGCCATTTTTCCCTTTAACAAATATCAGTATCTTGATGATTTCATCTGTACTATCTCGTTTATAAATAACTGCATAGGGTGAAGAATCTAAATCTGTATTGATTGGTTTATTGCAATCTTTCCATCCCTTAATTCTAACATTTACATCATAAATTTGATTAAATTCGTAAAGATGGCCATTTGATCCCGTTACAAATACCGATATGACTTTATTATTACCATTATCGTAACCATAGATCGAAAACGGATCAAAACAAACATCTATACCTTCCTCTGGAGTTTCATGATCGATCCAATGCCCTTGACTGCCGTTATAAAACCATTCAACAAGATGACCATTTTCAGCCCGCATAAATACTGAGATATTTCTCTCCACAAAACCTATTGCATCAGAACTCCCTGTAACATGACTGATTTCCAATCCCCCTGAATAAATTGGATAATGTACTGCGCTTGGTGCTGATTCAGCAGCAATCTTTGTATCTGGTGGAAACCCATGGTCTTTCCATTCAGCTTCGCCGTTAGGGTCTATTTCCACTTCGATAAGCCTTCCATAGGTCCCCCTGGCAAAAACCTTAATCGTATCTTCATACGAAATCGCAGTTGGAGGGCCAAGGATTCCCCTCTGTTCCACGTCTGCTTCAATTTCAATCTTTCCTTCTTTTTTAGAAAACGCTTCCTTGCTGGCTATGGAGAAATTATCAAACATCCTTGGTTCTTTCCCGAATGGATTGAACGGCAGGGAAATATCAAGCGGCGTATCGTTATTGAAAGCCAGATCAGGCAAGATCTTTTCTCCCGATGACTTGACAACAAAAGTAATAGTATCCAACCGGGGTAATGTACGGACTTCATGTACTGACAAAGGTTCGTCAAGAATGCAGCGGATCCACCGGCTCTTGATACCGTTGACCTCTCTTTCCTTGATCTCACCCTCCTGCATCTTATTGAGATGAATCTCACCATCCCTGCTGAAACCCCGGCTCAGATCAATAGTATTGAACTTGAACCATCCCTCTTCTTCTTCTCCTTTGACCTCCCCCCAGTACTCCCATGAAACATCAAGAGGATTAATCCCACTCTGTGTACCTTCACGATGGGTTATTGAAAGAATAAAGTAAGCCGTGCTCTTGATGTTAAAAAGATCCTTATGGCCGATGCACAGGCTGTGTTCCTGCATATTCTTACCTTCGAAAAGATTGAATTTTGTGATCTTTTCAACCAGTGTACTGGCAGGTTGAGAATATAACAGCGTATCTTCAATTGTTATAATCGTTCCTGAAATGCTGGAAACAATACCATATTCAATATTTGTTTCATTTCCAATCCTGAGAAAATCTCCTTCTTCCAGATCAGTAACATGATCAAGCTGAAAGTCTTTTGAACCGGCTGATGGAGATGAAACTATGGTATAAGAACGTTCTTCTTGCTGTGCTCCATTCAGGAATCCTGGAGGAGGAAGGTAGATTGCATCTTTTTCAGGGTCAGTGCTTACAACTCTTTTAAGAGGACTGGGTGTTGCCAGCAGGTTTTTCTCAGTTTCAAAAATAAGTTCTTCATGTTCATCAGTTTTCTTGGATGAAGCCTGCGTTCTTGCTGGAATGAGAATTTCTTTATCCGTACCTTTAGCAAGATAAAAGGTAACCGGGACCCTGGAAGGCTGGGCAGGGAGAAGTTGTATCCCCAGCATATCAAGGAAAGCAACAAAGTTCTTATGCGGAACCTGATTAAAACGATGAATAATATTTTCAGTAATATGGGTAAAGATCTTGAGTAGAGCCACTCCAGGATCCTGGTCATTGGTATTTTTCCATTCAGGAGTATAATGGGGAACTATACCCCTGATAGTATCCATCAGGTCACTGAATGTTCTTTCATCTATTTTTGGAGGTCTTGTTTTCATTGATCTAACTTCCCTCTTTTATATAAAATGGATAAACAAGATTGAACCGGTTATTTGTAGTGCGAACACGATAATCGATACTTACCAACATCTTTCCTTCCTCTGACTTTTCAGAAGATGCTTCAACCTTGATCAGTTCTATCCTTGGTTCCCAGATTGTAAGTGCTTCCCTGACACTATTTTCAACCAGGGTTATCGTTGCTGTATTGATGGGAGTAAAAACCAGGTCATGAATCCCACATCCAAAATCCGGCCGCATGACACGTTCGCCTTTTGCAGTACCCAGGATTATCCAGATGGCTTCTTTAATGTCCTGTTCATATTCAGATTTGGCGATTTTTCCTTCAAAGGTGACATACACAGGATATTTCCATCCCACACCAAGAAAATTTTTATTCATATTCGCACTCCTAACCGATTTGTACTGTTGGACATCCCATGACAATAGAATTTGGAGGACCGCTCTCAACGATCATATCGCCCAGACGTGCAGCCGGGAGGTTATTTATCAACACAGATGTACTTCCTAAAGAAACCATTCCACCCACATGAGGTACCGGACCGGGTGATACCAGAGGACATGTATGCATATCAGTTGTTGCTCTCCATGCTGGCATTCCTCCAATAATTACATTCGGACTTCCCGGCCCCGGACCTAAAGGAGTTCCATGGGATGTCATATCTCCAACCCGTGCTGCCAGCGGCATTCCAACATCCTCCTAATTTATTTTCACTGGTAATCCCTGAATTGTCAGAATAGCGTTTGATTTAAGGGTCAGGGATGTGGTACCCTCAATTTCTATCACGTTTGCCTTGATCGTGAGCTGCATGGCACTTTCCATATTTATTGAATTTTGAACAGAGTCAATAACGATCTTATTATTACCTGTCTTATCGACAATTTCGATTTTTTCCCCACCTGCTGAGTCATCAAGGATTACCTTATGTCCCGCATTGGTCCTGATTTCTATCTTTTCCTGCCTTGCGCTATCGTCATCATTGAAAATGATCTCATGACCGCTTCGGGAACGTATCTTTCTGATATTGTTATTCCC
>SWBY01002066.1_pt1 | contig 19918 bp, 9 predicted proteins | sample 4693071 | NCBI WGS metagenome assembly SWBY01 (sample SAMN10267273, study PRJNA491770) | bioreactor metagenome | isolation source: DHS bioreactor inoculated with marine methane seep sediment | place: Japan: Omine Ridge, Nankai Trough | collected 2006-05-06 | reverse complement strand
TTTCCAGAACCCGAAGGGCTTCCCGGCATCGATTTAATTCATTGAGGGTATGGCCTTGTCGTGCATAACCGGCAGCCAGGGCGTATGCGTACATCCGATCACCCTCACTGTACAGATTCTGTTCCCAGATTGTGATGGCTTTTTTGCAAAGAAGCAGTGCTTCATCGGGTTTGCCAATGGATTCGAGAGCGGCAGCTTTGCGGGAATAAGCGTCGGCAAGACAATGTTCCAGACCCCGGCTGGTTTCGGACCTGATCCGGCGCTCAAGAACATCAATTGTGGAATTAAACACGGATATTGCTTCGATCACCTTGCCTCTTTTCAGCAGGATATCTGCCCGAAGCAGGGTCACGGATGCCAACTCGCCCAGATACGCCTGATCTGAATCTTTCCCGACGGCATTTTTCAGAATTTCCATTGCCCGATCAATGAGATTTAACGCTTCCGTGAATTCGCCACGGATACCTTCAAGCTCACCTGCCCGGGCACAGGCGCAGGCCAGTTCCGGAAGCAGGTCATGCCGCAGTTTCTCCCCGGTGAGATAATCCAGGTAGTGAATGGATTTACGAGCGGCGTCCAGGGCGCCCGGCAGATCATTGATGGAATCGTGAACAACGGATTTAGTTTTCAGAAGGGAGGCCAGATCCCGGACGATAGGGTCATCATTGCCGGACACCACCCGTGAAAACAACCGGGCGGCAGTATCAAACACTTCCAGATCCGCAAGCATCTGGGATTTGAATGTACCGGATTTTCGGGGCAGCAAATGTTCGGTGTCCTGATTGTCCAGACCGGCAGCCGTCAGTGCCCGGGTGAGCCAAATGGCGGGATCATCCCAATGTACACCACGTTCCGTGATCCGGGGATGAGAAACAACACGACTGATCCGTCGAATCCGTGTTTGGGGCGCCGGCCGGTCATAAGGTGTCCCCGTCAATGTCTGATACAGGTTTTCAAGCGCAGTGATCATGGTTCTCATGGAGGACCAGCGGCTCCCCGGATCAATTTCAAAACATTTTTTGAGAATTTCCACCAGTCCGTCGGGAATGGGACGAATCAGAAGATCCCTGTCAGTGGTCAGATAGCGCTCCAGGAGTTTCGGCGCGACGGAACCCATTGTCCAGCGGGGACCTCCGGTGAATACGGTGAGGATGGACACACCCAGACTCCAGATATCTGTCTGAGGTGTGATCGTTTCACCCATGAACTGTTCCGGTGAACAGAATGCCGGGGTGATACCACCGGTTTTTTCCCGGAGTTTACCTTCCCCAATGGAGAGTTCCAAATTGATACCGCCGGCATGCAGTGCCCGGGCGATTCCGAAATCCGTGATTTTCCCCACGCCATCACGGGTCATCAGAATGTTTCCCGGTTTGATATCCTGGTGGATTACACCGTGATCATGCGCCGCCTGAAGTCCACGACTGAGTTGGATGGTCACATCGATGATCCGCGCGGTTTTCGCCAGTTTTCCCCGGTTGATCCATTGATCCAGGGTGCCCCCGTCAACATATTCGGAAAAAATGGCCAGGTAATCTTCAATCGTTCGAAAGAAACGGCTGCTAACCAGATTGGGATGATCCGGCAGATCCGACCAGGTGCGCAACTCCCGAAGGAACATCAGTTCACTGGGAGCATCTTTCAATGCGGATGTCATCAGAGTTTTAACGGCGTACTGTTCGTCGCCGTGAAAGGTGCTCACCAGATAGACCGCACCCATCCCTCCACGACCCAATACATCTTCTATGACGTAATTATTCAGAAGTTCCGTGCCAATTTCCCATGGCATACCCGTAAATTCACTCCGACCCGCAGGCCGAGTATCCATCCCGTTCAGGGGCGGATCAGTGGTATTATGTTTCGGACAGGGGGAATGGTCGTCTGCCATACCGGTCTCCGCAACAGGGTCAGGTTGATGATCGGATTTCAGTAGTTTTATTGTCGCACAAAATTCGTTTACGGGCAAAATTAGGAAAATCTTCAAATCAAGAAATTCAGGACAACCGTATTCCTTCATTTTACAACCGCCGGTTCTTGTGGCTATAATCAAATACATAACAGTTTTTGTATCTGGCTGGAATGGAGTGCGGGGTGTTTTCTGTTCCGGTGGAGAAGATCGGTATGGGAGGGTGTACGCATGGATTATGAATATACGCCACAAGTACTTTATCTGGAGTCCAACATGGAACGGGCGTCCCGTGTGATTACCATGCTCAGGACGTCGGAAGTGGAAACCGAGATTGCGAAGACTGCCCGGGAGGGTCTTCAGAAATACAGTTCAGGCGATTACGATGTGCTCATGGTGAACCAGACACTTCCGGGACAGTCCGGTCTGGATGTTATACGAATCCTGGCATCACAGGGCACCTTGCCGCAGGTGATTCTCATGATCGAACCCGGCCAGGAGCAGGTAGCAGTGGAGGCTCTGAAACTGGGTGTCCGCGACATTATCTCCATTGATAAGGATTTCCGGTTTATGGATGTGCTGCCGGCGGTTCTTGACGGTGCACTCAGACAGCAGCTTGTTGAGCGGGAACGGCAGAAAGCCGTTGAGGAACTGCGGGAAAGCGAAACAAAACACCGATTGTTTTTAAGCAGTACACGTTCACCTGTCCTGGCAATTCAGGAAGATATGAGCATTCTGTACTGCAACGATGCGTATGCGGAATTTGTGGGAATTGCTTCTGATCAACTGGAAGGCAGTCCCTTTGAGTCTGTTCCGGAAACATACCGGTGTGAACAACTCATGCAGACAGTATTGAATGTTTTTGAGACCGGGAAAAAACATGAAGTGGAATGGGAAAGCAGTAATTTCTTTTACCTGACATATATGCATCTCACGCCCTACGGTGTTTTGACATTTACCGAAGATATTACGCAGAGAAAGGAAGCGGAAGCCTGCCGGCAGGCATTTGTAAGCAAAATTGAAAAACTTCATACCATTGCCCGGCAGCTCATGGAAACCGAATTTGTGGAAGATGTATACGCATTGACAGCGGATTTCTCCACACGGATTCTGGAATCTTCCATAGCCATTTTCTGGGTGGCTATTAATGACAAACTCTCCGCCCGGGCAACATCATATGGCGTCTCAAGAAAATTGACCCGATCCATTCAACAGGATATCGGTCTGGCCGGTCGATGTTATCAGTCAGGCAAATCCATCCTTGTCCGGGATCCCAAGGATTGGGGCGGGCCGGATGTCATGCAATCCGAATTTAAATCCGCTATCAGTATTCCCATCCCGGATACAGGTGTTTTCCAGGTGTTCTCGTCTTCCGAAGGCGCTTTTCAGCAGGATGATCTCCGTATTATTGATCTCCTGCTGGGCTACACCACCGGCGCCCTGAAACGGATTCACCTTCAGAATGAATTTATTCGGCAGGCTATCTATGATCCGCAGACCGGATTGTACAACCGAAACTATCTTTATCCCGCACTCAAAAGGGAAGTTAAACGTGCCGATCGGCACAAATATCCCATTCTTTTCATGATGATAGATGTGAATCAGTTGCGGGAGATCAATGATAAGCACAGCTATCTTGTGGGGGATGAACTTTTAAAAACGATCTCCACCTTGATGCTCAGAGCAGTCAGAGAAACGGATATTGTGGTGAGATACGGCGGTGATGAGTTTCTGTTTATTCTGCCGGATACGGCCAACGGTGCGGAATCCGTTACAAAACGTCTTATCAATGATCTAGAGGAATACAGCCGAACCAGTGATCTTCTGGATGAACCGTTCTCATTGGCGGTCGGGAGTGCATCCTGGAATCCTGAAGGTGATGAATCCGTGGAAGATGTCATCAATCGGGCAGACAGGTCCATGTACGAAATGAAAAAGGTGCGGTTTAAGTAGAACGTTCGGTGCTCAGAGCCAGAATCCATCCGATAAGGACGGCGAAAGTCAGAGCGGCGGTTCCGCCTCGGCTGATAAAGGGGAGAGGTACACCGGTGAGGGGTATAAGCTTGATTACACCGCCAACATTAAGAAGCACCTGAGTCCAGATCAGGGCGCCGGCGCCGACACCCACCAGAGCACTGAAGGTTTTATCTGTCCGGGACGCCCAGTAAAATCCACGATATGCCAAATAGAGAAACCCGATGAGAATCAGACTGCTTCCCAGCAGACCAAACTCCTCCGCCATGGCGGCATAAACAAAGTCAGTACCGGCCAGGGGGATTTTTTGCGGGAACCCCGCACCGGCGCCCCGACCGAGAAATTCCCCATGAAACAGCGCAAACAGTGACTGGATGATCTGGAACCCGGAATCGGCAGGATGGGCGAACGGATTCAGCCAGGCCTCGAACCGGACCTGACCTTTGGTCAGAAAGGTTTTAAAGAGGAGTCCGCAGGCAGCAATACCCCCGGCGCCCAGAGCGGCGAACAGCAATCGACCGGTGGCTGCGGTGAGCATGAAGATGAGCAGAATTCCCGTGGCGGCAATCATACCGAGATCCCGAAGAAGCAGAAAACCGATCTGGGGAATGGACCATGCCATTAGAATGATCAGGCATGCCAGGAGTGCCGGACGGGACCGGATGGATCGACCCCGTGTCAAAGCCGGACCGTACCGGCAGAGAATCGCGCCCAGAAATATGATGAATAATGGTTTCACGATTTCAGCAGGCGTTGTTTTACCGGGTCCGTACAGGCCACCACGATAGGCAACACCTGTGAAAAATACGGCCGCAGGAACTGCAATAGCGCCTGCCCCCCAGAGCCAGGCCGATCGCTTTAGCCAGACCAGGCGATTCCCTTGAAAAATCAAACCTGTAATCACCACGACCAGAGGTACAGCACAATGTACCCAGATCGCCGGTGACCGCCAGTCTGCAAATGCCAGGAGATTCAGCCGATACTGGTACGCCAGCCCAAGACCGTTCACCAGTGCAAGAACCGGTAATATGGTTTCATCACATCGGGAACCGAAAGCCACCAGCAATCCGTGAGCTCCAAAGCAGGCGGCAATAAATGCCACCTGAAGAATCAGATCGCCGGGTTCAGCGGTACCCTGGGAATGGCGGACCCAGAATGCCAGAGCAAATGCACAGGCAGCAATGATCAGGGCCGGGATTAACAAACGCAGCTCCGGTGAACGGCTCCGGAAAAATTTGCGGTTATTCCGGACCATGGGATTTCTCCTGAGGTGGTTTGAGCAGGCCCAGTTCATCGGCAGCCTGTATGATCCGGCCGGCAATGGGTGCTGCTACACGACCGCCTGAACCGCCATTTTCCACTACCACGGCAATGGCCAGACGTGGCTGTGGCCAAGGCGCAAATCCAATGAAAAGTCCATGACTCTTTCCGGAACCATGTTCCGCCGTACCCGTTTTTCCACCCACTATGATTCCCGGAACTCGAGCTGCTTTCCCGGTTCCCGTCTCCACCACGCCTATCATCATCCGGGCGACTTCCGTAGCGGTCCGGGAATCGGTGAGCCTGCCCAGAGATTCAGGTTCGACTCCGGCGGTAAACCGGGGCCGCATCATCAATCCGTCATTTCCGAGACCGGCCGCAATCAGTGCCAGGTGCAGGGGCGTCACTAACAGATCATCCTGACCAATGGCCAACCGTGCCGTTCGGGATTCGGGAAGATCATTGGATCCCGGCAATTTCCCCGCTATCGATACCAGACCGTTCCCTGCCGGGACTACCGGACGATCCAATCCGGCCCGGTGCATACCCCGGAACAGTTCCGGACTACCCAGCTTGACACCAAGCTGTGCAAAATAAACGTTACAGGATATTGCCAGGGCACGGTTGAGATTCAACCGGCCATGCCCCCTGAAGTTCTCACCACGGGTTCGCGCAGAATAATACTGATAATCCCTGAGAACCGGCTCAGACGGCCCGCAGGAATATCCGCCGGGTCCGCACAGGAGTTCCTGGTCCAACCCCTGTTCAACTGCCAGCATAGCCACCAGCGGTTTGAACGTGGATCCCGGCGGATAAAGACCATGGGTAGCCCGGTTGAGAAACGGGCTGTCAGAATCTTTCCGGAGTAACTCAAATGTGGCAAGATCCAACTGATTGGGATCAAATCCCGGGGCCGAAACCAGAGCGCGGATCGAACCGTCCGCAGGATCAATGACCACCACGGCGCCCTTTTTGCCGGCCAGCGCACCGGCAGCTGTTTCCTGAAGCGATTTATATACAGTCAGTACCACCGGATTACCATGCAGTTTGCGATGCACGAACATGTTCCCCGTTAACCGGAAGAAATCAGCCGGCGTATGAATTTCCCGGCCCATGAGAGCACCGTCTAACGATTTCTCCAGTCCCGTAGACCCGAACACGGGGTCATGATATCCCAGAAGATGTACACTGGCCCGGCCTCCGGGATACCCACGGATCAGAATATCACCATCAGTGGAATCATGAGCCAGGACTTGATGGTCCGCATCCAGAATATCCCCACGAAAATACCGGTTGCCCAACAGGTCGCCCCGGGTATCAAACCCACGCTGCACCCGAAGAAACCCCTCATCAAAAAAACCGAATAACTGCCATTTTGCCTGATATCCCACCAGAAGTACCCAGAGAATTACCGGCAACACGAACAACACTCGGAAAACAGGGGTAAGTGACTGTTTTTCAGGGGTCGCTGCCGACCGTAATTTCAAAAAAAAATAGATCAGGCATATGGTCAGCGCCGTACTGCCTGTCCAACTGATGATGGGGGTGAGTGTTTCCAATTTAGATCCGTCCTTCTCAGGATTATTCTAGGTGGACCGGTTCCGGGTGTCAAAATAAGCGCAGATCCGGGATTAAAACTGTCATTTCCAGGAATATCGGCTTGCAATGCAGGTATGCTGTAATTAAAGGAAACTGGGAACTCCTTGAGATTGTCGGGTGTATTTCGGTATGATAACGTGGATTGAACAGGAGGTATTTCATGATTAAAAAATTAACAGTCACGATGACACTGGTACTGCTGATAGCATTTGGTTGTGCTGCAACAGGGATGGCACAGGATAAAACCACGGATGAAAAATGGACGGATCTTCCCGGAAAGGTTTCTTTTGGGAAACCCTGGAAAAAGGATGCTGCCGGTAAAATTTTCCGATCGGCCGATGGTAACATTCTGAAATTCATGGCTGATGGTAAGACCTGGAAACTCGATCTTGAAAGTAAAAAGCTGTATTGGCTGGGTAAAAACGGTATGTGGGTCAATCGAATGACCAAATCCGTTTTTCAGCGGAACAGTGGCGCCATCGTGGTGATCAAATGCTCGGACGTCCGGTTACGCCTTGATTTTGCGAAACCGTATAAAAAGGCAGCCAGTATTGGCGGTCTCAGCCGACAGGATGATTCACCCGGGAACAAGTAGATCAGAGATCTGAATTCTATTGTGCGGTTGTAAACGGACCGACGTTCCGAAGCTTGTTGTACCTGTATTCCATGAGTTCATCCAGTGACATGGTGCGCAATTCCTGGAGGTTCCTGTGGATGGCACGTTTAAGAATTCCCGCAGCCCGTTTGCTGTTTCTGTGAGCGCCGCCGATGGGTTCTTTTATCACTTCATCCACCAATTCATGTTTTTTCAATTCCGGAGCGGTTACTTGCAGGGCAGTGGCAGCTTCCGACGCCTTTTCGGGAGATCGCCATAAAATGGCCGCACAGCCTTCCGGCGAGATCACGGAGTAGATGGCATATTCAAGAATCAGGACCCGGTCGCCGACGCCGACGCCCAGAGCACCGCCGCTGCCGCCTTCACCAATAACAGATATAATTACAGGCGTTTTCAGCAGGGACATTTCCCGGACATTCCGTGCTATGGCTTCTGCCTGCCCCCGCTCCTCGGCACCGAGACCGGGGTATGCGCCGGGTGTATCTACAAACACAAGGAGCGGCATCTGGAATTGTTGGGCCAGTTCCATGGCGCGAAGTGCTTTCCGGTATCCTTCCGGGTGCATCATGCCGAAGTTCCGGTCCACTTTCTGTTGCATGTCCCGACCTTTTTGCTGACCGATCACTACAACCGGTTCACCATAGAATCGGGCCATTCCTGTGACAACGGCATGATCGTCCCGGAAAAGCCTGTCCCCGTGAATTTCCGTGAAATCCGTGGTGATCTGCCGGATATAATCCAGGGCGTGAGGCCGCTGGGGATGACGGGAAACCTGGACGCGTTCCCATACAGTCAGCCGTTCAAAAATACGATTGGTGATCTGCAGAAGCCGCCGTTCCAACTGGCGGATCTGCGGACCAAGAGCGCCGTCACCCTGTGCATCCAGTTCTTTTAATTTATCGATTTGATCCTGGAGTTCCAGAATCGGTTTTTCAAATTGAAGCCCTTCTGTTTTCGCCATATGAACCTCTTTTACCTTCCCGCAAAACCTCGGTTGAACTCAGAATGATACATGAAAATCCGGCAAGAGGCTACCAATAACCGACGATTCGCGTGCCGGCAATTTTCTCCAGATCCGCAATGCAGGGTCCCGTGGGATCGATACGATTATCTTTACCCAGATCCAGTGTGACGATCTGAACGTCCGTATCTCGGGGAAAGTCCACCAAAAGGTGCACGGCAGCGTCACCGGAATACTTCCGGATCACGTGTCGAATCTCCTCAATGACAGTGTCCGGCTCTGCTTCCTGTCTGATTCCCACCTGCAACCCCCGGGTCAGTTTCCGCCGACCATCCTCCAGAGAATAGATCTCATCAGCCACAACCCGCATCTGCGTTTCATTGGAGCTGATGAATCCGATTATCAGAAAAATACCGTCACTCTCAAGCAGTTCCCGAACAGTGGCCCAGAGTGCCGATCGGACAATGATCTCGCACAATCCCGAAAGATCTTCCATGGTGATAAAAGCCATCTGCTCACCACGTTTTGTCGTATACCGCTTGATACCCGCAACCAATCCGCCGATCACTACCCGGTCGTTATCCCTGCCATCCTGTAACGTCAGACTGTCATGGGTGGCAAACCGGGTCAGTTCTTTCCGGACCCGGAGCAATGGGTGCCCGGTAACATAAAATCCTAGGGTTTCCTTTTCATTGATCAACATCTCCTGTAATGGCCATTCCGGCACATCGGGCAGCACCGGATCAGGGAGCACTGTTTCCGTGCCTGTGGCGCTGCCGAACAGCGATGCCTGTCCCACCAGTTTGTCACGTTGAGATTTCTGACCCATACTCAGAGCTGTTTCCAGGATCTCCATGAACTGACTGCGGTTGCCTTCGAGACCATCCATTGCACCGCATTTTATCAGACTTTCCAGAACCCGACGGTTGACCACTCGAAGATCCACACGGCGGCAGAACCCGAAGATCGATCCGAAATCACCACCGTCGATGCGGGCATCAATAATTGCTTCCACCGCAGAGATACCAACATTTTTCACCGCGGCCAGACCAAACCGGATCCCTTCATCAACAATAGTGAAATCCGTGTCCGACGTGTTTACATCCGGCGGAAGCACTTCCACGTTCATACGCCGGCATTCGTTAATGGCTTTTACAACTTTTTCCAGTTTCTCACGGTCGCAGGTCATTAGAGCGGCCATGAACTCTTTGAGATGGTACCGCTTTAAATACGCTGTCTGGTAAGAAAGAAGTGCATACCCGGCGGCATGGGATTTATTGAACCCGTACCCGGCAAATTTTTCCATCAGGTCAAAAACACGTCCGGCGAGTTTCCCGTCATATCCTCTGGGAATGGCACCGGGAACACCCATTTTCGCGTCACCTTTGATGAACGTCTGCCGTAGTTGGGCCATCTCCTTTTTATCCTTCTTCCCCATGGCCCGGCGAAGCAGATCGGCATGCCCCAGTGAAAAACCCGCCATGACCCGGGAGATCTGCATGACCTGTTCCTGGTATACAATCAGACCATACGTGTCCTTAAGAATCGGTTTGAGATTATCATGGGGATAATCAATGGCCTGCTGCCCGTGCTTCCGGGCGCAGAAATCAGGTATCTGTTCCATGGGTCCGGGTCGGTAGAGAGCCACTGCCGCGATGATATCCTCAAAACACGACGGCCGCATCCGTTTGATCATTTCCTGGAACCCCGAGGATTCCATCTGGAAAATACCGTAGGTTTCCCCGGTGGAAATCAGTTCATATACACTGGAATCGTCCAGAGCTTTGGTTTGAATATTGAGTTTTTCTTCACCGTCTTTTATGTGAGCGTTCACCAGTCGCTGTGCGATATCGATAACTGTCAGGGTTTTGAGCCCCAGAAAATCGAACTTGACCAGTCCCGCTTTTTCAACTTCCTTCTTGGCATACTGCGTGACGATTCCATCGGTTCCCTCGCGTTTCACCGGGACGGTTTCCCATAAGGGGTTTTCAGAGATCACAATTCCGGCCGCATGCACTCCGGCGTGGCGATTGAGACCCTCCAGGCGCTTGGCAATGCTGAACAGTTCAGTGTATTGGGGGTTTCCATTCACTGTTTTCCGGAGTTTCTCATCCTTTTTCAGGGCGGATTCCAGGGTGATGTCCAGATCCCCGGGAATGAGTTTCGCCAGTTTATCCACTTCGCCCAGGGGCACGTTCATGACCCTGCCCACGTCCCGGATCACCGCTTTGGCTTTCATGCAGTTGAACGTGATGATCTGACCGACACAGTCTTTACCGTATTTTTCCATCACGTAACGGATTACTTCGTCCCGGCGATTCATACAGAAATCGATATCAAAATCCGGCATACTCACTCGTTCGGGGTTCAAGAAACGCTCAAAAATCAGATTGTACGGAATGGGATCCAGATCCGTGATGCGCAGCGCATACGCCACCAGTGATCCCGCACCGGATCCCCGACCCGGTCCTACGGGAATATCGTTTTCGTGAGCAAACTTGATGAAATCCCACACGATAAGAAAATAGCCGGGAAATCCCATGCTCTTAATAATTTCCAGCTCTTCATGAAGTCGGGCGCGGTACTGGTCCCGGTCCACATCATAGGGGAGCGAATCCATCCGTTTTTCAAGAGCTTCCGATGTGATCTCAACCAGATATTCATCGAGATTCCTGCCATCCGGGGGAGTGAACTTGGGTAATTCCGAACTTTCCAGATCCAACTCCACATTGCACCGCTCCGCAATTTTCGCGGTGTTTTCAATGGCATCGGGATAATCAGAAAAAATCTCAGCCATTTCATCGCCGGACCGCATGTAAAGCGAATCTGATTCATAGGAAAACCGGTTTTCATCATCAATCGATGCGCCGGTCTGGATGCACAGAAGCACCTCATGGGCTTTTTTATCGTCTTGGTTCAGGTAATGGCAGTCGTTTGTTGCAACCAGGGGAATGTCTTCCTCCCGGGCGATCTTCACAATCTCTTCATTGACTCTTTCCTGTTCACTGAGATCGTTCCGTTGGAGTTCCAGAAAGAAATTACCTGTCCCGAAAATCTTGTTATACCGCCGGGCGATTTTCCGGGCCTCTTCATTCTGGCCGTTTAGAATGGCAGCAGGAATTTCCCCGCCCAGACATGCTGATGTGGCGATGATTCCTTCATGGAACTGTTCAAGAATTTCATAATCGATCCTCGGATGATAATAAAACCCTTCCATGTACCCTGAACTCACCAGCCGGATCAGGTTTTGATACCCGGTATTATTCTGTGCCAGAAGGATCAGATGGTATGCTGACCGTTTTGACGTATCGGTTCGTGAACCTGGAGTAATATAAATTTCACAGCCGATAATGGGTTTGATTCCGGCCTTTTTCATGGTGGTATAAAAGTCAATAATCCCGAACATATTCCCGTGATCAGTGAGTGCTACCGCGTTCATTCCATACTCTTTTGCCCGGGCAGCCAGGTCTTTCAGGCGAATGGCACCGTCCAGAAGGGAGTAAGCTGAGTGAAGATGAAGATGAGTGAAACCGGATGTATTCATTGATTTATTCCCATTCAATTGTTGCTGGAGGTTTGGATGAAATATCATACACGACGCGGTTGAACCCATGGACTTCGTTGGCAATCCGGGAACTGATCCGGGCCAGCACATCGTACGGCAGTCGTGCCCAGTCCGCAGTCATGGCATCGGTGCTTGTTACCGCGCGGACAGCACAGACATACTCATAGGTCCGTTCGTCACCCATGACACCCACGGTCCGCACCGGGAGCAGCACGGCAAACACTTGCCAAAGTTCCTTCATGAGTCCGGCGGCTGAGATTTCCTGCCGGACAATCCGATCTCCCTGTTGAAGGATATTCACACGATCCTCTGTGATCTCCCCAAGAATCCGCACGGCAAGTCCCGGTCCCGGAAACGGTTGACGCCAGACAATCTCTTCCGGAAGACCCAAGGCCTGACCAACATGCCGGACCTCGTCTTTGAACAGTTCCCGGAGAGGTTCAACCAGTATGAGATCCATCTTTTCCGGCAATCCCCCGACATTGTGATGGCTTTTAATGGTTGCGGAGGGTCCTTTTACCGAGACACTTTCAATAACATCGGGGTACAGGGTGCCCTGAGCCAGAAAATCGATGTTGCCCAGAGACCGCGCTTCGTCTTCAAACACGCGGATGAATTCCTCACCAATGATCATCCTTTTTTGCTCCGGATCAGTGATCCCTTTGAGCCGTGTCAGAAATCGTTCCCCGGCATCAATATGGATGAATCGATGATCCAGGCGGGGTTTGAACACCTCCACCACATTTTCAGCTTCCCCGGCCCGAAGCAATCCATTATCGATGAATACAGCAATGAGTTGGTTCCCGATGGCTTTATCCAGGAGCATCGCCACCACCGCGGAATCCACACCACCGGATAATCCGCAGATAACCCGACCGCTGCCCACTTGGTTTCGGACAGCGTCAACCGCGGAATCCACAAAAATATCCGGGGTCCAGACAGGATCGCAGCCGCATATTCCGTGAACAAAATTCTGAAAGATCTGACTGCCCTGAACCGTATGGATCACTTCCGGATGAAACTGTACCCCGAACAGTGGGCGTGTGTCATGACCCATGGCGGCACAGGGAATGCTGTCGGTGGCGGCAAGAACATGGAAATTACCGGGCAGATTCTCAAGGTGGTCACCGTGACTCATCCAGGCTTGCGGTCGGAATCGGTCAAATCCGGCAAAAAGCGAGCTGTCATCGGTGACGTCCAATTGCGCGGGACCGTATTCCCGATGATGAGACCGTGCCACATCAGCGCCGAACCGCAGCCCCATGAGCTGACAGCCGTAACAGATGCCGAGAATGGGGATATTCAGATCAAAGAGCCGTTCAGCGGGCTCCGGAGCATCGGCATCATGAACACTGGCAGGGCTTCCTGATAAAATGATGCCTTTAACATCCGGAGATTCCAACCGATTCAGATCGGCATGAAACGGCACAATTTCACAATACACCTTCAATTCCCTGACCCGCCGGGCGATGAGTTGTGTGTACTGTGATCCGAAATCAAGAATTATTATATGTTGTCGATGTGCCATTGATAACCTCCATAGCAGTAGGCTCAGAGAATTATCTTATGAGGTCATACCGACGGTGACAACGGAAAAAATCACCATAACTCCGATGGCGATCACTGAAACCTCCGCAAATTCAAGAAGATAAAAAATTTCAATCCGTGAGGCTGTCCACCCGGAAAACCTTCAGCCGATTTTCCCGGCCTCGAAGCTGATGTTCACCCAGAGGCGTCAGTATGGCCTTTTTCATAATATACCGGGCCGTCTCCGGACCCACCACAACCTCATCTTCTCCAGCAAGCTCCTCCTGAATCCGGTGCGCAACATTTACGGCATCACCGATTACCGTGTACTCTTTGCGAATGTGCGCACCGATATCTCCGGCAATTACCCGACCGGTGTTTATACCGGATCGAATCCGGATTGGAGTTCCGGAATTTCCGTTCCGGTTATACTTCCTGAGGGTTTCATGAAGTTCCAGTGCCGCTTTTACCGCCTGCAGAGGGTGTCCCGGGATATCGAAGGGTGCACCAAACACCGCAAGAAAACCGTCACCAAGATACTTGTCCAGTGTACCTTCATGACGAAACACGGCATCCACTCCCATTTCAAAAAATGCATTGATCATCCCGTCGATTTTTTCTACAGGTGCTGATTCCGCAAATCCCGTAAATCCATGTATATCGCAAAACCAGATGGTCACTTCACGACTCTCGGATTCCAGTCCGCCACCTTTTCGTATAATGGCATCCACAACATTGGGGGAATGGAACTGTGCCAGGCGTTGCCGAATCTCGTTTTCCCTTTTGATTTCGGTGAGGAGCCGGTTTTGTTCCAGTCCCAGAGCCAGGAGATTGGCGATAGCGGACAACAGTTCCACATGGGCTTTGCCAAAGGGCCGGTCATACCCTCTCATTTCCGCAGCCACCACGCCGATAAGTGTGTTCTCAACAATAAGGGGAGCCGCCATCAGAGATCGGATTCCCCGAAGAATGATACTCTCGGCATCCCGAAACTGAGGATGATCTGCAATATCCGATGCAGCGATTGCCACTTTATCCCGGATTACTTTATTCAGGAGGGTCCGACTGACGGCTGCTTCCGGTTTGGTTCCGTCGCCGGATGGTTTTTTTACCCCTTCCCAGGCTGCTAGATACGGCTGATCCCGGCTGTCCAGCAGATACAGATAGAGGAAATCCGCTTCCAGAATATCCCGGACGGACTTCACGGCCATTTCAATGAAACCCCGGGGTTCCCGGAACTGGATCAACTCACGGGAAATCATATACAGCAGTTGAAACGCCGACGAAGAGACTTTGAGATCACTGGTATCAATTTTCCCTTTCCAGAGATGTTCCGTGGAATAGATCCGGGTTTCTGCAAATGATTCCTCAGAATCACAATCAGCCTGATCCGGCGCATCTGCCGTCAATTGGAACTCCAGGGTTCCCATGGTGATGCGGTCTCCGGGGTAGACGGGATATGAAATGGATTTTTCAATTTTTTCATTATTGAGATATGTGCCGTTTTTACTGTTAAGATCTTGAATTTCAATGACATCACCGTTGAGGATGATTTTAAGATGCTGCCGGGAAAGGTCGGAAACATCCCGGAACTGAACATCGGAGGGGCTGGATCGTCCAATGATGAATCCCGGACGTTTCAGAGGGATGTCGTCGTTGCTGTTGGAATCAGTTCTGATCAGCTTGTACGGGATCATAACATGCCGATGCGGGCAGATAGAAGCCGTGAAATTCCTGGATCCGGCATGGTGACGCCGTACAGAATATCAGCGGCATCCATGGTGAGAGAATTGTGTGTGATCAGCATGATCTGTGTGGTTTCGGACAGTTCCTTGAGAAACTGCGTGAATCGCACGATATTGGTATCATCCAGAGGCGCATCTACTTCATCAAGAAAGAGGATGGGAGAGGGTTTGTACCGGAAACTGGCCAGGAGAAGGGCCAGGGCGGTCAGGGCTTTCTCCCCACCGGATAATAAATCGATATTCCGAGCGCGCTTTCCCGGGGGATTACAGATGATATCAAAACCGGATTCCAGAGGATCATCAGGATCCTGTAACTGAAGCCTGGCTTCACCGCCTTCAAACAACTGGTTAAATATATGATTGAAATGCTGGTTCACGGCGGTGAATGCGTGAATAAATTTCTGCTTACTGGTCTTGTTGATCTGCTGAATAGTTGCGGTCAGGGAGTTGATGGATGTTTCAAGATCATCAATCTGTTCATCCAGGAACGTATTCCGCTCAACAAGTTCACGGTGCTCCGCTTCCGCAGCCAGGTTGACGTCTCCCAGCTTTTCAAGATCCTTTTCCAGGGTTTCCAGCCGGGTACGCCATGCTGTTAGTTCTTCAGCATCAGGCAGTGATTCCAGCGAATCGGCTATACCCTCCACATCCCAGTCCGCCTGTTCCTCCAGAGTATTCATGGCCGATTGAATTTCCGCCATGCGAACCCGGTGTTCACCAAACTGTGCTTCCTTTCCGGACAGCTGCTTTTCAAGATCATGGAGTTCGGTTTCGATGGCTGCCAGAGCTGTTTTCTCTCGGTCCAACCGGCTGGCCAGTTGCCCGGTCCGGGTTTCCTGATGCGGTTTCCGGTCGAGGTTCTCCTGAAGTTCCCGGGTAAGGCTTTCCAACTCCTCCGTCAATTGCGCTTTCTGATCTTCTAACCGGACCGCTTTCTGTTGCAATCGAAGAACCAGTTCAAGAAGCCGGTTCTGATCATCCTGGATTCGGGCTTTTTCATGGACAGACGCCCGGGACCGCTCTTTCATCGATTCATTTTTCACTCGGTATTCCGAGATTTGTGCCCGGTTTTCCTGTTGAACATTCAGTGCATGTTCAAAATCTCTTTCCAAGAGCTGGAGTTTTTCACCGGTTTCACCATCACCGGACCGGCTATCTTCTTCGCGGGAAAGGGCTTTCCGCTGTTCTTCCAATTCAGTCATTTCAGATTGAAGCAGGAGTTTCTCGGTTTCAATGGCCTCCCGCCGGAGAGTTGCCTGCTGAAGGCTTTGGGCAGCATGGTTTTTATCCCGTCGCGATTCGGCCAACTTAATTTCCAGGGTGATCTTTTCAGCTGTCAGAACGGTTTTTTCCCCGGTTGCCTCCCGGGTGAGTTCCAGTGCTTCCTGATAACCCAGGGACAGGTCGTCAAAACGGGTTTGATGGACGGCAATATCTGTTTTTAAAAGCGTAATCTCCTGTTTGCGACTCCGATAACTGTACTGTGCAGCTCGATCAAGACCACCGGTCACACACCCTTCCTGACTGACCACTTCGCCTTCCAGGGTTACCAGTGTAACAGGACTGGGTTCCTGCTCCCATGCCGCCATGGCTTCCGGAAGACTATCCACCAGATACGTTCGATTCAGAATTTGAGTAAATAATGGTTCAAATTCAGATTCCACACGAATTAACTCGGCTACGGGACGGGCATCTTCCGGCAGGTGTTCCGGTCGGGTCCATCGATCAATAGCCCGGGGTTTCACCGGAATAAATGTGCAACGGCCTCGCTGTTCCGATGAAAGAAACCGGATGGCCTTTTCGACTTCCCCTGTATTCCGCACCACCACATCCTGAATCCGGGATTCCAGTGCCGCTGTCAGAGCCCGTTCATACCGGGCTTCCACTTCGAACAGATCTGCCAGAACGCCTACGATATGTCCATTCACATCGGGTCTCCGGCGGAAATCATGGAGTATGGCTTTTACCCCATCACCCAGACCTTCCCCTGCTGCCATAACCTCCTCAAGGGACTGAAGCCGTGACCGGGCTTCCACCAGGCGGGCTTCCACTTCCTGAATGCGTCCATATATTTCGTCCTGGGACCGCTGCCGGTTCATGCACTGTTCCGTAACAGATTCAAGTCGCGACAAGACATCCTCGCTGGTCTGCTCCAGTTCCGTCAGGTGCTCAGCCGTGCGTCGGGCATTTTCCGTGGCGGCATTCTCCTCAAGCCGCATGGTGGCAAACTCCCGTCCCAGTGTATCCATTCGAGATTGGACACGCCGGACAGCTTCATCGATTTTAGCGTGACGATTGCGAATCCGGGAGGCCGTCTCCATGGCCTGCATCTGTATCGATTTCATACTCTGTATTCGAGATTTTCGATCCTGGATCTCTGTATCCGTATCCTGAATCAGACTTTCATGGACGGCAATCATTTCCCCAAGGGATGACAATTCATCTGCCAGGGTTTTCAACTCACCCTCAAGTTCGACTTTCCGGGTATCCAGAGACGTCCGACGCAGCGCAAGATCCTCAGATTCAACCAGTGATCCTTCAATCTCCGCAGTGATTTCCTTTTCCCGTGTGTCCAGATCACCGATTCGGGTTTCCAGATAATCGATTTTCAGATCAATCTGTTCCGTTTCGAGTCGGATTTTATTGAGGGTCTGTTCGGATTCATCCACCCGATCCCGGGCATTTTGAAGGGTTGCCGCCTGAAGCCCGGTTCGGGCACTGAGTTTGGCCACAGAATTTTCGAGTTCCACATATATTTTTTCGATTTGGTATTTTTCGTCCCGAAGCTGACCATAACGACCCGCCACTGCCAACCTCTCCAACTCATCGCGTTCCTCACGGATCTTACGGTATTTACTGGCTTTATTGGCTTGTCTGGCCAGGATAATCCTCCGGGACCGCAGTTCACTGACCACATCCTGAATCCGAGTCAGGTTCCGGCGTGTGGATTCCAGCTTACTCAGGGCTTCCCGCTTCCGTACCTTATATTTCTGTATTCCCGCCACTTGCTCGATCAGTCCCCGGCGGTCTTCGGGCCGGGCGGTGATCAGTGCGTCCACCCGTCCCTGTTCAATTAGAGAATACGCGCCTTTACCCACGCCGGTATCCAAAAACAGATCCGTGATATCTTTTAACCGGCATGGCGTGCGGTTCAGTCGATATTCACTCTCCCCACTGCGGTACAACCGCCGGGTGACTTCCACTTCCTCAAAACCAATGGGAAGGGACGCTGCCGGGCACTCCACCGTAAGCGATACTTCTGCCATACCGAGGGGGCGTCGACCGGTGCTCCCTGTGAAAATAATATCCTGCATGCCTTTCGCCCGGAGTTGTGACGGACCCTGCTCACCTAAAACCCATCGCAGGGCATCCAGAATATTGGATTTACCACACCCGTTAGGTCCGACGACAGCGCACACCGCCGCACCGAAATCCAGTTCGGTCCGGTCAGGAAAGGATTTAAAACCCTGAAGGACAAGACGGCGGAACCGGAGCTGATTTCCAGGTGCTTTTAACGGGGTATTTTCCCGGTTTATTTTCAGTGACGGTACGGGTTTCCAACTCATTCCTCTCAGCACAGACCCTCAGGTTCAGCAAGGGACCTGATATAACCTCTAATAATACCAATAAAATATAGATTTCACAACGATTTTGCCGGCTTTTACCGAGGTTTTTCCGTGTTTTTCCCGGAAATTACCGGTTGAGTCCTAAAAGTGTCTCCCAGTAACGGGTTTCACGGGGATCCGGCGTCAAATGTCTACTTTGAGATTTTCGGGTCAATTCACGATAAACATCCTGCATTTTCCGGAACTGTTTTCGGGCGAGATCGGTCTTGCCTTCTGCACGGGCCATCGCGCCCAGATCATACAAATCTTCCATCTTGAAAATTGTATCCGGTTCCCGGGGCCACCGTTTCCGATCCAGATTGCTGGATTTCAGGAATTTATGTGCGGTTCTGGATTCGCCTGCGGCAAAGGCATCAAATGCCAGTTCACGATATGCTGTCCGGATCAGAAGTTTGTCCTGTTCCTGTTTGGCGGTTTTCAGGGCGTGTCTGTGATCGGTTCCGGCATCGTCCAGCCGGATAGTTTTACGGAGAGCTCTTCCGCGCAGGAGGTAAATCTGAATGCGGGTTAATGCGTCTTCCGGGGGATTTTTCAGGGCCTGATTCAATGCCTGGATTACTGCATCGTAATTCAGAAGTCGGTATTCGGTGAGAGCGATATTGCGATAAAGGTGTGCCTGGTCATCAGAAGAGGCTTCATCCTGAAAAAGTTGGGTGGCTTCATTCCAGTGTTTTCGCGCTTCATCCAGGTTGCCGTATGCAGAGTAAAATGTTCCCAGGTTACTGTGGATTTGACCTTTGAGAAATTCTTCTTTCCGGTTGCTCAGGCGAAGAAGGGCCTGCTCACAAAATTCACAGGCGTCACGGATGGCGCCCATGCGAAAATGGACACTGGCCAGATTATTGAGATCTCTGATTACCGGAATGGTATCTGTGAAGGTTTCAGAGAGCGCAAGCGCTTCTTCCAGAAGGGCCAGGCTTTCGCTGTGTTTGTTCTGTGAAAATTTCAAATTCCCCAGATTTCTTAAAAGGATACATTCCTCATGGGGAGCACCGGCAATCCGTGCAGCCTCTAACGCTGTGGTAAAAATCTCCTCTGCCTGTTTAAGGTGTCCCCGGTAGAACTCAATTTCCCCCAGAATCCTCTGAGTAACAGCGCTGCTCTCGGTTTCATCAAGTGCCCAGGTGATAGCCAGGGCT
>SWBY01004075.1_pt1 | contig 19942 bp, 15 predicted proteins | sample 4693071 | NCBI WGS metagenome assembly SWBY01 (sample SAMN10267273, study PRJNA491770) | bioreactor metagenome | isolation source: DHS bioreactor inoculated with marine methane seep sediment | place: Japan: Omine Ridge, Nankai Trough | collected 2006-05-06 | reverse complement strand
ATGCAAGATCAACGATCAACATTCCTCGGGAATCCAGGAACACATCCCTGAGATCCACATCTGATGGAAAGATGCGATGACCACCATGACGCGGTCCTTCTATGAGTTCCAGGATACATTGTCGAATTTCATGCCGTTCGGAATCCAAACTCTGAATATCCCGTTGTTCTGGAGCCCAGCCCCTATCGGAAACCGAAGGGAAAAATAGCATCAACTCACGCGCAACAGTGTTTTCCACCACCATCTTCACCGGTTCTGACACCGCTTTTGGCGTTCCGGGTGCCCGATCCAGTTTCACCCAAATCACTCCGATAATCAGGGCTGTGCAGATGAAAGGAACAAAGAACCAGATACTGACACGTCCACCGGGATTGACAGATGGTTCATTGAATTCACCACTCATTTTTTTTGCCCGCTTTCCATAAATGCTTTCAGTCCATCAAAAAGTGCTTCCACCGCCCGGTTCAACCCTGCACTCCGTGTGATAGTTTCCTGACCGTAAAAGGCCGTTTCATCACTGATCTCTATTACAATTCCAGGAACAGATAACCCTTTCAGAACCGCCAGACCCGCATTCCGGGTAACCCAGTTCTTATTTCGAGCCGAACTGGATACACTATCCCCGATTATCTGAATAATCTCTGATACACGATCGCCTGTTCCCGCTTCCTGTTCCTCCCACATGAGCAGCGCAGCTTTTATGGTATACGCACTTTCGGCTCCCTTATATCGGTACAGACAGAAGGAATTGTTGAACATCTCCTTTGACGGTGCAAAGTGAACACTCAAAAAAAGATCCGCTTGTCGAACATTTGCCATCACAGTCCGATTGACAACATCCACGGAATAATCACCTGACCGAGTTAAAATCACCTCAGCACCCAGACGATCTTCGAGAATTCTCTCCAAACGGTCGCAAAGCCGAAGCGTTATCTCCTTTTCCATCCGACTGTCCGGCAACTCGCATCCGGCGTCATCACCACCGTGTCCCGGATCCAACACGATGATATATCCCGTATCACCTGACACCATTTCTTCAGTAGGAGATTTATTTTGAGATAAAATCAGGATCTCCCCCTGATCAGGATTCCAGGTCAGTTCCCCCTCCCACATCCGGATTGCAAGATGATCCAGGCAGTTCAGAGGCATCCAGACATCATTCGGCGTCTGCACAACCGGCGCATTCAAAAATAAAATTTCACCGTTTAGATTGAACTCAGACATTTCGGCAGCAAACCTGACAACATGGTCTCGGAACGTAACCTCCACCGTGCCATCCACATAATCCCAAACCATGATCAGACCCATAATATCCGAGAATCGGGATAACGAAAAACAGGGGACATCCCCGTGAATTTCAACCGGAACGTTGAATTCATCTGAAGACGCAATATCCCGGATAACAAGGGACTCTGCGGCTGACAGAAGTGACGGGAAAAATAAATGTACGATGAAACCACATATCATCAGATACCGGAACATCCCATGGGTCCTGCAGGTGCAGGTGGATTTTTTCATACTTTCTTTATCTCCAATTGCGGTTCATGAGGTCAATTTCCGTCCTCCCGGTAAATAGAACTGACGTTCACGTTCTGAATTGGTTAAAATAACATAGACAGCCATCAATGGGAATCAGGATTTACCACTATGAGTGAATTAAAACCGTATCAATACCGACCGGAATATTTGAAAATTTGTGCGTTCATCGTCGGGTTCAGCGCTCTGGGACTTCAGATCCTCGTTTACCGGGAAGAATTGGCTTCTTTTCAGGGGAATGAATTTACCATCAGCGTCATGCTGGGATCATGGTTGATATGGACCGGTCTGGGGAGCATTTCCGGTCGACGAATTTTTCGTAATCGAAGTTACCTCGTCCTGGAACTGATATTTCTGGGGTTGTGTATCACAGCCCCTGTGACCCTGAATGCTTTTCATTTTATTCGGGTGGGATTCGATCTGGCTCCCGGTGAGTTAACCAGTCTCAATCTCATTGGATTTTCAAACCTTATTTTCCTGGGACCGTTCTGTTTCCTGAGCGGTATGGGATTTTCTATATTGGCCAATCTGGCGCATGACATGCCCTGGCATTCCCGGGGACCCGGTAAAATCTATCTGTACGAAGCTGTCGGAGGTACGCTGGCGGCAATCATCCACCGGTTGTGGCTGGCCGGAAGTGTATCCTCAATCACACTGGTCCTGCTTTTGATGGTGATCCTCTCCGTTCCGTTGATAATCTCCCCTGGAAAACGTTTTGTAATCATCGGGTTAACCTGCCTGATTTTCGGTGTATGCCTGCTTTGGGGATCGATATACTACGGAATTCAAGACCGCCTGGATACACACATATTCTCCCCTCTCCAGATCATTGCTCAGGAAGAAACACCTTACGGGCAATATCATCTCTTGAGATTAGAAAACGAAGTCTCGATCCTGCACAATCAGTCGCTCCTGACCCATTCCAACTCACCGCGATCTGATGAAGAATCTGTGCATATCCCCCTGAGTATTCATCCTTCACCCCGTGAGATTCTTATTCTGGAAGGTGGATTCGGAGGTATCATAACGGAAATACTCAAACACCCGGTAAAGGCCGTAACACGGGTCACTCTGGATGACACACCACGGTCTCTTGCAGAAAGATATGCACCGGAACTCATCACCGGCCTGGACGATCTCAGAGTTAAAACCCGGGAAATGGATTGTCGTCAATTTGTGGCCCATGCACCGGCCGAAAGTACCGATATCGTAATTTCTTGCGTGCCTGAACCGGGATCGCTGGGCATCTCACGATTTTATTCCAGGGAATTTTATTCTGAAATCCATCGCATTCTTAAACCCGGTGGAATTTTTTCCTTCCGCATTCGATCTTCGGACAGCTTTCTTAACCAAGAACACCGCCGCTATCTCGCTCTGGCATACCATTCAGCCGGAGATATTTTCGGGAGGAAAAATATCACAATAATTCCTGGTGAACCCGCTGATTTCATCATTTTCAAAGATTCAACACATCCAGATGTATCGGCCGAAACTATTCTGAAAACCCTCGCAGATCGAGGCATTGAGTCATTTTATGTCAGTGACGGATATCTCCCCTTCCGAATGTCCACACTTCGAATGGATGACATAATCAATCAGATGGCTGCTGAACCGGAAATCATATCCACTGATCTTCATCCTGGAATATTCGTAGCCTTTTTAAGGTTCTGGTCACGGCAATTTTCATCCGATCTGAATATGCTGCCGGAGATCCGGCTGTCGATGCAAAGAATGATTACAGGATATCTTGTAATTCTAAGTCTATCTATCCTGGTCATTCGCCGCCGAGCGTTGCTTACGGCCATGACCGGATGCGTTTTTTCAGTAGGGTTCACCCTGATTTCCCTTGAAATTCTTCTGGCATTTTTATTGCAACTCTCTTCCGGTGCCGCATATCAAAAAATCGGACTGCTTCTGGGCATTTTTTCTGCCGGTCTTGCCGGTGGAAGCTATATAGGAAGCCGTCTTTCAGCTTCCAGACAGATTCTTCTCAACTATACTCTGGCATCCCAATGGCTTTTGATTTTTCTTCTTGGAGGGTTAACAACTGCCTACTCCCTGGGTTGGCAGGGATCGGAATTTGGCTTAAATGTTTTCTCATTTTCAGGCGGTTTTCTGGGTGCGTTTCATTTTGTTCAGATGAGCCGTATCAGACCGGATCATGCGGGTTACCTTTATGGTATGGATCTGCTGGGCTCCGCTGCGGGAGCATTTGCGCTGGCCTGCATTCTCTTTCCGAACCTGGGAATTCCAGGAATAATGGGTTTTCTTATGGCTTTTCTTGCCGTCACATCGATTTCACTGGTACAACGGGTAGAATCATGAGGTGAACTCTATGGAATCAATCTCTCTTGAATTTATCGCAAACAGCACAGATGGTACTCTGAAAAATCCCGCAAATGTAATGATCTCAGGAGTTTCGACCGATACACGGACCTTGAAAGATGGAGATCTTTATATCGCTCTGATCGGGGACCGATTTGATGGGCATGATTTTATCGACAAAGCGCTGAAAAACGGCGCTTCAGCCATTCTCTCATCCCGTGAAAATATATCGGCAGACGCACCTTTCATCTATGTCAGAGATACTCTGGAAGCCCTGCAAAATTTGGCTGCAGCATATCGGAAACTGTTTCGGATCCCGGTAATTGCTATTACCGGCAGTCATGGAAAAACAACCACAAAAGATCTGATCGCACAGGTTCTATCCAGCCGGTTTACTGTCCATTCCACATATCGAAACCTGAACGGTCTTATTGGTGTTCCCCTGACAGTTCTGGGATTGGATCATGCCCATGAGATTCTGGTGATTGAGACCGGAATCTCCAAACCCGGTGAAATGGATATTCTGGGTCGAATCGTCCAACCCACCATTGGATTGTTTACCTGCGCAGCCATGGCTCACACGGAATTCCTGAAAGATATGGCCATGATTGTCACTGAAAAATCCAAGCTTTTTGAGTATCTCCAACCGGACGGTATTCGCGTCATTAATATCGACGATCCCAATCTCGCAATTCTGGCAGGTTCATCAGGTACCATGACATATGGATTTTCTGAAGCCGATGTTCAGGGGAAGATCCTGAATCTCGCACCGGGGCAATCTGAGTTCATGGTCACCACCGCCACCTCGGGACCCCGCACTTTTAATCTTCCCCTGCCCGGTGAATTTAACATCCTCAACGCCCTGGCAGCGATCAGCATGGGAATGTACTTCGGACTGACCCGGGAAGAGATTCAGAAGGGATTGAACCGAGTTAAGTTATCGCCTCACCGCTGCGCTCTTGAAGTTATTCATCACGCTACCATAATTGATGACAGTTACAACGCTGCTCCCACTTCTATGCTCATGAGTCTCGAAATGCTGGCCCGATTGAAAAGCTCTTCCCGTACTATCGCTGTTCTCGGCGATATGCTGGAACTGGGCGCTCATGCAGAGACCGCCCACCGACGCATCGGACAGACCATAGTAACTCTGGGAATCGATCTGATCTTGACCTTTGGCGATAGTGCACGTCACATCACCGCTGAAGCCGGAGACAGGGGTGTCAATGCCACCCATTATGATTCCAAAAAAGATCTCGCTAACGCACTGATCCAGGTTGCCAATCCCGGGGATGTGATTTTATTTAAAGCATCCCGCTCAATGGCCGCTGAACAGATTATCGAGATGTTCCGTAATCAATGATTCTGTTTATTATTGGTTTGTTTGGGATTTTTTCCCTGGGTCGGTTGTTGGGGTTTGTTGTCAGGCGGAATTAATCGGGCTACCTGATCACTGGTAAATTCCTCCAACTCACTACTCTCTGCCAGTTCCACTAAAATTTTACCTGTCAGGACATTTAACTGCCTGACACGGCCTTCACCAGCCGGTGTTTTTACCCGCTTTCCGATTTTCGGCATGTTTTTTATGGCTTCCGCATAATGTTCGTGTTCATATTGCAGGCAACACATCAAGCGACCGCAGAGACCTGAAATTTTTGAAGGAATCAGACTCAAACCCTGGTCCTTGGCCATTTTTATTGACACGGGATGAAATTCTCTAAGAAATCTCACACAACATAGGGTACATCCGCAATTCCCGATCCCGCCAAGTATTCGCGCTTCATCCCGGATACCGATCTGACGCATTTCAATTCGGGTTTTAAGGTGATGGGCAAGGTCCCTGACAAGATCTCGAAAATCAATCCGTCCATCAGCAGTAAACATGAAAAGAGCCTTGGATCGATCAAAAGCGAACAGTACTTTTGTCAGTTTCATCGCCAGCTTACGTGTTTTTACACAATCGAGACAATACTCTTCAGCCTCATGCTCCAGTTGTTCCAATTTCTTCAGATGATCAATATCATTCTCCGATGCCTTCCGGATTACCCGCGGAAGTGACGATTCAACAAATTTCTTTTTCATCACCCGCGGTTTTGAAAGCACCCGGGCTATCTGAAGACCGATGTCCGATTCCACCAGGCATAAATCATCGGGTTCAAGAGGAATTTTCTGTGTAACATGGTGCTCAGAAAAAGTATCTCCTCGAACTAGAAGATCCACAATCTCAATCATTGCACTTTTCTCCACTCATTTTAAGGCGTTTGTTTACATGAAACCATACGACTTCAGACAACTCGTCGATGGAAAGCGTCCCATCAATAAGTACAACACGATGGGGGTTTTCTCGGGCAATATTGAGATACCCTTCCCTTACTTTTTGATGAAACACGATACTTTCATTCTCAAAACGCCCTTCTTTATCGAACATTTCCTGCTGAAGGAGCCGGTGTTTAGAACGAGCCAGGCTGTCCCCGGCATCGAGATCAAAAATAAATGTCAGAACGGGTTCCAAGCCTGCGGTGGCTTCTTCATTGAGTTGTCTCACGAGATCCCGCGAGATTCCACGTCCAAACCCCTGGTATGCCATGGATGAATCTGCGTATCGATCACAAATCACGGTACATCCCTCTTCCAACGCGGGTCGAATCACTTCTTTAAGGTGCTGTGTTCGGTCGGCTTCCAGCAAAAACAATTCTGCGAGAGGATCCAGTCCTGCATGAGACGCATTTAACAGGATATCTCTGATTTTCGAGCCAAATTCCCCATCACCGGGTTCTCGGGTCAACACCACTTTGATATGATTATTTTCCAGCCGATCCCGCAAACGACGGGTCTGGGTGGATTTGCCACATCCTTCGATCCCTTCAAATGAAATAAAAATGCCTTCCAACTCAAACCTCCTGATGACCGCATACCCTGGTACAGAACACGCTGGAATCTACCAGAGGATTATTGTCAGGTCAACGCAGTGTACTTTTACTTTGATTTTATGACCATCTTTAACTAATAATTCAATGGGGTAGGAGATTTCGGAACCCCGACTCCGCCTTACCTGTATTTATACCAGGGATATGTTTTTTCCCGGATTATTTATTCTGTAACCTGATTCCGAAAAATATAATAGAAGGAAGATGATGATAGATTCAAACAAAACAACAAGTAAAACCCTGCCGGAAGTACTTCCGATTTTACCTTTGCGAGGTACCGTAATCTACCCCACCATGGTTATTCCCCTTCTGGTCGCGCGTGAAAAATCCATTCAGATGATCAAAGATGTGCTGAAAGGTGATCGGATACTGGGACTGGTTGCCCAGAAAAATCCAGATGATGAAGAACCGGTTCCGGAGGATATCTTCCGTGTGGGCATCGCAGCACAGATTATCAAAATGATTAAAATGCCGGATGATTCTGTCCGAATCATGATTGAGGGTATATCACGAATCCGCGTCAAAAAATTCATCGCCACAACACCCTATTTTAAGGCCACTGTGACTCGAATCCGTGAATCAACTAAAACGGGAATCCGGATGGATGCTCTGGCGCGAAACGTCAGAACTCTTTTTAAAAACCTCATTACAAACTCCCCCAACTTCCCCAAAGAACTTGCTCTCATTATTCAGAATATTTCCGAACCCGGGAAGCTGGCGGATATCATTGCCTCTTCAATCAATCTAAGTCTGGAAGAAAAGCAGGAAATTCTCGAACTCACCCGGATCAGCAAGCGTCTTGAAAGGTTGAATGTTCTGCTCAATCGCGAACTTGAAATTCTGGAACTGGGTAACAAGATTCAGACTCAGATCAAAGATGAAATGGACAAATCTCAGAAAGAATATTTCCTGCGGCAGCAGATGAGGGCGCTTCAGAAAGAGTTGGGCGAGGGAGACGAGCGTACAGCCGAAATTGAGGAACTGGCGCTTCGCATTGAGAAAGCCAAATTGCCGGAAGAACCCCAAAAAGCAGCTTTAAAAGAATTGGATCGTCTAAAAAGGATGCCGCCGGCTGCCGCAGAATATACGGTTTCCCGGACCTATCTGGATTGGATACTGGAGTTACCATGGAACCTGTCGACAAAAGACAATCTTGATACAGTCAAAGTTCAGAAAATTCTCGACCAAGATCATTTCGGTCTCGAAAAAATAAAAAAACGGATCGTGGAGTATGTCGCGGTACGGCACTTGAAAGCAGATATGAAAGGACCGATTCTTTGTTTTGTGGGACCTCCCGGGACAGGAAAAACCTCGTTGGGCCGTTCTATTGCCCGAGCCATGAAACGTAAATTTCATCGAATCTCCGTGGGTGGTGTCAGAGATGAAGCAGAAATTCGCGGTCATCGCCGCACTTACGTCGGCGCTCTCCCGGGCCGGATTGTTCAGGGAATTCGCAAATCAGGGTCTAACAACCCCATTTTCATGCTGGATGAAGTGGATAAGATTGGAATGGATTTTCGGGGTGATCCCGCATCTGCGCTTCTTGAAGTTTTGGATCCGGAGCAAAATTTCTCCTTTTCCGACCATTATCTGGATGTGAATTTTGATCTGTCCAAAGTGATGTTTATCGTCACCGCCAATATTCTGGAAACCATCCCACCAGCGTTGCGGGACCGGATGGAAGTGCTAAACCTGTCCGGATATACCATCGAAGAAAAATTACAGATCGCTAAACGGCACCTTATCCCCCGACAACTGGAAGAACACGGATTGACCTCTAAAAATCTCAGATTTCATGCCGGTGCTCTCAGACAGATTATTCAGGAATATACCATTGAAGCCGGTGTGCGAAATCTGGAACGGGAAATCGCCGCCATCTGCCGCGCCACTGCACGGGAGATTGTTGAAGGGAAATCAGAAACCACTCTCATTACAAAATCGGTATTGCACAAATTTCTCGGACCTCAGCGATTTTTCTCAGAATTGGAAAATAGAACCCGTCAACCCGGTGTAGCTATCGGTCTTGCATATACGCCATATGGCGGGGACGTTCTGTTCATTGAAGTAAACCGCATGCCCGGCAAAAAGACTTTGACCCTGACAGGTAAACTTGGCGATGTCATGAAAGAATCTGCTCAAGCCGCCCTTTCATATATCAGAGCCAATGCTGAAAAATACGATGTGGATCCGAATTTTTTCGAAAATACCGATATTCATATTCATGTGCCGGAGGGCGCAGTTCCAAAAGATGGTCCCTCTGCAGGACTGACCATCACAATGGCATTGATCTCATTACTGACAGGTCGAAAATATGCAGATCGCCTGGCCATGACCGGTGAAATCACTCTGCGAGGACATGTGCTTCCCGTTGGTGGGATTAAAGAGAAAACTTTGGCCGCTTACCGGACCGGTATTCGCACAGTCATTATGCCCAAACGGAATGAAAAAGATCTCGAAGATGTTCCGGATTACGTCAAAAATAAAATTACATTTTATTTTGCAACCCGTATTGATGATGTCATTGATATCGCTCTGGAACCGATCAGGAAACTCTGAGAATTACAGCATCACCAGATTCCGAAACGCCTGGTATCGGCCCTCGATCTCCGAATCAGAAAGGTCCGCCAGTTTCCAGGGTCCAAATCCTGTGATGTTGTAGGATGCCATTACAGAACCATAAATCATGGCTTTGCGAATGGTTTCCGGATTCAAGACACCGGATCGGGCCAAAGATCCCATGAAACCACCGGCAAATGAGTCACCTGCCCCCGTGGGGTCAACAACATGGGGTTCGGGATAACCCGGCACATAAAACCAGGATGAATCGTGATAGAGAATCGAACCGTATTCTCCACGTTTTACAATCAGAGATTCCGGACCCATGGCTGTGACAATCTCCGCCGCCCGGGGAACATTCTCTTCCCGGGCCAGTAACTTTAATTCACCTTCGTTGATAGCGAGAAGATTGACTTTTTTCAGTACAGTTTCAAGTTTGTCCCGGGCTCCCTCAATCCAGAAATTCATGGTATCCATAGCAACAAACCCGGCATCTGACACCTGAGAAACAACCCGATCCTGGAGCACCGGATCAATATTTCCCAGAAAAACCCAATCGGATTCCTTAAACGAAGAGGGAATCTCAGGGTCAAATCCTTCAAAGACATTGAGTTGAGTATCCAGGGTATTCGCTTCGTTCATCGATCCGACGTATTCACCACTCCACCGGAATGTATTCCCATCGGCAACCTGTAGTCCATCCAGACAAATCGTTTTTGATTCCAGCACTTTCCGATATTCATCTGGAAAATCTTTCCCCACAACAGCAACAAGATTGACAGGTGCAAAATGGGATGCTGAAAGAGAGAAATAGGTTGCGGATCCCCCCAGCATCTCCTCATGCCGACCCTTGGGAGTTTTTACCGAATCCAATGCGACTGATCCGACGATGAGTACTGACATAACTTCTGAGCCTCCATTAAAATTGTTCAACCCGTGTATCGGAATTATCCGATATTAATTCAGGTAATCGTGTAGATTCCTCTTAACAGCCAGGCGTTTCAGTTTTTTGATGGCACGATGTTCGATCTGGCGGATTCGCTCCCGGGTCAAATTAAATTTTTCACCGATTTCCTGGAGACTTTTTGATTCGCCTTTAAATCCGAAATGCATCTCCAGAATTTCCTTTTCCCGATCATCCAGACACGTCAGCAGCAGTTCAACATCATCCACAAACGCGTCTTCAATCACCTGATCTTCTGCCTGAATACTGTTCTCATCAGGGATATCAATACCGGTCTCCTCACCATCCATTCCCGAAACTGAAGCTTCAAGAGAAACCAGTGACCGATTTGCGCGTAGGAGGGATTCAACATCTTCCAGGGAGACGCCCATTTCAGTGGCAACTTCCTCCGTTAAAGGTTCCCGTCCAAGTTTTTGCATAAGATTCTGAGTTGTTTTATTGATGGTGTATAACAAATTTGCCTGTTTTGGAGGTAGTCTGACAATTCTTCCTTTGTGGGCGATAGCATATAAAATTGCCTGTCGAATCCACCAGACAGCATACGTGATGAATTTAACACCCTTTTCGGGATTAAACCGCTTTGCAGCTTCAATTAATCCGATTGTGCCTTCATTAATCAGATCGGAGATAGGAAATCCTGATTTCTGATACTTTCGAGAAACCAGAACCACAAACCGGAGATTTGCTTCCACCAGTGTCTGAAGAGCTTTCTCATCGCCTTCCCCAATTTTCCGGGATAGCTCCGCTTCATCCTCACGGGATAAATCCGGGTATTTACTGAATTTATCCAGATAACGACTGAGATATGCGTGATTATCATCCATTTTTTCGTATTCAGGAAGTTGTGCCGGATGAGGTGGTGCGATCATCCGTTGTCACTTTAATGAGGTTACTGCCAGGAGACCGCACCAATATCCGGTCAAAGCAGTGACCCAGATCAGAATGTTCTTTCGTCAATTCCTCCCGAACAAAATCGATGAGATCCTGAACTTCACTCTGGAGGAATTCCATTTGCCGTGTCAGACGTAAAATCACTTCTACTCCAGCAAGATTCACACCCATGTCCCGAGTAAGGGTTAGAATTTTTTTTATGACTGTGACATCATTTTCCGAATAAAGACGGGTATTACCTCGACTCCGACATGGCTGCACAAGACCCAGACGCTCGTAGGTTCTGAGAGTCTGCGGATGGATATCGAGCATGGACGATATTACCGAAATCATGAATTTCGGTTCGGACTCCGAAAATGACATCTCAATTAACTCCTACTCACCCATGATTTGAAGAATGATTTCCCGCCTGCGGGAACGCACATCAAAATCAACAAAAATGATTTGCTGCCAAGTCCCCAGAATCAGTCGTTTCTTCTGAAAGGGAACCGATAGGGATGGTCCCAGCAACGCTGCCCGAACATGCGAATGTCCATTCCCATCGTGCCATCGCTCATTATGCTGGTAATGAATATCCGAAGGCGCCATCCGGTCAAATGCCTCTTTTAGATCACGAAGAGCACCCGATTCATATTCAATGGTTGTAACGCCGCCAGTGGCTCCGGGAACGAAGATTGTTACCGTACCGGCGGAAACATTCAAACTCGTCAGTACATGAGCCACATTATCTGTGATATCAATAATATCACAGTTACCTTTGGTTGAAATTTCCAGAGTATGTGTAATAACCGCCATATCTTATTATGGACTCGCTTTTAAGGCTTTAGAGGCCTCGGGAAAAATATTTCCAAACACCCCGGAGACATCGATGAACTGGTTCGTATTTTCACCCACAGGAATTCCCCAGACCTGGAAACTCTCCGCCAGCTTTTTCGCAAATTCCAGTCGAACAACAAGTTCACCACCACCAAGGGCATCTGCTAGAGCACGCTGCGATTCAGCCCGTGCACGACCAATCGCTTCAATTCCCTCGGCTTCCTTCAAATTTGCAAACAATTCCGCTTCCGCCTCCTGCCGCACTCTTTCAGCGTCTCCCTCAGCTCTTTGTATGATGGCAAGTTTTTCACCCCGGGCTTCGGCCTCTTTCTTTTTCGCCCATTCAATAGCAGCAAGATGCTGCTCGCTGGCTATCCGTTTTTGCTCAATGGCATTCTGATATTCGTCTGAGAACTCAAATCGACGAAAAAGCACCTCGACAATTTCCAGACCGATAATTTTCGTGCCGACCTGGTTATCGTATCCCGTATTGACCAGTTGGGTAATTTCCTGGGCTACCCTCTGCCGTGTCAGACCGTCATAGATCTTTTCAGCGGAATATTCACCCAGTTTATTATTCACAAGTGATCTTATAGTCGGTCGAAGAACGTTCGCGATATATGTATCACCGTAATCCCGATGGAGTTTGGAAAGCTTCTCGAATGTCAGTCGATAACGAATACTGACATCAATCCACATTTTCTGTCCATCTTTTGTTTTCAGAAACACATCTTCACGACCGGTGGGCACTTCTTTAAACATGTGGTACTGCATATCCTTCACAGGATATTTTTCTACTTCCGTCACATGAGGGATATGTAGATAAAGACCCGGTTTCAAAGGCAATGTTTTAATTCCCTGCTTGAACCACTCCTTCTCACCCAAGCCCTTCGTAAATCCCACATATGTGGTTCTGACGCCACCCTCCTGGGGACCGACCTCTGCACATCCACTGAGGAAAACCATCAAATAGATAAGAAATGTCAATATGGCTAATTTCTTCATGGCTCAACTCCATCACGGTTAAGTTTACCTGGTTTATCATCTGAAGCGCTACTCCCTTTCCACAAAGGGAAATAGCATCCATTTGCATATTCATCAGCTTCCATCTCAATACTGATATCATCTTCGGTTGCCCACTTCTGATCGGCACCGCCACTTTTCAACTCGTATCCCACATCTGTCTTATGATAATAGAATTTGGCACCCCATGAATCAACCAGATCAGCAGATCTGACATACTGCATCTCCTGAAGTTCCCTGAGAAAATCAGGGAAACGTTGATTAGTCAGTTGATATACGGAGAGTGCAAATCGGATTTGATCCATTTTTACTTTTGAAAAAATTTCCCGTTCGTGATCAATAGCCCGGGATTCGAGTGGCGGTAACAATTTTAAAGGCATAAACATGAGGACCACCAGAACTGCTGCACCCCCCCCCAAAAATCAAAAGGTACCGCAACCCATCCCGGAATCGATCCCAATAATCACCCAGAACGATGGAGTATTTGGGAACAGATTCTTTCTGAGCAGGGATGGAAATGGCTCCGCTATCTTCAAGATCAGCTAACGCAGACAGAGTTAACCAGGGAAACTGGTGACAACTGTCTACGATATCCCGAATGTTAAAAACACCGTTTATCAGGTTATATACACGTTCCTGCTCTAAGGTCAGAACAACCGGAACAACGTCTCCTGTTGTGGTCGCCACCTGCATACCCGGTGGAAGTACTTCCACGTCCGACAGTAAGATGGGAATAGACTCGAAGGAAGGAAATCGTTCCTGGATCCAGGTCCAGGTTTTCAGAATCTTCTCACCCAAATCCTCAACGGACTTCAAATCGAGAGGACGGAATGCATCTTGATCGTAATGAACACTTTCTTCCGCTCGAAAATGATAGAGTCCACCCGTCCATGTCAGCGTAGGGAATAAAACAAGCATCATCTGGTCTTCCAGCACGTCCATGAGTTGAATCGAGCTTAAATGCCCGTCCTCTCTGGCCAGACTACCCAGCTTGATCAATGCGCTCTGCTGCTTCTCCAGGAGTTGATCACGTTCAACCTCAGTGATGAAGCGACGTTTGACAAGTAATTCTCCCAACCTCAAATTATCACTGGGATAATGAGATTCTGCGCCCACACACAACCCAAACTCAAAGGTGTGAACAATTGAAGTTGCCGTTCCGGATACTGTGAGTATTCCCGTGGCTTTATCCAGGATGAGTTCTTGAACAATCCGATATACCGGATAATCGGCAATCCGTCCCTGTTCCGGAACTTTCATTGTTGCTGCCCCCGTATCGACCAGTACAGTGAAAGTAGATATACCACCAGAAGGATACTGATGAAACCGATCAAACCCAGGAATGCGCCGATGGGAGGATTCATACTCATTGGCAGCATCCGGTGATCCGCTGTAAACCAATAAACCAGGGATAAAATCCAGATATACATCAGGAACAAACCCCTTCCAAATCGTCCATGATAAATTTCACCGGTACCGGGCACAACTAAAGAAAGGATAATCCGAATAACACCGCGAGTCGCAGTCTGACTTTTAATCTCACGCATCAGAGTACCCCGGTCCTGTTTCTTGACCTGGCCCTTCTTCATAAACAACATCTGACAACTGGAACAGAATTTATCTGATCCACTGCCTTTGGGGGACACACTTCGCATCGGCTTACTGCAACTGATGCAATATTTACTGAGTTTAAAATATCCGCTGGTGACATGGAGCAGCAGTAGCAGAACAATCAAACCTGCCAATACAAAAACAGTACCTTCCAGAGTTAAACCGGGACCCAGGACAATCCAATAATCACTCTGGTTTGCCAGTGACCAGTCCCAGAGGCGTTTAAAATCAGTCATCACCCAGGATCGGGGTACTTCACTGTCCACAAGCATACGATTGGGTGATGACGTATGAATCTCGGTATAATATGTGACCAGAGCAGAATCAATGTTACTGGCCTTATTGAGTGTATTCGTTGCCTGATCAAATTTGAACTGATGTAGATAGGCTTTTGATAAATTATAATAAATTGCAGCATTTTTATTGTCTAGATTCTCAGCTCGCCGGTATTTGGCAATGGCTTCCCCTAGATTATTCAAGATAAAATAAACATTTCCCAGATTGACATGCCCCCCGGCTTCCCGGGATTCCAGCCGGGTAAATTCCATATAATCTTTCAATGCATCGAAATAGTGGCCGCCACGCTTGTTTAATAAACCCATGAGGAAATAAGCGCGCTCTACATTCTCAGAACCCTCTTCGCGGGTGAGGTATTCCTTTAAAACCTTACCGGCTACCTGGGAATATCCGCCATCCCGTGCATAGGAAAAAGCCTGAATGTATGGCTCTTCGTATGATTTAAGGGCACTCACCCTCAAAATATTGGCTGGAATAATCAGAAGAAGTGGCAAGACAACTGACCAGATCAGTAAACGCTCACCTCGCTTCAGGTAGATAAAGAGGAGAATAATCCAGAAAAGAACAGCCCAACACAGTCCAAATCCGGCCAGAATCGGTGCTCCCAGGAGGACAATTGTAATCACCGAAATGAACTTTGCCGGAATGAAACCACCAACATGCTCGGTGATCTCATAATTGATCAATGCAAAATATCTGATCAACAGAGTAGCCGTGACGGCAACAACCCCGATTAGAAGCGTAAAGATTAAAACCAAAGAAAAGTTACCCAGGGTGTAAAACATCACCCAGGGATCCCGGTACGCAGATACCATGGAACCAATCACTGAAGGCACAGCCATGATAAACGACGATATACCTTTTCTCAGAGATGCGTACAATAAACCACGAGCACCGGGAATGAATGTCGGATCCATCAATAACGATGATTCGAAGGCCCAGACCGCTTTGTGAATTTTTCTCTGTGAAAGCAATGATATACCTTCAGCAGAATACGCGGCTGCCAGAATCGGCGACCGTCCAATCCCGTTATCCAGCAGATACTCACGGATATCCTCTCTGCTCGATTCATTGGTTAGGGAGCTGATACGGGAATCCCGCAAGGATTTAATCTGGACCTGCCATAGTTCATCCAGAGTTCGGGATGACTGGTCCGAGTTTATTGCACACACCGACCCTTGGGAAATTCCCCAAAAAAGAATGGCAGTAACTATGCAGATAAATAAACGGTTACTCATACTCATTAATTATTATCATATTTGGGTCGATATATTCAATACTTGCAACCAGTTCGGACCGCTTTGATCACATGGCCTTGATACCATCAATATTTTTTATCCCTTTGACTTTCTCTTTCATCTTACAGCGCACTTTGAATTTAGATGTTTTTATGACAAGCGTCAGTCCAAATTCCCGTTGGATTAACTTTGTTACTTCAAGCTCCTTCTGACTATTGTCACTATCGAGGGATACAACTTTTTTATTATTAAGATCAACAAGAATCGTACCAAAATCACTGGTCTCAATTTTCAGGCTGCTGCCATCTTTGTTAGCGAGAACTTTTCCATTATCATCTTTGACCCAGCCGCCTTTATCAATAGGATTGGCAAAAATCTTATCGGTAATATCTGTCCATTCTTCGACCGGTTTCGGCGCATCGTCCGCAAATCCAGGTGATACCGCCAGAGTTAAGATCATCGTGCACATAATCAAATAAAAATAATTTTTCATTTTTCCCTCCATGATTTTCAACTCGATATTCCTTTCAAAATTCCTTGAAAAACGCTAGCATAGAGCCATAGAAAAGTCTATATTTAACTGGTCACACATCGGATTTCATTCAGGCAATGTGCTTGACATGATCTCCCGGCCCAAATAAAACATTTTTTGGAGTTTCAGATGGAAGCAATTTTTCAAGCCCCAGACAAATTTCAACGATACTGGCTGGCAGCCACACTCTGTCAGCCAATATTTGAGAATCAGCCCTGTCCGAAGATTCTTGATCTGGGCGCACATGAAGGCTTGATCGATACGTTTTTGCCGGGGGGATGGAAGGTTCAGGCTGATATCAATTCAGATTTCCAGGACCTGGCCGGTACGTGTGTAGATGCCAGAAATCTGCCATTCAAGTCTGATGAATTCCATATAGTCTTTGCTCTGGATATCCTCGAACATATCCCCAACGGAGATCGAGATGAAGTACTTGACGAGATTTTTCGCGTTTCACGGGATCTTGTTATCATCTCATTCCCAATCAAATCCGACACAAATTCGCGATCTGAATCGTTTATCATGAAACTGGATCAACACGTGTTTGATCGTGTCGATTTGTTTCTTGAAGAACACAGTCTGTACGGACTTCCTGATCCGGATCCGATTCGCAAAAAATTCCAGATGCATTTCCCCCATGTAGTCTCTCTACCGGTATCCGGCCATCCTATATGGCTAATTGGACAGTTACTGGACCGATTGTTTTCCCTCCTGCCCAATTCCCAAATGGTTGCCAATACAATCCACGCGCTTATGAATCAAGTCTTTCACCAAACCCATACTGAGTCCATCCCGTATCGCATGATTTTGGGAGGCAGTCGTATGGAAATCCCTGAAACTCCGGGGGTTCCAAAAATTTCCAATGAAGATGAGGTGCTGACCCGGTTAATCCCGGAGATCCAGTCCATCTATCAAACGCTTCATAATCACCATGTATATTCGCTAAAATTAGAAAATTCTCTCCAATTGTCAGAAAACCGCATTAAGGAATTTCAGCAAGAATCTCAACGTCAGAGTCATGCGATGTCCGATCTGGAATCACGATGTCGTTCCCTGGAAGATGGATCCAACAAGATCATGGATGAATTTCAAGTTCTTGAAAAGGCGTATCTTGCCCTTGAAACGGCCTATCGCAATGTTGAGGATGCAGCCCATCGCCGTTTAATCACCAGCAGAAACCTGGAGACCACACTGGGTGAACAAACACATCAGATAAAGAAATCCAAACGGGTTGAAGAATTTCAGCAGAACACAATTAAACCCCTAAACACAATGCTCAATGCTGCACACAATCGTATCAGTGAACTTGAATCTCAAATCGCAAATTTACGTGAATCATCCACAGAACAATCCACAGAAAATCAGGATCAGGATCGATGAGAAAGCTGCTTGTTTTCGGTATGTCACCGCTTCCATTCGAGAACACTTCAAAGAATTTCGGACCGGGAATACGGGCGTGGCAATTTGTTCAACCTCTCCTGGAGGAACAATTTGAAATTCTACTCATTACCTGTCGAATCCCATTCATTTATCCGGAGACCACTCCGCCGGAAGTCATCCACAAACAGGACAACCTCACCTATATTCACATGAGTGAATCCGCGTTTCAGTCGCAGCGACGTATTCAGGAACTTCACGACGATTTCCAGCCCGACAGCATTCTCGCCACAACGATTTTCGCTGCGAAACCACTTATCAATCTCGTCACGAATGCACCGGTATGGATTGATCTTTTTGGACATGTGATGGCGGAGGCTCAGGCAAAAATGTTCCGATATCAGGACAATTCCTATTTCGAACATTTCCGGAATGCTGAACTCACCGCCATAATGCGCGGCGATATTTTCTCCACGGTGTCTCACTCCCAGGGATATGCAACCGTCGGGGAATTAGGCTTGATCAAGCGGTTAAACACGGAAACAACCGGGTACAATTTCTGCCATACGATCCCCTGTGCCATGGACCCTGAGCTTTTTTGCCATGATCAGACGGTGTTTCGAAGTGTTTCGGTCCCGGATGATGCGTTTGTCATACTATGGAGCGGAGGATACAACACCTGGACGGACGTAAACACACTTTTTGATGGTATAGCAAAAGCTATGGCGCAGAATCCGGATATCTGGTTTGTTTCTACAGGTGGCCAAATCGATGGTCACGACGAAATCACTTATCCGGAATTTGTAAAACGCGTTAAAGAATCACCTTTCAAAGACCGGTTTCTCCTCAAAGGCTGGATTCCCAAAGATCAGGTACACAATTATTATTTTGAGGCCAATATCGGTATCAATATTGACACATTTATGTATGAGGGCATGTTCGGCTCCAAGAATCGCGTACTGGACTGGATGCGAGCCGGATTACCCTCTCTCATCGGTGAACTCTGTGAATTATCGTATGAACTGCCGGAGAAAAATCTTGCCTACAGCTATCCCTTAAACAATGCCGATGCACTGGCGGAAAAAATTCTTGAACTGGCTATAAAACCTGATGAGGTACGGAAAACCGGGCAACGGGCACAGGAATACGGACTGAAATATCTCACCTTCCAGGAGACAACAAAACCCTTCAGAACCTGGCTGAATTCGCCGGTAAAATCACCTGATCACTTCAATGGGAAAATTTCTCTGGAAAATCATTTCCTCACCGGTGAAGCCTCACAGTATACACATAAACTGGTGACTGAACTGGATCATCGAAATTCGCATATCCAGGAACTTGAAACCTATATCCTTCACCTGGAAAAGGAACTTTCCACCACTTCTTTACAATCACCACCTGATGCCGGCAATTCACCCCGACCCGAAGAACTCCCTCCGGTCCCTCTTATTCTGGCCGATGAACCCACCGTCAGCGTGGTCGTTGTCTGCTGGAATGGTGAGGATTACCTTCGTGAATGTCTTGATTCCGTAATGAAATCTGATTTCAAGACCATGGAATGCATTGTGATAGACAACGCATCTTCTGATGGATCAGTGCCGATCATTCAGGCGGAGTATCCGGATGTTGTCCTGATTGAAAATACGCAGAATCTGGGATTTTCAAAAGGGGTGAACCAGGGCATACGGCAAGCCGACGGTGATGTATTATTCTTACTAAATCAGGATGCCATTCTTGAACCGGATACCGTCTCACATCTGGTGCAGGAGTTGATCAAACATCCGGATATTGCAATTGCCGGATGCAAAATTTTTAATCCAGATGGCAAAACTCTCCAGCATGCCGGCGG
>SWBY01004805.1_pt1 | contig 20122 bp, 7 predicted proteins | sample 4693071 | NCBI WGS metagenome assembly SWBY01 (sample SAMN10267273, study PRJNA491770) | bioreactor metagenome | isolation source: DHS bioreactor inoculated with marine methane seep sediment | place: Japan: Omine Ridge, Nankai Trough | collected 2006-05-06 | reverse complement strand
CACTCTGGCCGGAATCCTGGCAGCGGAATTCCGATTTTCCATCCGGCCGGAAGTCTTCAGCTGGGTGCTGCTGGTTTTGATGATCCTGGCTCTGGAGAAGTACCGGGAAACCCGGCGCTGGCCGTGGATGCTGGCGGTACCGGCCATTATGGCGGTCTGGGTGAATATCCAGGGTATTTTCATCGTGGGCCTGCTGACGGCAGGTGCATACGCCCTTGGCGAATCCATCTCCCTGCGTAAACCCGATCGACCGCTGATTCTTGGCGCCGTAGCCGGGTTCGCAGCCTGTTTTCTCAACCCATACGGCATCCGCGGCGTGATGTTTCCCCTGACACTCATGACCCGACTGGGCGGGGATAACCCCTTTGCCCGCTCCATCGCTGAGTTTCAATCGCCGTGGACACTGAACCCGATTGCTGCCGGAGCGCTCTATCCACGGAAACTCCTCTATTCGTATATTTTCCTCTCTGCCCTGCTGGTGATCCTGTTTTTACTGACCCTCCGGAAACGACGGACAACAGAATGGTTCCTGGCAGCCATTTTCGGGTTGCTGGCCGCTCAGGCAATCCGCAATATCCCCATTTTTGTCCTGGTCTGTATCCCCCTTATGGTCCGGGCAGCCGGGGATCTTCTTGCAAGTCGGCCGGGAAGGAAATTACAGGAAAAACTCCCCCTGCAACCCTTTCGCATGACCGTCGGTGTTATCCTGACGGCCCTGGTCCTGGCCACAGGCGTCCAGGTGCTCAGTTCCGCCTATTACATATCGGATCGACGGGATGTCCGGTTCGGATATGCACTGGATGATCGGTTTCTGCCGGTGCAGGCAGCCGCTTTCATTGGGGAAAATTCTTTGGAGGGCCGGCTTTTCAACCAGCTCCGGTATGGTGGATATTTTATCTGGAAACTGAAACAGCCGGTTTTTATCGACGGTCGGCTGGAGGTGATGCAGGAGGATTTTTTCAGAGAATACACCGGATCAAACCGGTGGGGTGAATTGATCCCACTCCTGGACCGGTATCATGTTGATATCGCCGTATTCACCTATGCGACCTCCCGAGCCTGGATTACGGATCTGGATCGGTCAGAGAAATGGCGTCTGGTCTATTTCGATGACATTTCAGTGGTTTATATCCGATCCGTGTCCAATGGGCATGTCCCTGATGTTACGTTTCCACCGGTTCGGACCGGCAATGTATCCATTCCCCCGGACGACTCCCAACGGGACCGAATCATCCGCTATGTCCAATCTCGACAGACACTGACCCGGTTCGAGGGATTCTTCACCGTCCCGGATTTCCCGTCTGGAGATATGAACCGGGCCACCCTCGCACGTTTTCTGCATAACATGCCTGCTGCGGAGAGTTTTCTGCTGGCTGCCGTGGAAAATTCAGGGGGCATTTACTTTGAACCCTGGTTCAATCTCGGACTGATCTATCAGCAAATGAACCGGCCGGACCTCGCACGGATCTGCCACCGAAACGTCCGAACACTCTGCCCCCGAGCTTTGGAGAATCATTAACCATATACCCGCAGCTCGATCCGTTGTGAGGGTTCGTTAAATTGGGTCATCCCATAGGCAGAGACATTTTTCAACTTGATATGAGATTTTATTTTATTATTCGAGCTTTCCAATAACCAGGATTGCGGCTCAAATGCATAACAGCTTGAATTATAACGGAATTATTATCTTCAATCGTATACGGAAAGCGTTTTATGAGACATCTTCGCACATCTTCCTCTATTGGTTGCCAAGCCTGAGGGTATAGAAGAATCTGATTAATTCCGTTCTCAATTTGAGCAACAAAGGCACTTGCAAGAGAAGGGGAAATTTCAGAATAATACTTTACAGATTCAGAATATTCTTGAAGAGCCGCCGGGTGGAAAAAATACTTCATTTCTCAATTATAGCTCTTGCTTTTGCCAAACCATCCTCCCCGTTTATTGCTTTAACTTCACCTGCGCGAATTTCATCCCTCCGTTTTTTTACTTCTGCCAAGTGAACTTTTGTGACTTGCGGATCAATCTTTTCTTCAATACTCGCAACGAGTTTTTCTGCTAGAATTGCTTTTGATTCATTTGGAAGTATTTGGGCTTCATATAAAATTTCTTCGACTGACATAGGCATGGCAACGCCTCCTTTACTTGCTATTATAGCTGATATTGTATGGATTGGTATAGGGTCAATAATGTTTCGTTTATCACTTCCTGGGTTCGTACAGTTTCAGATCGAACTTCACGGGATTAGGGATGCCTGAAAGAACCTCCTGGTAGTGTGTAAATCAAGGTGATAAAACTATTGCCGCCATCAAATGGGTGGACGGCACGGCCATCAATCATGTCAAAAAGGTGATCTGACCGTTTCAACCTCGTTTAATTACTCTTTATTGTTCAACTAATTCCACGCGGCGATTTTTTGCACGTCCATCCTCAGTTTTGTTTGAAGCCACCGGCGCAAGCGGACCCACACCATAAGCTTTTAGTCGAGTTGCATCTAAATCATACTCTGAGACAAGTTTTCCTGCTACTGCATCAGCGCGTTTCTGAGAAAGCTGCATGTTATGGCTTAACTCACCGATATTATCCGTATGACCAACGACATACAATTTAAGCTCGGGATTCTGTTGAAGCAGTTTAGCAATCTCTTGTATGGAAGGTCCGGATTCCGCTTTTACATCTGCTTTGTTCGTGTCGAAATAGATACCATAAATTGCGACACGTCCAATACGGTCAAGTTCTCTTTCCATTGCATCCACATTTATGACAACCAAATCTGTATCCATTGGTTTGAGTTCAATAACATCAAGCTGAATTCTTGGGCATTTACTCCGATCAAGAGAGATATTCAGTGCGACATAAACATCGCCATCCGGATGTGATAGTTTTGCGGACAGATAGCGCTGCTGTCCATCTTCGCCTATTAACTCAACCATGATATGATGACTTAATGGATTAAGAACTCTATAAAGATGTTCAGGCCAGACATTATACCTGCCAAGGTCTTCTCCTTCACCAGTAAACAATATTTCAAAACCAGCTTTTTTGAGAGCCAGTTTATAGTTGCGAAAAATTTCTGTTGTTGAGTGTTCGTCCGTCGATTTATATTGGATTCTGGTTGTTTTCCCCTCTATTTTCTGAGTTTTTGATAATTTTCTCTCACCTTTTTTTATTTTCCAGGGTTTTCGTCCGTCCTTCTCAACAAAAGTTCCCAAAGGAAGAATATACGTGTCAAAACTCTTGACATCATAATACTTGATCGTCGAATCACTAAATCTGGAAATCAAAGGATGGTCTTTGCTCCCCTTTTCATCAACATCCCGGGCATTAACCACGCACGTTAATAACAGCAATCCCATTAACAGATAAAACACCGTCTTAATTTTTGTCACAGAAATTGTCTCCTCGCTTTTTTTGATGAGCCTTTTGGCTGATATCCTGTTTAACAATGTGAAATCTGCACAAACTTAATCCCTTTGTAAGAAAATGTCTACCGATAAAAATCCGGACTGCCGCAAACCAGTTGCTGGGCTGCTTGGACTGAATTGTTTCGTATATCACTTCCTCTGTTCGTACAGTTTCATATCGATGTGCTCTACATCGCTCGTGAAGTCTTTATCCGTGGTAAACACAGCCGCTGAATGCCGTATAAATTCCCGGATTTTAATCCGGATCAATCTCAGGTAGTATGGCTCATGTGCTGAAGCTTGTTATTTGTCTCGCTGTACAATACCGGCCCCTAACTCGCTCCTTTCAACCGATCTATTTAAACTTCCACTCACCAACATTGGTCAGAACGACGGTTCCTCCAGGTTTGGAATCTTTCCCTGAGTTTTCAAGGACGATGTCAAAATCTCCATCATTGTCCACATCATCCAGTCCGGACAATTCCACATCTGACGGTAATGGAATTTCGAGGATTTCAGTCATTGAATCACTTTCACCTTTAATCCCCAGGAGTATGTTGTCAGACGTGGTCAGAATGACATCTTTGATTGTATCGTCGTCTATATAGTTTAATTCTACCTTTTCAATCGTCACGTCGAATCCAATCAGTTTTTTCAGAGATGTCAGATAGCCGGGTCCTGAGATATCGATATTGTACACACTATCTTCAAAAATGGATGTCAATCTTACATTGTCCCCGCTGCAATTACCCACTTCAAGAATTTTAGGATGTCCCAGGTCGTGCGAAATCGTCCGAACCAATGTGTAGTTGAAATCCCCTGATGACATATAAATTTGAAGTTCGTGGTTATTCAGACAAATGAAATCGGTCAATTTATCGCTGTTAAGATCATAGCACTGGTATGCATCAACCAAGTCTGACAGCGTAACCGGGACATCCGACAGCCCGTTTTCAACACCGGGGACAATCCGAAGTGATCGATTCTCATGTTCCAGAAAATCCGGCCATTCATCGGCATTGGCATCGACATAGAATCCATCCCGGTATGGCAAACACCCTTTTGTCAGACCGGGAACTCTGTAAAACGCCCGGGTTTTCACACCATATGCCGGCACAGTGACACCCGGTTTCGGGAATCTGAAATTTTCAGGATTCACCGATTGACCCGGATATAGCGAACCGGGTTGATGATATTCAATCATGAAATATCTATATGTGAGAGTGCTGTCGGAAAAATAGGATTTCAAGTTTACCGGCCTGATGTTCACCGTATACGTCTTCTCTGTGTAGTTGGCGAATGTGAATGCAACCCGCTCACCACCTACAGGATTGTAATTTCCATTTATATCAGGCGCAATACCGTTAAATGCGGAACAGAAAACCGGTTCGAGATTATCCAATTCCACAATCGGATGACCAAGATCTTCCCAAAACGAATTTCCGCTGGCCAGATCATATGCGATATCCCGCATATCAGACGGCCAAAACACAGTGGCCAATTTGATCGGCTTCATCAACCGGCCCATGAACAGCATGTGGTAGAGTTTGTCCCATTGCGATTTGCCTTCGGTGACATAAGACGCGAGAATATCCCGCAAATAGTTTCGGGCGGGACGGTGATAGGGGTCATCCAGAAAACTGTAGGCGAAATCCGGGACCACGGGTGTCGCAGCGGGATCGGGTGTCGGCGCAGGTAAAGACAGTGGAATCCCCAAGTCATCCTCTGCCGTGTCAACATCTTCAATGATGAAACGATCGCCACGAACGTAGGAAACCGCCATATCGGCACATAGGGATCTGAGGGGCAGCATAGGCTCCCCGTCTCTCTCCCTGTAAAAATCCCATTTATATCTAATCTTCATACCAGTACATTCACCATGGAAAAATGTGCCGGTAATCCAGCCGCTGATCCCGTCAAAGATGGGTATTTTGTCGTGCATCACCGTATGAAAGATGGGTTCGGGAATGATATTATCCAGATAATGCCGGATCTCATCCTTGCCTTCATTTACTTCTCTCAAGACAAAATTGGTGTATGACTGAAAGGATCGATCCGCAGAGAACGATGTTCCGCTTCCGATAGAATGCAGGTAAGGCGATGTCCAAACAGGCGGAAAAAGGGCTGTCGCAATCACCACCGGTTTGCTCATCATGATCTCCCCAAGAACTTCTGAAATCCACACTTTTTCTTCCCCGGAATACCGGCTCTGAAAGAAATCACTGGCAACAAACCACCCGTAGGTGTTCCAGTTGGACCCATCCCGGGGATGACCGGCATGGGTGGTCTGCTGGGTGTAATCCCCCAGACATATGGTGTGACCAAATGCTCCCATGTACAGACTGTCCCCGCCGAAAAATGTCGTGGCATCGCGGGGATCCGTCAGAGAGTACATTATCGATCGATTACTATGGTCCCCTTGATGAGGATCATCATATGAGTGCCAGTATCCGTTCCAGAATTCATTCGTGCCCTTGCAGACCCATTTTAAATACCCCGGAGGCCGGGGAACCAGGCCCTGATATGTATAATTGTCGGGTTCAGGCTGAATCTGAAGGTCAAATCCCCAATCACCGTTTTGCTCGTTCCCTTCCGGATATCCGGAAGTGGGATTATACAGAGGATGGGAATTCCAGTAATTTGCTCCTGGAGTCATACTCAGTTTTAAATTCAGGGTGTCCTGCCATAACTCCATCAGACGTTTTGAATTCTGAAACGCGTAAGTTGCATAGCTTAGGGTATCGTTCATCGGCACATAACCGCCCCGAAATTCAGGCCACACCTGAGGTGAAATGGGTTTCCACGGCCAGGTTTTTACGACAAAGGGAAATAGCTCACTGAGTCCCTGCCTGTATTGCGGCAACTGACCTGTGATGTACATAAAGCGTTTAAATTCCGCCGCCCGCTCGTACATCGGAAATGTTTCATCCAGCAGTTTGTAGTTGTAATCGTCAGCCGATATCTGTGGTGAAATATAATAAACCATGGGACACTTTTTGATCCAATCCGGAAAATCCGTCCGGTCCCTCAGAGGGGTGGTTGTCCAGATGGGATCCGAATCGTATGGCGATGGCGCCGGCCCCAGGGTGGAAAGCGCTTCCGTCCGGTTCCGATAATGAAGAGCCGCTTCATACCAGTCCCCGTCCATTAGCCCGGTTTCGATGTAAAGTCCGGGCCGGCCGAAGTCCGGGCCGAACAACATATCGTTCCCTTCATCAAGAACATCACCATTGGGATATTGGACGATATCAAGATAAAATGAACCATCAGAATTTGGATCTTCAAAATGTTTATAAAAGTTCACTTCACAGGGATAACCGTATGTATTGTAAACGCCTGCATAGAACGAATTGATCGCTTCGCTCCCCGGTGTGTCCTTGTTGTAAAACAAGTGAAACGGCAGAGATTCTCCGTATCCATAAGTACCATGCCACAATAACCGAAAATCTTCAAACGTATTGGGATCAGTGTATTCGAAATAATCCGGATATGTCGGGTTGATAATGCTGCCGGGATTTTTGATCACATAGCTGTCCATGGACAGGTAGCAATCCTCCAGGTCCGGTTGTGAACCCCATGAAAGATTTCCCATGCGGATAAACGGGAAATGCACCTGCATCAGCCGGTAATCGGCCCCGGGCTCATCCGACATGTTGTTTTCAACCGTGATGAAATTCGCGTAATTGGAATTGTCCGGCAGCCGAGTATATCTGACATGGACGATTACCGGACCCGGATCGGTCAGAGTAAATCTGTAATATATCAAATCCGGAGTTGAAGTGACCAATTCCCGCGTGACCGTTAACGCATCCGAGCACACTTCTTTGTGAGACTTCTTGATTCCATCAAAATTCATCTTCAGAAAATCCAGCTTCCAGACCAGATCAGGATCCAAGGTTGAGAAAACCGTCACTCCATCCCGTTCGATTCGCTTGAGACCGCCTTCATCAAACACATAGGACACATCGGACCCCGTCGCCTGGAGATATTGTTCCACGGCATGAAGCGGACTCACTCCGGTTATCAAGAGGAAGAAATAAACAACTGCAATCCATCGATTAATTTCAAATTTCATCAAAACCCCCTTTGTAATTTGTCGCAGAATACAAAAAAAAAAAAACGAATACAAGATAAATTATTATTGACCTCGGTGCGGTGTTCAAATAGACTTATAATATGAAGCGTTTAACGATTTTGTTTATAGTACCATTAATACTAGTATTTTTATCTTCTGTTAATTCAGTCTCGGCCGCCGTCATCCAAGTACCTGGTGAGCAGCCAACGATTCAGGCGGGAATCGATGCGGCGGTGGACGGGGATACTATCCTGCTGGCTGACGGCACCTATACCGGGGAAGGAAACCTTGATCTGGAAGGACTGGAAAAAGGGATTCTTCTCACATCTGAAAATGGACGGGAGTTCTGTGTGATTGATGGCGGTGATGATGAGACAGTCAGAATAATGGAAATTATTATTCCTAGCGACCCGTTTCCGGTAATTTCAGGGATTTCCTTTAAACGGGGGGGGAAATATGCACTTTTATTGGATGCCGAGATCAACTTTGTTGATTGTCTCTTTGAAGACAATCAATTCGGTATAATATATTCTGGACAAAATCAGGCTTTGTTCCAGAACTGCATTTTTCGGAACAACAGTGCAACATACGAGTCTCCGATCTACTGCCCACATTCTTCCACTGTTTTCGACAACTGCCTGTTCACCGGTAACTTTAATTTCAATAACCCCTATTTTTATGCCGGAGCATTATATATTTCAAGCAAGGCCGATCAGGCGGATTCCGGACCGATTGTACGTAACTGCACTTTCAGGGAAAATTATGCGGAGTATGGCGCCGGGGCGGTGGAAGGTTCCAGCGGGGATCTGGTCATTGAAAACTGTCTCTTTGAAAACAACAGTTCAGGACACAACGGGGGCGCCATGGATTACGGCGCATTCCCCACCCGAAACTGCTATTTCACCGGGAATCATGCCGTCTGGAAGGGCGGAGCTGTCTATAATTGTGGCGGCAGATTTGAGAAGTGCGTGTTCGAAAACAATACCGCAGATGAGGGGGGCGCGGTATATCTTGATGTTGAAAGAAGGAAGCCTAAATTCGACTCATGCATATTTAGAAATAACACCGCTGAAATAGGTGGTGCATTTTCGAATAGGATGGGAATACCGGATATCCAAAACTGCGTTTTTCATGATAATGGTTACCTATACTGCCTTGGCGGTGCAATTTACCTTCATACTAATCCCTTTACTTCTCCCCCAGAAGAATTACATACGTTTCAAAATAACATTTTTTACAATAACATCGCCCAGGATGCAGCGCTTACGATCTATTGGTTAAACAGCCCATTTTCAGTGAGTAATTCGATATTCTATGGAAACTCTCCTTCCCAGATAAGTGGTCCGAATTCAAATGTAGGGTTCAGTGTCAAACACAGTCTGGTCCAGGGCGGATATCCCGGTTACAACATCATTGATGCAGATCCCGGTTTTGTTGCGCCTTATGATTTTCATCTGCTGCCGGACTCCCCGTGTATCGATGCCGGGCTGACATCCCTGGCGCCGGCAACGGATTACGACGGAACCGCCCGGCCCAACGGATTTGAAACGGATATCGGCATATATGAAACAGACAACTGGTCCGCGGAATCCCGGCCGTATGTCCGGATGCCCGGTCATGTGTTCAATCCCGGTGATCCATGCAATTGCACCGTAACAGTTTACAACGCCGGTTCGTCACCCATTGAAAATCAGCCCCTGTTTGTGATCCTTGAAGTGGCGGACCTTTATTTCTTTGCCCCGGGATTTTCCAACTTTGATTTTTTCCAGGGCAGTTACTCCGATAAACTGACGGAGATCACCATCCTGGAACCGTTCACCTGGCCCGAGGGCGCCGGAACCGGGACCGCCCGGTGGCTGGCGGCATTCACCGATCCCGACATCACCACCCTCACCTCACCTTTGGAAATCTGGGATTTCTCGTGGCAGGAAGAATGAAAATCAAATTCAATCCAATCCGCAATGCGATTCCAGCCGGGTTGTTTTATACCGGGTTCATGTTCTGTCTGATCTTCCATCCAGGGTTTCATTCCTCCGGGCTGGCGGCGGAGTTTCAGGATTTCACTATTCTCTCACCGCATCGCACCTATCTGGGTACGGCAGTGAACAAAGACGGTTTACTGTGTTTGGTATATACCGCAGATAAAGCATCCTATGGATCCATCCGGGCGCGGTATTATAAAGACGGTGTCTGGAGCGACCCGGAAGTCGTCCGGTCTTCCCCGGACCTGGGGTTGCAAGAACCCACCATCTGCGCCGGTCCCAGGGGGGAGTTTCATATGGTCTGGTATGAAGGGGGATCATTCTGGTACTGCCGGCGGGAACCGGATACCGGATGGACGGAACCGGAACATATCGCCACCAAAGGAGGTGGTGAATACCGCTTGGTGTGCGATCCATTCGGTTATCTGTACTTGTTTTTCGGAGAATACTTCGGTTCCGCTTATGATTCACTCTATTTCAAGTTTTTTGACGGTGTCTACTGGGCGCCGGAGGTCAAGGTGGTGACAGCCAGCAGTATCGGTTTTGATTACTGCGAAGCCGCGCCGGACATGTTCGGCGGCGCTCACTGTGTCGCCACAGGTTCAATCAATGCATATTATATAAAGGTTCATCCGGATCTTACTTTCGAAACCCATGAACATGGTTATATCCGGAAGATCACAATGGACCGTGACAATCTCAACAGAATACACCTGATATTCCTGCCCTGGTCTGATCAATATTACGGGTTGATGTATGCCATGTTTCCCGCCCCTTTCTGGAACATTTCCGGCGCTGTTCCCATCGATTATGATCCGGTGCCGGATATTCTTTTCGAAGCAGGGTTAAGCGTCTCTACAGATGCGTATTTTCAGGTTCACGGGCAGTGGCAACAGGTGACGGAAGACGCCGACGACAATCGTTCCTATTCTCTCACCATAAAATCAATCTCCCCGTTTCATAACACTCCTGAGGAATTATATCCCTGCATTCGCTGGGGAACCTCAACCATTGAAAACGTTTCTGACGGTGAGACGCTGACATTTTTCAACGTCGAGTATGGTGAAGATGACATCCGGATGGTCAGCGGCCGGAAACCCCGGGATCTGCCGGGCGTCCGGATCGATGTGCCGTCATCCATCATCCGATCCGGCAGCCGGTTCACCTTGAATGTTCACCTCAGCAATCCCGCCCTGGCCACAGTGGATGCCGAAGCCGTGATCTGCGTCATGGCCGACGGGGAATGCTTCTTTTATCCCGGTTGGGGCAATACGCTCACATCTACCCCGGTCCACATGGAATCCGGTTTTTCCGAAACCTGGATAATTCTGGATGCTGAGATGCCGGAATTCACTCACGAATCCGGTCCCTACCAGATATATGCAGCACTGATCGACCCTGAAGATCAGAGTCTTGTCGGTGATCCATCGGGACACGCGTTTAAACTGATTCCGTAATAGTAAAGATCCGGGCTCAAAGAACCCGGCTTTGAATTCATGCCAAAGGCATGGGGATGAAGCTTCCCGATTGGAATATTGGAAGCATGGAAAATTGGAATTTTGTTTCAATTATAGAAAACACCTTCCACTGTTCCAGTATTCCTGCATTCCATTGCATCAGTTTCCGGCAAAGCCTCTTATCTCTGACCTGGCCCTGAGGACCAGGTTTTCCATTTTCAAACAAATACTGATGGGGGCTGCTCTTGCAGTAACTTGCCGCCTTCACTAGACTGAAAAGTGACAGGAATCTGAATGCATCGCAGAGGAGGATTCAGTGACATACCGTGAATATTTGAAAAACAACCGCGATCTTGTTCCCATGATCCACATGGCAGCCCTTCCGGGGACACCTCAAAATACGTTATCCCCCCGTGAGATCATCGAAAAGGCGGTTGAAGAAGCCCGGTTGTACCGGCATCTCGGGTACCGGACCGTTATGATCGAGAACATGCATGATATTCCCTATACACAGAAAGCCGGTGGGGAAATCACCGGGATCATGGCCATTACAGGTGAAAAGATCAAGAGTCTGGGGTTGTATTGCGGGGTTCAGATTCTGGCGGCGTGCAACACGGAAGCTCTGGGCGTGGCCCATGCCGCGGGACTGGATTTCATCCGGGTGGAAGGATACGTGTTCGGTCATGTCGGGGATGAAGGGTATATCGAATCCTGCGCCGGGGATCTCAAACGGGTTCAGCGGCTGATTGATGCCCGGAATGTGATGATTTTCACGGATATCAAGAAAAAGCATTCCGCCCATGCCGTCACCGCGGATGTATCACTCAGGGAGACCGCAGAAGCCGCCGGTTTTTTCCTGTCCGACGGCGTTGTCATCACCGGTATTGCCACGGGTGACGCTGTTAACCGGCATGACATGGACGCACTCAGGGATTATGACGGAATCAAAATCATCGGTTCCGGTCTTACCGACACCAACCTGCCGGATTATTTTGATCGGGCTGATATTTTTATTGTGGGCTCATACATCAAAAAAGACGGGCTCTGGTCCAACCAGCCGGACCCGGATCGGGCACAGCGGATTCTGGATGTGTTTCGGTCGTTGATAGAGGCTTGATTCGCTTAACAAATATGGTTTCCTCCCATTCAGGATTTCCGATGCCCGACCAGGGACGGTCGGGCTACAAACAATGATTGTTGTCTTTGAACCGCCGGCATGGACCTTGCGGGTTTGAGAAGCATAGGTCCATGCCGGCGGGACAACGAATACTGTCGTACTGGGTGGCGCCGGCGTTCAGCCTTCGCTTGTTCCCTTCAGGCGATGGTTTGCAGGCAAGCTTCGGCCAGACAGGCCCTGCCGGTGATTGCAGGCATTTCTTGAATCGCTGTTGAGGGCCGTCAGCGGCTATTACTTTATCCGCTTCCCCTCAATAAGGTTTTTTCCGCTTCCTCCCACTTCCGGTTTTGTAAGCATTTGGATGGCCGAACCAAGTTCCATCGTTCCATCATGCCAATTTACCGGCCCCTAAACGCAACAAATCCGTTTCTCCCTCCGAGAAAACCCTGAACTGAACAATTCTGCGATGTCTGATCCAATTCTGTCTCCTGAAAAGACCAAACCCCTGCAACAATGATAAAATCATCCCATTCAGGAACTTCTCCTGCGGGAGAGGAAGCCCTTTGTGGTAACAACATTGTTGCGGCAGCAGGTGTAACTATTTTCACGAAGGGCGAGTGAGGGCCGTCAGCGGCTATTACTATATCCGCTTACTCTTCAAGCTCGTATGGATTAAATTTTGCATAAACTTAAACATGGTTTTTTGTGTTTTTTTTCGGGTGAAAGGAAGTTTGTTATGAAATTGGGATCAATCGTATTCTGTCTCTGCCTTGTCGGCGCCATGCTGCCGGTTCACGCCGGTGTTTTTCAGGCGTATTCCATCGATCCAGTCGTCACATCCGATCGGGTCATGGACCTGGATAGCAACGGTGTTGCAGAAAAATATACCCTTCTGAATCTGCCGGATTCACCTCTGGCGGGTCATCCCGGCGAGCCGCTGATCCCGCACCGGCCCGTGACACTGCTCCTGCCCCCGGGGGAAACCCTGGATGCCATCAGAGTTGAAACGGGGGAGTGGACCCGGCTGCCCGGACAGTACACTCTGGCGCCGGCTCAGCCGGATTACCCGCTGAGTATGCCCGACTCGGTCCAGCCCGTCTTACCGGATCCCGTGATATACAGTTCCGCCGCACCGTTTCCGGCAGTGAACCATTCCTCACCCAAAATCTTCTGGTGCAAAGGATATCAGATCGTCACACTCAACCTCTTCCCGGTAAAATATATTCCAGCCGAAAACACCATTTTGAAAACAGATCGGATAACTGTCACGCTCACCACACGGCCTCTGGAAAACACCGATGACCATGCCCGATGCCGGGGAATCGCCGGAGACCGGGAATGGGTTCAGAGCAAAGTTGATAATCCCGGCCTGGCAACAGCCTATCGGGAAGAAGCAGCCGTCAGACCCTCCAAAATAAATGACCGGGATACCTATGAGTATGTCATCATTACGACGGGAGCCCTGGCCGGCGCCGGTGGTCCCAACAATTATCAGGATTTTCTGGCTTTCAAATCCCTCCGGGGTATTTCGGGAACCATCAAAACGGTTGAAGAGATTTATTCCGAGTATTCCGGGATCGACAACCAGACCAAAATCCGGAATTTCATTCTGGACGCCTATGAAAACTGGGACACCGAGTGGATTCTACTGGGTGCTGATCATGACGGTGTTCCCGCCCGGGGATGTTATGCCACGGCGGAGGGTCACGAGGATTCCACGATTCCCACGGATATGTATTACGGCTGTCTTGACGGAAGCTGGGATTATTCCGGTAACGGCATTTACGGCGAGATGGGTGACGGACCCTCCGGTGGCGATCCCGATATTTTTGCCGAGGTTTTCGTGGGCCGGTGCAGCGCCGGAAACACCACTGAACTCAACAATGTGGTGGCGAAAACCATCACGTATGAGACCGATAATTACCAGCAGGAATGGGCGGACAACGCGCTGATGCTGGGGGAGTATCTCTGGACGGCCACATACGGCGGCGATTATATGGATGAACTGTGGTATGGGAGTGACGCTTACGGATACACCACTCCCCCATACCCTCCCGAATGGGAAATTGATCATCTGTATGAACGGGAATCCGGATGGGGTTCCTCGGACCTGGTGCCCAAACTCAATTCAAACGATCTTTTCTGGGTAAACCATCTCGGTCATGCCAATGAAAGCTCGGTGATGCATTTGTATACCTCCGATGTGGACGGACTAACCAATTCCCGGCCGTTCCTGATATACAGCCAGGGATGTTATGCCGGTGCGTTTGATACCACAGACTGCATCGCTGAGCACTTTTCCTGGACCGCTCACGGCGCGTTCGCCGTCATTATGAACGGTCGGTACGGCTGGGGCGAGATCGGGAATACGGACGGGCCCTCCCAATATTTCCACAGACAGTTTCACGACGCATATTTCACGGAAGATATCCGGGAAATCGGTAAAATGAATCAGGATTCCAAGGAAGACAACGTCTGGTGTCTGGATTACAAAGCCAACCGATGGGTCTGTTATGAACTCAACCTGCTGGGATGCCCCCAGACCCCCATCAACGGCCGGATCACGACCCGGGGCGCTTTTGAGTTTGACGCCGGGGCATACGGTGACGGCGGCACGGTGACCGCCATTGTCAGGGATACGGATCTCAATACTGATCCCGGCACGGTGCAAACCGTTGACGTGACCATCACCATAGCCGACGAATCGGATTCAGAAACAGTGACCCTCACGGAAACCGGACCGAACACGTGTGTTTTTCAGGGTAGTATTCAACTGGTTGCCGGGGTGTATGCTCCGGGTAACGGGCAGTTGGAAGCTCTGGAAGGAGACACGCTCCTGGGTACGTATATCGACGCGGAAGACGGGTTTGGCGGCACCAATGTTCCGGTGACCGGCACGGCAACGGCGGATTTTACGGGACCGGAAATCAGCAATGTCCGGGTGGAAATGCTGGATGATACGTCTGCCGTTATCGCGTGGGACACCAACGAACCCTGCACGAGTAACGTCCAGTTCGGTCCCGGTGTTCCTCCGGATCAACAGGTCGCAGTGGACGAATTGGTGACGGCACACGCGGTGCTTATCACCGGGCTGGACCAGTGCCTGGATTACAGTTACATGGTGATCAGCACTGATGATGCCGGATATACCGTTCAAGATGATAACAGCGGTGTTTACTACAGTTTCACCACGAAAGTCCGGGTATATGTGCTTAACGAAAACATGGACAGCGATCCCGGCTGGTCCGTGGAAGGTGACTGGGCCTGGGGAGATCCCACCGGCGGACCGTCGGGTCCGGGTCACGACCCCAGTTCCGGTATGGATGGCGCCAACGTGTACGGCACCAATCTCAGCGGGGCATATGCCGGGGGCAGCGCATACCACCTGACGACACCGGCTCTGGACTGTTCCGCATCCGTTGGCACGGAACTGTCGTTTTACCGGTGGCTGGCTATAGATGAATACGGTGCCGACCAGTGCAGCGTCTCCGTGTCCAACGATGGCGCCGCCTGGCATCTGCTCTATGAAAACCCCAACAGTAATTTTTATGAGTATCGATGGACAAAAGTTGTCTATGATATTTCCGCCTGGGCTGACGGCGAACCGGAAGTTTATATCCGATGGACCATGGGTCCTGCGGGAACAGGTTCCGTGGGCGGCTGGAACATCGACAACGTGGAAGTTTCCCATGCGGCGCCGTGCAACGTGCCCATTCTCATCCACCACACTCATATCATTGACGACAGTGCCGGCAATTCCGACGGCATGATCAATCCCGATGAGCCCATTGCCATGCCGGTCACGCTGCGGAACGTCGGTCTGGACGCAACAAATGTCACAGCGACTCTGGGTACAACCTATCCGCACGTTTCCATCACCTCGCCTTTCGTTTCCTTCGGTACCATCAATCAGGGCGGTTACGGTGAATCCTTTTCTGATTTTGAGTTCACCGCAGCAGCCGCAGCCGTGGATGGCGACACCATTCCCTTTACCCTGAACTGGATCTCAGATGAAAGTTCCGGTACCACGGCATTCAATGAGGAAATCGTTGCGGCCAATCTTGGGTTTGACATGGTGCTGGTCCTGGACAGCGGCGGTGACGGCGACGGTATTCTGGATCCCGGCGAGACCGCTGATCTGCTGGTGATGATTAAAAATACCGGCCGGCTGACGGCCACGAACATCACCGGCACTCTGAATGTGGATTCCCCGCAGTATGTTACCATTGATACAGCTTCCGCATCATTCCCGAATCTGGCTCCCGGGGAATCCGGCAGCGTTCTGGATCCGGCGTTCCGGGTCACCACGGATGTTACCACTCCGGATCATTTCACTGTGCAGTTCCAGTTAAATCTGACAGCGGACAGCCACAGCCGGCAGGTTACTTTCGACGTGGAGATCACCACATCCACCTTTGCCCGGCGCTACACCTGGCCCATGGACGACGATCCCGGCTGGTCAACGGAAAGTCAGTGGGCGTGGGGTGAACCCCAGGGCATGGACGGTGACCCCTCCGCTGGATTTACCGGCAGCAATGTATACGGATACAATCTTGCCGGGGATTATACCAACGATATGACCGAAACAAATCTGACATCACTTCCGGTGAACTGCGCCAATTTCAGCAGTGTTGAGATCCGGTTTATGCGGTGGCTGGGCGTGGAAAGCGCCTCCTATGACCATGCCACGTTCCAGGTATCGCCGGACAACGCTGTCTGGACAACAATCTGGGATCATAACGGGGAATCTTTCACGGATCCCGACTGGCAGGCAATGACCTATGATATCTCGGGTGTGGCTGATGGTGAACCCACGGTGTATCTACGCTGGGTCATGGGCACTACCGACACGTCCGTCACATACTGCGGCTGGAATATCGACGATGTGGAGATCTGGGCGGAAGCCAACGAACTCAAACCAGTTCTGTCCCATACAAGTCATCTCATCGATGATTCCGCCGGGAACAGTGATGGCAATATCAATCCCTCAGAAATGATCAGCATGGATGTCACGGCGGAAAACTTCGGCGTGGCGGGATCCGGTATCACCGCATATCTCTCAACGGACCATCCGGCGATCACGCTGCTCACTGATACCGCCATTTTCCCGGATATCCCGGCGTACGGTTCCGGCACAACACTCACACCCTTCGAATACCAGGTGGGCGCAAATGCTGCGGACGGCGAAACCATTGAATTCACTGTGACGTATTTCAGCAATGAAGGGAACGGCTCGTTCACGTTCTTGGAAGAGATATACGGTCCCATGATCACCTGCACGGCAGTGACTGTGATGGATCCATTCCCCGGTGGCGACGGTGACGGTATCCTGGATCCCGGCGAAACCGTTCAACTCCATCTGACCTTGACAAACACCGGCCGGCAGGACATGACGGGAGTAACCGGTCTGATCACAACGGACTCACCGGCATATCTCTTTATCGATGACGGGGATTGTGATTTCCAGGACGTGCTTATGGGCGGTCAGGGCGTGACTCTCGCACCCTATTTCACGGTCAATGCCGCCGCGTTCACACCGGATCCCACCACCGTCACGTTTACACTCTCACTCACCGGAAACCCATGCACCACCGAGGATACTTTTATTCTGGAGATTACGGAATCTACATTTACATGCCGCCACCAGTGGCTCATGGACAGCGATCCCGGCTGGACAGCGGAGGGCCAGTGGGAGTTTGGTATTCCCCTGGGTAATGACAGTGATCCGTCATCGGGTTACACCGGCGACCAGGTGTTCGGGTATAACCTGGCCGGCGATTACACCAACAGCATGCCGGAAACAAATCTGACGGCCGGTCCCATCGACTGTTCCGATTTGATTGATGTGGAAGTGCGTTTCATGCGATGGCTAGGCGTTGAGAGTTCATCCTATGACCATGCCTCCTTCCGGGTATCCAACAACGGGACGGCCTGGACTACTCTATATGATCATACAAGCGGCAGTTTCACAGATCCGGACTGGCAGACCATGACCTATGATATTTCCACGGTGGCCGATGGTGAACCCACGGTCTATCTCCGCTGGGTAATGGGCAGCACCGACGGTACTGTCACATACTGTGGCTGGAACATTGATGACGTGGAGATCTGGGCGTCGAGCACCGGACCGGTCTGTCTCCACCACGGCGACGTCAATTTTGACGGTGAAATCACCGCTGGAGATGCTCAACTGACATTCCAGATCGCTCTGGGCATATACATCCCAACAACTGAGGAATTCTGCGCGGCAGACTGCAACGGTGATGGTGGAGTCACTTCCGGGGACGCTCAGGGCGTGTTTATCGCTGCCATTCACGGTGATTCGTGCGCCGATCCACTGCCGGGAAAATCCACAGCCGGAACCCGCAGGACTCTCATGGAAAATACCGGTGCCGATACGGTGCACCATACCGTGAACAACGATACGATCTGGATTGAAACCATGCGGTCGGATGACGATCTGATCCTGGCCGAAATCATGATTGCCAACGGGGATACACCGGTGGATGCGTTTACCTGCACGATCTCATATAACCCGGATACTCTCCGGTACCTGGACTGCCGGCCGGGCAATCTCGAACCGGACTGGATCGATTTCGGGTGCCGGGCCGATGGCAGCGGCGGGATTATTTTGGGAGGGTTTACCGCCGGCGACTTCACGGACAACACGGCGATCATCCGGGACAGTTACGGCAGTATCGGTTTGCTTGGGTTTCAGGTGATCTCAGGGGATTTTACGAATGATGATGTTCGGATTGAATTTTTGAGGGATGATCTGGAGGGGTTTAAGCGGGTACATTGAACCATTTCGGTTGTGTTTTCGGCCGAAAACACCTACGGGTGCTGACCCAGTGATGGTGTGCAGATCGACCATCAATACCGGAATACCGGTTTTCTGATCACCGTCTTCCGATCACTGTCTCCCGATCACTGATTACTTGCCCACAAAACCCGCAGGCTGGAAAGCCCGCGCTACCCACAACCATCACTGATCACCGTCTTCTGATCACCTGTCCCGGTTTGATTCCGCTTTCGGGAGGATGCCCACAAGAGACATCCCTACGTACAGATCATTGGCCCACTGGCTCACTTCAATTCCACCCAAACTCAAACGTATCCATTTCACCGAAAATCAGGGATACATCCGGATCAGTAAGCGCGGTATGGAAAAGGATCCCCGCAGCGGAAGTGCCGGTGTCGGGCCAGGTGAACGGGTCCAGAACCGGTACAACCGTGGCGTCCCTTGGGAAGACCGGGTAATCCCTCAGGTAGGAATCGTATGCACCGGTGAACCCGGGACCGAAGAAAAAGGTGCTGTACACATCCAGGATCACGAACAGGGGATAGTTTACCAGGGGGGATCCCGTGGCATTGCAGACGGTGACGGTGACGTAACAGGTGTCACCGGGATAGTACATTTCCAGGGGCATTTCGATGGTGACGCCGGTGATATCGCAGACCGGGGAGGGGGTTGGTGTCGGTGTCGGTGTATGGGTGTATGGGCGTGTGGGTGTCATCGTGGGTGTGGGCGTGCCGGTGGGGGTTATTGTGGGGGTCGGTGTGACCGTTGGCGTATCCGGGGGCGGCCAGGTGGGGATTTCCGGCATGGGCGTAGTGGCCAGGGGACCGCCGTATGGACCCAGGTCGCACCGGCTGCCGTCGGGATCGTTGTATGCGGGGTCCGGGTTCCCGGCATCGATGAGAGGCGAATCCCAGGCATACCCGTCGGAAATCCGTCTGAGATGAAAATCCGGGAAAAAGAACCGGTCCCCCACGGATGCGGCTACAACGGGATTCCCCATGACATACAGGGTGTCGGCGTCGTTGCCGGTGATATAAAACTGCGTATCCTGATTGGGGGCGTCGGGGTTGACATAATACCCGGCATACCGGTCCGGTTCCCAGGCGGCGGTGCTGTCTTCCAGAAACCCCGGCCCCAGGGCGGTGATAATGCCTGTCCCAACGAATTCCGGGTCCAGATCCATGTTGGTTTCAGCGGGGCAGTCCTCCAGGTCGTTATACCAGGCGTCATGGCACTCACCTTCACCCCACCGGTTATGGTAGTAAATACCATGATTGGACCAGGCCGC